>OGGQ01004167.1_pt1 | contig 12400 bp, 11 predicted proteins | sample 1571191 | NCBI WGS metagenome assembly OGGQ01 (sample SAMEA2582061, study PRJEB24529) | metagenome | biome: Human gut stool | place: China | collected 2011
ATTGGGAAATGCAGATCAAAGGGGCTTGGGGCATTCCCCAACAAGCGTTTTGCAAAGCAAAATAAGCAGATGTATATACGTCTGCACTGCTTGCCACGTAGATGTTTCCGTCAACTACTGCGTCAGGAATTTTTATCTAAAGATCACCTTAATATGAGGTGCAGAAGATCGTACAGTATTGCGTACGCAAAAGTACCTCATGATGCAAAGAATACGCGGCTGCGTAATGGTAAGGAATATATTTATAGCAGTTTGCGTTTTTGATGCACAAGCAACATTCGCAAACTGCATATCGCAAATATGCCGTTTTGATAGGCACTGTTTTTAAAAATTGCGATAATAAAAAGTATCCTCCATAGTGATAATGGAGGATACCGATCTTTCGACATCGTTGTTTGAATTCTCCTATTATTTTATCATGGTTATATCTGGGAATCAATAGAAAACCATACAAATGTATCCCACCCGACCTTAGAAAAAACCTCGCAGAAGCTGAAAGTTTATTGCACATTGCCCATTTTTGCATGAAAAACCCAGCTATAAACGATGGTGGACAAAATAAGTGGTCAGGTGGGTGTCCAAGCCGCAGGAGGAAACAAAATGGCACGACGGGGAGAAAACATTCACAAACGCAAGGATGGTCGGTGGGAAGGCCGGTACATCAAGGCGCGCACGCCGGAGGGCAAAATCCAGTGGGGTTACGTCTACGGCATAGTCTATGCAGAGGTCAAACGGGTGCTGATCCAGAAAAAAGCAGAGGCGGGCTTCTACAACCTGAAAAGAACCGACCTGACCTTTGAAGCACTGGCTGAAGTATGGCTGCACTCCCTGCGGAACAGTATAAAAGAATCCACCTATGCGCATTATTCGTACACCCTGCACAAGTATCTTCTTCCTGTTTTGAGCAAAGTGCCCGTTGCGTCCCTTGAGGAAAGCTTTCTGGAACAGGCCATGCAGCAGATCATCACGCCTATGGATGCTGCACACAAGCCACTGGGGAAATCCTCTGCCCGGGAATGCCTCTCGATGCTGCGCCGCATCTGCAAATATGCCGCGCATTTACGCCTGATCCGTCCGATGGAGCTGGAAGTAGCACTGCCAAAAGCTATCGACAAAATTTCTGCGCCTCTCTCCCCGGTGGAACAGCAACGGCTTTATCAATATGTGCAGGAGAATCCAACAGTGCGCAAGATTGGGCTACTATTGGGGCTTGAATTAGGTCTGCGTATTGGTGAGATTTGCGGCCTGCAATGGGGTGATTTTGACCTGAAACTTGGAATACTGAAAATCAATCGGACGGTCTGTCGAATTTCCTGTGGAAACGGTCATACAAAGGTAGTCATCCAAACGCCGAAAACCCGCACCTCGCGCCGGGAAATTCCAATCCCGAGACAACTGCTTGTTATCCTGAAAAAGCTGCGCGGAAATACCAGTAATTCTACATGGTTTCTGTCCGGAAACGAGTCCAAGCCTACCGAACCCCGCTGCTACCGGAAAAGCATCAAAGCATATCTGAAGCAGGCAGCTGTCCGGCAAGTGTGTCCGCACGCGCTGCGTCATACTTTTGCTACCGCCTGTCTGCAGGCGGGGTGCGACGTGAAAACACTCAGCGAATTGTTAGGACACGCCAACGCCAACATCACCTTGCAGCGTTATGTGCACTCCGACCTGACTCGAAAGCGCAGGGAGATGAACCGGATATTTTCCCATCAGGTGTCCATGAGGGGCGGAAAAGCGATAAATATAATGGAATAACGCCAGATTTTTCCCGTGACCCTCCATTATCACTATGGGGGATACCCCTTTGTGCGGGAAGGGGTGAATAGGGTGGCATTGCGTCTGTTTGAGCACAACGAAAAAGCATATCGCGCGGCAGTCCGGATGATGGACCAGTATGGCAAAGCTGCCATTGTTCATCCCACCGGTACCGGAAAGAGCTACATTGCGTTCAAGCTGATCGAGGACAACCCGGAGAAGGTCGTGCTCTGGCTTTCTCCCAGTGAATATATCTTCAAGACCCAGCTGGAAAGCCTGAAAAGGAACGACCCGGATTTTCCGCTGGCAAACGTTCACTTTTATACCTACGCCAAACTGATGTGCTGTGCGCAGGCACAGCTGGACGAAATAGCAGCGCAGAAGCCTGCCTATATTATACTCGATGAATTCCACCGTGCCGGTGCGGAATGCTGGGGCGAAAGCACGGTGGCTTTATTAAAGTTGTGCCCGGAGGCAAAGCTTCTGGGGCTGACGGCAACAAACATCCGGTATCTGGATAATAACCGTGACATGGCCGAAGAGCTCTTTGATGGGCATACGGCGAGCGACATGACCCTTGGCGAAGCAGTCGTCAGGGGCATTTTGCCTGCTCCGAAATATGTGACCACGGTTTATCAGTACCAGAAAGCCCTTGCAAAGTATCAGGCGCGGGTGGATAACCTGCGGACACCGGGCATTCAGGATGTGAATCAGAAATATCTGGACGCCCTGCGCCGCGCTTTGGAACAAGCGGATGGTCTGGATAGGGTCTTTGCCCATCATATCACAAATAAGTCTGGCAAGTACATCGTCTTCTGCGCCAACAAAGAGCATATGGACGAAATGGTGTCCCATGTGCCGGAGTGGTTCGCCGGGGTCAACTCAAATGTGGTGGTGTATCAGGCTTACTCGGATGACCCTAACACGGACAAGGCGTTTGCCGACTTCAAAACTGATACCAGTGACCGGCTCAAGCTGCTGTTCTGCATCGATATGCTTAACGAGGGCGTCCATGTGGAGGGAATTTCCGGGGTCATCCTGTTCCGACCAACGATTTCGCCCATTATCTACAAGCAGCAGATCGGACGTGCCCTGACCGCTGGTGATAATACGACACCACTTATCCTAGATGTTGTCAACAATTTCGAGGGCTTGACCAGTATTTCCGGTTTGCAAGGCGAGATGCAGGAGGCGGTCCACCGGCTCTATGCCAACGGCGAGGGCGACAAGATTGTGACCGAACGGTTTGAGGTCATCGAGCAAGTGCACGATTGCCGGGTGCTGTTCGAGCAGCTGCAAGCGAGCCTTTCGTCCGGTTGGGAGCACTACTTCTCCGAGGCAAGCATCTACTATGCGGAACACGGCAACCTGAATGTCCCGAAACTGTATACCACGCCCGGCGGTCTGAGCCTTGGCGTGTGGCTGGTCACTCAGCGTCGTGTGCGCGAGGGACAAATTCAAGGCATCCTGACCGAACAACAGATTCAACGGCTGGACAGCATCGGCATGGTCTGGGGCAACCGGAAGGAAATTGCGTGGCAGCACGGATTTGAGGTCGCAAAGAAATACCACGACACCTACGGGAACCTGATGGTGCCCGGAAAATATGTAGACCCGGACGGCTACCCACTGGGACAGTGGATCATCAAGACCCGGCAGCAGAAGCTGAATGGCCGCTTAAAAGAAGAACGCATCGCACAGCTGGATGAGATCGGCATGGTGTGGAACATTTTCGATGCCAAGTGGGAAAAGGCTTATGCGCTGGCTGCGGCTTATTATGAGGAAAACGGCAACCTGAATATCCCACGTTCCTATGTGACAGCGGCTGGCGAACGGCTGGGACAATGGGTCGAAAGCCAGCAATGGGCGTACCCGAAAGGAAAACTGACGGAGGAACAGGTCGAGCGGCTCAGCCGGATCGGGATGTACTGGGGCAATCGCAATGACCGCAAGTGGAACGAGGGGTATCAGGAGGCAAAGCGCTATTTTGATGCCCACGGCGACCTGAACGTCCCAGCAGAATATGTGTCACCGGGCGGTTACAACCTCGGAAATTGGGTCAAACGGCAGCGGTATACCCGCCAGAATCCTGAAAAAAGCGGCGCTGTTTTGACAGAGGAGCGGATTGCAAAGCTGGATGAAATCGGGATGCGGTGGGGGAAAAGTAACCCTAAGCACCCGTCTAAGCAGGCAGCACAAGCCGAAAGAGTTACGGCAAAAGCAGGTTGAAGCAAGGAATCTATAAACAAACGCGAATTTATGTGAGGAGAAAAAATGGCTACGAATACTGTCGGAATCGATAAGGAAGTTGAAGTTGACCGCAAGGAAAATCTGCGCGACCATCGCCTGTACTGGATCGGGCGTCGGACGCAGGACGTAATCTTGTCATCGCTGGCACTGGTGGTGCTGTCGCCTGTCATGCTGGCTACGGCCATCGCAATTGTGGTGGATGACCCGTCTGCTGGCCCTGTCTTCAGTCAGGAGCGCATTGGCCGCAACGGCAAGCCATTCAAGTTCTATAAGTTCCGCTCCATGTGCCCCAACGCAGAGGCAAAGCTGGACGATCTGCTGGATCAGAACGAGATGGACGGTCCTGTGTTCAAGATTAAGGACGACCCCCGCATTACCCGTGTGGGTAAATTTATCCGCAAGACCAGTATCGATGAGCTGCCGCAGCTGTGGAACATCCTGAAGGGCGATATGAGCATCGTTGGCCCCCGCCCGGCACTTCCCCGCGAAGTGGAACAGTACGGCGACTATGAAAAGCAGCGGTTGTATGTGACCCCCGGCCTGAGCTGCTACTGGCAGATCGCCCCGCACCGCAATGACCTCTCCTTTGAGGAGTGGATGGATCTGGATGTGAAGTATGTCAAGGAGCGCAGCTTCTGGGTGGACTGGAAAATTATTTTTAAGACGTTTAAGGTGTGCCTGCTGGGGCGTGGGGAGTAAGGGGTATCAGCTTACATAAAGATTGGGAGAATAGCCGTGAGAAAAAAGAAAAAAATCTTAATGGTTCATAATTTTTATCAAATAGGTGGCGGAGAACATACGGTTTTCAAAAACGAAGTAGAACTGCTTCGAGATAATGGCCATGAAGTAATAGAGTATACGCGTAGCAACGATGAGCTGAAATCTGATAAATGGAAATTGCTCTTTTTGCCTTTTACAACAGTGTGGTCTCTTAGAACCTATATAGAGATCAGAAAACTGATAAAGAACGAACAAATCGATGTTGTGCATTGTCATAACACGTTTCCATTGATTTCGCCATCTGTGTATTATGCTGCAAGAAGTATGAAAGTTCCTGTGGTTCAGACAATCCATAATTTCAGACTTCTCTGCCCGAATGGGTCTTTTTACTGCAAAGGCAAGGTGTGCGAAAAGTGCCGCGAGAACGGAAACTTCAAAGAAGCAATAAAAAACAAATGTTATCGAAACTCTACAGTTGGAACAATAATTGTTGCAGCAATGTTAACGGTTAACAGAAAACTAGGAATCTATAAAAAAATATCATATATCTTTTTGACCGAATTCAACAAAAGTAAATTCGATAAACTCATCGATATAAATTCAAATCAGGTATTCGTAAAACCTAATTTTGTAAGCAGAAAAGGGGAGCCAAGCAAAGGAGCACACAAGCGAGTGTTCATTTTTGCAAGTAGACTTGAAGAAAACAAAGGAATAAAACTCCTTTTGGAATTGTGGAAGTTGCTTCCTAAGGATTATTGCCTGCACATTTATGGAGATGGAACTCTCAAAAATTTCGTTGAAGAAAATGTGAAAGAGAATATTTCCTTTTACGGATTTACTCCACAGAAAACTATTTTTGAAGATTTATCAACTGCAACAGCACTTGTATTTCCAAGTATCTGGTATGAAGGCTTCCCAATGATTCTTGCAGAGGCAATGGCCATTGGTTGCCCTGTTGTATCGACAAATATAGGCAATGCAGGAGATATTCTTGTCAATTCAAAAGGTGGAACAACATTTGAACCTGACAAGCCCGATACATTTATAAATGCTATTGAAGATGTTTTGCAGAACAACGAAATATATCAGAAAAATGCACTGGCCTATTACAGCGAAACACTGTCAAAAGATAAAAATTATGTTCTCCAAAACGATATATATGAACATTTGTTCGGGGGGGGTAAGAACATATATTTATGCCGGAAGACTTGATAAAGGAAAAGGAATACTAAAACTGCTTAATGAATGGACCAATCTGCCGGGCACCTATGTACTTGAAGTTTATGGAGAGGGTGAGTGCGCAGCTGAGGTTCGAAAGTTAGCAGCTAAATATCCAAACATTCATTTGAATGGATTCTGCCCACAAAAAGAATTATTCAATTCCTTAAAATCCGCAGTCGCATTGATTACGCCCTATATATGGTATGAGGGCTACCCTATGAATATTGCAGAATGTTTCTCTTTGGGAGTTCCGGTCGTATCAACGAGGATTGGAAATGCTGGCGACTTAGTTTCAAAATCAAATGCAGGAACTCTATTTGATTTTGAAGTCAAGGGCTCTTTTAGGAAAGCGTTGGATGCAGTTTATGAACAACGAACGAAATTTTCGTTTAATGCTTATAACTATTACTTGTGCAACCAGACACCTGCTTCAAACTATGAAAGACTAAATAAAATATATGATACATTGTAACAAACTAAAGAATATTCCTACACGCGTAAATATAATCGGTGTGCCGATTTCAGTAGTGAATATGGAGAGTTGTATTTCCTTTTTATTCTCCAATTGGGATGCTGTACATGGAAATTACGTCTGTGTTTCCAATGTGCATACGACAGTTATGGCACATGATGATCCACAATATTATAAGGTACAAGCGGAGTCTTTGCTGTCTGTGCCAGACGGGAAACCACTTTCTGTAATTGGAAGAAAGAAATTTCCGCAGATGAATCGTGTCACCGGACCGGATTTGATGCGAAGGCTTTTTGAAGAGTCGAAAGAAAAGAAAATCCGACATTACTTTTATGGAACAACGCAAGAAAATATAAATGCGCTTCTTGAGAAAATCAAAAAGGAGTATCCATGGGTTGAAGTAGTCGGATGTGAGCCTTCCGTGTTTCGTCCGCTCAGTGAAGAAGAGGAGAATGCACTCATAGCGCGAATAAATCAAACCAATCCAGATATTGTTTGGGTCGCCTTGGGTGCTCCACGCCAAGAAGAGTTCTGCTATAAAATGCAAGGGAAAATCAACGGCCTTATGATTGGCGTTGGTGGAGCATTTAATGTCGTCTCTGGCGTAATTGATGAAGCACCTCAATGGATGCAGGATATTAGCATGGAATGGTTTTATCGCTTCATGAAGGAACCCAAAAGATTATTTAGAAGATATTTGGTGACCAATTCTAAGTTTATATGGTTATCGCTACTAAATGAACACACAAAAATTCGATGATTAGAAATTTCTGTAAATATGAAACAACTTAAAGTGAAAATCCATACACATCCAATATATATTTTCTGGATGCTAAAAATAATATTTGATATGTTTTATCAGCTAAAAATGCTGACTGTTATAATAACGGCTTTTGCCATTCTATTGCTTATAATTGCAATAACAAAAAGATTCCCTCTGAAACCTTGTATCAGTGATACAATCGTTATTTTGATTGCGTTGATGTTTACGGGATCATGGCTTAAATCACCAGAACTATATCTTGATTATTTGAAAATAATTTCTTCGCTGCTTTTATACTTTTTAGGCAGATTCTATGTAAAAGATATTGATACGGTTTGGGAGAGCTTAACATCATCGCTTCTTTTTGCTCTAGTTATAAATCTTATTGTTTGCCTCGCCGGAAAAGGAACAATAGTATGGGGGTCAGCTGTCACATATAGAGGAATGTATTTTTTCAAAACGGATTTTGCTGTCATGCTCTGCTACTTTCTAATCACATGGATTTATAACAAAAAGATGGAAAAATCAGATTTTATTCCTCTTGCTATCGCAGTGGTACTAATTGTACTTTGTAACGCACGAATTATTTATCTATGCACTATCGTCGCCTTATTTATTTTCTTTCAGTATAGAAAAAATAAAAAAATCATTTCATTCAAAAATGTTTTGATGCTTGGGTGTGCGTTTTTAGTTTGCATATATGCTCTTCGCTTTGTTTCAAACACCAAATTTTTTCAGGATAGAGGACTACTCAGCTTGCATTTCGATAAATTATCAGATTTGATGAATGCAAGCAATACTCAGGGCAGAAATGAAATCTGGACATTGTTACTAACAGCATTTAACAGACAAAATATTTTTACGAAAATATTTGGAGCAGCAATGAACTTCAATCAAATATTTGGATATTCAGGATTGAATGAGCATAACACATATGTAAAAGTTCTTATAAATACGGGATATTGCGGATTGGTATTGTTTGCATTGCTTTTTTTTATCGCAATTAAAGAAATAAATGATACACCTGATAGAAAACTTAGCTGCTATACATTATCTGTTTTAATGGTATTTTTGATAGTCGGTTTTTCAGTTCCTACCATTCTATATACAAACTGTTCTTGGATACCATTATTTATGATTGGTGGTTGTATATCCTCCGCACAAGAAAATTATAATGTAGAGGTAGTTGAAACGTGAAAAGCAATGTAATAAAAAATACTATGATGCTCTATGGTATGTCAATCGCCAAAATCGTATTTCCCCTTTTGACATTGCCGTATCTGACCCGTGTGCTTTCTGTAGAAAGCTACGGCGTGGTTTCGTATGTAAAAGCTGTAATGCAGTATATGCAGTTGGTTGTAGATTTTGGCTTTATGCTGTCCGGCACAAAGGATATTGTAAACGCGAAGAACGACCACGAAAAATTGGAAAAAGAAGTTGGTGACATTCTCCTTGCCCGCGTTTTGTTGGCGGCGGCGGCTTTTGTTGCCCTGCTGGGAATGATTGCGGTGATTCCCCTGCTGCGCGCCAACATCGGATATACGCTGTTGGCATTTGTGACAGTGTTTTTGTCGGTGTTTTTGTTTGATTATTTCTTCCGAGGCATCGAAAAAATGCAGGTCATCACGCTGCGCTTTGTCGCTATGCGCGGCATCGCAACAGCATTGACTTTTATTTTTGTCCACTCGGATAAGGACATTTTGTTTGTTCCCTTACTGGATGCAGTTGGTTCGCTGGTGGCTGTTATCCTTGTGTTTGTTGAACTGAAGAAAGAAAACATTAAGATTCACTTTTCCAGTGTAAGCACAGCGTGGAAAAAGCTAAAAAATTCGTTTGTCTATTTTGCTTCCAACATGGCAACAACTGCATTTGGTGCATTGAATACGCTGCTGATTGGCGCATTCCTTCCAGCAACGGAAGTTGCATATTGGAGTGTCTGTATGCAGCTAATTGGCGCGGTGCAGACGATGTATACCCCTATTACGGATGGCATTTACCCAGAGATGATCAAGACAAAAAGCTGGAAGTTTATCAAGCGGCTTCTGATGATTTTTATGCCCATTGTATTCGCGGGCAGTGCGTTTTCAATTGCGGTAGCTCCGTATGTACTTCAGATTGTTGGCGGTGAGCAGTATATTGCAGCGACTTCTCTGTTCCGCGCATTGGTGCCAGTACTGATTTTCAGTTTTCCGGGAATCGTGCTGGGCTGGCCGACATTGGGCGCACTGGACAAGGCCGCACAGGTGACAAAAACAACAATTCTGTCCGCCGTTGTTCAGGTGGCAAGCCTGCTATTGCTGATTGCAACGGGGCATTTTACCGTGATGTGGATCGCGATATTCCGCTGTGTAACGGAGTTTGTCCTTATGGCAAGCCGCGGATGGTATTGTTGGAAATACAGAAGAGAATTTTGCTAATGTAACGCAAGGGGCAAAAGGAGGCTATCGTGACGGAAACTAAGGAAAAGAAAGCAGAAGTTCAAATCAAGACGGGGAAGAAAACGACGGCGCAGAAAGCATTCCGAATAGCCGAATTATTTGTTATATGGGCTGTTCGCTCGTTTTTGTATTCAGGATGTACCTTTTGTGTTTTCCTGGTCTTCTACTTTATTTATGGAAAGGCCTCTAGCAATGAACTTGTCGAAGTTGGAGCACTTGTATGTGGAATAGTATGGCCGACATTGCTTGAAAACAATCAGGTCGATAAAATTCACGGATTTTTGAAAGGATGGCTTTTGGTTTCATTCTTTATTTTCGCTATAAATTATATAGTAGTGTACCGTAGTGCATTTATTGGTGTTCCATTGTCAGATAGAGAGGAAACCTCATGTGCTTTTTTGCTTCTTGCATTTGGGATATTATCCTGGATTTTATGTGCGGCAGTTTCGATTTATAAGGAGGTGCGCTCCGTATGTTGATTGAAAAAGTTATCACAAACTTTTCTGATGTAAGCCTCTGGGCAATAGCACTTGTAGTTGGGTATGTCCTAATTGGTGCGATTTTGCTATTAAGATTGGCATGGAAAAGAAAACATACCAAGATGGAGAATGTCACTCAAAACACACCCATTGAACAAAGTAAAGAAATATACAGAGAGAGTCAAAATGACACAAAATCTGAAAATTCAGACGCCACAAAATATCTACCTGTCCCACAAGAACACGTTAGCATAATTGAGCAAAAAGATTTCTCACATTTTTATATCACTCTCGAGCATCATCTTAAAGCTCCGTCAAAATTTCTAGATACCCTAAAAGATTTGTGGGAAGAGCCAAATATTTCTACCGGTATGGTTGCTACACCTGAAATGTTTTTCTCCAGTCAAGAATTTTATGGAAGTTATTATGACAATCTTGCACATGTCGAAAAGAAGCAAAATAGCGTTGTTAAACTCCGTGAGGGCACACTTATAAATTTAAACGGAAAAATCTACCGAGTTCGAAAAATTGAGATTCAAAATAAGGCCACGTCATCAAGCGTTCGCTTAGATTTAGAAAAACTATCGGTTAGCAACTATTCGCTAGAGAAAAGAGATAACCATTATGCAAGACTTAGAAGGTCAAATAGTTGATTGACTATTAAGGAGAATTATATGAAACAACTTAACGAAGAAGAAGTAAAAATCTATCAGCTTGGCATTTTAAATACCGTTGCTGATTTTTGCGAGAAAAACCAAATTCAATACTGGTTGGATTGCGGGACATTACTTGGCGCAATTCGCCACAAAGGGTATATTCCTTGGGATGATGATATTGATATTGGAATGTTGCGGCCAGATTTTGACCGATTTATGAATATTTTTAATCAAGCGAATGGTCGCTATAAATTTATTTGTCGGGAGCTTGGCAATAGTTTCTATTACCCCTATGGAAAAGTGCTGGACACGGAAACTGTTTTGTATGAACCAGATGAAAACGGCATGAAGATCAGTGTGAATATTGACGTTTTTGTCTATGACAATGCTCCTGAAAGCAACCAAAAAGTTGCAGAAATGTACAAACTAGAAGATTGGTATACAAAATTAAATGCTGTTCAAAATGGTGTTGTTGGAACGCATGGAATTATAAAAGACATTGTAAAAACGGTTGGCTTTGAAGTTTTGAAGATTTTCCCGAAAGGATACTTTTCCAAAAAGATTGTTGATAATTCAAAGAAATATGCTGATACGAATACATCGGCAGTCGGAAATTTCACTTCTGTTCCCAGAATTGTTTGTGAAAAGGATGTTTTTTCTTCATTCATAAAGGTTCCTTTTGAGGGAAGAGAGTACAATGCACCTGTTGGATATGATAAATGGCTAAACGCATTTTACGGCGATTATATGCAACTTCCTCCCGAAGAGAAAAGAGTATCCCATCATATGTATAAAGCATACCAGAAGTAAAAGGGTAGTGAGCGTGAGGAAATGTCGAGTTTCATAATTACGCGTAAAGAGGTTTTACTGGAATTTTCAAAACGAATCGGAAAATTTGATGAAATGTGGCAGTTAACAGAAGCAACTATGCGAGGTGAAATTCCATTTCGGACGAGCTTTTTATGCACTTTTGAGAGAGTGTATTGAGGTGGTGAAACAGGGCGAGCATTCGCCCGAAATCGAGAGGTCGTTCCAACAACTTGCGCGCGCAAATAAGTGCCCGGTGATTTGGGGATGTACATAATGCCTGTTTTTATGAAAGGTATAAGAATGACATTGATGCAACGGTATACGATCCGTTATTGTTTATATTGAAAAATGAAAGAAGAAAATGATGATGAGTAAAATTCTTACATTTGGAGTATATGACTACTTCCATTTGGGACATCTGCGACTGTTCAAACAGTGCAAAAATTATGGAGATTATTTAATTGTGGCTGTTCAAGACGGAGATTACATTAAGAAGTATAAGCCGGATTCTAAGATCTTATATACGACCGCAGAACGGGTAGAAATGCTTGAATCATTGCGGATTGTTGACAAAGTAGTGGTATATGAATCGGTTGAACCAAAGTTTTTGGAGTCAGTTGACTTTGATATTCTTGCACTTGGAGAAGACCACTGCGGCGGACGATTTGATATTGTTGAGCAATGGTGTAAGGAACATGGGAAAAAGGTAGTTCGATTAAAGAGAACGAAGGGTATTTGTTCTTCGGATATAAAGAATAGTTTATCGGAATAAGTTGGAGGAAATAAAAATGTCTGCATTTGATAACGCAACCCTTATGATCACTGGTGGTACTGGT
>OGGQ01004178.1_pt1 | contig 12372 bp, 12 predicted proteins | sample 1571191 | NCBI WGS metagenome assembly OGGQ01 (sample SAMEA2582061, study PRJEB24529) | metagenome | biome: Human gut stool | place: China | collected 2011
ATTTTCCCTACATAGAGGCTTTTTTGTGCTGTCCGCATAATCTGGGGCGGTTCATTGTTCCGGCGGCTTTTTGCTGTGCTGCTTTGGGATCAGGCCATGGCGTGAGGACCGTAGACCACGCCGTCGATGATGGTGTGGGTGCAATGGGTGAAATTGCAGAAGGGATGGCCGTCAAAGATGGCGATGTCGGCATCCTTGCCCACTTCCAGAGAGCCAATCCGGTCTGCCATCCCCAACAGCTGGGCCGGGAGGATGGTGACGCTGCGGAAGGCATCGGCTTCCGGCAGACCGGCGGCCATGCACTGACCGATGTGCACCGGCAGATATTTGGTCAGAACACCGTTGTCGGCGGTCATGCACACCTTGACGCCAGCCCGAGCCAGTTTGCCGGGAGTGGTCAGGCTCCGGTTCCACACCTCTTCTTTGTAGGGGCCGGTCATCATGGGGCCGATGGTGCAGAATACATCCTCTTCTTTCAGAAGTTCAGGGATCAGGTATCCTTCGGTCACATGCTCCAGAGCGTAGTCCAGATGGAATTCTCTGGCGATGCGGATGGCCGTGGCGATATCATCCACCCGATGGCAGTGGATACGGCATTTCATTTTCCCTTCCACCACCGGCACCAGAGGCTCCAGCCGGAAATCGGCACGAGGCATTCTGGCAGGATCGCCATGGGCTGCGGCCTTGGCCTGAGCGTATTCCTGTGCGTGAAACAGGGTCTCCCGCAGAAGGGCGGCGCTGCCCATGCGGGTCTTGGGCATTTTGTCCTTTTGTCCAAAGGCCCGGCGGGGATTTTCGCCCAGGGCGAACTTCATCACATCGTGGCCGGGAATTTGCAGCTGTTCCACCACTTGCCCTTCCCGGGTTTTGAATACAAAACCGGTGCCGCCGATGAGGTTGGCCGAACCGGGCAGGGTGCAGCAGGTGGTGAAGCCTGCCTGCCGGGTGGCGGCCACGCCCATATTCCGGGCATTGAAGGAATCCATCACCCGCACCTGGGGCGTGATGGGGGAAGAGGTTTCGTTAAAATCTCCGGTGCTGCCGGAAGAAGAGGGTTCGTTGCCGGTGCCGATGTGGGTGTGGGCATCGATCAGGCCGGGGGTGACCCAGCAGCCCTGGGCGTCGATGACCTGGGCCGATTCGGGCACCGGGATATTTTCCCCGATCTGGACGATTTTCCCCTCTTCAATGAGAATGATCCCGTTTTCCAGGATGCCCTGGGTGATGGTGACCAGTTTGCCGCCGGTGATAGCCAGCATGATGCATTTCCCCTTTCTTTGTTGCCGCTTTTTCAAAAGGCGGTAAAATCTTATATTTATAGTAGTCTTTTCCCTCTTTTTCGTCAAGAGCGCCATTGCGCCGGAGAAAGAGGCATGGTATCATCAGGGCAAAGGGGGCGTGAAGATGAAAATCGCCATTTTCGGCCATAGTGGCAGCGGAAAATCCACCTTGGGTACCTTTTTAGGGGAGCTGTATGGTGCGCCAGTACTCCATTTGGATGTGATTGCTTTTGAAGAGGGATGGAAGCGGAGAGAGATGGCAGAGAGCCGGGCTCTGGCTCAGCGGTTCATGGAGCAGGACAGCTGGATCATCGAAGGGAATTACCGGGAGATGGGCTGGGAAACAAGGGTGGAGGAAGCCGATCAGTTGATTTATATGAATTTTTCCCGCTTTACTTGCCTGAAAAGGGCCTGGAAGCGGTATCGCACTTACCGGGGCCGTACCCGGGAGAGCATCGCCCCCGGGTGTCCGGAGAAGCTGGATGGGGAGTTTGTTTTCTGGATTTTGTGGCAGGGGCGCACGCCCCCCCGTCTGGCCCGATTCCGGAAAACGGTGAAGCAATACCAGGATAAAACCGTTGTGCTGAAAAACCAGCGTCAGTTGGATGCCTTTATGGAACAGGCGAAGAAAGAAAAGATGCAGCAGGAACTGGCGTAAAGGTGGCCGCATATTTTATAACAAGAGATAAAAAAGGGCGCCTTCTGTATGGAAGGCGCCCTGAAATTTTTTAGTTTTTCTGGTTTTCCGGGGAGAGGGGCATCTCCCAGGCGGTGTGATCGGTGTGGAGCAGATGATGGGCTTTTTCTGAAAGAGGACGGACCAGGAAATCCTTGTACAGCCGCTGCACCGAAGGATTTTCATGGGAGAAACGCAGGTCGGCAATGGCGTCCAGACCGTAAAGCTGTTCGCTCCGGCTTTCTGCAAGCTCCTGGCCATCGTGGATGGGCTGTCCGCCGCCGCCGGCGCAGCCGCCGGGGCAAGCCATTACTTCCACAAAGTCATATTGCACCTCGCCACGACGCAACGCCTGAATCAGCCGCCGGGCGTTGCCCAGTCCGCTGACCACGGCCACTCGGATGGGGGTGTCGGCAATATGGAAGGTGGCTTCTTTCCAGCCGTTAATACCCCGTACATCCCGGAAGGCATCGGGGGAAGGATTCTTGCCAGTGACCAGGTAATAGGCCGAGCGGAGGGCCGCTTCCATGACGCCGCCGGTGGCGCCGAAGATGATTCCTGCGCCGGAGGCCACGCCCAAAGGTTCATCAAATTCTTCTTCGTTCAGTTCGGCCGGAGTGATGTGTTCGGCACGGATCATTCGGCTCAGCTCTCTTGTGGTGAGCACCACATCCACATCGGGGCCAGCTCCGGCGCTTTCCATGGTGGGAAGGGCCGCTTCCTGCTTTTTGGCCAGACAGGGCATGATGGATACCGAATAGATCCTCTCCGGGTCCACCCCCAGAAGCTGGGCATAATAACTCTTAGCCACAGCGCCGAACATCTGCTGGGGAGATTTGGCGGTGGACAGCTGGGAGACCATATCGGGATATTGAGACTTGAGGAACCGCACCCAGCCAGGGCAGCAGGAGGTGAACATGGGGGCTTTGAAAGCACCGGGATTTTTCAGCCGCTGGAGGAACTCGCTTCCCTCTTCCATAATGGTGAGATCGGCGGCAAAGTTGGTGTCGAAGATGTAGTCAAAACCGATGCGCCGCAAAGCGGCCACCATGCGCTTCACCGTAGCCTGCTCCGGAGACAGACCCATGAACTCGCCCCAGGCGGCGCGCACCGCAGGGGCCACCTGTACCACTGTGATTTTGTTGGGGTCGGCCAGGGCTTCAAAGACCTGACGGGTGTCATCCCGCTCCCGCAGAGCGCCCACCGGACAGTGGGTGATGCACTGGCCGCACAGAGAGCAGTCGGCCTGGGTGATCTTCCGGTTGAGGGACACATCCACCGTGGTACGGGAACCGGTGGCCGCCACATCCCAGATGTTCAGGGTCTGCACTTTGTCGCAGATCTGGATGCAGCGCATACATTTGATGCACTTGGAAGCATCACGGAACAGGGGGAAGGAGCGATCCCACCGGGTTTCCGGTACCTTTTTTTCAAAGGGCAGGTCCAGAATGTTCAGATCATTGGCAATGGTCTGCAAAGAGCAGTTTCCACTGCGCACGCAGGTGGCACAGTGACAGTCGTGTTGGGACAAAAGCAGTTCCACATTGATCCGCCGGGTCTCACGCACTTTGGGGCTGGAGGTGAGCACTTCCATCCCCTCTTCCACCAAATTGTTGCAGGCGGGCACCAGCCGGTCCATGCCGACCAGCTCCACCACGCACACCCGGCAGGCGCCAATTTCGTTGACGCCCCGGAGATAACACAGGCTGGGGATGTGGATGCCCGCCGAGCGGGCCGCATCCAGAATGGTGGTGCCTTCGGGCACAGTCACCGGAATATGATCTATGGTGAGATTTACCATTGTTTGATTCTCCCTCCTTTGAATACGCCGTAGCCAAAGTGGTCGCACCGCAGGCAGCGATGGGATTCCTGCATGGCTTCCTCTTCGGTCATGCCGCATTCCAAAAGTTCAAAGTCCTTCTGCCGTTCCTGGGCCACCCGCTCGGTGAGGTTGACTCTTCCGGTGGCAGGCCGATCGGAAAGGCTGGGGGCAGGGATCTCCACATCACAGGTGATAACATGATGGAAGCCCAGGTATTCGTCAATGTTGGCAGCAGCCACCTTACCGGCGGCAATGGCGCGGATGACAGTGGCCGGGCCGGTGACGCAGTCGCCGCCGGCGAAAATGCCGTTGAAATTCTCAATGTCGCTGGAACTGAGGGCTTCGATGACGCCTCGCTTGATGGGCACGCCGTATTCTTCGAAAGGCTGGGTCTCAATGCCCTGGCCGATGGCCACCACCACGATGTCGCAGGGGATGCGCACCTCGGGGGCATCTGCCTTTCGGGGCCGGGGCCGCCCGGAGGAATCCATGGGACCGACGATCTGGGGCTGGGCCCACAGAGCGGTGACATTGTCCTCATCGTCGGCTTCGATGCGTACCGGAGCCATCAGGGTAGCCAGTTCGCAGCCTTCGGCAATGGCACCTTCGGCCTCTTCCGGCAGAGCGGTCATGTCGGCCTGACGGCGGCGATAGACGCAGGTGACGCTTTCCGCTCCCAGACGCTTGGCCGAGCGGGTGCAGTCCATGGCCACATTGCCGCCGCCGATGACCACCACTTTCTTGCCGGCGAAATCGGGCCGCAGGCCGTCGCCGATGTTCCGCAGCATCTCCACAGCGCTCATCACGCCTCGCTTGTCCTCCCCTTCGATACCCATCTTTTTGTCGGTCTGGGCGCCGATGGCGATGTACATGGCGTCAAAATCCTCTCGCAGATCCTTGAGGGGAAGTTCAGTGCCCACTTCTGTGTGCACCACTTCCACGCCGGTGGACAGGATGTGCTGAATGTCCTCCTCCAGCCGTCCGGCGGGGAGACGGTAGCTGGGGATGCCGTAGGCCAGCATGCCGCCCAGCCGTTTGCGCTTTTCAAACACCGTCACCTTATGCCCCATGAGGGAGAGAAAGTAAGCGGCACTCAATCCGCCGGGGCCGCCGCCCACCACAGCCACCTTTTTGCCGGTGCTGGGAGCACAGGGAGGTGCGGGAACTTCGCCGCAATGGTCCACGGCATAGCGCTTGAGAGCGCGGATATTGATGCTGTCGTCGATCATATTACGGCGGCAGCGGGCTTCGCAGGGATGCTCGCACACTAGGGCACAGGCCACCGGGAAGGGATTGTCCTTGCGGATCAGGCGCACAGCATCGGCATAGCGTTTTTCGCCGATGAGGGCCACATAGCCGGGAATGTCCACACCGGCAGGACACAGGGCCACGCAGGGAACCGGCTGGTTCAACTGCAACAGGCAGCGGCGGTTGACGATGTGCTCCACATAGTCGTCCCGGAAGCCGATGACGCCCCGCAACACCATGTCGGCGGCTTCAAAACCAATGGCGCAGTCGGCCGAGTTTTTGATGGCCCGGGCGGTGCGTTCAATCAGGTCGATGGTGTCCAGGGTGGCTTTGCCGTCCAGCACATCTTCCAGCAGCTGGCTCAGAGCTCCCAGGCCGACACGGCAAGGCACGCATTTGCCGCAGGTCTGGGCATGGCACATTTTCAGAAAGGATGCGGACAAGTCTACCGGGCACAGTCCCGGCGGGCTGGCGATGATGCGCCGCTCCACATCCCGGTAAAGCCCCTCTACTACCTGCTGGGCAGCGTTGGGGGTGTTGATATTTAATCTGCTCACAATGTTTCCTCCTTTGCGGCCAGGGCCGCTTTCCTGTGATGCGTCTATGAGTATTATAACGGTAATTCTTTAAAAGGGAAAGCATTGATTGATTTTTCACAATATGAGTGAGGTTATTGACATAAGTTGAAAATGGGAGTACTATATATCTAACATAAGTCAGAAAAGGAGGGATCGGGATGCCAAGGCCTCAGAAATGCCGTCGGGTGTGTGCCATGCCCCAGCGCTGCCGGTTTGGGCCGGAAGAGGGCGGGGGAGAGGTGTTGCGGATGACGGTGGATGAATTTGAAGCCATTCGTCTCATGGATCACATGGGCTATACCCAGGAGCAATGTGCCCAGCAGATGGGCATTTCCCGGCCCACTGTCACTGGTATTTACGAAAGTGCCCGGAGGAAGCTGGCGGCCTTTCTGGTGGAAGGCCGACGGTTGGTCATTGAGGGAGGTTCGGTGGAGGTATGCCCTCATGGGGGCGGCTGCGGCCATTCCTGCCGCCGGGCCCATTGCAAAAAGGAGGAGAAGATTCACCATGAAAATCGCAGTAACCTATGAAAACGGCCAGGTGTTCCAGCACTTTGGCAAAACCCAGCAGTTCAAGATGTATCAGGTGGAAAACGGCCAGGCCGACAAGGGCACAGTGGTGGATGCCGGCGGTGCCGGTCACAGCGCTCTGGCGGTTTTTCTCAAAGAGCATCAGGTGGAGACTCTGATCTGCGGCGGCATCGGCGGCGGAGCTCAGGTGGCCCTTGCCCAGGCAGGCATCCAGGTCTATCCCGGCATTCAAGGGGATGCGGATCAGGCGGCCCAGGCTTTTGCCAAAGGAGAGCTGAAACAGAATACCCAGGCCACTTGCAACCACCATCATGAAGGGGAGCATCATCACTGCGGCCATCACGAGCAGGGCGGCTGCGGCCACCACTGCGAGAAATAAATGTTCTGCAAGAAAAAAAGGAGCCGAACGGCTCCTTTTTTGCGTATAGGCATTTTTATGCTCCACCCAGAGGGAACTCGTAGATCAGAGGATCGCCAGAGGCATAGCGCAGGTCAAAGGTAATTCTGGCGGTGGTGAATCCCAGTGTGTCCAGAGCGGCGCTTTCGCCCATCCACTCATCGGCCAGTTCCTGGGCCAGGGCTTCCAGCTTTTGAGTGAAGACCTGGGGATCATCGCTGTTTTGCTCCTGGATACGGACTTCACATTCCAGTACCGGGGAGTCCTGGGTCACGCCAAAGCGATAGAGAGACATGATGGAATAGGGCAGCATTGCATAGTTTTCACCGGAAAATTCCTGGTCGTTGAAGGCGGCAATCTTTTCATAGGCCAGGGTTTGCAGGGTCTGCTCTTCCGGAGGGATGGGAGATGCAGGTTCGTTTGCATCATTGGTGCCCCAGCTTACATTGTCCATGGTGTAGTTGGGGTAGTCGGTGTCTTGGTCGGTGAAAGCCAACCAGATGGTATCAAGTCGGAGGGAATAAGGACTTTGGCGGATGGTCTGCTGGGCCTCTTCCAAAAGTGGCTCCATCACTTGCTTTTCTTCTCCCTCTACCGAAGAAGGATCATAGAAAAGCTGGATGTTCGCCGTGATGTTCCGGTATTGCCGCTTGTCAGTACCATCCTGTATCAGCAAGGGGTCCTGATAGACTTCAATGGACACATCGGTAAAGGTGACACCTTCCACCTGGGTGCTCCAGGTTTCCAGCTCTTTTTTCAGACCGTCGTAAATGTCCTGGGAGGAACATTCATTGAGCAAAGCGTAGATCTGATCGTTGTAAGCCTTGCGCCCTTCTTCCGACAGGCTTTGCAGCGCTTCCATCCGTTCCTTTGCAGTAGGCAGAGCGGTGAGGGTGGGCACTTCATTTTCCTCTTTGGCCTGCCCATTTGTTTGTTCTTGCTCCACTTCGCCTTTTTCCGCTTTCTCCTGATGGCAGCCTGGGGCTAAAAGAAGCAGAAGGGCCAAAAGGCAGAGAATCCCTGTATATTTTTTCATCATCAAACCCTCCTTTGTTCCTGCTGTTGCAAATAAAAATAGAATAGATCTTTATGTTAGCATAATATCATGACAAAAATAAAATGTCAATAAAGATGAATGATGCAAAAAAGATTTAAGTTTATGATAATGTCTAAACAAAGTGGGGTTTGGCGGTTTCCAGATGGAGAAACCAGTCCATGGGTCTGAATTTCTCCTGGATATTTTCCAACAGAATCTTGCAGAGGCAAAAAAATACCCTCAAGGGTTTTCCTTGAGGGCAGTTTCTTATTGATTGAGAATGGCCATGAACTCTTCTCCGGTGATGGTCTCCTTTTCCAGAAGATAGGCCGCCAGAGCATGGAGTTTTTCCACATTCTGCGCCAGGATCTCCGAAGCCTTGGCATGGCAGCTTTTGATCACCTGAAGCACCTCTTCGTCCACCTTGGCGGCGGTGGAGGGAGAGCAGGTGAGGGAACTGTCCCCGCCCAGGTACTGGTTGGTTACCGTTTCCAGAGCCATCATGTCAAAGTGGGGGCTCATGCCATAGCGGGTGATCATGGTGCGGGCCAGCTTGGTGGCCTGTTCAATGTCGTTGGAAGCGCCGGAGGAACCGGTACCGAAGATCAGCTCCTCGGCGGCCCGGCCGCCGGTGAGGGTTGCGATCTTGGCCAGGGCTTCTTCACGGCTGAGCAGCTTCCGCTCCTGTTCGTCCACCTGCATGGTATAGCCCAAAGCGCCGGAAGTCCGGGGAACAATGGTGATCTTGTGCACCGGAGCGCTATCCTTTTGCTTGGCGGCCACCAGGGCATGACCGATCTCGTGGTAGGCCACGATCTGTTTTTCTTTTTCGTTGATGGCGGAGTTTTTCCGCTGGTAACCGGCGATGACCGTTTCCACAGCCTCTTCAAAGTCCTGCTGTTCCACTTGGTCTCTGCCGCAGCGCACAGCCCGCAAAGCACCTTCGTTGATGATGTTGGCCAGCTCTGCACCGGAAGCGCCAGCGGTGGCCCGGGCAATTACGCCGAAATCCACGCCAGGGGCCACATGCACATCTTTGGCATGGACCTTTAGAATGGCGATGCGGCCTTCCAGATCGGGCAGCTCTACCGGGATGCGCCGGTCGAAGCGGCCGGGACGCAGCAGAGCCGGGTCCAGAGATTCCGGCCGGTTGGTAGCCGCCAGGATGATCACGCCCCGGCTGCCATCAAAGCCGTCCATTTCGCTGAGCAGCTGGTTGAGGGTCTGCTCCCGCTCATCGTTTCCGCCCATGGCGGAGTCTCGGCGTTTGCCGATGGTGTCGATCTCGTCGATAAAGACAATACAGGGGGCTTTTTCCTGGGCTTGCTTGAACAGATCCCGCACCCGGGCGGCACCCATGCCCACGAACATCTCCACAAATTCCGAGCCGGAAATGGAGAAGAAGGGAACGCCTGCTTCACCGGCCACTGCCTTGGCCAGCAGGGTTTTGCCGGTGCCCGGAGGGCCTACCAGAAGGGCGCCTTTGGGCAGCTGAGCGCCAATTTTGCTGTATTTTTCCGGAGCATGGAGGAAGTCCACCAGCTCCTGAAGAGCTTCCTTGGCTTCATCCTGTCCGGCCACATCGGCAAAGGTCTTGCCGGTCTGGGCTTCCACATAGACCTTGGCGTTGCTCTTGCCAAAGGACATGGCGTTGCCCGGGCCCATTTTTTTGGCGATCATGCGGAACATGAATGTGCCCAGCAGCGCCATCAGGGCAAAGGGCACCACAAAGCTGAGCACCATGGATACCGCAGCAGGCAGCTCTTTTTGAATGACGCCGCCGAACTGGACGCCGCTGCTGAGCAGCCGGTCTGTCAGCTGGGGATCACCCACATCGGCGGTGACATAAATGTTGGGGTCATTTTTGTCACTGGGTTTGATGGCGATTTCGTCCTGGGTCAGCTGCACCACGGCCACCTTGCCATCGTCCAGCATTTTGACAAACTCGCTGTAATCGATCTGGATGGGATCGCGGCTGAGCAAAAGGTTCATCACGATCACAACCAGCAAAAGCCCCACATAGTAAAAAATCAAGGAACGCCGCAGGCGCTTGGGGCCTTCCGGCTTTTTTCCGTTTTGGGAAGTGGGATTCATCGTTTCACTCTCCTTGGTCAGGCTCAGGCCTGAAAGTTTGAAGTTCAATGTTTTCTTTGATTATAATCAAGGAGAAAGCCAATGTCGAGGGGAAAAAAGAAATGTTTACGAAAAAGATACACATTTTTGAAAAAAAGAAAAATGGAGCAGCCATGTTGCCATGGTGCTCCATTTTGGCGTAAAAAATTATTTGGTGATATCCCGATAGATGAATGTAACAATTTCACCGCGAGTGCAGGAATCATTGGGGGAGAAAGTAAGTCTACCTGTGCCTACTGTGATTCCCTGTTCAACGGCCCAAGTAACGGCTTTCATCTCATCTGTGCCTTTGGGAACATCCATAAATGCGCTGGGGAGGATAGAACCGGGTTTACCGGCCAGCTTCCACAGATAAGAAACGGTTTCGATGCGGGTACAGGGGGCGTTGCCGTCAAAGGTCGTACCGGAAATGAGACCTTTTTCAGCAGCCCATGCAGCAGCTTTTGCATAGTAGGCATCTGCGGGAACATTGGTAAATGCAGAAGCTTTTGCAGGTTCCGGGGAGCCGTTGGCTCGCCACAGGAATGTGAGGATCTGCGCTGTGGTGCAGGCAGAATTCGGGCTGAATGTGGTTGCACTGGTGCCAGAGGTGATACCTTTGTCCAGTGCCCATTTTACTGCATCATAGTAATAGGCCTTGGGGGCAACATCGGTAAACTGATCACCAGGAACGGTACTTATCTCCCCATCCAGAATGATGAAGAAGTCGCCTGCACCGCTGGCCATATAGAACATATCATATTCATCCATTGCAGGCTTCAAGATGTTCTGGTAATTGGTAAGGGCGAAACCTTCCGGATGGTCATGCTCCAATCCGTATCCTGTCCATCCGTTTACTCCTTTCTTCAATGCTATAATATTCCGCAGATCTGGGGAATTTTCATAGTCATTGAGGTCACCCTCGGAATCCACAACGGTTTCGGAAAAGGTGAATTCATCTGCCGAAACGGTGTATGCAGTGGCTGTGTAAGGTCTTTCCGGAGACCAGCAGAGGTCATTCCCATAGCCCCATTCGATTGTCATTTCCTGCTGCGACAGCACACCGGTCAGCTTTACCGTATACTGTCCAAAGACGCCTCCGTCTTCATGCAGCTCCACCGTATTGGCGGCGAAAGCAGGTGCCGGCAGCCCCATACAAAGGGACAGGGCAAGGAATGCCGATGCGATCTTTTTTGCGAGTTTCATGTGGTTCTCTCCTTCGTAATATTGTTTTCTCACGGTAGGGACAAGGGGGCTTGTGCCCCCTCGCGCTATCCGCAAGGAAAACAAAAATCGTGCTGTGCGGGCAAAAAGCTGCCACACAGCACGATTCATACGACATAATAATAGGATACCACTTGCAAAGGGAAGGCTCGCAAGGGTATAATAGTATTGTGGTACGGATATCCGTTGTGTGGGTGCCTGTTACACCCGCGCAGGGCCATAGGTGCTGCAACACTTATGGCCTGCCGCATTTATTCTGTTTTCCTCAAGGAACATTATAATAAATTTTCCAAAACAGTGCAAGTGATTTTCCAATGTTTTCTCTTGTTTTGTCAAACGGATACAGGATGGGCAGCGATTTGCCAAAGCAGACGATGGAAGAACATTTTGACAGAGAAATAGCCTATATTCTCAGGAAAATCGACAGAGGGATTGACAATGGGGAAAAAACTGATATAATGCAGAAAGAAAAAACTTCATAGCCTTATCAAGAGTGGCGGAGGGAACGGCCCGATGAAGCCCGGCAACCTGCATTTTTGCAAGGTGCCAAATCCGGCGGTAGTGTATCGAGAGATGAGGGACCTTCGACTGATTGCGCTCCGCCTGGCGGGGCGCTTTTTTTGCCTGTCAGGCATCGTCTCTACCGGGACGCTATGAAAAACAAAGAAAGGAAGCATATCCATGGAAAAAAGATTTTTCACCTCTGAATCGGTGACCGAGGGACATCCTGACAAAATCTGCGACCAGATTTCCGATGCGGTGCTGGACGCCATTCTGGAAAAAGATCCCCAGGCCCGGGTGGCCTGCGAGACCACCTGCACCACCGGCATGATCAATGTGATGGGCGAGATCACCACCAGCTGCTATGCAGATATTCCCCACATCGCCCGGGAAGTGGTGCGCCAGATCGGTTATGACCGGGCCAAGTATGGCTTTGACTGCGACACCTGTGCCGTCATCACCTCCATTGACGAACAGTCCAGCGACATCGCCATGGGCGTGGACCGTTCGCTGGAAGCAAAAAGCCAGGCGGAGCAGGACGAGGACAATGGCGCTGGGGATCAGGGCATGATGTTCGGCTTTGCCTGCGATGAGACCCCCGAGCTGATGCCCATGCCCATTATGCTGGCCCATAAGCTGTGCCGTCAGCTGACCAAGGTGCGTAAAGAGAAGGTTCTGCCCTATCTCCGCCCCGATGGAAAAGCCCAGGTGACGGTGGAATACCAGGACGGTGTTCCCTCTCGGGTGGATGCTGTGGTGGTTTCCTCCCAGCACGGCCCGGAAGTGGAGATGGAAACTCTGCGCCAGGACATCATGGAGCATGTCATCAAAGAAGCCATTCCCCAGAATTTGCTGGATGAGAATACCAAGTACTATATCAACCCCACCGGCCGGTTTACGTTTTACTTTTTATATTAATTACCCAAACTCTATTATCTTTTTCAATATTACCATCCCGTATTCTGCTG
>OGGQ01004179.1_pt1 | contig 12369 bp, 11 predicted proteins | sample 1571191 | NCBI WGS metagenome assembly OGGQ01 (sample SAMEA2582061, study PRJEB24529) | metagenome | biome: Human gut stool | place: China | collected 2011
GGAGACGCAGAGAAAAACAGAAGGCGGAGAAACAGTAAAGTACAGCAGAGAAAATATCAGTATTTATTGCGATATTAATAAAATAATTTGAATAAATATATACAATTTGATAATTTAAAGATAAAAAAGAGTAAAACAGAATATTTTTTGAAAAAAGTATTGACAAACAGAAAGTGGTGGAATATAATAAAGACAACAAAAGAAAAGCAATACCAAATCTAAGAAAAGGAGGTACGGACCACCGAAAACGTAAATCTCGTTTAGTTTTTACAGAAGTAAAAATCTAAACAAAGGAAAAACATGAAACCGGATTAGACGAATCAATGGTTACCAGCTGTTCTTTTAATGATATGACGAGAAAGTATCAATAAAATGAATAAGTAATCGATATGTAAAAGAAAGAACGAAAAAAGAAATTCGAAAAACCGGGGAAATGAAAAAAACTGAATAAAGAAAATGAAAGAGAGGTAATACTCCATTGGATGAAATAGTTTAGAACGGGTATCGATAAAAGAAAAAAATCGATACCCGTTATTTTTATGTTCCGGGAAATCCGGATTCAAACTCCCTGCAGATCAAAAGGCGGCGTGTACTCTTCTTTGGCGCTGCTTTTTTGCTGCATATATCCCTGGTCCAGTCCGAGTTCAAGGGCGGCATCCACAACACTGCGGTATTCGTAGCTGGTGATCCGCCGGTTGATTTCCGGATGAAGGCAGCTCTGATAGAACGGCGTATACTGGCTCAGGAGACTGATCAGAAAGGAATGAGGCGGGAGAGTTTCCTTTATCCAGTGAAGGAGCCGTATGGAGTCTTTCCTGGCCCCGGGCAGTACCATATGGCGGAGAATAACGCCGCGGGAAAGCAGAGACGGGTCCCGGGAGTCCCAGGAAAGTCCGCCGGTCTGCCGGATCATTTCCTGAATGGCCTCAGAGGCATATGTAAAATAGCCGGAAGCACCGGAATAAGTTTCAGAAAGAACAGGATCATAATATTTCAGATCCGGGAGATAAATATCCACGTATCCATCCAGCTGACGGATAATTTCAGGCCTTTCATATCCTCCGCAGTTATATACCACAGGAATGGCGAGCTTTCCTCTGACCAGATCCAGAGCCTCCAGAACGGACGGAAGAAACTGAGTGGCAGTCACAAGATTGATATTATGGGCTCCCTGGTCCTGGAGAGACAGGAAAATGTCGGAAAGCCGGGAAACGGAAATTTCCTTTCCGAAATTTTCATGGCTGATCCGGTAATTCTGACAGAAAACACATTTCAGCGTACAGCCGGAAAAGAAAACCGTACCGCTGCCCCGGGTTCCGCTGATGGCGGGTTCTTCCCACATGTGAAGAGCGGCGCGGGCAATCCGGGGAAGGGCGCCCTGGCCGCAGAAACCTGTCCCGGTGCGGCGGTTTACGCCGCACATTCTGGGACAGAGGGTACAGGAATCATAACTGATATCCATGATCTGGATTACCTCCTGATTTGAGAGTCGTGAAAGTCTTCCGCGGCGCTGTCTGCAGCCTCAGGAAGGAACGGGTACAGCTGGCGGTAGGATTCCACTTCTGCATCGGACTGAGGCAGGGAAGGAATCAGCCCCGTGCAGTCCGTGGCGGAGCAGGACTGAATGTCCACGTCATAGGAACATTTCTTTGATTGTTCTGCATTTTTTTTCATTCTGATCACCCCGTATTAGTATGGACAGAATCCATGCTTCAGAGTGAGGAATCTGCTTCCTGTTTTTCCAGAATCACGGACCATGCCCGGATGAGCTGTTCCAGAGACCATGCCGCATTGGCAGGGCTGGTGGATGGAAGACATACAGCTGTGCGCCCCAGCAGCGGTTCCTGATATTTCCGGAAATAAAGAAATGAAGCCTTCCCGTTGCAGAAGATCCGGCGGACAGGTGAACAGGAAAGGATCCTGCGCAGATCATTGGGAACCACATCGCGTATGGAACTGTCGCTGGATCCATGAATGGAGCAGGAAGCGATCACATCCCAGACCGCAATGTGCTGCGTCAGAAGAAACTGTTTTTTTTCTTCTATTGTAGAAGGAAGCGGAGCGCCGGTGACGGCGGAAAGCACGCTCCAGAAACGGTTCCTGGGATGATGATAGAAAAAACAGCCTTCCCTGGACATGACGGACGGAAAGGATCCAAGGATCAGGATGGAGGAATTTTCGTCATAGACCGGAGGAATCGGATGAATTACATGTTCCATGGCCGGCTCCTTTCAGAATTTATATTTCCTGTCAAGTATGGCAAAAAAGGCGGATTTTGTCAAAGCAAAAACAAATTTTTATATTTTTTTTATTGCCATCTGGGGAAACTCAAACTATAATGGATTCGTATTGTGAAAATCTGTTCGTATACAACAACAGGAGATACAGATAGAAGTGGAGAAAAGGAATGGATAATAATCAGAACCGAAATAACGGCAGAAAGCCCAGCGGACAGAGCATAGGCATTCTTGTGGTTATCATGATTCTGACCCTGATTGCGGTCAGCATGATGAACAGTGCCATCAAGAAGAGCCAGACGCAGGAACTGGGCTATGAAGAGTTTATACAGATGCTGGAAAACAATGAGGTGGATACAGTCAGATATTCGGGCAACCGGATTCTGATTACTCCCAAACCGGATTCCAAGTCGTATAACCGCTTCAAAGAGTACTATACGGTGCGGATCCAGGATGATGTGCTTGCGGAGCGGCTTCTGCAGGCAGATGTGCATATTCTGGGTGAGGACAGCAACGCAGGCGCCAGCGTCCTGAGTTTTATTGTGGGATGGGTGCTGCCTTCTGCGCTGATGATTTTCCTGCTTTACATGATGTTCAGCCGTATGGGCGGCGGAAGCGGCATCATGGGAGTCGGGAAGAGCAATGCCAAGGTTTACGTACAGAAAGAAACCGGTGTCACGTTTGCGGATGTGGCAGGAGAAGACGAGGCCAAGGAATCCCTGGTGGAAATTGTCGATTTCCTTCATAATCCGGGGAAATATACCAGAATCGGAGCGAAGCTGCCCAAGGGAGCGCTTCTTGTGGGCCCTCCGGGTACAGGAAAGACGCTGCTGGCCAAGGCAGTGGCAGGAGAAGCTCATGTGCCGTTTTATTCCCTGTCCGGTTCCGACTTTGTGGAAATGTTTGTAGGCGTGGGCGCTTCCCGTGTCCGTGACCTGTTCAAGCAGGCACAGCAGTCTGCACCATGTATTATTTTCATCGATGAGGTGGATGCCATCGGCCGCAGCAGAGATTCCAGACTGGGCGGAAACGATGAGCGGGAGCAGACTCTGAATCAGCTGCTTTCTGAAATGGACGGATTTGACTCATCCAAGGGACTTCTGGTCATGGCGGCAACCAACCGTCCGGAGATTCTGGATCCGGCACTTCTCCGCCCGGGCCGTTTCGACCGCCGCATTATTGTGGATAAGCCGGATCTGAAAGGCCGTGTCAATATTCTGAAGGTACATTCCAAGGATGTGCATCTGGATGAGACGGTGGATTTTGAGGAAATTGCTCTGGCCACATCGGGTGCCGTAGGCGCAGATCTGGCCAATATGATGAATGAGGCGGCCATCAATGCTGTCAAGCATGGACGGAACGCTGTATCACAGAAGGACCTGTTTGAGGCAGTGGAACTGGTTCTGGTGGGAAAGGAAAAGAAAGACAGGATACTGAATAAAGAAGAAAGGCGTATCGTATCCTATCATGAAGTGGGACATGCGCTTGTGACGGCTCTTCAGAAAGATGCGGAGCCGGTGCAGAAGATTACCATCGTGCCCAGGACCATGGGGGCTCTGGGATATGTGATGCAGGTACCGGAGGAAGAGAAGTACCTGAATACCAAGAAAGAACTGCAGGCAATGCTGGTGGTATCTCTGGCAGGACGTGCGGCAGAAGAACTGGTATTTGATACCGTGACCACAGGAGCTGCCAATGATATTGAGCAGGCCACCAGGATTGCCCGTGCTATGGTGACCAGATACGGCATGTCGGACCGTTTCGGACTGATGGGACTTGAAACCCAGGAAGATCAGTACCTTACCGGCCGCACAATTCTTAACTGCGGCGATGCAACTGCGGCAGAGATTGATCAGGAGGTCATGAAAATTCTGAAGGAATCCTATGCGGAAGCCAAGCGCCTTCTGGGAGAGAACCGGGATGCAATGGATAAGATCGCAGAATTCCTTATTGAAAAGGAAACCATTACAGGAAAAGAATTCATGAAGATCTTCCGTCAGGTAAAGGGAATCCCGGAGCCGCCGGAAGAGAAAGATGAGAAACGCACCGCAGCTTCAGACAGCCGGCCTGCTTCCGGCCAGGGCCAGATGCCTGATCCGTCCCGGAGACCGGGCAGCCCGGAGAACAGCGGTATGGATCGGAGAATGGCTCCTCAGGGCGGAAATGGCTACGGGCCCTATCCGGGACAGCCTCAGACAGGGAATTATCCCCAGAGAGGAAACTACCCCCAGGGAGGGGGCTATCCGCAGGGAGGGAGTTATCCCCAGAGAGGAAATTATCCCCAGGGAGGAAATTACCCTCAGGGAGGAAATTATCCTCAGGGAGGAAATTATCCCCAGGGAGGAAATTATCCTCAGGGAAGAAATTATCCCCAGGGAGAAAACGGTTCCCGCGGAAATGGAAATCCGAACGGACCGGCAGGCGGAACTTCTGACGGCAGATCAGAGAAGTAGGCGGCAGCCGTATCCGGTGCGGTCCGGGGAAAATGGATGATTTTGGACAGGATGTATTCTTCGGAATACATCCTGTTTTTGCACAGGAAGTTTCTGAAAGACGGTGGGACACGGGAAGCCATTCTGTATGAAGAGGCAGAAAGGAAATCTTCAAAAAAAATTTTACATTTTCAACACAGTTTTTCCATGAAAATGTCAGATTTACCGGTTATAATAAATAAGAAACAGTCCGTTTGCGCAGACGGCGGACGTATCTGCCGCAGCGGCAGAGGAGGAAGGAGATTTTTGTGAAAAAGAGGGGTATCTTGTTTTTTCTGGCGGCGGCCCTGAGCATACAGCTGACAGCCGGATGTGCGGCAGCAGATGCGGGGGGAGTAGAAACCCTTTCCGCCGGAACGGTTCAGGCTAAATCAGGAAATAATGCAGCGGATGCACAGAACGGCAAGTCTGTGGTGAAAGATCCGGATGCATATGAAAATATGGAAATTCTGGCACTGACGGAAAGCGGGGAACCGGAGGTATACCGGTGCAGTTCCGGAGAAATGCTGGAGGAAACCATTGCCGCTCTTCAGAAACGGGATGACATCAGCATTGTTCAGCCCAATTATGTCTATGAGTCCCAGGGACTCAACGTAAACGATGAACTGGCCGGTGAACAGTGGGCTCTTTATAATGACGGGAGTTTTTATATTGAGGAAGAGAAAAATATATACCCGGTATACGATGATCCGTTTGGAGCGCCTGCAGCACCGGGCGAGTGGAAGAACGATGAATCCGGAGGACCGGGATGGCAGGATCCGCAGCTGATCGGGTTTATGGTGGAAGTGGAAAGACAGAAGGCTGATGCCGGAATCGATATCAATATTTCTGATGCGTGGGCCAGATACGGGACCGGGAGCCGTGATGTGGTTGTGGCCATGCTGGATACCGGAATCGATTACAGCCATCCCGATCTGAGAGATGCCATCTGGTCCAATTCCGGAGAGATTCCGGGAAACGGTGCGGATGACGACGGAAACGGATACGTGGATGATGTGAACGGATGGAATTTTTATGATAATAATAACCAGGTGTTTACAGGCAGTGATGACAGCCATGGAACCCACGGGGCCGGTACCATCGTCGCATCCGGAAACAACGGGACCGGAATTGCCGGCATTGTGCCGCAGGGAAGGGTGAAAATCATGCCGGTGAAGATTCTGGGCGGAGACCAGGGAGGCGGCAGTACCGCATCGCTGATCCGGGCCATACGGTATGCGGAAACCAACGGGGCAGTGATCTGCAATCTGAGTCTGACCACAACCGTGGAGGACCATGCGCTGTATCAGGCCATGGCCAGTTCAAAGATGCTGTTTGTGGTGGCTGCCGGCAATGGCGATGAGACTTCCGGAATGGGAGTCAATACGGATGAAACCCCGTTCTATCCGGCGGCATTTGACCTGGATAATATTATTTCCGTGGCAAATCTCAACTTCAGCGGATATCTCAATTCCAGTTCCAATTTCGGAAGCACCACGGTGGATATTGCGGCGCCGGGAACGTATATTCTGAGCACCACGCCGGGCAGCAGTTACGGCTATATGACGGGAACTTCCATGGCTGCTCCCATGGTTACGGGAACTGCTGCACTGATCTATTCCTGTTTTGACGGAATCAGTGTTTCTGATGTAAAGGAAATCCTCCTGTCTTCAGCACGTCCTCTGGACAGCCTTCAGGGACTTGTCTCCACAGGCGGAATGCTGGATGCAGGCGCAGCACTGGCATTTGATCTTTCCGGTCTGTCCGGACAGAGCTTTTCCAATGCGGGATATGCTCCGGAGAACGGATCGGCCCCTTATATAGAAACAAAATTCACGACAAAAATGGACAGCGGCTATCTGATCGTGCGGGTGGTGGATGTGGACGGAGATCTGGAAACGCTGGTCTATCAGGAAGGAAATCTTTCCAGCGAAGAATTTCAGTCAGGCGCTGTCGGAAAGGCCTTTACAGTAAACACTTCCGATCTTGCCACGTTCCGCGTGGATCATGCAGGAACCTATACATTTTATGCCAGAGACAGAAAAGGAAATGAAACTGTCAGGACAGTCAGGATCACCGAAGAAAGCGAGGGACCGGGAGCTTAGGGAATTTCCGGATAAAGCTGCGGATTTCTGACGGATCTGAAGTCCGGAATGAGACGTAAAAACAGTTTTTACCATCCAGATACCGGATTCCGATGTCTGCTCCGTGAGCGTCGGCGATGCTTCTGGCAATGGCGAGCCCCAGCCCGTAGCCGCCTTTCTCGCGGCTCTGGCTGCCGCGGCGGAAACGCTCGAAAATCCGTTTCCTCATGTCCGGAGGAATTTCTTCTCCGGGGCTGTTGACCCAGAGAACCACACGGCGGGAAGACTGACGTTTCAGAAAAAGTTCCGTGTGACCGCCCGGAAGAGAATATTTCAAAGCATTATCCAGAAGAATTCTGATGAGCCGGACCAGCTGGGCCGGCTCTCCTTTTATGCTGATATCCGGATCGATGAAGGAGTCCAGAGCCTTTTCCTCCTGATAAAAAACCGGTTCCATGGTGAGAACGCTTTCAGAGGCAAGGTCACTGAGGGAGCATGGGGAGAGGACCGCCGTCCGGCCGGGGGAAAGCTCGTTTCGTGCCAGTGTCAGAAGATTTTCTGTCAGATCCCGCATTTCACAGCTTTCCTGCCGGATATTCTGAAGCCATCGGTCACTGTCCGGAGCGTGCCCTCCGAACCGTTCCTGAAGCAGCCTGGCGTTGGCCAGGATGATGGTAAGAGGCGTTTTCAGTTCATGGGAGGCATCGGCAATAAACTGCTTCTGGCTCCGGAGAGACTCTTCCACCGGTTTCACCGCCCATTTTGAGAAGAAACAGGAGAGAACCAGAAAGGCAAGCCAGATTCCTGCGGCCAGCAGAAGAAATGTGTCTCCCAGACTGCGGCTGAGAGAATCTGTATAAGAAGTATCCACAAAGGAAATGACAGAACCCGTGGGATGTGTGGTCCTGAGGTAGCGCAGATGATAATCTTCCAGAATTCCGGTCTCATCAGCGGGCGACATGCTGAGAAGGGCGAGTTCCCGGAGAAAGCCGTCATCGGAACAGAAGGAAAAGGCACCCGGATTCAGGACAACGGTTCCGTTCTGGTCGATGGAGATGGAAAAATGGGGAATGCGCACACCGGAGAAGGAAGAAAAAAGAAGAGGGTTTTCCCCCATGGTGTCTTCCTGTGCCGTACCGGCGAGAAATGCGTCACTCTGTACCCGGAACCGGTACTGGAGAAGGGCATGGGCAGCAGACAGAGCACTGCCGATGATAACTGTGACAATCAGCATATTGTACAGGATGAATTTTATACGAAGCCGCCGGATTTCTTTCATGATTCCTCCTCCCTGAAAGCCAGGTGGTAGCCAAAATGACGCATGGTGACGATTTTTACATTGGTTTTCAGATATTCGAGTTTTTTTCTGAGAAATGATATGTATATTTCCACATTATTTTCCACTGCATCCGGCCGGTCACTCCAGATTTTGGCCAGAAGGGTTTCCTTGGAGACCACCATTTCCCGGTTGGAAAGCAGAACGCGCATCACCTCATATTCCTTTCTTCCCAGCTGGAGACTTTTTTCCGGACCGGAAAGACAGTAGGTGGACTGGTCCAGAGAAAGATTTCCGTAAGTCAGACAGTCGGGAAGAATCTCGCCGCGCCGCCTTGTAACGGCCTTGATCACAGCAAGAAGTTCGTTGTTGTCAAAGGGTTTTGTCAGGTAATAGTCTGCGCCCGAATCCAGACCGGCGATGCGGTCTTCCGTTTCACTTCTGGCGGTCAGTAGAACCACGGGAATACAGCATCCGGCGGATCTGGCTTCCCGGAGCAGGGTCAGCCCGTCTTTTCCGGGCAGCATGATATCCAGAATGGCCGCATCGTAAAGTCCGGCCGTCATGGCATCATATCCTGAATTTCCGTCGGTAAAGATATCGGAATCATACCAAAGCTGTTTTAAGATATCCTGAACGGCCTCTGCGAGCCGCCGGTTGTCTTCTATTATAAGAATTCTCATATTCTGGTCCGGCCTTTCCTGGTAATATTGTCCGGAAAACAGCAAAAAGACTGTTTTCCCTGAGAATGCGGAGTCTGCCGCAGTTTCTCCGGGGAGAACAGTCTTTTATGAATCCGGGAACCTGCAGTTCCCTTATATTTTCTCCCTTTCCTGCCTGTCAGTCAAGACAGGCGGAAGGGAATTCGCAGATTTTTCACAAATCAGAAGATCCGGAGAACAGAGTCAGAAATACTGTTTACCGGCTCCGGATTTCTCTGCGCATAAAGCTGATGTAGGATGCCGAAAAGATTACGGCGGTGGAGGCCAGGAGTCCTGTCAGGTGCGGCCATACCAGAAGCAGACTCTGTCCCAGAGACAGGTATCCGTTGATGGCACCGGAAAGCTGCTGGATCGTAATAATATTCATGGACCGGACGGAGGGATTCATGATGGTCGTAACTGCCTCACTGTAAAGATAATAGGGAGACAGCCGGTTCAATCCCAGCATCAGGTCATAGCTGCTGATCAGCTGGCTCATGGAAGTCATCTGCTCCACCGGATACAGGAAATCCACCAGAATTGTGACCACAAGGCTCATAAACAGAGCGAAGAAAATCCAGATTCCTATGACAGCCATGGCCGAGGTGGCAGCATGGCGGCACAGGACGGAAAACAGGATGGACAGAGCCAGCCAGAAACAGATATAAATACCTGTAAAAATCAGAAAGACAAAGAGTCTTCCGGCTTCCTCAGCAGAAGGCGGGATGCCCGTAAACAGGAGTCCCACGGCGCTGATGGTAAGCCCCATGGCAAATACCATGATAAAGATAATGGTGGCACCCGCCAGGAATTTTCCGTTGATAACGGCGTCTCTGTAAATGGGCTGGGAGACCAGGCGGTTCAGCGTCCCTTCTGACCGTTCACTGTTGATGGCATCAAAGCCCAGGGTGACCCCCACAAAGGGGCCCAGCAGAGCAATGAAAGAGGTGAAGGAAGGGATGGACTCTCCGCTTAAGGTAAAAAGCTTAAGAAAAATGAAGTCCGGATCGGAGGCAATGGCATCGCTCAGTCCTGACAGAGCTCCGTAAATGCTGGCGAAGCTGGTCAGGAGAATCATAACCAGAACGATCAGAAAACGCCGGCTTCTGATATGGTCCGTCATCTCTTTCTGATAAAGTGCCATCAGCCCGCTTCTGTGGCTTCTGACGGCATTATTTTCTTGCGAAGGGAATAAATGATTTAGTTTTTCTTTCAGATTCTTCACCATCTGCCTGCCCTCCTTCCTCAAAATACCGTCTGTAGATCTCATCCAGATCGCTGCCGCGTTCCCTCAGGTGGCTGATGGTATATCCGCTGTCCAGTGCCTTGCGCAGAAGCTCGCGCTTTACATCGGACCGGGAATGTACCACATAAAAGTCTCCTTCCCGCTCCACGGATTCCACATTTCCGAGCCGGGAAAGAAGCTCTTTCCATCCGGAATCATCGGGAACCGCAGCAGCTTCCAGAGAGCAGTGGCCGTCACGGGCAGTCTGGGCAGCCAGTTCATCAATGCGTCCGCAGGCAATCAGTTCGCCTTCCACGAAAAGGCCCACACGGTCACAGATCTGCTGGATCTGATACAGCTGATGGGAAGAGATCAGAATGGTCCTGCCGTCCTTTTCCGCCAGTTCCCGGATCAGGGTCATCAGTTCCCGCATGCCTTCCGGGTCAATTCCCAGAGTGGGCTCATCCATGATGATGACCTTGGGATCCTTCATGAGAACGTCGGCGATGCCGAGCCGCTGTTTCATGCCGCGCGAATATGTACCGGTTTTCTGGTCTGCGGCATAGGTCATCCCGGTTTTTTCCAGAAGAGCATTGCAGCGCTCTTCGATGACGGCTTCCGAAAGACCGTTGAGCCGGCCGGTGAATTTCAGATTTTCCCGTCCGGTCATGTCTCCGTAAAATCCCACGTTGTCGGGAAGATATCCCACGATCCGTTTGACTTCAATGGCATTCCGGGTACAGTCTTTCCCGTCTATGTATGCCGTGCCTTCGGTGGGTTCCGTAAGGCCCAGCAGCATAAGGGTGGTTGTTGTTTTTCCGGCTCCGTTGGGCCCCAGGAGACCGAAAATCTCCCCGGCCCGTATGGAAAGGCTGAGATCTGAAACCGCGGTTTTTTCCCCGTACCGCTTGGTCAGATGCTCCGTCCGGATAATAAAATCCTGATTTTGTTCCATAGGAATTCCTCCTCTCACAAGATGTCGGGCTGTTTATCAGCGTCTTCCGTATTTCCGGAATACGTAGCCCAGACCTCCTGCCACGCAGAGGATGATGATGACTGCCACAAAGCCCCAGACAGTACTGGTTTTCACGGATACACGGAATTCTGCTGTGTCAGAGGTCTCCGTGCATTTGGCGGTAAAGGATGTTACATAATCGCCTGTGATGGCATCGGAAGAGGGTTCTACATGGGCAATAACCTGTGTGGTGGCACCTGCGGCAATGGAATCGATGGTATTGTCTTCCAGATCATAGGTGACGGTCCAGCCGCTGGGAGCGGAGGATGTGAGAGTGACATCGGTCAGATCCACGTTTCCGGTGTTGGTCACATTGAGTGTCACATCGGATTCCTTATTGGCCTGGGCATCAAAACTGAGCCGTCCGTCCGGTGTTTCCACCTTGATGCCGTATGTACCGGTAATCACTGCCTTCAGGTCCACGGACAGAGTTTCCTGGGCGGAGACGGCAGAACAGGAGATTACATATTCTCCTGAAGGAATATCTGCCGGCGGTACCACGGATACGTTGATTCCCTTGCTTTCACCGGATTCCACATCGATTCCTGCAATTTTTGTGGTTTCCCCTGAGGGGGTGAAGCTGACGGTCCAGCCTTCCGGTGCATTGGAAGACAGACTGTAGGATTTTGTGGTAAGCCCGTTGTTGATGAGAGTGGTGCTGAAGCTGAAACTGGTGCCGGATGCGCCTTCCTGCTGCGGATATTCAGAGGTAAAGCTGCCTTTTCCTTCCTCTTTTTCCGTGATGGAGAAGGTCATGGGGAGAGAGGCGGACATGCCGGCGCCGGATGCCTGGACAGAAGCCGTGTAAGTGCCTTCTTCAATGTCCTTGGGGACGGTGAGATGGAATGTCAGGGAAGCGGTTTCCGTACCGGCCGGAACGTGTACTGTGGTAACCTGGTAGCTTCCCCCCTGAAGATATCCGTCCCATCCTTCCGGAAGAGAGGAGAGAGAAACATCCACATCGGCACCTGTGCCGCTGGAATTAGACAGAGTTATGGGGATGCTGAGACTGTCGCCGGGCTTTACGGACATGCCGGGATACTCTGTCTGGATGGAGAGGCCTCCGTCCGCGCGTGCGGGAAATGAACAGAAAAGGATCAGAAAAGCGGCCATAATAAAGGTAAGGGCCATACAGATTTTTCTCTTTGGATTCTGAATGTTTGCTGCTTGAACCATAATGTTCCTCCTTTTTGCCTGACAGGCATTGTTTCTTTCTTGCTGTCATTCATTATAGGAGAGAAACCTTTAATGAATATTTAATAACTTTGAAAGATGTGTGAAAGGAGAACATATGGACAGAAAAGGAAAAGAGGCCGTTGCAAAATAGATGAGTAATCATCTATGGAGCAGCGGCTCCGTT
>OGGQ01004185.1_pt1 | contig 12354 bp, 11 predicted proteins | sample 1571191 | NCBI WGS metagenome assembly OGGQ01 (sample SAMEA2582061, study PRJEB24529) | metagenome | biome: Human gut stool | place: China | collected 2011
GGCGCAGCCGGCACAGCCAGGATAGCCGCAGCCGCCGCAGTTGGCGCCCGCCAGGTGGCTGAGAATGGCCTCTTCCCGGGGGTCTTTTTTCACCTCAAACACCTTGGATGCGACAGCCAGAACCAGGCCGAACAGTGCGCCCAGAACACCCAGCACAAGAATCGCATATACAATATTCATGACATCCATTTCGGCGCCTCCTTACCAGACTTTCAGGCCGGAGAAGCCCATGAATGCCAGGGCCATGAGACCGGCGGTGATCAGAGCGATGGGGAAACCGTCCCAGCACTTGGGGTAGTCGGCAAACACCAGGCGCTCCCGGATGCTGGCAAACAGCACGATGGCCAGCAGGAAACCCAGGCCGCCGGTGATGCCGTACACCACGGAGGAGATGAAGTTATAGTTGTTCTGCACGTTCAGCAGCACCACGCCCAGCACCGCGCAGTTGGTGGTGATGAGGGGCAGGTAGATGCCCAGCGCCGTGTACAGGGAGGGCATCGCCTTCTGCAGGAACATCTCAATGAACTGCACCAGGGCGGCGATGACCAGGATGAAGGCCACCGTCTGCATGTACTCCAGGTCCAACGGAATCAGCACCAGCGCGTTGACTACATAGCACACCGCGGAGGCAAGGCCCATGACGAACGTCACGGCGATGCCCATGCCCACGGCGGTATCCACCTTCTTGGACACGCCCAGGAAAGGACAGCAGCCCAGGAACTGGGAGAAGATAAAGTTATTCGCCAGAATGGCGCCCAGCGTAATCGCCAGGAGTTCGTAGATCTGATCCATTATTTGCTCTCCTCCTTATTCTTCTTGGGCCGGGACAGCGCCCACTGCATCGCAGCAATCAGGGCCGCCAGCACCAGGAAGCCACCCACCGGCAGCGTCAGCACGCCAATGGGGAACTGCTCGGGCAGAATCCGGATACCGGCGCCGCCGTTGAGAAGGCCGCCGCCAAAGGTGCCGGTGCCCAGGAACTCCCGGATGATGCACATCACCATCAGCACCACTGTATAGCCAATGCCCTGGAAGATGCCGTCAAAGAAGGACGCGGCAATGCCGTTCTTATAGGAGAAGGACTCGGCACGGCCCAGGATGATGCAGTTCACCACGATCAGGGGGATGAACACACCCAGAGACTCCGCCAGAGCGGGCACAAATGCTTGGATCAGCAGATCTACACAGGTCACAAAGCCCGCAATCACCACAATAAACATGGCGATACGGATCTTATCCGGCACAATTTTGCGAATTGCGGAAATAATCACGTTGGAGAGCGTCAGAATGACAGTCACTGCCACACCCATGCCCAGACCGTTAAAAAACGATGTAGTGATGGCCATGGTAGAGCACATACCAAGCACCTGCACCAACACAGGGTTTTGCGTAATCAGGCCCTCCATAAATTGCTTTTTCAGATTCATAAGGCACTCCTCCCTTCTCAGCCCATGGCACCGGCCACAGCCAGCGCCGCGTTGACGCCGGTGGTGACGCCTCTGGTGGAGACCGTAGCGCCGGTGATGGCGTCCACATTGCTGCCCACCGCCAAGGTGCCGTCGGCAGCGCTCTTACCTTGGAACTGATCCAGGACGCCCACGCCGGAAGCCGTAGCCTCGTTGCCCATGACTTTTGTGCCGATGCCGGAGGTCTCGGAGTGAGAAACGATGGACACGCCGGTAACGGCGCCCTCGCCGTCCACGCCGACCATCATCTCAATGCTGCCCTGAGATCCGGACGCCACCACCTTAATGGCATAGCCCGCATTCTCGCCGCCTACCAGGACCTCATAGACAGAGTCCAGCGTGGCGCCAGCGCCCTCTGCGGCGGCGGTCATATCACCAGTGAGCTCCAGAGCATCCGAAAACTCAGTACCCTCGGGGTCAGCCACCACAGCCTTCATAGCCACAACCGTATTTTCCCAGTTGATGGCGGCAATTTTCTCCTCGGTGATGGCGTTGACGCCGCCCAGCAGTCCCGCGACTACCACACAGGTGATCAGCAGCGTCACCGTCAGGGTGATGATGTACTTGGGGTCCATCTGGACCCGTTCCTTTTTCACTTCACTGCTCATTTCGCGGCTGCCTCCTTCTTGTCGGACTTCACCACGCCGAAGCGGGTGGGTTTCGTGTACTTGTCAATGAGAGGCACCAGCAGGTTCATCACCATGATGGAATAGCACACACCCTCGTTATAAGAGCCGAAATAGCGGATCAGAATTGTGAACAGTCCGCAGCCGATGCCGAAGATCACCTGTCCCTTCTTGGTGACGGGAGAGGTGGTGTAATCCGTGGCCATGAAGATGGCACCCAGGAACAGTCCCCCGCCAAAGATGCTGTACAGCATCCACTCTACGCCGGTGCCGGAGGTGGGGAACAAGAACGCCAACACCGCGACAGTGGCGATATAAGCCACGGGAGTCTGCCAGTTGATCACCTTGCGCCACACCAGGTAAATTCCGCCGATCAGCAGCGCCAGGGCGGATACCTCGCCCATGGAGCCGGGGATGTTGCCCACAAACATGTCCGTGATGCTATACTTCTCCAGCAGCTCTGCAAATGCGCCGGTCTTCATCATGGCCAGTGGGGTGGCGGTGGTGATGATGTCGGCGTTGGAGCCGAAGAGTGCCGCCTTGTTCGCCAAGGGGTCCACCCAGGAGGTCATCGTTCCGGCATAGCTGGCCACCAGCACTGCACGGCCCGCCAGGGCGGGGTTCAAGAAGTTCTTACCGATGCCGCCGAAGAGCTGCTTGACCACAATGATGGCGAAGAAGTCGCCGATCAGGATCATCCAGTAGGGCATCTGCACCGGGCAGACAAAGGCCAGCAGCATGCCGGTGACAGCACAGCTGAGGTCGCCCACGGACTGGGGCCTTTTCATCAGCTTGCGGTACAGCCACTCCCAGAAGAAGCAGCCAGCCACGGATACAGCCGTCAGCGTCAGTGCCCGCAGGCCAAAGCGAATACAGGCGAACAGCAGCGCGGGCAGCATGGCGATGATCACATCCAGCATGATGGAACGGGTGGTCTCATGGCCCCGGATGTGGGGGGAGGATGTGGCGATGAGTTTGAGATTCTTGTAATCCGTCATTTGTTTACGGCCTCCTTCTGCTCTTGTGCAGCCTTCTTGGCCTCGGCGGCAGCCTTGTCAGCGGCCATCTTGTCCTTCACCAGCTGCTTGCCGGTCTTGAACATATGGGTCAGATGCATCCGGGCGGGGCAGGCATAAGCACAGGCGCCGCACTCCATGCAGTCCATGATGTGGGCGTCATTCAGCTCATCCACCATGCCCTTGGAGGCATACTGGTACATAAAGAGCGGCTCCAGATGCATCGGGCATGCGGCCACACACTTGCCGCAGCGGATACACTGGGGATTCTCCACCGTCTGTTCCTCATTCTCACAGAAGGCAAGCATGGCGCCGGTGCCCTTGCCCACGGGAATATCAGCTGTATACTGGGCCATGCCCATCATGGGACCGCCGGCAATCAGCTTGTAAGTACCTTCCTTCAGCCCGCCGCAGAAGTCAAACAAGCAGGAGACCGGTGTGCCGATGGGACACTCTACGTTCTTAGGCTCCACCACACCGGAGCCGGAGACCGTCACAATTTTATGCACCACGGGCATCCCCTGGGTGATGGCCCGGTAGATGGCGCAGGTTGTGTTGATGTTGAACACCGCGCAGCCAATGTTGGAGGGCAGTCCCCCGGGAGGCACCTGCTTACCGGTGATCGCCTGGCACAGCTGCTTCTCGCCGCCCTGGGGGTAGCGGCAGCGCAGGGGCTCCACCACCACGGGGGCATTCTTTTCGGCAATGACCTTTCTCATAGCGTCAATGCCGTTTTGCTTGTTGTCCTCCACGCCGATGACAACCTTGTCCACGCCGAACATCTTCGCAAGATATGTAGCGCCGCCGATGATCTCCTCAGGCCGCTCCAGCATGGTGCGGTGGTCACCGGTAATATAGGGCTCGCACTCCGCGCCGTTGATGATAACTGTGTGCACCTGGCCGATGCCGCCGGAAATTTTGACGTGGGTGGGGAACGTGGCGCCGCCCATGCCCACAATGCCGGCGTTTTTCACAGCCTCGATCATCTCTTCCACGGACAAAGCGCCCGGGTCTGCCGGAGCCTGAACCTCCTCAGACAGCGCATCCTGGAAATCGTTTTCGATGACAACAGACATCATGTTGCCGCCCATGGAATAGGGCCGGGGTTCCACAACCTTGACGGTTCCGGACACACTTGCATGAATCGGCGCGCCCAAGCCGCGAAACTCACCGATCTTCTGTCCCACCTTCACGTGGTCGCCGGCTTTCACCAAAGGCGTACACGGTGCGCCGAAATGCATCGACATGGGGATGACCACCTCTGCCGGAGCTGGCAGCTTCTCGATGGCCTTTTCATTGGTCGCGGCCTTCATATCATGGGGATGAACGCCGCCAAAGAAAGCTTGTGCCATTTCTTCACCTCATTTTTACTCCTGATAACCCCTCCCGGGCGTCGGAATACCCTCGTCCGCACCGGCGCGAACGAGGTAAACACGCTGAGAAGCTTATCACATACTGCGTTTTATTTTACACCCAAAGTTTAAAAATGTCCATACTATGAACGACGTTTTTTGAGGAAATGTGTCCCTGTTTTTACATCTTTTTTATGTGAATTGCACCCTTTGCTCCCTTCTGCCGCTCTGTTTTGTTGCGCTTGTTTGGTTGCTTCTTTCTGTGAGATGTGATACACTGGTAAAAATTCATATTTAAAATCATACGGAGGTATGTTTCCATGACGGCTCAACTCATTGACCGACGGGCGTTAAAGGCGGAGACCCGTGAAACCCTGGCGGAAGCCCAGGTCTCCCCCAAGGCTTTTACCGCCCTGTATCTGGCCCTGGTCCTGGCTATGAATTTGGTGGATTCTTTTACCGGCATCGGCATGCTGGCCACGTTTGTCTCCATTCTGATCACCCTGCTGGCCCTGGTGCTGGAGGCGGGCTTCGTGCTCTACTGTATGGCAGTGCGCCAGGGGGAGCGTGCGGAGTTTCTCGCGCTGTTTGACGGCTTTTCCTTCGCCGGCAAGGTAATCGGACTGAGCATTGTAAAATACTTCTTTATCTTTCTCTGGTCCCTTCTCTTCACGATTCCCGGCATCATTGCCGCCTACCGGTATCGCTTCGCCCTGTATAATCTCTGCGAAAATCCTGAAATCAGCATTATGGAAGCCCTGGACATGAGCAAGCGGCAGACTCTTGGTTACAAGGGTCAGCTTTTCATGTTGGATTTGAGCTACCTGGGCTGGGCGCTGCTGGCAGGCGTCCCTTCGCTCATTTACTCCTTTGCATTTTATCAGCAGCTGTTCCTTCAAATGGCGGCGCCCTATGGCGGCGCCATGCAGGACGCCGCTTTGTGGGCTGCTGTGACTGGTCTTTTGCCCGCCTGGGGCTGGACGCTGGCCATGGGGCTTTGGCAGATGGCGGTTGCAGTCTTTTACCTCCCCAACTACCAATGTGTGGAGCTTGGCTATTTTGAAACCGCCAAATCCACCTCCGGCATCGGGTATGGCACCCCACCCCGGCAGGATTCCTGGGGGCGCGGAGGCCCTGATAATCTGGGTGGCTTTTAAAGGTCTATTTCCATAGAAATGTACAGCGCCCCTGCGGTTTTTAGAACCGCAGGGGCGTGTTTTTTTCCTTTACAGGTTGGGGAACCGCCCCCGGACATAGCCGCTCCTCCGCAGGGCCATTGCAAGCAGAGTGGACGCAGCCAAGCCAAACGCGGCCTGCACCAGGTTGCTGGGAATTCCAACAGCGCTGGCCGACAGGCACACTCCAAGCCGGCCGCCGCCATTGATCAGCATCAGCAGCGCGTCAAACAGCCAATAGCCCGCCACCATAACAGCTTCTGCCGCGGTGGCACACACCACCATCCCCCACGCTTTCTTCCCCGCCGCCCGGTACAGCATAGCCGCTAGCAGGCCCATAGCCGCTTTGATCACCAGTGTGGCAGGTACATACACCGTATAACCCGACAGCAAATCCGCCAGGGCCGGACCCACACCTCCGGCGGCGGCCCCCAATGCCGGTCCCAGCAAATAGGCTCCCAGGATCACCACGGTATCTCCCAGATTCAGATATCCCCCCGTAGGAGATGGAATCTGTAAAACCAGGGTTGCCACGCAGCCCAGTGCCGCAAAAAGGCCTGTCATCACCAGGGCCCGGGTCTGTCCCATCTGCCGGGCCGAGGCCCGTTCCAATCGCTGTTCCATATCATTCGCTCCCTTCTAAACGTTTCTTGTTGCCATCATAACGCGCAAGTGATATGATGAAAATAACCAATTTCTAATTTTTTTACCAGTCCAGATCGGAGGTCTTTATGTTTACATATCGCTTGGAGGCTCAAAACGGCCTGCCGCTCTATGAAGCCCTGTACCGCCATATCCGGCAAGACATTCTCAGCGGCGCCCTGACGGCCGGGGAACGGCTCCCTTCCAAGCGGTCCCTGGCCGAGCATCTTCAAATCTCCGTTATGACCGTAGAGACTGCCTACCATCAATTGGAGGCGGAAGGGTATCTCTACGCGCTTCCAAAACGAGGCTTTTTTGTCAGCGCCGTGGACCACCTTCCCACCCCCGCCGCCCCCACCGCGATTCCTCCGGAGCCAGAGGCACCCAAGTGGCATCTGGACCTTGGCCGCAACCAGGTGGACTCCTCCCGCTTTCCGGCAGCCGCTTGGGCGCGCCTCACACGTCAAGTGCTTTCCGAGGGAAACTTTCTGGCTCCTGTTCCCCAGCAGGGACTCTATGCCCTGCGCCAGGCAATTGCCCGGGATCTGTGGGATTTCAAGGGCATGGCTGTTGCACCGGAACAAATTGTGGTGGGCGCCGGCGCGGAATACCTGTATCTTCTGCTGGCACAGCTGCTTGGCGCGAACGGCCGGACCGTTTTTGCCGTGGAGGAGCCGGGCTATCCCAAAATCCGCCAGGTCTACGGGAAGTGCGGCATTGTCTGCCGCCCGGTCCCGCTGGACTGCCAGGGAATGGACCCGGAAGCCCTGGCTGCCTCCGGCGCCATGGCTGCCCATATCTCCCCCGCCCACCACTATCCCACAGGGTTGGTGACGCCCATTGGCCGGCGCCACGCGCTGCTGCGCTGGGCGGAGGCATCCGACGGCTTTATCATCGAGGATGATTATGACAGCGAGTTCCGCTTTACCGGCCGCCCTATCCCCACGCTTCAGAGTATCGACAGCGGCGGGCGGGTCATCTATCTCAACACATTTTCCCAGACCATCTCCCCCTCCATGCGGGTGGGCTTCATGGTGCTGCCGCCCACGCTGCTGGAGCGCTACCGGATGGAGCTGAATTTTTATGCCTGCGCGGTGCCTGTGCTGGACCAATATGTTTTGGCCCGTTTTTTGGACAGGGGATACTATGAGCAACACCTCTCCCGGATGCGCAAGGAATACCGTGCCCGCAGAGCAGCGGTGATGGACGCCTTTACCCGGAGCACCTTTGCCAGCCGTATTGAAATTTCTGAACAGGGCGCAGGGCTCCACTTCCTCCTGCGGCTGGAAACCTCGCAAAGCGACGCGGAGCTGCGGGAGCGGGCGGCACAGCTGGGCGTGCGGCTGGGCTTCCTATCAGACTATGCCGCAGTCCCCAATCCCGCATACGCTCACACTCTGGTGGTCAATTATGCCGGTCTGGACCCAGCCCGGCTGCATGAAACCATGGCGCTGCTGTCACAAATCTTCTCTCTTTGACACAGCGGGCTTCTATGCCTTTGAAACTTTACAGAAACTTCATGAAAAAGCAGCTCTCCGCGCCTTGCCGCCGAAACAATTTTGTGGTATGATACCCGCAACGCGGCTGTTTGTCCGCATGTTTGTCCCTCTGGATTCTCCATATTTTTACAATTGTCTGTGGCTGTGGGCTGCGGTCGATTCTCTCTGGTTTCCGTGAAAGGAGCTTTGCATACATGGACCAAAACAAGAAAAACAATCAAAAACCGGGGCGGCCCGGCGGCGGAAAGGGTGGCGGCTGGCAGGGCCTGATCCAGGTCATCTGCTGGGCCGGTGTGCTGGCAATTCTATTGAGCTATGCCAACAACTATATGCGCAGCGCTGGCACCCAGTCCTCTTCCGTAGAGGTGCCATACAGCACGTTCATAACCATGGTGGAGAGCGGCGATGTCTCCCACGTGGATTTTGACAACGAGGAGGCCATTCTCCTCATTACGCCCGAGGATGGCTATATTTATACCGACCCGGACGGCGTCTCGTACAGGAAAAGCACCTCCGAAGACGGTGTCGCCCTCTATACCCCCGTCGGCTCTGAGGATGGCCAGCAGCCGGTGGCTCTGCAGCTCTTCACCGTCCAGATTGAAAGTAATGACGCGGTGATCGCCTTTCTGAAAACAGACTCCGACCTCACATTTAATAAGGATTATCAGGCGCCCATGAGCCCCCTGTTGCTGGTGCTGGTAAATATGCTGCCCTTCCTGATTATTCTTTTGGTCATGTCCCTGGGTATGAGCTGGCTTGCCAAAAAGGGCATGGGCGGCATGGGTGGTATCGGCGGCGTCGGCAAGGCCAACGCCAAGGTCTATATGGAAAAGCAGACTGGCGTCACCTTCCGGGACGTGGCCGGTCAGGACGAGGCCAAGGAATCTCTGACAGAGATCATTGATTTCCTCCACAACCCCCAGAAATACACGGATATTGGTGCCAAGCTCCCCAAGGGCGCGCTGCTGGTGGGCCCTCCGGGCACCGGTAAAACGCTGCTGGCCAAGGCCGTGGCCGGCGAGGCCAACGTCCCCTTTTTCTCCATCTCCGGCTCGGACTTTGTGGAGATGTTCGTGGGCGTGGGCGCCTCCCGGGTCCGGGACCTCTTCAAGGAGGCCAGCAAGGTGGCTCCCTGCATCGTGTTCATCGACGAGATCGACACCATCGGCAAATCCCGGGACAACCGCATGGGCGGCAACGACGAGCGGGAGCAGACCCTGAACCAGCTTCTGGCGGAGATGGACGGCTTCGACCCCACCAAGGGCGTCATTCTGCTGGCCGCCACCAACCGTCCCGAGGTGCTGGATCAGGCGCTGCTTCGTCCCGGCCGCTTTGACCGGCGCATCACTATCGACCGGCCCAACCTGGCGGGCCGCATCGCCACCCTCCAGGTTCACACTCGGAATATCAAGCTGGCGGAGGACGTAAACCTTAAAAAGGTAGCTCTGGCCACCGCCGGCTGCGTGGGCGCGGACCTCGCCAACCTGGTGAACGAGGCGGCCCTGCGGGCCGTCCGCAAGGGCCGCAAGCTGGTAACACAGGAGGATCTGCTGGCCGCCTTCGAGCTGGTCATTGCCGGCACGGAGAAGAAGGGCAGCGTCCTGACGGAATTTGAAAAGAAGCTGGTTGCTTATCATGAGGTGGGCCACGCCATGGTCGCCTATAAGCAGAAGAACACTGAGCCGGTGCAGAAGATCACCATCGTCCCCCACACCCAGGGGTCTCTCGGCTATACCCTGCTGATGCCGGAGGAGGATAAGACGGAGCTGCGGACCCGGGACGAGCTGATGGCTAAGATCACCGTCTCCATGGGCGGTCGCGCCGCAGAGGAGGTGGTGATGAACACCATGACCAACGGTGCCTCCCAAGACATCCAGGACGCCACCAACGTGGCGAGGAACATGGTGGCCATGTTTGGCATGAGTGATGAATTCGGCATGATGGCCCTGGCCTCCCGCCGCAACCAGTATCTGGACGGCGGCTATGGCATGGACTGCGCCCAGGAGACTGCCGCCCGGATGGACGTGGCTGTGAAGGAAATTCTGGACAAGTGCTATCAGTCCGCCGTGGAGGTCATCCGGGAGAACCGGGCGGACATGGACAAAGTGGTGGCGTATCTTCTGGAAAAGGAGACCATTACCGGCGCGGAGATGGTGGCCATTATTGAAGGGCGCGATCCCGAGCTGGTAGAAAATCCCTACGCTTCCACCCATTCTCAGGACGGCTTCCGGCCCTCAGCTCCCAACGAGATTGAGCCCGCCGCCAGGAAGGTGCATATGATCTCTCAAAAGATTGAAGCGCCGGAGGAGTCCGCCGAAGTCCCACAGGAGGCCCCTGAAGCCCCACCGGACTCCGGAGAAAACAGCGAGGAGCCGCCGGAAGCCCAGCCATAAACCAAAGGCGCACCAAAATGGTGCGCCTTTTTCTCAAGGGAGGATTCCTATGATTCGATTTGCAGCCCCCTCCGATCTGCCCCAGGTCCTGGAAATTTACGACGCCATTCTTACCCAGGAGGAAAGCGGAGGTCCTGTTTACACCAATTGGAGGCGTGGGAAATATCCTACCGCCGACACGGCCTGGTCGGCTCTAAAAGCCGGCACATTATATGTGGGCGAGAGCGGCAGCGCGCTGTGGGGCGTTGTGAATCTCAACGGCATCCAGCTCCCGGAATATGCCCTGATCCCCTGGACGCTGAGCGCAAACGAGGACCAGGTGGGCGTCATCCATACCCTCTGCATTCATCCGGGCCAGAGCGGTCGTGGCTATGCCCGGCAGATGGTAGCCTTCTGTGAGGAGGAAGCCCGCCGCCTGGGAAAAAACGTCATGCGGCTGGACACCTGGGAGCATAACCTCCCCGCCAACCGTCTATATCCCTCTCTGGGCTACCACTTTGCCGGGGCCGCGGAGTTTTTCTTCCAGGGGGTTATCCGCGAGATTCTGAACTGCTATGAAAAGGCCCTGTAAGCCAAGCCCCCGAATGGTTCCTGTTGGCTTGCTAACCGCTGGTTGACAGTTTGCCGCCCTCCGGTTGGTAGCATAAAACCCCAGCCCGCTCTATACTGATCCCATCCAAAAGGAGGGGTGCCGAATGACGATTGGCCAGCGCATCGCGCAGAAGAGAAAAGAACAGGGACTCTCTCAGGAAGCTCTGGGAGACCGGCTTGGCCTCAGCCGGCAGGCAATTTATAAATGGGAGTCCGACGCGGCCCTGCCGGAGATTGACAAGCTCGTCGCCCTTAGCCGGCTGTTCGGCGTGTCCGTCGGGTGGCTGCTGGGAGTGGAGGAGACGCCGGAGGTCCTGCAGGACACCGGCAGTGAGCTGACGGAAACCCAACTGAGCATGGTGGAGGAGATCGTGAACCGCTATCTCACAGCCCGCTCAAGACCGGAAAAATCCGCCTGGGACAAGTGGTCCATCCGGATTCTCTTCGCCCTGTGCGGCGTGATGCTGGCCGCGCTCACCGGTATCAGCGGGGATGTCCGGCAGTTGGACGGCCAAGCCGCCGGCCTGCGTACCTCCATCAACGATGTAACCTCCGCTGTCAGCCGCGAAATGGACTCCCTTTCCCGCCGGGTGGAGGAAATTTTGGAGTCTCAGGACAGTCTCTTTGCTGACTCCGGCGTGGAGATCGTCCATACCAGTCTGCAAAGCAGGGATGGCGGCACTGTGATCTTCGATGCCTATGCGGTTCCCAAAACCTATGTAGAGGGCATGACGGCGGAGTTTGTGCTGGATAATGGCACCGGCGGCATCGCCATACAAGCTGGGGACTTCCGCCGTTCCACGCAGGCGTTTTCCGCGGACTCCATTGCCTGCACGCTGACCGATGAGATTGATCTTTCCATAACACTCATTGCCCCGGACGGCACCCGCCAGACCCAGCTGTTGGAGCGCTATGATGGCCTGTATACCGCAAGTCTCCCTAGTCTGAGGCTCAACAGCTTTCCCGAAAAGCTGCGGATCACGGCGGACGGCTTTACTCCGCAGGAGGCCTATGTGAGTCTGGAGAAGCTGCCCGGCCAGTACTTTGGGGCCTATGGCGACCACTTTCCCTCCGCGTCGGCGGAGGAGGTCCAGGTGGGACTTTTCCGAAACCATGCTTTGGTCGCCTGGGCAGAGCCCTGTGAAATTCCAGACGGCTTCCGAGGCTATGAGGAGGGGGATTTCCAGTTCTATCGTCTGCCGGAGGCTCCCGTGACTGCAGCGCCGGGGGACATGTTCTCCATCGCGGCCCTGGTGACAGACCAGTACGGCCGCGCCATGATATACAGCGAAGACTCCTTTACCGTGGATACCCAGAACTCTGTGATCGCCCACAGTGCCCCCGCTGATTCCGGAATGCTCTGGACAGCACCAGACCAATGGCGCCTGTCCTGATTTTGACTATTTTTGCAGTTTTTTGAACATTTTATGAACAAAAGAAGGCAGAAACCGGTTGCTTGTAAACAAATTGTGAAGCTTCCCTTCCACCTGTTGACTTTTTTGCCGCCCGCGATTATGATAGAGTCATCAAGCAGGACAGCTTGATGAACATAGCCAATTTCCCTCTCCTTTCTCTATATCAAACAGAGACGGCG
>OGGQ01004187.1_pt1 | contig 12348 bp, 10 predicted proteins | sample 1571191 | NCBI WGS metagenome assembly OGGQ01 (sample SAMEA2582061, study PRJEB24529) | metagenome | biome: Human gut stool | place: China | collected 2011
TCCTACATTAGGGGGCTTTTTGTCTATTGTCCGTTTTTACTGGTCCAGTTCATTTTCGCGTTCCGGCTTTTTTCTTTCTTCAGAATGTTGAAAAGTTACCCAGGAGTTGATACAATAAATTGAATATGGAAGAATTTCTGCGGGGGTGTGGCATTGTATCTGAAATCCCTTGAGATCCAGGGCTTTAAATCCTTTCCCGATAAGACGCGGCTGGATTTCAGCAGCGGGATCACCGCCATTGTGGGACCCAATGGCTCGGGCAAATCCAACCTGGTGGACGCCATCCGCTGGGTGCTGGGGGAACAGTCCACCCGCAACCTGCGGGGCAGCCGGATGGAGGATGTGGTTTTTGGCGGCACCCAGCGCCGCCGTCCCTTGGGCTATTGTGAAGTGACCCTCACCGTGGACAATAGAGACCACAGCCTGCCTCTGGATTATGATGAGGTGGCCGTGACCCGCCGCTATTACCGCTCTGGGGAAAGCGAGTTTTTTATCAATAAAAAACCGGTGCGGCTGAAGGATGTGCACGAACTCCTGATGGATACCGGTCTGGGCCGGGAGGGCTACTCCATCATCGGCCAGGGCCGCATCGACGAGATCCTGGCCGTCAAAAGCGGCGAACGCCGGGAGATTTTCGAAGAAGCTGCCGGGATCACCCGCTACCGTTATAAACGCAATGAAGCCCAGCGCCGCCTCAGCGCCACCGAGGACAATCTGGTGCGCATCCGGGACATTATCACCGAGCTTCACAGCCAGGTGGGGCCGCTGGAGAAGCAGGCCCAGGCTGCCCGTCAGTTTCTGCTGTTTCGGGATGAGCTGCGGGTGCTGGAGGTTTCCCTTTGGATGGACTCTCTTGCAAAATTGGGAGAGAGCCGGCAAAAAACCAAAGTGGATCTGGACAATGCCCAGCGGATGGTTTCCGCCCGGGGGCGGGAGTTGGAAGAGCTGTACGCAGAAGGGGAACGCCTTCTGGGGACTATGCGGAACAAGGAATTGGAGACCGAGCAAAGCCGGGTGGAGCTGCGGAATATTGAAAGCCAGATCCACTCCTTGGAAAGCGATATCGCCGTACTGGGAACCCAGCGGGAAAATGGCCGGCAAAACACCCGGCGCTTGGTGAGAGAGCTGGAGCTTCACGCCACCCGCCAGGATGGCCTTTTGGAACAGAAAACTGTCCAGGAACAGCAGCGGGAGGAAAGCCGCAAGATCCTTGCAGCCAAAGAGCAGGAACTGGCGAAAATCGCCCACGGGCAGCAGGAGCTGGTGGAGCATCAGCAGGAGCAGACCCAGCGGGAAGAGGCGGCCCGGGAGGCTCTCAGCCAAAGCAGCCAGCAGCTGCATCAGCTGGAAATCGTAAGAGCCGCTTTGGAAAGCGGCGGACAGGAGATGGAAAGCCGGGGCAAAAACCTGGAATCGGAGCTTTCCCGAGCCAAAGAACGGCTGGAACAAGAAGAAGCAGAAGCCAAAAACCTGGAAACCCTTCTGGAGCAAGGCCGGGAGCAGGTGGAAAGCGCCGGGAATATGCTGGAGGGCTTTTTGCTCCGGGGCAGAAAGCGGCAGGAAAAGGCCCAGAAACTGCTGGAAACATACCAGGAGGAAAAGCGTGCCCTGGGCACCCTTTCCGATCGATTGGAAATGCTCCAGGCCCTGGAGCGGGATTACGAAGGCTTTGGCCGGGCGGTGCGCCAGACTCTGGAAGCTGCCCGGAAGGGAGTGCTTTCCGGCATCCATGGCCCGGTATCCCAGCTGATCTCCGTGGGGGACGAACACGCCGTGGCCATTGAGATCGCCCTGGGTGCGGCCATGAGCAATATCGTCACAGAGGACGAGGAAAGCGCCAAACAGGCCATCGGCTTTCTGAAAAATAGGGACTTGGGACGGGCCACCTTTTTGCCGGTATCGGCCATGGCTCCAAGAAAGACAGATGGCCGTCCGTTGGAGGGCGAGCCCGGATTTGTGGGTATGGCCGATGGGCTGGTACAGCGGCAGCCTATTTATGATAATGTGGTGCGCAGTCTTCTGGGAGGTACTGCGGTGGTGGAAGATCTGGACAGCGCCATTCGCCTGTCCCGCCGTTATCCTCACCGGTACCGGATGGTCACTCTGGACGGCCAGTTGATGAGCAATTCCGGCGCCATGACCGGCGGCAGCCTGAACAAAAACACCGGCATTCTCTCACGGAAAAATGAAATCGCCCGGCTACGGCAGGCATTGGAGGAAAAAAGCGGCCATTTACAGGAGCTGGCCGGGCAGGTTCAGAAGGCTCAGGGCGAATGGAAGAAGGCGGAGAATGACGCCCAGGCCGCTCAGGAGGAGAAAAACCAGGCACAAGCGGCCCTGCAATCCCTGGAGGCCCGGCAAAGCCAGCACGCTTTGCTGCTGGGAAGCCTGCGCCAGGCTCTGGAAGGGTTGTTGGAGGAGCAAGGAAGCTCCCAGGAGCGCCGCAGGACATTGGAAACAAGGCTTGCGGAAAACCAGCAGGCCAGGAAGGAAGCGGCCGAAAAGCAGGAAGAAGCGGCCCGCCATTTGGAAAAGCTGCTGGTGGAAAGCCGGGAGCTGGAACAGAGCCGCCGGGCTTTGGAAGAGCAGCTGCTGGAAAAACGGGCGGAGAAAGCCCGGGAGGACAGCCGTCTAGGGGCGCTGGAGCAAAGCCTCTGCCAGCTGAAGGAGCTGCTCCATTCCCTTTCCGGGGACCGGGAGGAGCGGCAGCGGGAGCTGGAGGAGCTTTCCGCAGAGGAAGCGGTGCTTTCCCGGCAGATGGAAGAAAAGGAAGCGGTGAAAAAGGAATACGCCGCTTTGCGGGAGAAAAAGCAGAATCAGCTGGAAGCGCTGGGAGAGGAAAAATTGCGCATTGAAGGCCAGCGTACCCAGAACGGGCGGCAGGCCCAGGAGAAAAACGACGAGATCCTGCGTATGGAGCGGGAAAAGGCCCGGCTGGAAGGCAAGGCCAGCCAGCTTCAAATGGAGGAAAAGCAGGTTCTGGACAAAATGTGGGAAAGCTATGAGCTGACTCCCACTGCGGCCCAGCAGATCCAAAAGCCTATGGAAAGCCGCAACGAAGTCCAGCGCCGGCTGGGACAGCTGCGGGGAGAAATCAAAAAGCTGGGGCCGGTGAACATCGGCGCCATTGAGGAATACCAGAAGATACATGAGCGATATCAGTTCCTGGAGGAACAGAGACGGGATCTGGAAAAGGCCAAAGGCGATCTTTTGGACATCATCGGCGATCTCACCCAGAATATGCGGGAGATTTTTGGCCGGGAATTTGTGCGCATCGACAAACACTTTGGCGAAACCTTTCAGGAGCTGTTCGGCGGGGGAAAAGCCTGGCTTCAGCTGGAGGAAGGGGAAGATATCCTGGAGTGCGGCATAGATATCCATGTGGAACTGCCGGGGAAGAGCCAGAGGGCCATGTCCCTGCTTTCCGGCGGGGAAAAGGCGCTGGTGGCCATTGTGCTCTATTTCGCCATTCTGAAAGTGCGGCCCACTCCTTTCTGTGTGCTGGATGAGATCGAGGCCGCTTTGGACGATGTGAATGTGCTGCGGTATGTGAAGTATATGCGCCGCCTGTGCCAGGGCACCCAGTTCATCCTCATCACCCACCGCCGGGGCACCATGGAGGGTTCGGATATCCTCTATGGCGTCACCATGCAGGAGCAGGGGGTGACCAAGCTGCTGCGGCTGCAACTGAACCAGGTGGAAGAAAAACTGGGCGTTTCCCTTCAGGAGAAGATGGAAGAATAGATGGAGTAATCAATCAGGAGGAAAGAGAAACATGGGATTTTTTGATAAGATCCGCAGCGGTCTGCAAAAGACCAAAGAGAACATCAGCGAGACGCTGGATTCGGTGCTGTCGGTGTTCCGCAAAGTGGACGAGGAGACGCTGGAAGAGCTGGAAGATGCGCTGATCCTGTCGGACATCGGCGCTCAGACTGCCGCCGAGACCATTGACGAGCTGCGGGAGCGGGCCAAGCGCCAGAGCATTGAAACCAAGGAAGCGCTTGTGGAAGCGCTGTGCCAGATCCTCACCGAAAAGATGACCCCCAACGATGGGCTGCATCTCAATACCCATCCTTCGGTGATTCTGGTCATCGGAGTCAATGGCGTGGGCAAAACCACCACCATCGGCAAGCTGGGCCAGAAGCTGACGGCCCAGGGGAAAAAGGTGCTCTTCGCCGCAGCCGATACCTTCCGGGCCGCCGCAGCCGATCAGCTGACGGTGTGGGCCGACCGGTGCGGTGCCGACATCGTGCGCCACAGCGAAGGGGCAGACCCGGCGGCAGTGGTGTTTGATGCCATTTCGGCGGCCAAAGCCAGAGGGGTGGATGTGGTCATCTGCGACACCGCCGGACGGCTTCACAATAAGACCAATCTGATGAATGAGTTGGCCAAGATCAACCGGGTCATCGACCGGGAGCTGCCCCAGGCCGACAAGGAGACTTTGCTGGTGCTGGATGCGGTCACCGGCCAGAACGCCCTGAGCCAGGCCGAGCAATTCAACCAGGCGGCGACCCTCACCGGGCTGGTACTCACCAAGCTGGATGGCACCGCCAAGGGCGGCATCGCCATCAACATTTCCGCCCGGCTGGGTGTGCCGGTGAAGTTTATCGGCGTGGGCGAAACCGCCGACGATCTGCTGGAATTTGACGCAGGCCAATTTGTGCAGGCCTTTTTTGAATAAAGAAGGAGGAAGGACCCATGAAACGCTATGACGGACGGCAGCCGGAGGAAATGCGGCCGGTGACCATTACCAAAGATTTTATCAAATACCCGGAGGGATCGGTGCTTATTGAGTGCGGCGATACCAAGGTGATCTGCAACGCCACGGTGGAAGAGGGCGTGCCGCCTTTCAAAAAGGGAAGCGGCAGCGGCTGGGTGACGGCGGAATACTCCATGCTGCCCCGGGCCACCAACACCCGTGGACGGCGGGATGTGAGCAAGTTGAAGCTCTCTCCCCGCTCGGCGGAGATCCAGCGCCTGGTGGGCCGGGCTCTTCGCTCGGTCACCGATATGGACGCTCTGGGCGAGAGGACCATCACCATCGACTGCGATGTGATTCAGGCCGACGGCGGCACACGCTGCGCTTCCATCACCGGCGGTTTTGTGGCTTTGGTGCTGGCTCTGGACAAGCTGCGTCAGGAGGGCATTTTCAAAAAGCTGCCCCTGCGGGGTTATGTGGCGGCGGTAAGCTGCGGCATGGTAAATGACAACCCTCTGCTGGATCTTTGCTATGTGGAGGACAGCGGCGCTCAGGTGGATTTCAATTTCATCATGGACGACAAGGGCAATATCATCGAACTCCAGGGCACCGGAGAGGATCGGCCCTTCTCCAAAAAGGAGATGGACGCCATGTATGCCCTGGCGGAAAAGGGCATCGGTGAGCTGATCGACGCTCAGAAAGAAGCCATAGGTGATCTGCTGTGAGATTTGTACTGGCATCCAACAACCAAAAGAAAAAAGGGGAGATGAGCGCCATCCTCCAGGGACTGGGCGTTGAGGTTTTGTCCATGGAGGAAGCGGGCGTGCACACCCAGCCGGAAGAAGATGGGGATACTTTTGAGGAAAACGCCCTCATCAAAGCCCGGGCGGCCTGCAAGGCCTCCGGCCTTCCGGCCCTGGCCGACGATTCCGGCCTGGCGGTGGACGCTCTGGGAGGCGCGCCGGGAATCCACTCGGCCCGCTATTGCCCGGGCAGCGATTGGGACCGGCTCCAGTTTTTGCTTCACAATATGAAGGACATTCCCCGGGAGAAGCGGGGCGCCAAATTTGTTTCGGCGGTGGCCTGCGTCTTTCCCGACGGTATCGAACGGGTGTGGAGGGGTGAATGTCCCGGCCTGGTGCTGGAAGAGCCCCAGGGCGAAGGGGGATTCGGCTACGATCCGGTGTTTTACCTGCCGGAATATAAAATGACCTTTGCCCAGATGCCTGGGGAAGAAAAGAATAAAATTTCTCATCGGGCCCGGGCCATGGCAAAGTGCGCCGCCGGACTGGCAGAAGAAATGAAAGGCAAAGAAGAGGAGAACAAATAACATGATCACATCCAAGCAAAGAGCAACTCTGCGCTCCCTGGCTAACCGCCTGGACACCGTCATGCAGATCGGCAAGGGCGGCATCACTGAAAGCGTCATTACCCAGGCCCAACAGGCCATCTCCAATAAGGAACTGATCAAGGTGCGGGTGCTGGAAAGCGCCCTGCTCACCACCCGGGAGGCCTGCGAGACTCTGGCAGAGGCCATCGATGCCGAACCGGTGCAGTGCATCGGCTCCCGGTTCGTTCTTTATAAGAAGAACGAAAAGAACCCGGTGATCGATCTTGGGAAATAAGGGGGAAAAGATCCGGATCGGCTTGTTCGGCGGCACATTCAACCCGCCCCACTTGGGACACCAGCGAGCGGCGGCGGCTTGTGTCCGGCAGCTGGATTTGACCCGTTTGCTGCTCATTCCCGCCTTTGTGCCGCCGCACAAGTCCATGCCAACGGGAAGCGCCACGCCCCGGCAGCGGCTGGAGATGACAGAGATCATCGCCCGGAAGATCCCCCGTGCCCAAGTGTGCGACCTGGAATTGTCCCGCCTGGGGCCCAGCTATACCTGTGATACGGTGGAGCAGCTGGCTGGGGAATATCCGGGGGCAGGTTTCTGGCTGATCATGGGAACCGATATGTTTCTTTCCTTCCACAAATGGCGCCAGCCGGAGAAGATCGCCCGCTATTGCCGCCTGGCGGTGGTGGCCCGGGAGGAACAGGAAAAAGAAAAGATCCAGCGGCAGCAGGTCTTTCTCAAAGAGACTCTGGGAGTGGAAAGCGATATCGTATCCTGCCCAGTCACTGTCCTCAGCTCCACCCAGGTGCGCCAGGATCTGATGACCGGCAGCGGAGAGGGCGAGCTGGACGAAGATGTGGCCCGGTATATCCAGAGCCACGGCCTGTATCAGCCATCCTCCCGGCTGGAAGAGCTGGGAAAAGCGGTGCGGGAGCATCTGACTGAAAAACGCTGGCGTCACACCCTGGGCGTGGAAGAGGTGGCGGCCTCTCTGGCCCGGCAATATGGCGCATCCGAGGAAGAAGCCCGGGAGGCGGCGCTGCTCCACGATGCCACCAAGTGCCTGAGTATAGAGGAGCAGTTGAAATTGTGCCGCCAGTACGATATAATTTTTGACTATGGTGAACAGAATACCGCCCTGCTCCATGCGAAGACGGCCGCAGCGTTGGCGCAGGACAAATTCGGCTCCAGTCCCCAGGTGGTACAGGCCATCGACCGCCATACCACAGGGGACCGGAATATGACCACTTTGGACAAGATCGTTTATCTGGCCGATTGCATCGAGCCGGGCCGGGATTATCCTGGAGTGGACCGATTGCGGAGTCTGTGCCGGCAGGATCTGGATCAGGCCATGATCCAGGCGCTGAGCGACACCATAGATCATGTGCGTCAGAAGGGCGGAGAGCCTGACCGGCGCTCACAGGAAGCATTGGACGATCTGCGGTCAAAGAAAGAGAATGGGAAATGAAGATATTTGGTGGAAATCACGGCAGAAAACCTTCTGCCATCCATGACGAGACGGCCCCTCTTCCCCAGGTGGAAAAGCTGGGGAAACAGGCGGGGACCTCTTCTCAGGGAAAGCTGAAAAAAGCAGAGGGCGCGCCCAAGCCTCAGGCCAAAGGCAAAGAGGCGGGAGGAATGCCTTCTCAGCCGGGAAAGGTTTCTGGAAAGCCTGCCCTGGGCGGAGAAAGCAAGATCCAACCCGATCAGGGCGGCAAGCCGAAAAAGAAGCGCCGGCTGAAAGCCCGGTATGTCCTTCTCATCATTCTGGGCATTCTATTGGTGCTGGGAGTGGGGGTCTATGCCTTCCTCAAAGCATTTGCCAAGCCCCCAGATGTATCGGTGAAGGAGCCGGATGTCACTTTGGGCGATGGGAAGGACGATCCTTATGCCGATCTGGTGGAGCCTTTTATTGAGGATGGGGATCGGGAACGGAAGGATGATTACTACACCTTTATGTTCTGCGGCACCGACGATGGCGGCACCCGTACCGACACCATCATCGTGGCATCCTATAATGTAAAGACTCAGCAAGTGAACATGGTCAACATCCCTCGGGATACCATGTCCAATGTGAAGCGGAAGATCAAAAAGATCAATAGCGGCTTCAATGGCGGTCCGGAACAGCTGGAAAAAGAGCTGGAAATGCTGTTGGGCATTCCCATCGACCGGTATGTGGTGGTCAGCTTTGAAGGGTTCGAAGAGCTGATCGATCTCATTGGCGGTGTGGACTTCAATGTGCCCACCTATATGGTGTGGGACGATCCCACACAGGATCTCCACATTTATCTGGAACCGGGAATGCAGCATCTGGACGGAGAAAAGGCCATTCAGCTGGTGCGCTTCCGCCAGAACAACCCAGGTGTGCCTGGCGGCTATGCAGAAGGGGACATCGGCCGTATCAAGATGCAGCAGGAATTCCTGCGCACTGTGGCCAAGAAGATCCTCAGCCCTCAGAATTTGCTCAATCTGGGAGATATGACCAAAGCTGTGCTGGACAACACCGAGACCAACCTGACTCTCAGCGAGCTGACCTGGTTTGGTATGCAGGCGCTGAAAATGGACTTCAACAGCATTGATATGACCACTCTGCCTGGCCATGCGGCTTACCTTTATGAGGCAGACTACGGCCATATGCAGTCCTATTTTGTGCCGGAAGAGGAAAATATCCTGAAGATGGTCAATGAGCTGCTCAATCCCTATACGGACGATGTGACCAAGCTCAACCTGATCGATATCAGCAAATATTCCACATCGGCACCGGCCGGTTCCGGTTCTTCCTCCAGCTCTTCGGAAGGAAAAGACGACGATCCGCCGGCCCAGAATTCCGGTTCCAGCTCCAGCTCCTCTGCTTCTTCCAGCTCTTCCGGGAGTAAGCCCAGCGGCGGCGGTTCTACCACGCAGCCTGGCGGCGAGACCAGTAAGCCCACAGAGCCGGAAGGCGGCGGAAACGAAACAGTGACGCCGGAGCCTGAGCCAGAACCTACACCGGAACCAGAACCCGAGCCAGAGCCTACACCAGAGCCTGAGCCGGAACCCACACCGGACCCCATCACCCCGGAGACGGGGGATACCGATCCGGGCATTCAGCAGCCAACCACGCCATAAGCGTGAACCTATCACGAACAATCGGAGGAAAGTATATGACACCTGAACAGACACTGGAGGCCATTGTCCGGGCGGCGGACAGCAAAAAGGCCCGGGATATTACAGCCATCCGGGTTTTTGAGCAGACCACCCTCACCGACTATTTTGTGGTGATGACCGGTACCTCCACCACCCATATCCGGGCCCTCAGCGAAGAAATTGAATTGAAGCTGAAGCGGGAGCATGAAGTGATGCCCCACCACATCGAAGGGGTCACATCCAACTGGATTCTGATGGATTACACCAGCGTTGTGGTCCATATCTTCCTGGAGGAAGCCCGGGAACTGTATGCCATTGAGCGGCTCTGGTCCGATGCCCAGAAAGTGGATGTGGAGCCCTATCTTGTAAAGAAGGAAGAGGAAGCAAAATGAAGTATGATTACACGGCCATAGAACACAAATGGCAGGATAAGTGGGAGGAGGCCCAGGCCTTCCGGGCGGAAAACAAATACGACAAGCCCAAGTATTACGCTCTGGTGGAGTTCCCCTATCCTTCGGGCCAGGGTCTCCATGTAGGCCATCCCCGGCCCTATACCGCCATGGACATTGTGGCCCGGAAGCGGCGGATGGAAGGCTATAATGTGCTCTTCCCCATGGGCTGGGACGCTTTTGGCCTGCCCACGGAGAACTATGCCATCAAAAACCATGTGCATCCGGAAGAAGTGACCCGGCAGAATGTAGCCCGGTTCAAAGGTCAGCTGCGTTCTCTGGGCCTGTCCTTCGATTGGTCCCGGGAGGTCAACACCACCGATCCTTCCTATTATAAGTGGACCCAGTGGATCTTCCTCCAGCTGTTCAAAAAGGGCCTGGCCTATAAGACCACCATGCCTGTCAACTGGTGCACATCCTGCAAATGCGTGCTGGCCAACGAAGAAGTGGTCAACGGCGTGTGCGAGCGGTGCGGCAGCCCGGTCATCCGCAAGGAAAAGAGCCAGTGGATGCTGAAGATCACCGAATATGCCCAGCGGCTGCTGGACGATCTGGACCAGGTGGATTATATCGAGCGGGTCAAGACCCAGCAGCGCAACTGGATCGGCCGTTCCACCGGCGCCCAGGTGCGTTTTGACACCACCGAGGGCGATGTGCTGGAGATCTATACTACCCGGCCCGATACTCTGTTCGGCGCCACTTATATGGTTATTTCTCCCGAGCATCCCTATATCGAAAAATGGGCCGGAAAGATCCAGAACATGGACGCTGTCCGGGAATATCAGGAGCAGTCTGCCCGGAAATCCGACTTTGAGCGCACCGAGCTGGTGAAGGAAAAAACCGGCGTACGCATTGAGGGCGTCCGGGGCATCAACCCGGTGAACAACCAGGAGATTCCCATTTTTGTTTCCGACTATGTGCTCATGTCCTATGGCACCGGCGCCATCATGGCTGTACCGGCCCACGACACCCGTGACTGGGAGTTTGCCAAAAAGTTTGAGCTGCCCATCATCGAAGTGGTCAAGGGCGGCGATGTGGAGAAAGAAGCCTTCACCGACTGCGATACCGGCATTATGGTCAATTCCGGCTTCCTGGACGGCCTGAGCGTGGAAGAAGCCAAGGTCAAGATCGTGGAATGGCTGGAAAAAGAGAAGAAGGGCGAAACCAAGGTCAACTATAAGCTCCGTGACTGGGTATTCTCCCGTCAGCGGTATTGGGGCGAGCCCATTCCTCTGGTTTATTGCGAAAAATGCGGTTGGGTCCCGGTGCCGGAAGACCAGCTGCCTCTGCGCCTGCCCGAAGTGGATTCCTATGAGCCCACCGACGATGGCGAGTCCCCCCTGGCCAAGATGACCGACTGGGTCAATACTACCTGCCCTCATTGCGGCGCTCCCGCCAAGCGGGAAACCGACACCATGCCTCAGTGGGCCGGTTCCAGCTGGTATTTCCTCCGCTATTGCGATCCTCACAACGACAAGGAGCTGGCCTCCAAGGAAGCTTTGGAATACTGGATGCCGGTGGACTGGTACAACGGCGGCATGGAGCATACCACCCTCCATCTGCTCTATTCTCGTTTCTGGCATAAGTTCCTCTATGACATCGGTGTTGTGCCCCAGCCCGAACCCTATCAGAAGCGCACCAGCCATGGTATGATTCTGGGCGAAGGCGGCGAGAAGATGTCCAAGAGCCGCGGCAATGTCATCAACCCCGACGACATCGTGCGGGACTATGGCGCCGACACCATGCGTCTGTATGAGATGTTCCTGGGCGACTTTGAAAAGGCTGCTCCCTGGTCTCAGAACGCCGTCAAGGGCTGCCGTCGCTTCCTGGAGCGTGTATGGGCCCTGTTTGACCAGGTACAGCCTGGGGACAGCTATACCCAGAAGAACGAAGGGGAAATGCACAAGACTATCAAAAAGGTCACGGAGGACATTGAAAACCTGAAGTTCAATACCGCCATTGCAGCCCTGATGAGCCTGCTCAATACCTTTGGGGACAATGGAGTCAATCAGGCTGAGTATAAGACCTTTATTCTGCTGCTTTCTCCCTTTGCGCCTCATATCTGCGAGGAGCTCAACGAGCGTATGGGCGGCAAGGAGATGCTGGTGTATGCTCCTTGGCCCAAATATGACGAAAGCAAGACAGTGGACGACACCCTGGAGATCGGCGTGCAGATCAACGGCAAGGTGAAGGGCACTGTGTGGATCGGCGCCCAGGATACCAAGGAGCAGATCCAGGAAAAGGCCATGGCCGAGCCCAAGGTGGCGGCGGCTCTGGAAGGGATGCAAGTGGTGAAAGTCATTGTCATTCCCGGCAGAATCGTCAATATAGTTGTAAAACCCGCGTGATTTACAGTTGACAAACCACCCTTGCCTGCGTATAATATAGGAGTGTTTAAATCTGCCTATACTGATTGGTTATAACACGGGGGGAGGGAATGAAATGTCAGAGATCCGCGTAAAAGATAATGAATCTTTGGACAGCGCACTGAGACGCTTTAAGCGTTCTTGTGCAAAGTCGGGCGTGCTTTCCGAGCTCCGTAAGAGAGAACATTATGAAAGCCCCAGCGTCAAGCGCCGCAAGAAGTCCGAAGCGGCCCGCGCCAAGAAGAAGTCTTATCGGTAAAAAAGAAACCCCTCCAGCATCGGCTGGAGGGGTTTTTCTATCCCTGATATCGCCCTGGAAGGGCTGCGGTATGTGGCCTTTTTCGCCCCTGGAAAAAGAAAAGAAAAAA
>OGGQ01004193.1_pt1 | contig 12336 bp, 10 predicted proteins | sample 1571191 | NCBI WGS metagenome assembly OGGQ01 (sample SAMEA2582061, study PRJEB24529) | metagenome | biome: Human gut stool | place: China | collected 2011
TCCGGCGTTTCCGCCGCTGAGGGCGCGTCGCGCTCCTCCTCGTTTCCCATGAGGGTGTCCAGCCCCCGGCCGAGGGCTGCGGGACGGGCGCTTCCTTCTTTCGCGTTCATGGCTGCCTCCTTCTGCTTGGCTTGTCCTTCCGCTCGGCACCTTACGCTTCGGGCGCGTCGGCGCAGCGGGCGGGCGCGCGGCGTGGGCGAGGCGAGTCGCAGCTGTAACGTTCGGTTGGAAAGCGTTTGCTCGGATCGAGGCCGAAATTAAAGATCGGACGAGACGAAGCTGTCGATGAGGCGCAGGGCGGGATGGGCCACGATGCCGCCCGCCAGCGCGCCTCCCGCGCCCACGAGCCAATCGAAGAAGCTGAAGGGGTGGTCGGGAACCATGAGCGACACCGCTCCGTCGGCGATGCCCAGCATGCACGTGATCAGGACGGCCGCTGCGCAGGCGGTGAGCAGTCCCATATGCTGCCACAGCGCGTTCGCCAGCAGGAAGCCGAGCACCGCGAACTCGACGAAGTACGCCACTGCCGAAGGCGCGCTCACGGCGGGCCCGAAGTACACGACCGCCGCCCATGCCGCGGCCAGCGCCCAGCGCCCGACCACGATGAAGCGCCGCCGCTTCGACATGCGCGGCTTCGCATCTCCGATATCTTGCATCCGATCGTCCATGCCCCCACCATACCACGCCCCCCGATCCGACCCCCGACACGGGCACCGTACCGTTGCCTGCGACGTTTCCCCGGACGTCGCAGGCCTGTCCGAACGGATGTTTCACGTGAAACATCGACATCGAAAGATGCATCATCGCCCGAAAAACACGCAAAACGGCCTTCTAGCGTGTTTTTCGGGCGATGATGCGACGCTGCGACCCTTCTGCAACGTGCCGCGCCGCCTCTCTCGGGGCGGCACGGGCGATTCGCTCGGATGACGCAAGCGGCTTACTTCTTCACGTTCATCGCCCTCATGGCGTTCAGGATGGCGATCACGGCAACGCCTACGTCGGCGAACACGGCCAGCCACATGTTGGCGATGCCCACGGCCGCCAGGACCAGCACGAGGAACTTGATGCCGAGGGCGAACACGATGTTCTGCCACACGATGCCCATGGTCTTGCGGGCGATGCCGATAGCGCGGGCGATGTTGGACGGCTTGTCGTCCATGAGCACCACGTCGGCCGCCTCGATGGCCGCGTCCGAGCCCATCGCGCCCATGGCGATGCCGATGTCGGCGCGCGTCAGCACGGGCGCGTCGTTGATGCCGTCGCCCACGAACGCGAGCTTGCCCTTGCCGGAGCCGTGCGCATGCGTCTCCTCCAGCAGCTTCTCCACTTCGGCGACCTTGTCCTGCGGCAGCAGCTGCGCGCGGAACTCGTCGATGCCCAGCTCCTTCGCCACGGCGGCCGCCACGTCGGCGCGGTCGCCCGTCAGCATGACGGTCTTCTTCACGCCCGCGGCCCGCAGCGCGGCGACGGCCTCGGCTGCGTCGGGCTTGACGACGTCGGCGATGACGATGTGCCCGATGTACTCGCCGTCAAGCGACACGTGCAGGATGGTGCCGGTCAGCTCGCACTCGTGGCAGCCCACGCCGCATTCGCTCATCAGCTTGTCGTTGCCCACCAGCACTACGTGCTCGTCGATCTTCGCGCGCACGCCGTGGCCGCTCTGCTCCTGCACGTCGTCGATGCGCTGCTGGTCGATGGGCCCCGAGTACGCCTGCTTCACCGACAGCGCGATGGGGTGGTTGGAATACGCTTCGGCGTGCGCGGCAATGGACAGCAGGCGGTCGGGGTCGATTCCCGCCTGCGGGTGGATGGCCACCACGTTGAACGAGCCGTCGGTGAGCGTGCCGGTCTTGTCGAACACGACGGTCTCGGTGCCGGCGAGCGTTTCCAGGTAGTTGCTGCCCTTCACGAGGATGCCCAGGCGCGAGGCGCCGCCGATGCCGCCGAAGAACGACAGCGGCACGCTGATGACGAGCGCGCACGGGCACGACACCACGAGGAAGATGAGCCCGCGCTGCACCCAGTCCGACCAGCCGCCGCCCAGCAGCAACGGCGGTACGACGGCCAAGAGCACCGCGATGCCCACCACGGCCGGGGTGTAGTAGCGCGCGAAGCGGGTGATGAAGTTCTCGGTCTTGGCCTTCTTCTCGGCCGCGTTCTCCACGAGCTCGAGGATGCGGCTGACGGTGGACTCGCCGAAGGGCTTGGTCACGCGCACGGTGATGAGGCCGGTCATGTTGACGCAGCCCGAGATGATCTCGTCGCCCTCGCGCACTTCGCGCGGCACCGACTCGCCGGTGAGGGCAGCGGTGTCCAGCTGGGACGTGCCGGACAGCACCACGCCGTCGAGCGGCACGCGTTCGCCGGCTTTCACGACGATCTCGTCGCCCACGGCCACCTCGTAGGGGTCCACCTGCACGAGCTGCCCGTCGCGCTCCACGTTGGCGAAGTCGGGCGCGATGTCCATCATGTCGGCGATGGATTTGCGGCTCTTGCCCACGGCGTAGCTTTGGAACAGCTCGCCTACCTGGTAGAACAGCATGACGGCCGCGCCTTCGGCCATGTGCGGGTCGCTGTCGGGGAACAGCACCAGCGCGAACGCGCCGATGGTGGCCACGCTCATGAGGAAGTTCTCGTCGAACACCTGGCCGTGGCCGATGTTCTTCGCCGCGCGCAGCAGCACGTCGTAGCCGGCGATGAGATAGGGGACGAGGAACAGCGCGAACTCCGCCCATAGCGCCGCCGTCTCGCTGCCGAGCCACGTCGACAGCGGAAGCAGCTCCGCCACGACGTACACGACGACGAACAGCGCGATGGCGAGGAGGATGCGGTTCCTCGTGCGTTTCTGTTTCTTGTTCATGATCTCCAACCTTGCAGTTCGGGGTTCGTCATCCTGAGCGGAGCGCGTCAGCGCGGAGTCGAAGGATCCCGCGCGGCGGTAGCTGGAAGTCTGCCGGCTGACACTGCGCGGGATCCTTCGAACACGTTGCGCTCGCTCAGGATGACATCGGCTTTCGCTCGTTATGGATGAGGGGATAGGATACGCGAAGCCGAAGTTAGCGCAGGATGACGCAGTCCGGTTCGAACTTCTTGCAGGCGTGCTGAGCTTCGTCCAGCACCGCTTCGAAGCGGTCGTCGTCGGCTTCCAACACCAGCTTCTGCGTCATGAAGCTGATAGAGGCGCTTTTCACGCCTTCGATGTTCTTGATGGCGTTCTCCATCTTCGCGGCGCAGTTTGCGCAGTCGAGATCCTGGAGTTTGAATGCCTTTCGCATGGCGGTGTCCTTTCGTTTCGGCGTTGTTGCGAGCGGGGGCGCGCGGTGCGGAGTCGAAGCATCCCGTGCCGCGGTCGATGCGGGGCTTATTCGCAGATATGGGTCATGCCCTGGGCGAGCATCGTGTACACGTGGTCGTCCGACAGCGAGTAGATGACGTTCTTGCCGTCGCGCTGGAACTTCACGAGACGGGCCTGCTTGAGCGTGCGCAGCTGGTGCGAGACGGCGCTTTGCGTGGCGCCGATAAGCTCGGCGAGGTCGGCGACGCACAGCTCCTGGCCCATGAGCGCGTACAGCATCTTGATGCGCGTCGTGTCGCCGAACACCTTGAACAGGTCGGCGAGGTCGTACAGCAGCTCCTCGTCGGGCATGCACTCGGGGCTCGGCACGCCCGCATGCTCGGCGCTGCCGCACGAGCAGCCGTTGTCGTGCGCGTTCTGAGCGTCTTCGCTTCCGGGTGCCGCTTCGGTAATCTTGTCTGGCTTCATTCCGTCAACCTCTCAACATATGATCAACTGTTCATAAGTATACGGACAACAAGGTTCGTGTCAAGGGGCCGAAGGGGAAATTCCCGCTTGTTGTATTTCCAACGCAGCGCGCTGTCGAGCCATGCTATGCTCCCGGACGATAGCGAAGAGGACGACTTGTTTCGGGAGGAATCTATGCTGCGGAAGATCATCGAGATCGACGAAACGGCCTGCAACGGCTGCGGCCTGTGCGTCGCGGCGTGCCATGAGGGCGCCATCGGCCTGGTGGAGGGCAAGGCGCGCCTGCTGCGCGACGACTATTGCGACGGGTTGGGCGACTGTCTGCCCGCGTGCCCGACCGGCGCCATCTCGTTCGTGGAGCGCGAGGCGGCAGCCTACGACGAGGCTGCGGTCAAGGCTCGAACGGCGCAGGAGAATTCGGTCGCACGCCTGTCGGGCGGCTGTCCCGGATCGCTCTCGCGCTTCTTCGCGTCCGAAGATCCTGAGGCGAAGCCCGCCCGGCCTTCCGCTTCCGCCCCCGTCGCCGAACCGGTTTGCGAAGAAACGCCCTCCCAGCTTTCGCAGTGGCCGGTGGAGATCAAGCTCGCGCCCGTGCAGGCGCCGTATTTCGCGGGCGCGCACGTGCTGATCGCCGCAGACTGTACGGCGTTCGCCTACGCCGACTTCCATCGCGGCTTCATGCGCGGGCGCATCACTCTTATCGGCTGCCCCAAGCTCGACGGCGTCGACTACAGCCAGAAGCTCGAAGCCCTGTTCGCCTCCAACGACATCGCGTCGGTCACCGTGGCGCGCATGGAGGTGCCGTGCTGCGGCGGCCTGGAACATGCGGCGCGCGCCGCGCTCGAGCGCAGCGGCAAGAACGTGCCGTTCGAGGTGGCGGTGATCTCGACGAAGGGCGCGCTGCTGGAGCGCCGCTAGCGAGCGAAGCCGCGATTCGCCGGGGGACGCGGTCGGCCGAAGATCTTCCGCCGACGCAGCCCTCCGTACAGATGTTTCACGTGAAATATCTGTTCGGACAAGCTCCTTCGCCTTCGGCTGTAATGGTTTGCGGGTTGTCTTTCGTTGCGCGAGAGCGGTCGTTTGTTCGTCGAGGCTTGACCGCTTCGGAAGCGCGCGTTCACACTGGTCGCAAGGCTTTGCGCTTTTGCCGCGGCCGGGACGCATACCCTCGAACCAAAGGATCAAACATGGAGACCATCGAAGAATTGTTCCGGAAGGTGTTGGACGACGAAGACCTGAGGGCTTCGTTCGGGCAGGCGCTGGAGGGCGACCGCTTGGAGGTTTTCCTTCGGGAAAACGGCTGCGAGGCTGCTCCTTCCGAGGTGCGGGAGGCCTTGGAGGGCATGTTCAGGGAAGAGCTGGGCGACGAGCTTCTGGATGAAGTGAACGGCGGAATGGCCAAATATCGTCTGTATCTCCACGAACCCTTTCTTAAAACTACAAGTGCCGCGTCGCAGAAGATCAAGATCATCAAGGGTTAGCGGCTTTTCTTCTGCATCTCGCGGACGAAGTCGGCCGTTCGGCCGACTTCGCGGATCCTTCGCCACCGACGGCTTCCGCCCGCAATTTCGTACAAGCGGCTCGGTGCGGTTCGTGGTATCGTCTCCTGCTTGGACGAAAGGTTTTGGATGGAGACGATCGAATCTTGGAGCGCGCGCCCCGACGTGCGCGGCGCGCGGCTGGCCGACCCCGACATGGGCGCCGAGAACCGGCGCATCGCGCCGTTCGGGCCGTGCCCGGGCGTGGAGTTCGTCACGCTCGAGGGCATCGTGCAGCCGTTCCCGCTCCATTTCCACGATTTCTGGACCATCGGCCAGATGGTGGGAGGGCGGCGGCGCATGACGTGCCGTGGCGAGGTGCACGATCTGGGGCCCGAGGACTTCGTGCTGTTCGGCTCCGGCGAGGTGCACGGCTGCAAGCCTTTGGACGACGCGCCGCTCATGTACCGCAGCGTGGTCGTGCCCGTCGGCCTGTTCGCGCAGGCGTTCGCCGAATCGCACGGTATCGGCGCCGCGTCCCTGCCCGACGGCGGCCCCGCTTGCCGCTTCAAGTCCGTGGTGGTGCGCGACGCGGCCCTTTCGGCGTGCATGGACCGGCTGTACGCGTTCGCCCGGACCGATTCCGCGCATGACCCGCTCGAGGAGGAAGAAGCGCTTTGGGCCCTCCTCGCGCAGACGGCGCGGTATTGCGAGAGCGAGGCGGCCGAGCCCCCGGCGCCCGAGGCCCCCTCCGCGGCGAACGTGGCGCGGGCGCGGGCGTACCTCGAAGAACGGTTCGCCTCGTGCATCACTCTCGACGACCTCGCGTGCTGCGCGGGCGTGTCGCGCTACCACCTCATCCGCGTGTTCTCCGAGGAGACGGGCCTCACGCCGCATCGCTACCTGCAGGCGGTGCGCGCGAACCGTGCTCGCGACCTGCTGGCGGCGGGCGTCGATCCGGCCGAGGTCGCCGCGCGGTCTGGGTTCGCCGATCAGGCGCACATGGGGCGCGTGTACAAATCGTTCTACGGCATCACCCCCGGCAGCTACCGAACGGCGGCGCGCACGCGGGTGCGGGAAGGATAGCGAGATGGCGGTTCAAACAAGCGAGGCCATAGAGGGGGCGCCGGCGGATCAGCGCCGCCCCGCCGTGCGCGGGCATGCGCTGGCGTTGGTCACCGTGGTGGTGTGGGCGGTCACGTTCGTATCCACGAAGGTGCTGCTCGTGCACCTCGCACCCATCGAGATCCTGTTCTTCCGCTTCGTCATCGGGTTCGTCGCGCTCGCGCTCCTGCGCCCGCGCATCCTGCACGTCCGGGGCTTCAAGGAGGAGCGGTGGTTCATGCTGGCGGGCGCTACCGGCGTGACGGTGTACTACCTGCTGGAGAACATCGCGCTCACGTTCACCACGGCCTCCATCGTGGGCGTGGTGGTGGCCGCGGCGCCGCTGTTCACCGGCGTCGCGTCGGCTGTCGTGCTGAAAGAGCGCCTGCGCGCGCCGTTCTTCGTCGGCTTCGCGGTGGCCATGGCGGGCGTGTGCCTGGTCAGCTTCGCGGGCGGCGCGTCGGGCGGCCTTGTCGCAGAAGGCGGGCTGGGGCAGGCGGGGCTCATCGGCGTGGCGCTGGCCTTGGCGGCGGCGGGCACGTGGGCCGTGTACTCCATCGTGACGAAGAAGCTCTCGACGTTCGGCTACGACAGCATCCTCGTCACGCGCCGCACGTTCGCCTGGGGTCTCGCGTTCATGCTTCCCGCGCTGCCGCTTCTGGGCTTTTCGCCCGATTGGGGCTCGCTCGCCGCGCCCGAGATGTGGGGCAACCTCGTGTTCTTGGGGCTGGGCGCGAGCGCGCTGTGCTTCGTGACGTGGAACATGGCGGTGAAGGAGCTGGGGCCGGTGAAGACGAGCCTGTACATCTACCTCGTGCCGGCGCTCACCGTGCTGGCCTCGGCCGCCGTGCTGGGCGACCCGCTCACCCCGCCGGTCGTCGCCGGAGTCCTGCTTACTATAGCAGGGCTGTTCCTTTCCGAGCGCGGGAAGTAGCGCGCTACGAGGCGGCGCACGCGTCCGAAAGCAACGTCGGTGGCGAAAAAGCATCGGATTCGGAAGTTCGCAAGGGGTTCGAAGGCGCAGCGCAAGCTGCCTTTCCGCATAGTGCCCGATCGCAGAAGGGAAGCCGTGGGATTGCGCCCGTTCATCCCCGCGAAGCTCGCGGCTTTCTTCCGAATTCGATATGTTTTCTCCATTACACGTCTAACCGGCTGCACGGAGATGCTCGGGACTGGGCGGCTTCGAGCGAAGGGTTCCACCGAACATCGTTCGTCGAATGGAAAACACGCACGGATGTTTCACGTGAAACATCTACGCGTCGCGATGCCGAGGGATGTCGGCTCCGTCGCCGCTCCGGCGTCGTGGCCCTTGCGGCGTCGAAGCTTTCGCCGGCTCAACGCTCGGGACGCGCGGTCAGCCGCACGGCACCGCGGTCGAGCAGCGGCTCGTAGACGCCGCGCAGCCATAGGGCGGCCTCGCCCGGTTCCAGCGCGAGCGGCATGCGGTTGTGCACGGGAGCCACGGCGGCGTTCGGTTCGGTGGTGACGAGCGAGAATCGTCCGCGATCGTGCACGCCCGCCAGCAAGAGCGGCGCGCCGTCGGGCGCTGCGAAGGCGTACTGGCGCTTCACGGGGCGCCCGGTGCGCTCGCTCGGCACCGTCTCGGTCGCATGCGATTCGTAGAAGCCCCGAGCAGGCACCAGGCAGCGACGACGCGCGAAGGACTCGGCCCACATGCTGCCCTCGCTGCGCAGAGCCGTCTCGATGCGCGTGTTGAACACGGGTCCGTTCTTCCAAGGAACCTCGTATCCCCAGGCCATATGGGCTACCGCGAGGCCGCATCCGTCGCCCGCGGCCACGATGAGCGGCACGACCGACGAGGGAAGCGCCTCGGGGCGGTTCGCGCGGCCGATCGCGCCGGTTCCGCGGGCTTCTGCCGGCTCGTCCGATTCGCCGTCGAACAGCGAGAGCTGCACAGGCGCCTCTTCGCGTTTCGCTCGCTGCTCGGCGCGGTCCGGCTGCGCGGATTCGGGGAAGAAGAGGAAGTCCTCATAGGCCTCGATCGGGTCGAGCGAAGCCAGCTCGTCCGCGTGCGCGGCCAGGTCGCGCTCTATCTCCGCAGCGATGCGGGCGACTTCGTCGCAGTCGATCGGTATGAAACGGCGGCACATCCACGGCTCCTTCCTCGCGTTTCCGCTCGCATCCAGTGTAGCGGTTCGCACGACGATGCGGGGCTACCGTGCGGTGTCCTTCGCGTGACGGCCGCGTTCCGGCTCGGCTGCGCCGCTACCTTTCGCATTGGCTGCAGCGCGGGCGAGCCGCCTCCGCGACGTCGGCGGCGCGGCCCGCCGTAACGCGTGCCGTCGCTCCCGCCGTTCAAGCGCTCGCGGACGAAGGGGTTGACAATACCCTTAAGGGGTATATACTCGCGCTTGGATACCCTCATGGGGTATAGAAGGAAGGAATCATCATGACCGAGAATCACGCGCAAGCTGAAAACGCCGCCATCTCGTCGCGCCCCGCGTCGACGTGCTGCTGCCACCGTAAGGAGACGCCGCGCTCGGAAGAGCTGCAGGCCGACCTTCATCGTCGCTTGAACCGCGTGATCGGGCAGCTGGGCGGCGTGAAGACGATGATCGACGACAACCGCTACTGCGCCGACGTGCTCACGCAGCTGGCGGCCGCGGAAAGCGCGGTTCACAGCATTTCCGCCGTGGTGCTGCGCAACCACCTGGAAACGTGCGTGGTCGAACAGATCGAACGCGGCAACGTGGAGATCATCGACGAGGTCATGAACCTGTTGAAGAAGTTCTCGCGCTAACCCGCGCTGAAAGACAAGGCCGTTCGTCCGTTTGTCGCGGATGTTTCACGTGAAACATCCGTTCGCGCGAAGGGGAGGGCGGCTGCGAAGGAGTAAGAAGTGAAGCAAACGTTCGATGTCACCGGCATGACGTGCGCGGCGTGCTCCGCGCGCGTGGAGAAGGCGACGCGGGCCGTGCCCGGCGTGGCCGACGTTGCCGTGAACCTGCTGAAGAACAGCATGGACGTCGCCTTCGACGACGGCGCGGAACCGTCGGCCGTGACGGTCGCCGTCGAGGCCGCGGTCGACAAGGCGGGCTACGGCGCCGCCGCGCGCGTCCCGGCAGGCGCGAGCGGCGGCCGGCAGGGCGCGGGGAGCCGTGCGGCCCAGGCGCGCCCCGTGGCCGACGCGGCCGCCGAGGCCAAGCATGTTCGCATGCGCCTCATCGTGTCGGCCGTGTTCACGATCCCCTTGTTCTACCTGTCGATGGGACACATGTTCGGCTGGCCGCTGCCCGGGTTCTTCCTGGGGGACGAGAACGTGCTCACGTTCGCGTTCACGCAGTTCCTGCTGTTGCTGCCCGTCGTGTTCGTCAACTTCAAGTTCTTCCGCGTGGGCTTCAAGACGCTGTTCCACGGCGCGCCGAACATGGACTCGCTCATCGCGCTCGGCTCGACGGCGGCCACGGTGTACGGCATCTACGCCATCTACAAGATCGGCATCGCGCTGGGCGCGGGCGACCTGCACGCCGCGCACCTGGCGGCCATGGACCTGTACTTCGAGTCGGCGGCCATGATCCTCACGCTCATCACGCTGGGCAAGTACTTCGAGGCGCGCGCGAAGGGCAAGACCACCGACGCCATCGCCAAGCTCGTGGACCTCGCGCCGAAGGAGGCCACGCGGCTTGTGGACGGCCGCGAGGAGCGCGTCGCGGTGGAGGCGGTGCGCGCGGGCGACGTGCTGGCGGTGCGCGCGGGCGAGGGCGTCCCCGTGGACGGCACCCTGCTCGAGGGCTCGGGGACGGTGGACGAGTCGGTGATCACGGGCGAGAGCGTGCCCGTGGACAAGCGCCCCGGCGATGCGGTGACCGGCGCCACCGTGAACCGCACCGGATGGTTCACCATGCGCGCCGACCGCGTGGGCGACGACACCACGCTGGCCGGCATCATCCGGCTCGTGGACGAGGCCACATCGACGAAGGCGCCCATCGAGAAGATCGCCGACAAGATATCGGGCGTGTTCGTGCCCGTGGTCATCGTCATCGCCGTGGTCACGTTCGCCGTGTGGATGCTCGGTGGCTCGACGCTCGAGACGGCCATGTCGCACGCCATCAGCGTGCTCGTCATCTCGTGCCCGTGCGCGCTCGGCCTGGCAACGCCCACGGCCATCATGGTGGGCACCGGGCGTGGGGCGACCAACGGCATCCTCATCAAGTCGGCCGAGGCGCTGGAAACCGCCCACGACGTGAAGACCGTCGTGTTCGACAAGACGGGCACGGTGACCGAGGGCGCGCCGAGCGTCACCGACGTGGTCCCGGCCCCGGGCGTGGGCGAGGAGCGCCTGCTGGAGCTGGCGGTGTCCATCGAAGGCCGCTCCGAGCACCCGCTCGCCCGCGCCGTGTGCGACTACGCGCGCAGCCGTCATGCCTACCCGCTGCTCGTGGAGGACTTCAAGCAGGTGCCCGGCGAAGGGGTGGCGGCGCTCGTCGACGACCGCCCGTCATGCGCCGGCAACCTGCGCATGATGGAGGCCCGCAACGTCGCGGTGGGCGCGTTCGCCGAGGAGGCGCAGCGGCAGGCCGACATGGGCAAGACGCCGCTCTTCTTCGCGCAGGACGGCGAGCTCCTGGGCGTGATCGCCGTGGCCGACACGGTGAAGCCCTCGAGCGCCGCCGCCCTGGCCACGCTTTCGGCCATGGGCATCCGCACGGTGATGCTGACCGGCGACAACGAGCGCACCGCCGCCGCCATCCAACGCGAGGTGGGCGCCGACGAGGTCATCGCCGGCGTGCTGCCTGACGGCAAGGAACGCGAGATCCGCCGCCTGTCCGAGCAGGGCCGCGTGGCCATGGTGGGCGACGGCATCAACGATGCCCCGGCGCTCGCGCGCGCCGACGTCGGCATCGCCATCGGGGCCGGCACCGACGTGGCCATCGAGAGCGCCGACATCGTGCTCATGAAAAGCGACCTGCTCGACGTGCCCGCCTCCATCCAGCTGTCGCGCGCGACGCTGCGCAACATCAAGCAGAACCTGTTCTGGGCGCTCGTCTACAACGCGGTGTGCATCCCCGTGGCCGCCGGCGCCCTGTCGTTCATGGGCCTGAACCTCAACCCCATGATCGCCGCGGCCGCCATGAGCCTGAGCTCGGTGTGCGTCGTGTCGAACGCCCTGCGGCTGCGCGGCTGGAAGCCCAACCTCCCCTCGGCAGCGATGGACGCGCCCGCGTCCGCGCCCATCGATAGCACCGTACCCAGCGAACCCAACGAAAAGGAGACTGTCATGGAGAAGACCCTGAACGTCGAAGGCATGATGTGCCAGCACTGCGTCGCCCACGTGAAGAAGGCCCTCGAAGGCGTGGAGGGCGTCGAGGAGGCCGTCGTCGACCTTGACGCCGGCACCGCCACCGCGAAGCTGGCCCGGGACGTACCGGAGGAGACGCTGGCCGCCGCCGTGGTGGAGGCGGGCTACGAGGTGAAGTAGGAACGAGGAGGGCTGCCGCGGGCGGCCCTCCGTCGAAAGCCCTAGCAGCCGGCGATGATCTCCCGCAGGGCGGCCACGAGCTTCTCGTTGTCCTCGCGCGTGCGGACGGCCACGCAGAAGTAGCGGCTGTCTTCCAGCGCGGGGGTGCCCTCGAGCTTGCGGATCAGGAACCCGGCCAGCTGCAGGCGCTGCGCCAGCTCGTCGGTGTTCGCCACGCCGAGCGCCAGGTCGGGCCCGCCGTCGAACGTGCACATGACGTAGTTCGCCTCGGCGGGGAAGATGTCGATGCCGGGGATGAGGTTCAGCATGCACTGCAGCCAGGGAATCTCCGAATCGAGGAAGTCGCGCGTGCGCTCGAGGTGCTCCGTCTCCGAAAGCGCCAGCTCGCCGATGACCTCGGCGAACATCGGCACGCACGAGCTGTCGTAGAAGCGCGTGATCTGCGCGATGGTGTCGGGGTGCGCGATGCAGTAGCTGATGGGGATGCCCGGCATGGCGAAGGGCTCGCACAGCGAGCGCACCACCACGAGGTTGCGGTGCTCGTTCACGAG
>OGGQ01004199.1_pt1 | contig 12324 bp, 9 predicted proteins | sample 1571191 | NCBI WGS metagenome assembly OGGQ01 (sample SAMEA2582061, study PRJEB24529) | metagenome | biome: Human gut stool | place: China | collected 2011
CCTTGTCAGCCTCACTCAGGTGAGACTCACGACGGGGAGCGCGGCGGTACTGAGGGTCAAACTCAGGATACTCAGGCAGCTCGTAGTCCAGCTTGATGGTCATCGCGTCATTTATATTCATGACGGTTCCTCCTTTTTTATTTTATGATGAAACGAAATTATTACCGGGCAGCCAATACCCGCTTGAACTCTTCAATCATAACGGGGATTACCTTATACAGGTCGCCCACAATGCCGTAGTTAGCCACGCCGAAGATGGGGGCCTCCTCATCCTTGTTGATGGCCACGATGACATCGGAGGTCTTCATGCCGGCCAGGTGCTGCAGGGCGCCGGAGATACCGCAGGCGATGTACAGCTTGGGGCCGACGGTCTTGCCAGTCTGGCCAACCTGGTGCTCGTAGGGAATCCATCCGGCGTCCACAGCGGCGCGGGAAGCGCCCACAGCGGCGTTGAGGGTGGAAGCAAACTCACGAATGAGGTCGAAGCCGCTGGCGTCGCCCAGACCGCGGCCGCCGGACACGATGATCTGAGCATCGGTCAGGCTGATTTCACCGCTGGCCTTCTCCAGGATCTCGCGGACCTTGGCGCGGATGGCTTCCTCCTCCGCATCCAGGGGCACGGAGATGATCTCACCCTTCCGGGCGGTGTCGGGCTCGGACTTGGACAGGGCGTTGGAGCGGATGCTGCACATGGCGGGCCGCTTCTCGGGGAACACCACATCGGCCATCAGGTTGCCGCCGTAGATGGGACGGGTGGCAACCAGCTGCCCATCCTCCAGGGACAGGGCCACACAGTCGGCAGCCAGGCCGGTCTCCAGACGGCTGGCCAGACGGGCAGACAGGTCCCGGCCGTTGGTGGTGGCAGCCAGCAGCAGAGCGTCCGGCTGATTTTCCTTCACCAGGTTCTCCAGCACCTTGCAATAGGGCTCAGTGCGGTAATCCTTCAGTCTCTCATCATCACAGACATAGACCTTGTCCGCGCCGTAAGCGCAGGCCGTCTCAGCCTGGTCCTTCACCTGGTAGCCCAGGAGTACGGCGCACACCTCGCCGCCGGCCTGATCGGCCAGCTTTCTGGCCTCGCTGAGCATCTCATAGGAGACGCCGGCAATTTTACCGCCGGTCTGCTCCATGCAGACCCAAATGCTGTTCTTACTCATGATTCGCTCCCCCTTATCAGACAATCTTCTGCTCCACAAGCTTCTCAACGGCAGTCTTTCCGATCTCTTCCGCCTCGCCCTTGATCAGTTCGCCGCTCTGGCGCGGTGCGGGCGTATACAGCCGCTTGATGGAGGAGGGAGAGTTCTTGCCAACCTTGGACACGTCAACGCCGATGGCAGCGCAGTCCAGCACGGGGATCTCCATGCGGTTGGCCATTCTGGTCCGCTTGAGGGTGGGATAGCGGGGCTCGTTGAGGGACTTCTCACAGGTGAGCAGAACGGGCAGCTTGGCTTCCACGATCTCCTCGCCGGCGGGGCTGACCCGCTTAGCAACGATGGTGTCCGCGGTCACCTCTTTGATCTCGTTGATGTAGGTGATCTGGGAGATGCCCAGCTGCTCGGCGATGCCGGCGCCTACCATGCCGGAGTCGTCGTCAATGGCCTGCTTGCCGCACAGGATAATGTCGAAGGGGCCAATCGACTGGATGGCCTTGGCCAGAGTATAGGAAGTGGCCCAGCCGTCGGAGTCCGCCAGAGCGGGATCGTCCACCAGGTAAGCCTTGGCGGCACCCATGGACAGGCCGATACGCAGAGAGATCTTGCTGCTCTCGTCGCCTACGGTCAGTACGGTGACCTCACCGCCGTGCTCCTCGGTCAGCTTCAGAGCTGCCTCCACAGCGTTCAGGTCAAAGGGGCTGACCATCGTCTCCACGCCCTCCTTGACAACCTTTCCGTCAGGCCCCAGCTTGGGCACTACGGCATTATCCAGCACTTGCTTAATGCAAACCAGTACATTCATGTCTAACCCTCCTAAAGATACAGGCATAATTCTCAGGCATAATTTTACTGCCTGCGCTAGTTCTGTCTTCGGGGCATGGGCAAATCCCAAATCCGGGATTTGCCCATGCCCCACCTTGCCTTACAGGCAATTACCCCTGCTTGAGCAAGGAATTAGTGCAGCAGCTGACCAGCAATGACGATCTTCTGCACCTGAGAGGTGCCCTCGAACAGCTCGGTGATGCGCTGGTCGCGGTAGATACGCTCGATGGCGTACTCCTTCATGTAGCCGTAACCGCCGTGGATCTGCAGGGCGGTGTCAACCACCTTGTGGGAGGCCTCAGCGGCGAAGAGCTTGGCCATAGCAGCCTGCTTGGTGAAGGGCACACCCTGCTCCTTCAGGTCGGCGGCGTAGTAGGTCAGCATACGGGCGGCCTCCAGCTGGGTGGCGGCGTCGGCCAGCATCCACTGGATGCCCTGGAACTTGGCGATGGGGCGCTTGAAGACCTCGCGCTCCTTGGCATACTTGATAGCCAGATCCAGAGCAGCCTGGCCGATGCCCACTGCCATGGCAGCGATGCCGATACGGCCGCGGTCCACCACGTCCAGAGCCAGACGGTAGCCGCCGTTGAGCTGGCCGACCATGTTGGCGGCGGGAACGCGGCAATCCTCAAAGACGATCTCAGCGGTACGGGCGCCGCGGATACCCATCTTGTTGTCCTCGGAGGCAATCTTCATGCCGGGGGTGCCCTGCTCCACCACGAAGCAGGTCATGCCGTGACGGGGATCTTCCTTGTTGGTGATGGCGAAGCAGCACAGGAAGTCACAGTGAGCGCCGCCGGTGATGAAGTGCTTCACACCGTTGATAACCCACTCGTCGCCGTCCTGAACGGCAGTGGTCTTGTTGGAGGTCATGTCGGAACCGCCGGCGGGCTCGGTCAGACAGAAGGCGGCGTACTTCTCGCCCTCCAGAGCGGGCCGCAGCCACTTCTCCTTCTGCTCGGGAGTGCCAGCCAGATACAGAGCATCAAAGCCCAGATAGTGACCGGTGATGATGGAACCGGTGGCCGCGCAGGCAGCGGAGATTTCCTCCATAGCAATGGCCTCGGAAATGGCGTCATAGCCGGCGCCGCCCAGCTCCTCGGGATAAGCCAGGCCCATCAGGTCCTGCTCGCCCAGAGCCTTGATGGTCTCAGTGGGGAAGCGGTTGTTCACGTCGATTTCCTCAGCCTTGGGAGCCAGATAGCTCTGGGCCCACTCACGGACAGCGCGGCGCAGGGCAATTTGATCCTCAGTATATTTGAATTCCATGATAAATTCCTCCTAAATAATTTTTTCTTTAAATGACTTTATCAGCTTTCCACTGGGCAATCTGCTGGTCGCTGAACCCGAAGGTATCATGCAGCACCGACTCGGTGTCCTGCCCCAGCAGCGGGGCGGGATGGCAGGGATCCGGGGGAGTCTCCGACAGCTTGATGGGGTTGCCGGTAATCTTGACCTTGCCCATGCCGGGCTGGTCGATCTCCACCAGCATATCCCGCTGGAGAATGCTGGGGTTCTCACAGGCCTCATCCACCGTGCACAGCGGTCCACAGGGGATGGAGCGGCTCTGCATCATCTCCATGGCCTCGGCCACGGTGTAATTGCCCAGGAAATCCTCCAGGATTTTCTTCAGCTCCACATCGTTGTCGGAACGGTGGGGATCGGAGTCGAAGCGGGGATCCTTGCACAGGTCGGGCTGGCCAATCATTTCACACAGCTTGGCGAAATGCTGGTCGCTGGCCACCGCAATGATGACGTAGGCGTCCTTGCAGCGGTAGATATCAAAGGGAGCGCTGAGAGGATGCCGCGCGCCCACGCGGGTGGGATGTACGCCGCCGATGGTGTGCCGGACTACGTTGGTCTCCACGAAGGTAAACACGCTGTCCAGCATGGCGATGTCCACATACTGGCCCTTGCCGGTTCTCTCCCGGTTGTACAGGGCCAACAGGATGCCGGTCACGGCATACAGGCCGGCACTGACGTCGCCCAGAGAACTGCCCACACGGGCAGGAGGGGTATCCGGGTAACCGGTGATGCTCATCATACCGGACATGCCCTGTGCCACGATGTCGTAGGCGGGCAGGTCACGCATGGGGCTCTTCTGGCCGAAGCCAGAGATGGAGCAGTAGATGATGGAGGGATTGATCTCCTTGAGCTTGTCATAGGAGTAACCCAACTTCTCCATCACTCCGGGCTTGAAGTTCTCTACGACAATGTCACAGGTCTTGACCATTTCATAGATAATGTCCTTGCCCTTCTTCAGATCCAGCGTAACGCCTTTCTTGCCGCGGTTTACCAGAGTATAGTAACCGCTCTGATTGTTTACGAAGGGACCGAAGATGCGGCTTCCGTCACCGCTTCCCGGCTTCTCGATCTTGATGACCTCCGCCCCAAAGTCTGCCAGATTCATGGTGCAGTAGGGGCCGGCCAAGACCTGGGTGAAGTCCAGGACGCGGATGCCGCTCAATACCTTATCCATAGCATTTTCTCCTAACTTGGTCATTCAGAACTTGCTCTCTCCCGATGTGCCGGGGGTCAGCGGCAGGGAGGGTTAAACAGGATAAAACAGGTGCGCGAACAGGGAAACGATGGGGATGGCGATGATGGTGCGGATCAGGAAGATCACGACCAACTGGCCGAACTTCAGACCCATGTCAGCCTTCATCATAGCGTTGGCGCTCTCAGTGAAGAAGATGATCTGCACGGTGGACAGTACGATGACAAAGAAGATAGCGGTGGGGGTGAGGGCCTTGCCGGCAATGGTCATAACAGGCATGGCGATCTCGGTGATGCCCACCAGAGTGGCGGGAGCCACAGACGCCGCATCGGGAACCTGACACAGCTGCAGATAGGGAATCATGGGCGTGCCAATCCACTCAAACACCGGGGTGTACCAGCTGAGGAACAGGGAGATGCTTGCGATGGACATAACAAACGCCACGATCTTCAGCGCGAAGGAGAGCACGCTGGGGATGGAGGTAAGAAATACGGAATAGGGGGTCTTGGAAGCGCGGGTGGTAGCAGCAGCCAGAGCCTTCTTGAAGATGCCGGCGCTGTACTTGCCGGGCTTGGCCATCTCGGGCGTCTGAACCACGCCGTTGTGGTAGACGTTCTTCTTCCAGGACAGAGGCGGGATGCGGATGACGATGGCCGCCAGAATGAAGACGGTGATCAGGGAACAGAGAATGGAGGTGCCGTACATATACTCCGTCCCGGTGATGGAAACCAGCAGGGCGAAGAAGCCCAGAGAAACCACGCTGAAGTTGGTGGCGATACAGCAGGCCTCTTTCTCGGTGTACACGTTCTCATTGTACAGGCGGTTGGTCAGGAACACGCCCACGGCGGGGGCCGCCACGAAGGAGGACAGGGCGTCCACGGCGGACTGGCCGGGGATCTTGAACAGCCGGCGCATAATGGGCTCCATCAGGGTTCCGATAAACTCCAGAATGCCGAACTCAATGAGCAGTGTCACCAGCCAGCCGGCAATGGTTACGGTAAACAGACAGGTACCTGCCAGGTCCAGAGCCATGGGGCCGACCTCGGGGTCCATGGCCTTCTGCAGGAAGGTCACATTCTCTGCGGCGCCGCCGCTGTACTCAGAGACAGGCAGCACCTGAACGGCAACGGAAAAAATAGCTGCCAGGTAGAACAGAATCAAATCCACGATTCCGTCATCCTTGTGGAAATTGGCCAGAGGTCCTTTTTTGGTCACCTTGGCAATGGTCATGGTCACTGCCAAGCCAACGCAGACGATCACGGTCATCCAGCCCTTTACAGAGCCCAAAACAACCTTCAGCCAGTCAATCAATGCCACCATCGGGGTGCTCTGCCCGAAGGTGGGAATAAAGAACACCCACACACCAAGCAGGGAGAACACCAGGAATTTCAGGATGTTTCCGCCGGTGATGGTCTTGTAATCAGCTACAACGCCAATCTTTTCTGTTAGTTCGCGGTCCAGTTCTTCTGCACTCATTGTCGGGGTCGTGTTAGCTGTGGTCTTGCTATTCTCATCCATTGGCTTTTCCTCCCTTAAAATAAATTACACATTATAGTGTCCACTGCCAATTGCAGGAACTGCTCAAATATCCTTTACACAGAGCACAGGCATTTGTTACCCCAAGGACAATGAGCCGCAGAAGCTACGCCATATTCAATTGTCTGGTCCGGTGAAACTGCGCCGTTCTCAGCGCAGCAGGGAGCGGGAAATAACCATCCGCTGAACCTCGCTGGTGCCCTCGTAGATCTGAGTGATCTTGGCATCGCGCATCATGCGCTCCACGGGATACTCGCGGGTGTAGCCGTAGCCGCCCAGCAGCTGCACGCACTCAGTGGTCACGCGCATGGCGGTCTCAGCAGCAAACAGCTTGGCGTGGGCGGACTCCACGGAGTAGGGCAGGTGGTTGTCCTTGGCCCAGGCGGCACGGTAAACCAGCAGGCGGGCGGCCTCGATCTGGTTGGCCAGATTGGCGATCACGAACTGGGTGTTCTGGAACGCCGCCAGAGGCTTGCCGAACTGCTCACGCATCTTCACATAGGCAATGGCCTCGTTCAGAGCGCCCTGAGCAATACCAAGGGCCTGAGCAGCAATGCCGATACGGCCGCCGTCCAGGGTGTGCATAGCAACCTTGAAGCCCTCGCCCTCTTTGCCCAGCAGGTTCTCGGCGGGAACGATACAATCCTCGAACACCAGGCTGGCGGTGGCGGAACCGCGGATACCCATCTTCTTCTCGTGCTTGCCGATGGAGAAGCCCTCGAAGCCGTCCTCCACGATGAAGGCGGAAATGCCGTGGTTGCCCTTCTCCTTGTCGGTCATGGCCATGACCACATAGAACTTGGCCTCGCCGGCGTTGGTGATGAAGCACTTGGAACCGTTAAGTACATAATGGTCGCCCTTCTTGACGGCGGTGGTCTTCTGACGGGAGGCGTCAGTACCGGCATTGGGCTCGGTCAGACCGAAGGCGCCCAGGCACTCGCCGCTGGCCAGGGGAACCAGATACTTCTGCTTCTGCTCCTCGGTGCCCCAGTCAAAAATGGGGGCGGAACCCAGAGAGGTGTGGGCAGACAGAGTCACGCCGGTGGAGGCACACACCTTAGACAGCTCCTCAACAGCGATGACGTAGGAAAGGTAATCGCCTTCCTCTCCGCCGTACTCCTCAGGCCAGGGAATACCGAGCATTCCGTTATCCGCCATCTTCTGTACGCTTTCTTTGGGAAAACGTTCATTCTCATCAATTTCTTCCGCGAGAGGCTTGATCTCCTTCTCAGCGAACTCCCGATACATCTTCTGTATCATCTTGTATTCGTCGTTGAACCCAAAATCCATATGTTTGTGCCGTCCTTTCCCAAGTTGAATGGTTGCTTCCGTTTTGGCCTGTCTCGCCGACCGGCCTTGCAGAGTGTATTATGGGCGTGCAGCGTGTCATAATCGTCAAATACGCCTGTCCCCCCGCCGGGCTTTTTTCCGCTTTCGTCTACTGCGTTCCGCCGCATTATACATTTCGCTTTGAAATCCTTCTGTACCATGGAGAAAGCCGCCCCTATCCGCACCAATATCACCTGTCGTTGCGTCAAATTTTCATCTATTCACTTTGTTAAATTATTGTATTTGTGCGTTTTGCACAATTTCAAATTCGATTTTTTTATCAATACATGCCGTCCTGCATGATTTCCCTGCCGCACCGGAAACGGACAAATAGGCATTCTTTCTGCACAGAAGCAAATTCCGCTGCGCAAATCCAATTCTCCTCTGCTCCGGCCCTGCAAGCCTGTATGTACTGTGCGGCTCAGCCCTCTCCTTTCGTCAAAAGACACACCGCGTGCCTGCAGCCGGAGCTTGGCGCTCCGCCGGCACGCTTTCCATGTCCACAGAAACGTCCCCCCTTCCTACCTTATTATATATATACCCCTTTGCCGAATCCAAGACTATCCCGCAGCAGGCACACAGACGTTTTCTCTGCCGGGCGCCCACAGGCCGCAATCCGGCCAGGAGCAACAGGCCCGCTTTGCAGTATCCCGCTCCAAAGCCAAACGCGCACTGGGCGGGAAGCAAAAGCTTCCCGCCCAGTGCGCGTGATACTTTCTGTACAGAGAGCTTTACCACTGGGTCAGCTCCAGATACAGATCCTTATACTGTCTGGCCGACTTCTCCCAGGAGACGTCCTTGGCCATGTCCCGCTGGACCACCTCATCCCAGTGGTAGCGGTTGTCAAAGTAGAGGGTCTTGGCCCGGTTGATGGCGTCCAGCAGCAGGCCCGCGTCATACCGATCAAAGGTAAAGCCGTTGCCGTCGCCGGTGAACTCGTTGTAGGGCTCCACGGTATCCTTCAGGCCGCCGGTCTCCCGGACGATGGGCAGAGTGCCGTAGTGCATGGCGTTGAGCTGAGTCAGGCCGCAGGGCTCAAAGCGGGAGGGCACCAGCAGGGCGTCCGATCCCGCATAGATGCGGTGGGCCCGGGCCTCGTCATACTGGATGCAGGCGCTGAAGGTGCCCTTGTAGGCGTTCTCGTAGGATCGGAAGGCATCCTCATACTGTCGGTCCCCAGTCCCCAGGACCACCATCTGGGTGTTGCCGTCCAGCACCTGGGGCACAATGGCGTTGACCAAATCCAGTCCCTTCTGGTTGGTGAGGCGGGAGACAAGTCCGATGACAAACTTTCCCGTGTCCTCCTCCAGGCCCAGCTCCTTCTGAAGGGCCAGCTTGTTTTCCATCTTGTGGTCCAGCACATTGCCCAGACCATAGTTGGCTGCCAGCGCCGGGTCAGTCTCCGGGTTCCACATGCCGTAGTCGATGCCGTTGACAATGCCCCGGAGCTTGCCGCTGTGGTAGCGCAGGTGGTTCTCCAGCGTTTCACCGTACTCGCTGGTCTGGATCTCCCCGGCGTAGGTGCCGCTGACGGTGGTAATGCGGTCGGCGTAGGCCAGGCCGCCCTTGAGCATATTGGCGTCCTCCCACCCCTGCTTCAGCGCGCCCATGCCGAATGCCTCATTGGGCAGCCCGGACCAGTACTGGATCGTGGGGATGTTGTAAACGCCCTGGAAGCGGAGGTTGTGAATGGTGAGCACCGACCGGGCGCGGCCCACCGGGGTGTCCCGGAACAGTGTGCGCAGATACACCGGCACCAGCGCCGCCTGCCAGTCGTGGCAGTGGACAATGTCGGGAATCCAGTTCATGTAGTTCAGCGCAGCCAGGGCGGCCTTGCTGAAGAAGCAGTACTTGGGGATGTCATCCACAAGATTGGTGTAGGGATTGCCCGAGGAGAAAAACTCCTGGTTGTCAATGAAATCGTACACCACACCGTCCCAGATGTACTCCATGATCCCCACATAATAGCTCCGCCCGGTCTTGCCCAGGTCCATGTAAAACTCGCCCCGGTAGACCATCTTGTCCTGATACTCCTTGGGGATGCAGGCGTAGCGGGGCAGAATCACCCGGACATCACAGTTCAGCCGCGCCAGCTCCCTGGGCAGGGCGTACATCACATCGCCCAGACCGCCGGTTTTAACAAAGGGGTGGCACTCCGAACCGATGAAGGCAATGCTCCTGCGGGGCAGGTTGGACGGCTTGTCCACGGGGGCAGCCTCCTCCACAGCAGGCTCCGCCTTCTTCTCCACAGGGGCAGCCTTCTCAACAACGGGCTCCGCCTTCTTCTCCGCAGGGGCAGCCTTCTCAATAACAGGCTCTGCCTTCTTCTCCACAGGGGCAGCCTTTTCAACAACAGGCTCTGCCTTCTTCTCCACTGGGGCAGCCTTCTCAACAACAGGCTCTGCCTTCTTCTCCGCAGGAGCGGCCTTCTCAACAACAGGCCCCGCCTTCTTCTCCGCAGAAGCGGCCTTCTCAACAACAGGCTCCGCCTTCTTCTCCGCTGGGGCAGCCTTTTCAACAGCGGGCTCCGCCTTCTTCTCCACAGGGGCGGTCTTTTCAACAACAGGCTCCGCCTTCTTCTCCACCGGATCGGTCTTCTCAACAACAGGTGCGGCCTTTTCCTCCGCAGAAGCTGTCTTTTTCACAGCAGCGGCGCTTTTTCTGGCCGTGGAAGCGGTTTTCTTTCCCGCCGCCGCCTTTTTCGGGGCGGCAGAAGCCTTCTTCCTGGTGGATGCCGCTTTCTTCGGGGCGGCCTCCGCCTTGGGGGCAGCCGGCTCCGCCGGGGCTGCGGGGGCAGCGTCCACCACAGCGGGCGTCTTCGTTTCCGCCGCCGGGGCTGCTGTCTCTTTCACAGCCGCATTCTTTTTGGGATCTGCTTTCTCCCGTGCCATAGTCATTCTTCCTTTCCCTTTCCCATAATAATCGTTACAGGGGTCCGGCCATCCTTGGCATACGGGCCGGAATACACTGGTGCGTCTTACGTACCGACAAGAGTATAACACACAATTGCCGTTTTGGCTGCCTTTTTCGGAGGAATTCAGGGGAAACGCCCTGTTTTTTCCGTTCCCCTTCCCAACGGCCCTGCCAGCACTCCCATATCATACCACACCCGGCCATATTTCGACAAATGGGAGTGCTTTCCTCAAACATTAGAAGCCCGGGAAGCAGGACAAATTGACAGCGCCGGGCGTATATGATAGACTAAGCTTACGTTTTCTTCGGAAATGAGATATTCTCTACTGGCGGTAAAAGCCCGCGAGCGTTCAGCTAATTCGGTGCAAGTCCGAAGCCAACAGCTGGTCTGGAAGGGAGAAGAAAACACGCACAGGATCGAATGCGTGTGTCTCACGGAAGATGGGGAAGCGAACCGTCTGCATTCGGTGTCCTGTGGCACCGGATGCTTTTTTCTTGCCCATTCCCCCACTCCCCCGGTCCTGTACGGCCAATCTTTTCAATGAAGGAGAGAACAATTATGGAAGCGGATACTAAAAAACTGTTGGAAACGGCCCCTATCCCCCGGCTGCTCTGCAAGTACTCCATTCCCACGATCCTGACCCTTTTGGTAAACTACTTATATAACATTGTGGACCAGATCTTTGTGGGCCAGGGTGTGGGCATCACCGGGATGGCTGCCACAAATGTGGCCTTCCCGCTGACTATCGTGACCATCGCCATCGCTTTAATGATCGGAGACGGCTGCGCGGCGAATCTGAACCTGTGTCTGGGGCGAAAAGAACAGGAAACTGCCGACCGGGTAATCAGCCATACGGTCACGCTGCTTCTGGGGGCCGGCGTGCTTCTGGGCCTTTTGGGAAGCCTGTTTGCCCGCCCTATTGTCCTGCTCTTTGGGGCAACCTCCACCTCGTTTCAGGCGGCGCTGGACTATACCCGCATCATCGTATTGGGGCTGCCCTTTCTGATGTTCAGCTCCGCGCTGACCTCCATCATCCGGGCAGACGGGGACCCCAAATTTGCCATGAAATCCATGATGCTGGGGGCGGCCATCAACCTGGTTTTGGACCCTGTGTTCATCTTTGGGTTCCACATGGGCGTAATCGGAGCGGGCATCGCCACGGTGATTGGAGAGGTGGTGGCGGGAACGCTCTGTCTCTCCCGCCTGAAAAACATGAAAACCGTCCGGGTACACCGGGCGTGGCTCCGTCTCACCCCCGCTGTGACCAAGCAGATTCTCCGGCTGGGATTTCCCAGCTTTTTAACCCAAATCATGACGGCCATTGTACAGGTCACCATGAACAATCTCATGCGGACGTACGGCGCCGTCACCCCCTTCGGCAGCGACATAGCCCTGTCCGTCTACGGCGCGCTGATGAAGGTGTATCAGATTGCGCACGCCATGTTTGTGGGCGTCTCCTCGGCAACCCAGCCCATTAACAGCTATAATTTCGGAGCCCGGCAATTCAAGCAGGTAAAGGACACCTATAAAACTGCCTCCGCCATTGCGCTGCTGGTGTCGGTGGTCTGGTTTGCCGTTTACCAGCTTTTCCCCGCCGCCATTGGCTCCCTCTTTGTCCGGGGAGACGAGGCGTATCTGGGCGCCTGCACCCATATTTTCCGGCTGTATATGCTGGGATTCTTTGTCTATGGGCTTCATATGACCACCGCTTCGTTTTTCCAGAGCATCGGCCAGCCCCTCAAGGCGCTGGCGCTGCCCTTTGTCCGACAGGGCGTGATCCTGATCCCACTGGCCCTTCTGCTGGGGAGCCGTTTCGGTCTGGACGGCGCGCTGTTTGCCGTTCCAATCGCGGACGCGGCGTCCTTTTTCCTGGCGCTGCTTCTGATTAAACTGGAATTTGCCCGCTGGGACCGCAAAGGAATGACCAACGCCTCCGCCCCGGCAAACAGCGGCCAGAGCGTGTGACCCAGCTCCCACTCCATTGATGTTTCCAGTCGTTCCGGTTACAGGTCCAACCGGCGAAACCGAACAAAACCGTGCCCCAGATCGGAAGAGCGTCGTGTAGGGAAAGA
>OGGQ01004206.1_pt1 | contig 12300 bp, 10 predicted proteins | sample 1571191 | NCBI WGS metagenome assembly OGGQ01 (sample SAMEA2582061, study PRJEB24529) | metagenome | biome: Human gut stool | place: China | collected 2011
GGTCTTGCCCTCCCGAACCCTTCCGCTCACAATGGATTAGTTTTTTGACAGTCTGGGGCGGCCTTTGGCCGCCTTTATTTATTGCGGATAAAATATTTTTTATTTAGTATAAAAATTTGATTTTTTCTTCCTCCGATTATCAGTGAGGAATGTTTATCAAAAAAATTGAAAAATCATAATAATTAGGATATAATAATAGTTGACAAACGTAGTCAAAATTTGATAAGATTTGTTAAATTTACTCATTTATATTTTAGTGAACTATTTAAGAGAAAGGGACAAGGCTATGAACAAGATTATCAAAGAGGGACTTACTTTTGACGACGTGCTTCTTATACCCGCGAGAAGCAGTGTTCTTCCCAAGGACGTTGATCTTACAACAAGACTTACAAACAAAATAATACTCAACGCTCCCATAATGAGCGCCGGAATGGACACTGTTACGGAATCTAAAATGGCCATCGCTATGGCAAGACAGGGCGGCATAGGAATCATCCACAAAAATATGTCCATCGAAAGACAGGCTGAGGAAGTCGATAGAGTTAAACGTTCGGAAAACGGCGTAATTACGGATCCATTTTTCTTATCAGAAGACCACTATTTATATGACGCTATCGCTCTTATGGAGAAATACCGCATTTCAGGCGTTCCCATTACCGATAACGGCAGACTTGTAGGAATTATCACCAACAGGGACATAAGATTTGAAACCAATTACAATAAAAAAATAACGGAAGTTATGACAAAGGAGCCCCTTGTTACGGCTCCCGTCGGAACGACGCTTATGGACGCTAAGAAGATACTTACGAAGCACAAGGTCGAAAAACTTCCCATCGTTGATGAGAACGGTATGCTTAAAGGTCTCATAACGATCAAGGACATCGAGAAGGCAATCAAATACCCCAACTCCGCAAAGGATTCTCAGGGACGTCTTCTTGCCGGAGCCGCTGTAGGAGCGACTGCCGATGTGCTTGAGAGAATGGCCGCGCTTATTGAGGCTAATGTCGACGTAATCGTTATCGATACGGCTCACGGACATTCCGTAGGCGTTATAGAGACAGTAAGAAAGATAAAGAACGCATATCCCGATGTTCAGCTTATCGCCGGAAATGTGGCTACGGCCGAAGCTACAAGAGAGCTTATCGAGGCAGGAGCTGACTGCGTTAAAGTCGGAATCGGACCCGGATCCATATGCACGACCCGTGTCGTTGCCGGAATCGGCGTTCCCCAGATAACGGCTATTCTTGACTGCGCCGAGGCGGCTAAGGAATACAACATCCCCATTATCGCCGACGGAGGAATCAAATATTCGGGAGACGTTGTCAAAGCCATCGCGGCCGGCGCGAATGTATGCATGCTTGGAAGCTACTTTGCCGGATGTGAGGAGAGCCCCGGAGAAACAGAGTTATATCAGGGAAGAAAATATAAAGTATACAGAGGAATGGGATCCCTTGCCGCTATGGAATGCGGAAGCAAGGACAGATATTTTCAGGAGGACGCTAAAAAGCTCGTTCCCGAGGGCGTTGAAGGACGTATCGCCTACAAGGGCAGCGTAGAGGATTCCGTATATCAGCTTATGGGAGGACTTCGTTCCGGTATGGGCTACTGCGGAACGCCTACCATTGATGACCTCAGAGAAAACGGAAGATTTATAAGAATGACAAGCGCCGGACTCAGAGAGAGCCACCCTCATGATATACAGATAACAAAAGAAGCTCCTAACTACAGTGTAGAATACTAATGGAGGGGTCATTATGAATAACGAGTATGTTCTTGTTCTCGACTTTGGAGGACAGTACAACCAGCTTATCGCCCGCAGGGTGCGTGAGTGCAGCGTATACTGCGAGGTAAAGCCTTACAGCTTACCGATAGATGAAATCAAAAAACTCAATCCCAAAGGAATAATTTTCACCGGAGGGCCTAACAGCGTATATGACGAGAAATCTCCGCATATTTCAAAGGAGATATTTGAGCTTGGCATTCCCGTTCTCGGCATATGCTACGGATGCCAGATAATGGCTCATACTCTTGGCGGAACCGTAACATCCGCCAATGACAAGAGCGAATACGGCAAAACAAAGGTAACGGTGGACACCGACAGCAAGCTCTTTAAGGATATCAAGAGGGAAGAAATATGCTGGATGAGCCATACGGACTATGTAAGCGAAGTTCCCAAAGGATTCAGGGTTACAGCCGAATCGGCTACATGCCCTACGGCGGCTATGGAATGTGAGGAAAGAAAACTTTACGCTGTGCAGTTCCATCCCGAGGTAAATCATACGCCAAACGGAAAGACTATGATCAAAAACTTCCTTTACGAGGTGTGCGGATGCAAAGGCGACTGGGTAATGTCCAACTATATAGATGAGCAGATAAAAGCTATCCGTGAGAAAGTAGGGGATGGAAAAGCCCTCTGCGCCCTTTCCGGAGGAGTTGATTCCAGCGTTGCCGCAGCTCTCGTAAGCAAGGCGATCGGAAAACAGCTCACCTGCGTATTTGTCGATCACGGCCTTATGCGTAAGAATGAGGGCGACGAGGTTGAGCATGTATTTGACGGATTCTTTGAGTCAAATTTCGTAAGAGTAAACGCTAAGGACAGATTCCTTGATAAGCTCAAAGGCGTTACCGACCCCGAGAAAAAGAGAAAGATAATCGGCGAGGAATTTATAAGAGTATTTGAGGACGAGGCCAAAAAGATAGGAAAGGTCGATTTCCTTGTTCAGGGAACAATCTATCCCGATGTTATAGAGAGCGGACTGGGCGACAGCGCCGTTATAAAATCGCATCATAATGTCGGCGGACTTCCTTCAGTAGTTGACTTTAAGGAGCTTATCGAGCCCCTCAGACTCCTTTTCAAGGATGAGGTCAGAGAGATGGGAGAGGAGCTTGGGCTTCCCGAATATATCGTTTGGAGACAGCCTTTCCCCGGCCCCGGACTTGGCATCAGAGTTATCGGAGAGGTTACGGAGGATAAACTTGAGATACTCAGAGAGGCGGACGCCATCTTCAGAGAGGAGATCAAAAACGCCGGCCTTGACAGAAGCATAAACCAGTATTTTGCCGTTATAACAGATATGCGCTCCGTCGGAGTAATGGGAGACGGCAGAACGTACGATTATACCATTGCCCTCAGAGGCGTTACGACAACCGACTTTATGACTGCCGACTGGGCAAGAATACCATATGATGTTCTTGATAGAGTCAGCGTAAGGATCGTAAATGAGGTAAAACACGTCAATAGAGTGTGCTATGATATAACAAGTAAACCGCCCGCAACGATTGAGTGGGAATAAAACGAAACACCATAAAAACCCAGTATTTATGCGGGTTTGCGGCAAGTGAAAAAGTCTAACGATCTAAAAGCTATCGGATTTTAGGGTCTGATAGCTTTTTTAATGAAAAATGCGCTATCTCAAACAGCACCGCAAGGTGGTTTATATAAATTTGCAATAAGCGGAAAGCTGAATAGTTATCTTGACGATATTGACGAACAGGCAGAGGAAATGTTTTCCCGGCTGGTAAAACAACTGGCGGTAAAAGAAAATGTAACGGAAAACCTCAAAGCTGAAAATCAAATGTTGTGGGTGCAAAAGATGAATAATATCCGCAGCAGGGCAACTGAGATTGTCAATGCAGACCTAATTTACGGATAATTATGAGGGCAATAGGGAGAGAAGTCTCTACTGCCCTCTTTGCGTATATTATATAAATGGTCTTATTGTCCATTACAATCCGTTTATTTCCCTGCAACGATTGACTTTTTGATTAAAATCTTATATACTATTATAAAATGGGACAATATAAGGAGCTTTCTAGATGAATACCGAACTTTATACCGTATCGCAAACAGCGAAGTATTTACAACTATCAGAAAAAACAGTGCGCCGTTTAATAGGTAATGGTAGCTTGCCTGCATCAAAGCTTGCCAGTAGAGCGTGGCGCATTCGTTTTTGTGATATTGAGAAGTACGTGGAAATCACTTCTAATAACAAGATGACTATCCTCGAAAAATCAAATACAACTATAGATGATCGTCCTCGACTTATCTCTTTGTTCTCTGGATGTGGAGGGATGGATACAGGGTTTAAGAAGGCGGGATTTAATATTGTATATGCAAACGACTTCGATACAGATGCTCAAGCTGTCTACTCGTTAAATTTGGGAGAAATTGATGGCAGAGATATATTGACTGTAGGAGAAGATGAAATTCCTGATGGGGATATACTGACTGCTGGTTTTCCTTGTCAGCCATTTTCTAACGCAGGAAACAGAAAAGGTGTTCACGATTCTAGGGGAATGCTTTATAAAGAGTGTTTGCGTATAATAGAACGTAAAATGCCAAAGGTGATCGTTTTTGAAAATGTAAAAGGGTTGCTCTCTACAAAATACATTGATGGTAGAAACCTGTCGGAAGTAATTGTTGAAGACCTTTCTACAATGAATGGTATTGGGTACAATGTTGTGTACCAGCTTGTCAACGCCTCTGATTATGGAGTTCCTCAAAACCGTCAACGTGTTTTATTTGTAGGTGTTCGTAAGGATTTAGGAAAAGAATTTATATTTCCATCAAAACAGAGCAAAGATAAACTAGCATTAAAATATATTTTGAACATTCCTAAAGAAGTGGAAAATAATGTAGATTGGCCATTTTCTCCCCAAGCATTAGATATGATCAATTACATTCCAGAGGGAGGGTCTTGGAAAGATGTTCCATATGAACACTTAGCCCCCCGTTTCCAAAAAATTAGAGACAATATGAAAAAATATCACTCTCCTAACTTCTACAGGCGATTTTCTCGTGATGAAATCTGTGGAACAATGACTGCCTCTGCCCAGCCTGAGAATTGTGGCATAATTCATCCCACTCAAAATCGAAGATTTACAGTTCGTGAGGTAGCTCGCATACAAACATTCCCGGATGACTTTAAATTTATCACTGATACCCCACGTGACATTACGGCTATGTATAAAGTTATTGGTAATGCTGTTCCAGTAACATTGGCGAACAATATTGCAAATGCAATAATGGAACAAATTTTTAAGCACGAAAGCAAAGAGGGATAATTATGGACACAGATAGAGCTTATTTATTAGGGCTAATGATTGGCGGTGGTGTTTTTGGCAATGCTGAAGATGTTTTCCGTATTCGTCTTCCATATAAAAAGTGGGGTTCTTACATTGAAAACCCTCAACGAGCAGGACAAATTGCGGGAGACATACTTCGAAAAGTGGGACAGATGTTCAGAGCAATATATAATTTGTCTGTTCAATACGAAACAACTGCCGGTGGAATTTGGACAATTCTTTGTGAGGGAGATACAACAGCGGTTAAAGATGACTTGACTCACTATGGCATAACTTGTGAAGGTGAGATTCGAGGAACTGCAAATATTGGCCAAGTAATACCTGATTTGGTCGATGACAATCTAAAACGCAGATTTATCGCTGGCCTCGCTGATACTATTGGTAGTATGGCAAAATCTCAAAGAAGATTTTCAGATGAACATCAGATCTTATCATTTGAAATCAAAGGATATAACTTTCAATTCGTATGTGATTTGTGTAGATTGCTTTACAGCATTAACTGTATACCCGATCAAGTCAATTGGAATCATCCAAACATTCACTGTACAAGCGATCCTTACTATACACAATGGAATAAGGGGTTTAAGTTGCGTATTTTGCTTGATCAATATGCACAATTTGGTGCTTTTGCTTTTCGGACAAAAGCAGAGACATTAAATGAAAACCGACAATTGCAACATCAAACACATACAGCAGAAATATGTGAAAATCGTGATTTTCACGTTACCCCATCTACGGTGCATCCTGCTGAAAATGATGCACGCCTACCAGAAAATATACGTGGTGGACATTATATTCATTTCCGACATTTTTGTACTGTAATGGGGTGCGAGCACGCTCCATACGATAAGATTTGTCAGTGCTTTAATAATCTTGGCGAATTGATTAATCCTTTCCCTATTCTATGTAAAGATACTAATATCCGTATTGAAGAGATCATTCAAGGAGATCCCCTACTTGCAAGAAGAAATTATACGGTAAACCATATTGATATTTCATACTTATTTAGTGTCTATCAGAATAATCCTGATGCATTAATTTATGGGACTTCTGACAATAATGGCTACCCTATTTCGCAGGTATTGCAAGGTGTCGCCTATGTAATAGCAAATGATAACGAACTTTTTGGCAAGAGACCAAAAGGATATTCTGCTATTATTGAGCGTCACATTTCTGATAACTCTGCTGAAACAGTTGAAATTAGACGCCCAGATTTACTAACGCCGTTGGCGATTTTCGGGAATGGAAGAGGAGCTTTAGTTGGGGCACAAAACCCTGATGTATACAGCACCCTGATAACTCGTGATCCGAACAACAGCTATAAGCTATTAGTGCGTCAGATCACAGAGGGGGATTTAGAAAATGCCTGAAAGACGGAACGAAGTGTCATATTATCCTGAGATTCAGCGTTTTATTGAGGCGCAATTAAAAAGTAACTTTCGTGCAAGAAATCATCGAGAGTTAAATGTCTTTTGGGGCATTGGGGAATTAAAATCTAACCTTCAGAGAATAATCAGAGATAATATGGAAGTATGCAACTGTGTAAGAGATTTTGCTCAAAGAACGCCGCCGCTTAACCTTGACATCTTTGCTTTGATTACCGATGGAATACAATTTGAATTGTTAATTCTTGAAGTGAAGCTTATGAACAGTGCTGGTCTGAAGGAGTGGTCGCAACTTGTTGGATATTGTCTTGTATCTAGCGCAAAGTATGGTCTGCTCATTAACATTGATAATGGAGCTAGCCCTCGATTAGCACAAATACTGTCAACTGAACATCACCTCTCTTGCATAGAAACCATTGTCCACGGCAATCAACAAGATCATTATCTCGGCTTTATGCAGTGGGATAGTTTAACCCAAAGTTTTGAATATAGTAATTTAGGCTTAATAAAAACCTTGTCCGATTTGAGCAATAGAATTGCTACCGAGTTTACTGAGTAAGAGGGGATCATAACAGTGCGTTGCCGTTTATGATTGTTTCAATCTTGCAACCATCGGTTTTATCACACCTGATAAGATATTGATAAATTCTCGTCGTACAGGCAGTATAATATGGATTATCAGAATAATACGAAAACTGCGACACACAATTTATAAACAAAAAGCGTTAAGTCGTGGCTTTCGGCAACGAGTGGGAATAAAACGAAACACCGTAAAAACCCAGTATTTATGCGGGTTTGCGGCAAGTGAAAAAGTCTAACGGTCTAAAAGCTATCGGATTTTAATGTCTGATAGCTTTTTCTCTTACGTCTCGGATGTAGACACAAAACAAAAAGCGTTTCCCGATCTATGGGGAACGCCTTTTATGAAATCGACCCGGGACGCGAAACACGGCCGGGTCATATTACGCTCGCTTAAAGCGGATCACTCTTTTACTTCAAACTCGTCTTTGCCTACGCCGCATAAAGGACATTCAAAATCAGCGGGAAGATCGGCAAATTTTGTTCCGGGAGCGATGCCGTGCTCGGGATCTCCCTCAACTTCGTTATATTCATATCCGCAAACTTTACATACATAGATCATATAAATATCCTCCTTTGTAAATGATAATTATTATTATTTATGAAACCATTATAATACATACGGTTCAAAAAAGCAAGAACTTTTATTTTGCCGTCCTGTTATAATTATTTCCCAAATAAGTTTTTTCAAACAGGTCAAGCCTTAATAATAAAGTAAGAATATGCCGCTTGACAGCTATTGGCATTAAATATTATAATTTTGCCATAAAAATTAAAAAATTTTAATTTTTGAAAGGAGAATTTTGATATGTCATTTTACTATTATACTGATTTTGGCGATTTCAGCGGTCTCCGCTTTTTAGTCGGCGCTCTCGGATTTATGTTTTCTCTGGCGGCTATAATTTTCGGCATACTTGTCATAATCGGAATGTGGAAGGTGTTTACAAAGGCGGGAGAGCCCGGCTGGATGTCTCTGATTCCGTTTTTGAATACATATAAGCTCTATAAAATAGCCTGGGGAAACGGATGGCTGTTTTTGCTCGGACTTATACCTATTGTAAACATCGTTGTTTATATAATGGTAAGCATAAAAATGGCGAGGGCCTTTGGAATGGGAACGGGATTTGCCGTCGGCCTTATATTGCTGCCAAGCATATTTTATTTGATTCTCGGCTTCGGAGACTCCGTATATTACGGACCGGTGAATAATTGACGGCATTATCATCGCTTTCGCAAACTTTCCGCGGGAAAGGGCATAATAAAAATAAAGGTCTTGAATTTTGATAAAAAATATGATAATCTATCTTATTATACAGGAAAAAACTGAGATAAGGAAAAGTAGGTAAAACGGGCTTTTCAGAGAGCCGCCGGGAGGTGCGAGGCGGTATGGACGTTTTATTGAACTCGCCTTTGAGTTCCCTGCTGAAATACAGTAGGCAGCGGCGTATGCTCCGCGTTAAGGGCAATGGAGGTGTACCGTCCATTGGCGGTAAACTAGAGTGGTAACGCGAAGATGTCCTTCGTCTCTATTGAGATGGGGGATTTTTTTATGCTTTAGAGAATGCCGAGTTTTCAGGCGCTTAAAAGCAAAATAATTTAGGAGGTCAACAAGATGAGTTCACGTTATGAATTCCGGGAAATTGAAAAAAAGTGGCGCGCCGAGTGGGAAAAGAATCCCATCAACGTAGAAAAAGAAGGCAAGCCCAACTATTACTGTCTTGATATGTTTCCGTATCCCTCGGGAACGGGTCTGCATGTAGGCCATTGGAGAGGGTACGTTCTAAGCGATGTAATAAGCCGCTATAAAGTTCTTCAGGGATACTATGTCCTTCATCCCATGGGATGGGACGCTTTCGGACTTCCCGCCGAGAACTTCGCAATAAAGCATAATATCCATCCCGCTATCTCTACAGCCGAGAATATCGCCAATGTTAAGAGACAGCTCCATGAGATAAGCGCGATCTATGACTGGGACAGGGAAGTAAACACGACGGATCCCAAATTTTATAAATGGACTCAGTGGATATTTGTTCAGATGTTCAAAAAGGGACTGGCGTACGAGAAGGAAATGCCCCTTAACTGGTGCCCCAGCTGCAAATGCGTTCTTGCCAACGAGGAGGCCACAAACGGCGTCTGCGAGCGCTGTGGCTCACAGGTAACAAAGAAAAATCTCCGCCAGTGGATGCTTAAAATAACAAAATACGCCGACAGGCTTCTGGATGACCTTGACCAGCTCGACTGGCCGGAGAAGGTCAAAAAAATGCAGACAGACTGGATAGGCAGAAGCTATGGCGCGGAAGTAGCCTTTAAAGTAGACGGAACGGATAAGGAGCTTGTCGTATATACGACACGTCCCGACACCCTTTACGGAGCTACATTCATGGTTATTTCACCCGAGCATAAATATGTGAGCGATATAACGACTCCCGAGCATAAGGAAGAAATGGACGCGTATGTTTATGCGGCCTCAACAAAATCTTCCGTAGACCGTATGAGCGATAGGGAGAAAACAGGCGTATTCACGGGAAGCTACGCCGTAAATCCCCTTAACAAAAAACTTATCCCCATCTGGGTTTCCGATTATGTACTCGCGGATTACGGTACCGGAGCGATCATGTGCGTTCCCGCCCACGACCAGCGTGACTTTGATTTCGCTAAGAAGTTCGGCCTTCCTATCGTAGAGGTCATTAGACCCGAGGGACAGGAGGAAAAGGAGCTTACGGAAGCCTATACGGGAGACGGAGTTATTGTAAATTCTCCTCTCTTTGAGGGAATGACAGCCTTCGAGGCAAAACAGAAGGCTCCGCATATGCTTGAGGAAATGGGCATCGGCAAAAAGACCGTAAACTATAAACTCCGTGACTGGGTATTCTCAAGACAGAGATACTGGGGCGAGCCTATCCCCATTATCCACTGCCCTCACTGCGGAGCGGTTCCCGTGCCCGAGGATCAGCTTCCCGTGCTTCTTCCGGAAGTGGAAAGCTATCAGCCCACAGATACGGGAGAGTCACCGCTTTCGGCCATAGACAGCTGGGTAAACACGACCTGCCCCGTCTGCGGAGCGCCCGCTAAGCGTGAGACAAACACAATGCCCCAGTGGGCCGGCTCAAGCTGGTACTTCCTCCGTTATACGGATCCCCATAACGATAAGGAACTGGCAAGTAAGGAAAATCTTAGAAAATACGCTCCCGTTGACCTTTATGTCGGAGGAATAGAGCATGCAGTGCTTCATCTTCTTTACGCGAGATTCTATACAAAATTCCTCTATGACATCGGAGTGGTTGAGTTTGAGGAGCCTTTCCACAGACTGTTCAACCAGGGTATGATCAACAAGGACGGAGCTAAAATGAGCAAGTCCAAGGGCAACGTAGTTTCTCCCGATGAGCTTGTGGCAAAATACGGCTGCGACTCGCTCCGTATGTACGAGCTTTTCGTCGGCCCGCCCGAGCTTGACTCCGAATGGGACGACAGAGGTATCGACGGCGTGTTCCGTTATCTTAATAAGGTATGGAAATTCTATGACGAATATAAGGATAAACCCGCCGCTCCAACGGACGAGACAGAATTCATCAAAAACAAGATGATAAAAGAAATAGACACAAGGCTCAACGCCCTTACGATGAATACGGTTGTCAGCGGATTTATGGAGTACACGAATAAGATGGTCGACGCCGCTAAGAAAAACAACGGAATCGACAAGGAATCCATAGAGACGCTTGTTGTGCTTCTCGCGCCGTTCACGCCGCATATCGCCGAGGAAATGTGGCATGGACTCGGACATGACACAACGGTATTCGCGGCAGGCTGGCCTAAATGCGACGAAAGCAAGCTCGTTGAGAACAGCGTAGTAGTCGCTGTCCAGCTCAACGGAAAGGTAAGGGAAAACATCAGCATTGCCAAAGACGAGGACAAGGAAAGCGCTATCGAAAAGGGCAAGGCCGCTCTTGGAGCGAGACTTGACGGAAAGACGATCGTCAAGGAAGTATACGTTCCCGGAAGGATAATCAATATCGTTGTAAAATAATTAAGAAAAAATAATTAAGTAAAAAAGTTGAGTAAATGAATAGTACGGACACGGATCCATGGCTGGTCCGTGTCCGTATATTTGGCGTTGAGGACTGTTTTTTGGACATTTAATCTGTTCATGGAGCTTTATTTTTGTCAATATCATTGACATAGTCTGTGAGTTTTTTTATAATATATCTAACAGTTTTTAATGGACAGCGCAAAAGACAAAAGGATTGATTAACTCTTTTGTGCTTTTTTTACGCATGGCCATTATGTGCTGTCAAACAAAAAACGAAAGGAAGAATTAAAAATGAAGAAAAAATTACTTTCATTATCACTTGTCGCTGTAATGGCGCTTGGAGTTTTCGCAGGATGCTCTTCAAGCGGTGAGGAGGCAACAGAGGAAACGACAGAGGAAACAACCGAAACAGAAGGCGAAACAACAGAGACAACAGGCGAAAAATACATAATCGCTACAGACACTGCTTTCCCTCCTTTTGAGTTCACAAACGCAGAAGGCAACTTCGTTGGTATCGACGTTGACATCGTTAACGCTATCGCTGAGGAAAAGGGATTTGAGGTAGAGTTCCAGTCACTCGGATTTGACGCCGCTCTTCTTGCCGTTCAGACAGGCCAGGCAGACGGTGTTATCGCCGGAATGTCAATCACGGACGAAAGAAAAGAGACATTCGATTTCTCAGATCCTTACTTTGACGCAGACGTTACAATGGCTGTTGCCGCAGGATCAGGAATCACATCATATGAGGATCTCGCAGGCAAGACTGTAGCAGTTAAGACAGCTACAAACGGAGCTGACTACGCAAAATCAATCGCTGACCAGTATGGATTTACTGTAGTTGAGTTCAAAGACTCACCCACAATGTATCAGGACGTTATCGCAGGCAACACAGCCGCTTGCTTTGAGGACTACCCTGTAATGGCTTACAACATTCAGCAGGGCGCTCAGCTTGAAATGCCCGAGGGTATGACAGCCGCAGGAACACAGTATGGTTTCGCTGTCGCTAAGGGACAGAACGCAGAGCTTCTTCAGATGTTCAACGAAGGTCTCGCAACAATAATCGAGAACGGTACATACCAGGAGATCGTTGATTCTTATACAAAATAATTTCCAGTCATAATAGGTCTGCGGATTTTATCCGCAGACCTATAGTGTCGAAAAAGTCCTTTAGGACTTTTTCGAGTTTAAATTAAGGAAATAAATCCCTATTTCTGCGGAAAGCCC
>OGGQ01004212.1_pt1 | contig 12269 bp, 7 predicted proteins | sample 1571191 | NCBI WGS metagenome assembly OGGQ01 (sample SAMEA2582061, study PRJEB24529) | metagenome | biome: Human gut stool | place: China | collected 2011
AATGCCGCCAGTGCGGTAAATACATCATTATGAGGAGGTAATGTATGCTCGATTACAAGGACATCATTATCAAGCACTACGCTCTGCACATGTCTGGCAGGCAGATTGCAGAAGCTATTGGTGCGAGTAAATCAGGAGTCAACGATTTCCTGAAAGCATCTGACCAGTGTGAAGCACTGTCGTATCCGTTGCCTGCCGGAATCACGAACTACGGTATAGCAGAGCTGGTCTATGGCAGAACTCCTGAAGGAGTAAATGGCAGAGATTTAAGTTTTGAACTTCCCGACTTTTCAGAAGTGGAAAAGCAAATGAGCAGTCGGAAAAACATGACACTGGTATTTCTTTGGGGACGGTATAAGAACCGCTGCATGGCAGAGGAGAAGAAGTTCTATTCCTACCGTCAATTCTGTGACCGTTACATGTCCTGGCACAAAGAGAACTATGAAACACTGCATTTCCATGCAGTAATCGGCGAAAAAATGGAGGTGGATTTTGCCGGGAAAACATTCTCTATGATCAGCCGCATAACCGGCGAAATCAGTACAATCGTCGTATTTGTGGCAGTGCTCCCTTATTCTCAGTACATATACGCAGAAGGAATGCTTTCTACTAAGGAACCCCAATGGATTGAGGTAAACAGTCATACATTGCGCTTTTTCGGTGGCGTTCCTGCCATTGTCGTTTGTGATAATTGTAAACAGGCTGTGGCGGTGAATAAAGACTGGATTGAACCAGAGCTTAACAAGGATTACGCTGAGTGGGCAGAACATAATGGTACGGTGATCCTTCCAGCCAAAGTCCGGAAGCCCAAATTTAAAAGCTCAGTCGAGAACTCCGTAGGCATTCTTTAAAAAGGCTTTTTTCATGGCCTGGAGGAGCGGCAGTACTTCAGCCTTGAACAGTTTAACTCAGATTTATGGGAGAAGCTGGATGAACTGAACGGAACGGACAGAGCCTGAAAAACCGTGACTATAGCCGTTATGAGCGCTGGCAGGAAGAAAAAAACGAATTGATGCCGCTTCCTTCTACGTTTTATCACTACATGGAACGGGAAGAGGCCAAAGTATCAAGCGATTTTCATGTGCGTTTTGATAATGCGTATTATAGTGTCCCCCGGCAATACGTACATAAACGGGTACTTGTCAAAGCGACTGCGACAGAGATCCGGATCAGCGCATTATCTGGCGAAAACCTTTGTGAATGGCCCAGGGCAAACTATAAAGGCCAGCGGCTTACCAATCCGGAGCATTTGCCTGGGAACAGCCGGGAAATGTCCGAATGGAATGGCCCATATTTTACCCAGAAAGCGATGACGGTTGGCCCCAATACTGTTGAGGTGATAAAACGTATCCTCTCCAGCCGGAAATATGAGGTACAGACATATCGGCAGTGCGTTGGCGTACTTGGATTTGTTAAGAAATACGGGAAAAAAGTACTGGAAGAATGCTGCCGGCAGGCGCTTGAACTGAATAAAGTTACCTATACCTTTATTAAGAACTCTATCCCTGCGGTTGCTGAAGAATCGATTGACAGCGCTGATGTTTCGCACAGGAATGAGGATAAGAATAAAGGCGCTTATGTCATGAATCCCTCGTCTGCTGATATTAACCGTCTTCTGGCTAAAAGCCAGTCCCTTGTAGAACAGGCACAGAAGGGAGGGCATCGTGATGAAAACGACTAATTCCCTGGTCATGGATCTGGAAGAACAGATGAACATGATCGGCCTCCCACGGATGGCACTCAAGTTGGATGAACTTTACCGGTCATCGGATTTTCTTACCATGGACCGGCTGGAAATGGTATCGTCGCTTCTGAAACCGGAATACGAAGATAAAACGACCAAGCGCTTTAACAATCGGCTTCGCACTGCTCATCTGATCGGTACACCTTGTGACATCTCGCAGTGCAGGGACTCTTCACAACGGAGATATGAGCCGACCCATGCACCTAAAGTATTGTCAACGCTTCAGTTTATTGAAGACGGTCTAAATGTCTGTATCCTTGGCCCATCGGACAGCGGTAAGACATTCCTTGCCAAAAGCCTTGGTGTAGCTGCTTGTGAAAAATACCGGGTTAATTATTGTCACTGCGGCGAATTGTTGGAACGCCTTGTTGCCACGAAATCTGCAGATTATGCAAAATATCTGCGTGAAATAAAAAAGATTCTTGGCTTCCAGCTCCTAATTTTGGATGATTTTTTGCTAAAAACAATCATGGATGGACGGGAAGTTAAGGTACTGATGGAAATCCTTGAAAAACGCATTGAAACATCAAAAAGTACCATTGTTTGCTCTCAGCGAGAGCCTAATAGCTGGAAGGCAATGATCATGAACGATGAGGTATCAGCCAACGCTATTATGAAGAGGGCAACGAAGCACCACATTGTTGTCATTCAGCCTATCGAAACGCCTTAATAAGGGTGGCCGTTAGGCTCCGCCGGGCAGCCGCTGGACAACGCATCAGTGGCCGCTGGCCGGCGCAAATTGCATTTTCCGGCTTTTTTTCTTCTTTTTCCGGCTCCGAGCAGTCCATAAGCATAAAATTTTTCACATAAATCACGTTTGGTTTCCCAAGTCCCAGCCGTTTCTTTTCAATCAGCCCGATCCCCTTCTCCGTATCAAGCTCCGCAATGTTTCGGATCGCTTTCTGTCTCGCACAGCCGAGCAGTTCCATGATCTCCTCCACAGTGAAGATGATGTATACCCTGTCCTCTTCGTCAAACCAGTGGTTCTTTACGCTCAGGCTCATACGGTCCAGCATCAGACCGTATAAAACCTTTGCTTCGCAGGAGAGGGATTTGAAGCACTCCGCCGTAAACAGCACCTTCGGTACCCGGTAAAAATGATATTGTTCCGCTTCCATACCCCGGAAGTATTCAAACTGTAGTTACTGCATCTGCCGTACCCTCCCTCTGTTCTTTCTGTTTTTCCGATTCGTTCTCTATCTCTGCATAAGCACGAAAATATCTGTTTGTCCCCTTATTGGCGAACGGTTTGGATGTCCCCAGCACCCGGATTTCTTTATGCCGTTCCATCAGTCCCTTAAACCACTGGATATCCTGAACTGTTCCCTGCATCCTAATTTTCAACATACATATCCTCCCAATCCACGTAGAAACAATACTCCGGATACCGGATTTTAATCGCTTCCCAAAAGTACCGGGCATAGCCGCAGCAGAATAAATCCTCCACTGTATAGCAGCTCATTTCATGCAACTGCCTCTCCATATCCGAATCATCATAATTATAAACACTCGGCGTTCCATTGCAGTACAGGTTGAACGCCATCCGCACAATCTTCACACTGCCGCTGGTCTGCCATCCTTCCCGTAAGCACTCTGGTCTCACATTTCCTGTTTTGAAATCATAAATCTGCTTTATATGATCTCTTGTATCCCGGTCGATTCCAAGACAATACACCAATGCCATATGATATACATCCTGGTATCTACACTTCTGTAGATACTCCTTATAAAATTTTTCATGTTCCCTGTTCTTGAAAATAATTGTATGTGAATCTTTCTTCCCTGCTCTTGTCGCTGTGTCTGTCATCTTCGTTTCCTCCAACTAAATTATTTTTTGATTTATGACCATAACAAAAAGGACACTTTCCTAAAATCGCTCTTAGAAAAGTGTCCTTATCGTACAAAATATTCAGTTGAACTGACACGAGTTTATTTTATTATCGCTTATTTTCACCCGTTAAGAGAGTTTAATTTGTCGTACTCTTGTCGTACCCTACGGCCTCAAAGTCCGCAAACCCGCATAAATACTGGCTTTATTTCTCCAATGACTTCATTGTGGGGAAAATTGTCAACGTTCCTGACAAATGTCATAAAGATGAGGCGGGTTTTTCCATTGCAATCTTCCTGTTAAGACAAAAAGGAAGGCAGCGCCTTCCAGCTGTATTCCAGCTATCAGGCGCTGCCTTTTGGATTGATTCCTTTTAGATTGGTTCTTTCAGTTATGACTGATTCAGTTATAGCTGATTCAGGCATCCTCATCTTTCCGCTTCTTGCTCATACCGGTCAGCATCAGTAATATACCGGACATCACCATGGTTAAGGTTGACTTGACTGAACCCTGACCAGTCTTTGGCAGTGGCGCCAAAGGTATTTCATCATCATTAATCAAGGTAGTGTCAAACGGTGTCTCAGGCAGCGGCGCTAACGGTACATCCTGGGGTGCAATGTTCACTGCTCCCGGACCGCTGTTATCGGACTGTGAAAAACGTCCTGGACCGCCGGAGTTGCTTCCGCCTCCACCCCCGCCATTGCCGCCGCTTCCGCCAGCGGTTCTGAAGTTTGCTATAAATGTGGTGTCATGCACAAATGCATCTGCCTGGATTGCATCAGTGTCATTGTACGTTTTACCTGCATTTCCGTCAATGCTCCAGCTGCTGAACGTATAACCGCTGTTGGCTACCGCCGTGACGTCCGCCCTTGGGTGGGCCGGTGTCACGCTGCCGACCTTGATGATTTCATTGGTTTCCGGATTCCTGGTTATCTCCTGGATGGTGTGGACCTCACTTGTTGTTCCGCTTACAGTTCCATAACTGCCAGATACAAAAGTGAAGGTTATCTGATATTTATCAGGTATCCCATCCGGATTCTGAGGAATCTCCACACCAATTTCATCTAATACATAGTATACCTTTACAAGATTGGCATTGCTGTCAGAACCTACTGTCTTAGGACCATTGGCGCTTTCGAAAATATAATTCCTGCCATTAAAATCCCTTGGTACGGTGGTAAATGGAATGTCTGTTCCAAATGCAACATTATCTTTGGAATCAACTTCCCCCAGCACTCCATCATAGTAGTATTCAACCTTATAACTCAGGTCGCCCCTTATGGCAAAATGCGCTGTATAGGTATCTGCTTCAAATACCTGGGTTTCAGGATTCTTTTTCGGAATAAAGGTTGCATCTACGCCTACCTTTGCATCAGCCGCATCTGTCCAATGGGTAAATACATATCCATCTTTAGCAACTGCTTTGGATCCTTCCGGTTTCCCGGTTGCCGGGGCAAGGGTTTCTTCTCCCCTGTTAACGGTTCCGCCTATATCAGCCACATATTTAACTGTCACTGCTTCATTTTCTTCAAAATGGGCTGTATAGGTTGCCTCAACATTCAGTCCGTTTACCTTGGCCGGTACATAGTTCAGGTCATTGCTGACTACTTTCCCTTCTGCATTGGTCCATTTTACGAAATGGTAGCCAGGCAGTTCTTCTGCCACTGAGCCTACGGCATTTCCTGTGGCCGGGGCAAGGGTTTCACTCGTTGGAGTTACCATGCCGCCTGTTGTTGCCTCATATCTGATAGTTACATCGGCATCCTCTTCAAAGTGGGCTGTATAGGTTGCCACCACGTTCAGTCCGTTTACCTTGGCCGGTACATAGTTCAGGTCATGGCTGACTGTTTCCCCTTCTGCATTGGTCCATTTTACGAAATGGTAGCCAGGCAGTTCTTCTGCCACTGAGCCTACGGCATTTCCTGTGGCCGGGGCAAGGGTTTCACTCGTTGGAGTTACCATGCCGCCTGTTGTTGCCTCATATCTGATAGTTACATCGGCATCCTCTTCAAAGTGGGCTGTATAAGTGTCTGCTACATTCAGCCCGTTTACCTTGGCCGATACATAGACCAGGTCCCTGCTGACTTCTTTTCCTGCGCCATTGGTCCATTTTACAAAATGGTAACCCGGCAGTTCCTCTGCCACTGAGCCTGATGCCTCGCCGCTCACGGGTGCAAGGGATTCGAAGGAGCGGCTGACTGTCCCGCCTTCTGATGCCTTATACTGAATGGTTACATTGGAATCCTCTGCAAAATTAGCCGTATAAGTGGCCGCTACATTCAGCCCATTTACCCGTTCCGGTACATACTTCAGGTCTTTACTGACTTCAACGTTCTTTTCATTGGTCCAATTCACAAAATGGTAACCTGGTAAACTGCTTGCTGTGGAACCTGCCGCATCACCCGTAACCGGGGCAAGGGTCTCACTTGATAAATCGACATTTCCACCCTTTTCTGCCACATAGTTGATGGTAATATCTGCATCCTCTTCAAAATTTGCCTTGAACTTGGTTGCTTTATAAATACCGCTGGCTTTTGCCACTGCATCTATTTCCTGCCTGTCTAAGACAGCATTGGTTCCTGCTACCTGGTCATTTACTGTCCAGTTTACAAAGTGGTATCCTGGCAATGCCTTTGCTGCGGAACCTTTTGCAATGCCGGTAGCCGGAGCCACTGTCTCACTTGCAGGATCCACGCTGCCGCCTGGGCCTGCAACATAGGTCAGGGTTACATCCTCGTTTTCCTCTAATAAGACACAGATTCTCTGAGCCGCCCTGGTATCCTTTACGCGGAAACGCTCCCCTAAGTCCTCTTCTTCTCCTGAAGGCGCATCAGTTCCTGTCTTAAATACCACTTTACCAAGACCGTAGCCCTGCAGTGAGTCCGGAACCGCCTTTATGATATCCTGGCGGGATGTGCTGGTTTCTGAAATACTGATATAATCATACGCATATACGAAATCCGGACCAATTCCATATCCTTCAGAAAGCATCCGTTCATAACCTGTACCTATATTCTTCCAGTATTCAACCTGGACGGTTCTAGGAAGTTTGTAAGTGATATGCAGGCGTGACTCTTTACCTTCATGGAATACTTCATCATCCAGTCCGTCAAAAGCAGTGGCCTTACTGTCTTCTAATGTGGCATAAATCGCTTTTGACCAACCATTGTCTGTCTCATACTGAAGATATACAGAACTGATTTTAGCCCCTTTATGAGCCGCTTCTGTCTGGGCCTTGCTGTATGCCAGAATTTCATTTATACCATCAAGGGTCAGGGCCTCTCCGCTCTGTGTTCCATTCTTTCTGTAAGTCAGAGGTGCATTATCCGGTCCATAATCTTCATAGATATCAATATAATCACCGTAACTGAGATTCGGATTCGTATCAGGATAATATGCCCAAACCTTAAATGTCCCTACTTCCTTCCACACTGCAAACAGAATATCATCACCTGCTGTCAGCATATAGTTTTCACCTGGCATATATGCGGTGCCGGTTCCGTCTGCTTTTGTGTTCCAGCCCGCAAAGTAATATCCCTGTCTGGTGAACTGGTTTTCCTTTACCGCTACTTCACTTCCTACATTTCCAGTACTGGCAGACATTTCTCCGGTGCCTTTATTGGCATCATAGGTAAGGATATCGCTATTTCCTTCCCAAACCGCGTAGAAGGTCATTCCGTCTGTCCAGCCGTCTGCCGGCTTACTGGGTGTGAATTTGAGATTGGTCGAAATGGGGGTTCCAAGTCCCATATCATTGTTAAACCAGCCCTTGAATTCATATCCCAGCGGTGTTGTGCCTGTTGAGCCGGTCGGCGCTCCTGTATATGCCTTAAACCGATCCTTGATTGGGGATACGCTGCCTCCGCCTACCGCCTTATAATAAATCGTTATGGATGGATTCGGAATATACTTTGCGTAGAAATCAACCCCCTTGTCAACCTGGTACGGGAATGTGACCGCCTGGCTCCGCTCCGCGTCTGCATACCAACCGCTGAACAGATAATCCACTCCGTTCACTTTCTTCACATCATCATATACTTTTTTCGGAGATGTTTTGTCTCCGATAATTACATCATGACTCTCAACCGGCTGATATCCTTGTTCACCTGCGTCCCATAACCAATAGGTTGCCGTAGCCTTTTCTCTGGTAGTGACACTGGCCGTCATATCCACATGGTAAACTGCCTTTCCTTGATTATGTGGATTATTATCTGCATCCACCCAGCCCATTGGATAGGTTATCTTATATGGCGAATATGTTATTTCCACATCGACATTATTAACATTGACCCCATAAAGATCTGCTATGACTTTCTTGATGTTGGATTCGGCCGGATAGTTAATGACTCTGCTGGCCGGATCATCAAGACTGTAATGCCCCTTTCCTCCTACCATATCCGTTCCATGCTGATTCTTAATTCCGCTGACATCAATATTTCCGTAGCCTACATATTTCCAATCTTTATTTTCCAAAGAATCAGGATCCATTCCAGGTCTTTGAACATAGAAATATGCTTTAACCTCTTGTTTCTTTACCGTTATTTCAAATTCCTGCTTTAACCATTCATTCAATCCATATGAATAGGTGATTGTTACAGTTTTACCGCTTGTATCTTTGGCATCTACAACCGCGTATGGATATCCGCCAGTTCCGCTCTCCTTCACGCTTACTATAGTAGGGTCAGATGAAATCCAAGTCCCCCCATCAATCGCATTGCGTGCTTCCAGCCTTATGGTCTGTCCTGCATACATGGTATAGGAATTCTTATATTGTCCTGTTCCTACGATAGCATAGATGGAGAAATGTTTTGCTTCAAAGGATACGCTTACTTCGTCAACAGAAGCGCCAACCGCTTCAATATTTACAATATCTGCCGCCTGAACATCAATCTCCTGTGCAGCTACCTTTTCTTTTTCTTCCTTATCATTGTCCTGGACAGTCTCAACATACATGACCTCAACTTTGTCGGACTGGGCATTCTGCTCTTCCACAGGAGCGCCTGCAAATGTTACCCTTACCCGCTTGCTTCCGCCCCAGATATCTGAATCCAGCAGCTTATCGCCTAACCAGAGGTTAATGTCATAAGCCATGACAGATGAGACAATTTTGCCTTCCGCATCTGCCTGTGCAGTTTCTTTTACAGCATTTTCAACATCTTCACTTACCCTTGCAGCAGATGCTGTTACTCCAACAGGAAGAACGCCTTCATCAGCGCTGATATAAATGATCACGCCGTCATCCATTACAATGGGTTCCAGTTCAACCGCGGGATGGGCCATGGTCTCATTCATATAAACCTCTACATCCTGCTCTTCATAGATATCCGGAACCGAATACCAAGCGGTCTGGGAACCATTTTCATTATCAACAACTGCGTCCGCCTCGATAATCTCATCATTTACAGAAACATAATCAATGACTGAACCAAGCTGGTTCTTTACACCAAATGTTAATGTTCCGCCTTCTTCCACGCCCCTGAGGCCTTCCACAATACGTGCGCTTGCCTCCGGGTATACGGCATAGGATACTTTGTATCCGTCAAAATCATCTAAAGCCTTCAGCTGGTTGAGTGTCGCTACATATACCTTTGCAGTGGAGCAATACCCCATTCCAACCAAATCCGTGGTGCCAGCCTTGGAAACATGGTTCTCTTCCGAAGGGCTTTCTTTTGTCTGCTGGGCTGTGGATGATGTGGCAGTTCCAACGCTTCCTTCCTGCTCTGAAGATACATCTGCCTTGCTTTCGCTGTTATCCGCGGAACCGCTCTCTTCTGAAGCCGCAGTTGCCTCTTCTGTATCTGGTACAGTGGTTTCTTTGTCCGCTTCTGCATCCGTACCTTCTGCTGACTCTTCGGAAGCCTGTGTGGATTCAGCTGAACCTGCTGCTTCGGTTGTCTCTGTGGTTTCTTCCATTGCTTCCGTTGTCTCATCCTTGCCAACGGCTGCCTCTTCTTTTTCCGGCGCCTCTGTTGCCTTGGGTTCTTCCTCTTTCTCCGGCTCCGGGGTTTCTTTGTCTTCCTTTGCCTCTGGAGCTTCTGTCTCTTCCTTCGGCTCCGGCGCTGCATCTCCGTTCTCATTATCTGCAACTACCGGCGCATAATGACGCATGATAGATGCCACTGGTCCGTCTGATTCAGGCTTGGATGTTTCTGTTTCAGGAGACTCTGCTTTTGGCGCCTCTGTTTCTGGGGCTTCTGTTTCATCCGGCTGTGGAGCTTCTGTTTCAGAGGTTTCTGTTTCATCCATCTGGGGAGCTTCTGTTTCAGGAGTTTTTTCCTCGGTAGGTTCAGCGGCATCTGACCCTGTCTGGGGCTCTGTCTGACTTTCTTCCTGGGCTGCCGTGGTTTCCTCCTGTGTATCTGTTTCCTCCGGTGCGGTTGTACTCTCAGAAGATGTGCTTTCTTCTGCGGCTGTTGTCTCCTCCGGAGCTGCTGCGGTTCCGTCCTCATCCGGTACTGTTGTCCCATCCGGATTCACGGTTTCTGCAGGAGCAGTTGTTTCTTCTGCAGATGGTCCCTGGTTTTCTTCGGGTGCCGGTGTCTCGGCTGGTTTAGAAATAAAATTTACTTCCTCATCACCATATGCCGACTCATAACTCTTTACCGTTACGCGCTTGGTCTTTTTGACCTTTTCCTTACCATCATCCATTCTTGTGATTTCAGTGGTACAGCTGATGGTGTCATCACCGTTATTGACATATAAGAAAATAATCTCCTCATCGCCGGTTACCATATACATGTCATCTGCATCTTCAGGCAGGCGTACAAACACGCGGAGTTCTGCATCCATACTGCCGCCTTCCGGCTCAGGGAATGCTTCGTAAATCTTTCCCTCCCCAAATAATAATTCCTCAAATTCAGCAATCTTTCCATTGGTGAAATCAAGGTCATCTGCTGTGACTTCATTGCCATTGGCAATTGCGTCTTCAATGGCCTGCACAAGCTGTGAGCCGCTCATTGAAAATGTAACTGATTCCGATGAACTGGCTGCATACGCTGTATTCACATTTACGCCTACATTTGTGATGGTCATTGCAGCCGCAAGTACAAATGCAAGGAACCTTCTCTGCACACTGTGCATGCTTCTTACAATCGCCCTGGCTGTTTTCTTTCCTTCCATACTATTTCCCCTTTCTTATACTCTATTTCCAAAATCAGGATTTTTGTTATCTAGGGACAGTATAACAAATGGAGGGTACAAACCAGTTACATTTTAGGAAATTCTGTAAATTGGTTTTTATCTTTTAAATCATTTATGCATGGTCATGGGATTTACCTCCCGTAGGCTGCGATTACATAAAACCGGGATTGATTTTTACGCAAAAAGGGGGCGGCACCCTCCGGCTGATAATCCTTCAGCCGTAAGGTGCCGCCCTCTCTTATGCTTTTGTTACCTGTAACTTATCCTTGCTTAATGATTATCAGGAATCCTCTTCTTTCCGCTTCTTGCTCATGGCTGTCAGCATCAGGAAGATACCGGACATCATCATTGTTAGTGTTGATTTAACAGAACTCTGTCCTGTCTTTGGCAGTGCTGCCAACGGGATTTCTCCGTCATCAATCACTGTTGGGTCAACTGGTGAACCTGGAAGCTGTGCCAACGGTACGTCTTCTGGCATGATGGTTACTGCTCCTGGGCCGCCATCGGTTGATGGGGTTACACGGCCTGAGTTGCCGCCTCCTCCGCCTCCTCCGCCACCGCCACCACTACTTCCGGGTGATGTAACGGTCAAGTCACCTGAAATGTAACTAATATTGTAATTTGCAGTCACATCTCTTTCTCCATCTTTTATCTCTGCTCCACTTGCCACATTCTTGCTTGTTCCTACAGCAGTCTGACTTCCAGTTACCTTAACCGTCCATGTCTGCCCATCTACAATGGTCCCTGAGCTAATTGTTGCAGAATCATTCATCAATGGATTACCATCATAGACTTTATTTGAAGAACCAGCTGTAAATGTGATATCCCGCTTATTAATGATTACTTTTCCTTCAGCTACCTGTGTTTCTAAATAATTAGGATTGGTAGCCTTCACGTATACCACATAGACTCCGGCTTCTGTAAATGTAGGTACATCTTCCGTAAATGTTACATTATCAGTTGAGTAATGTAATATTGATTTGTCTCTTACTGCGTGTGCATCAGTTAAGCCATATGCAGTTCCATCGTAGGTAACTATACGACCTGTTACAACTACTGCATTTTCACCTGACGCTAAAATCACTAATTTGCCAGGAATAATTGTTACTTCGTAGTTCGTATTTGGTGTATAGAGAGCTGTTAACGAAATATCATCACCAACATTCTCTTTACCAACATCATCAGCTACACGGCCATATGTTACTGTTCCTAAATCTTCGTCAGCAATCAAACCTTCTATTGTTCCCGTAAATGCAGGATCTTGCTGCCCATACTCTTTGCTTGTTGAGATGACAGTAATAGTTACTGGCCTAGTATTAATTGTTACTTTTGCATCTCCATATGCATCTGCATATCCGTACAAGCTTGCCTTGAATTCTACTGTGATAGTACCAACATCTTTCCTCGTTGGACTTTCTGTCAGTGTATAATTACCATCAGCATCCTTGTAAGTGATAATAGCACCTTCTGGAACACTTATCGGTTCTACACCATAAGCATTACCGTCATAGGTCTTGATAACGTCTGCTGCATCCACACTCAGTCCACTTTCGTTCT
>OGGQ01004231.1_pt1 | contig 12218 bp, 9 predicted proteins | sample 1571191 | NCBI WGS metagenome assembly OGGQ01 (sample SAMEA2582061, study PRJEB24529) | metagenome | biome: Human gut stool | place: China | collected 2011
TAATAGACGGGCCTCATGATGATGACTCCTTCGCCCGGCTGTGTAAACGCGCGCACGGCAAGGCCGAGCGCAAGCACGATACCCGGGGTCGTCACGATCCATTCCCGCTTTACATCCCAGCCGTGGCGGTCCTTCATCCATCCGGCCACCGCATCGTAATAGGTATCCGTCGCCTCGGTATACCCGAGCGCCTGCGTTTCAATGTATTCCTTAAGGCCGGCTGTGATCTCCGGGGCTGTTTTAAATTCCATATCCGCAACCGAAAGCGGCACGACGCCCTCCGGTACGTCCGTCTGTTTTTCCAGCATGTCCCGCCATTTTACGGAGCCGCTGTTTCGTTTGTCAATACATGTTTCAAAATCATATTTCATCATTTACTCTCCGCTAACCATCTTACAAATCCGATATCCGCTTCCAGAAAATCATAGCTGCAAAGCTCCTTTTTTTGCGTCCACACGGCGTCCGCATGAACCATCAGCTTCATTTCCCCGCAAAGCGCCTCCGCCCGGTAAAACGCGACTTCGACCGAGAAACCGCCGTAATCGTGGCGGACGGTTTCTATTTTTTCCCCCGGCCGCACCACAAGGCACAGTTCCTCCCTCAGCTCCCGCACGAGGCATTCCTGCTCCGTTTCTCCCAGCTCTTGCTTGCCGCCGGGAAATTCCCATTTTCCCGCGCTGCCGTCCTTATTTCTACGCCGGCAGATAAGGATCCTGCCGTCCTGCTCGATCACCGCCGCGACTACCTTTACCATCAGTCCTCCAGCCCCTCGAACTGCATATTGTAATAGCTTGCGTACAGTCCTTTCTTCTCCAGCAGCTCTTCGTGCGTGCCGCGCTCCCGAATGCCGTCCGCGCTCATCACAATAATTTCATCCGCATTCCGGATCGTCGAAAGCCGATGCGCGATTACGATTGTAGTCCTGTCCTGCGACAGCTTCTCCAGAGAAAGCTGGATATGCCGTTCGCTCTCATTATCGAGCGCAGACGTCGCCTCGTCGAGAATCAGTATCCGCGGGTTTTTCAAAAAGACGCGCGCAATGGCGATACGCTGTTTCTGCCCGCCTGAGAGACGCACGCCGCGTTCGCCCACACTGGTGCCGTAACCGTCCTCAAGGCTCATGATAAAATCATGGATGTTGGCGTCTTTTGCCGCACGCACAACCTCATCGTCCGTTGCGCCCGGCTTGCCATAGGCAATATTGTCCCGGATGGTGCCGCCGAACATATACACATCCTGCTGCACGATGCCGATGGCGCTCCGCAAGGATTTTAAGGTCACATCCCGCACGTCCTGTCCGTCGATGGAAACGGAGCCTGCCGTGACATCGTAAAACCGGGGAAGCAGGGAACAAAAGGTGGTTTTGCCGCCGCCCGACGGCCCCACGAGCGCTATGGTTCTCCCGGCCCCGATCTCTACGTCGATATTTCTGAAGACGTGGGTCCCCTCGTCGTACGCAAAGGATACGCCGCTGTATTTGATGTTGCCCACGACGTTCTTTAAGGGCTGCGCACCGGGCTTATCCCTCACTTCAGGTTCGGTGCGCACGATTTCGAGGAAGCGCTTAAAGCCCGCGAAGCCCTTCTGGAATTGCTCCGTGAAATTGATCAGCTTCTTCACCGGCTCTGTGAAGTTGGCCACATACAGAAGAAAGGTAATCAGGTCGGTAATCTCCATGGAATCTGTGGTAATCAGCCGCGCGCCCACCAGCACCACGGCAATGGTCACACCTGTCAGCATGGCGTTCAGCACAGAATTGTAGGTGCCCATATAGAGATAGCTGTTGCGTTTCGTTGCCAGAAAACGGTCATTTCCTTTTCGGAATTTTTCCATTTCTATCTCTTCATTGGCAAAAGACTTGACCACACGGATTCCGGAGAGATTGTCCTCGATCTGGCCGTTGATGTCTGCCATCTTCACCCGGTTCTGGCGGTACGCGTGCTTCATTTTCCGGTTCAGGAAAAGCGCGAAGCAGAAAGTAAAGGGCAGGAAACAGGTCACAGTCAGGGTCAGCGGTCCGTTGATCCGGCTTAGGATAATCAGCGCTCCCACAATTTTTATCAGAGAAATCAGAATGTCCTCCGGCCCGTGGTGCAGAAGCTCCGTGATATCAAAGAGATCGTTTGTCACCCGGGACATGAGCTGTCCCACCTTCTGATTGTCGTAAAAGGTAAAGGAGAGCTTCTGATAATGCTCAAAAATATCATTGCGCATGCCGTATTCCATCCTGGCGCCCATCATATGGCCCCAGTAGGTAATATAGAAATTGCAGACCAGCTCCAGAACCAGCAGTCCCAGCATCAGGACGCTTAAGTTCACAATCGTATGCCAGGCCGCCTGGCTTTCTTCATAAATCACATGATTGGTAATATACCGGACGATCAGCGGAATTACCAGAGTGGTGCCGGCTCCCACTGTGGCAAACAGCAGATCCAGCGCCAGAAGTCCCTTGTAGGGCTTGTAATAGGAAAATATCGTCGTTTTCTTTACCTTTGTTTCACTCATATTTCACCCGTTTGAAAGGACGTCTCTCCCCCGGACTTTCCGTCCGGGCTCAGGACGCCCTTCCCTTTTACTGTTTTTGATTCAATTCAAATTTTGCTGCTTTCAGGAGAACAGCTTCTCCTTATATACGCCGTCCGCGATCAGTTTCTTAAAGGAATCTACTACGGACTGCTTATCTTCTTTATAGGTCACGCCAAACCATCTGTCATGGGTCTCCAGCACCTTGACTGTGGCGCGCCCATCTTTCAGAAGTCCTCCGATGATAGACGGAAGCAGGTACTCTGCCTTGATATCTCCCGGCTTCAGGCCCTGCAGAAATTCTTTAAAGCCCTTTCCCACCTCATCCAGGAAATCCGGGGTCAGTCCCCACATATTCATGGACACATAGCCCTTCGCGTCGATGGGAACCAGTTTTCCATCCGGCCCCGGCACGCCTGCGCCGCCGTCCGGAAGCTTTTCAATACCGCCGGTCTCCACCACATCGGTCAGATAGCCGTTCTCTACCTTGCAGACGCCGCGGGTCACCGCTCCATTGTCGCTTAAGGTATTTCCCAGGATAAAGCCTGCCATGCAGAAGTCAAATTTTCCAGTGTCTTCATGGTCTTCCACCAGATAATCATGGACTCTCACAAAGGCTTCCTTGCCGTAATAGTCGTCCGCGTTGATCACCGCGAAGGGCTCTTTTACAATTCCCTTGCAGCTTAAGACCGCCTGGCCTGTACCCCAGGGCTTCGTCCGGCCTTCCGGCTTCCGGAAGCCCTCCGGAAGATTGTCAAGCTCCTGGAACGCGTACTCGACCTCAATCAGCTTCTCGATCCGGTTGCCGATGATTTCCCTGAAATCCTTTTCCAGATCCTTCCGGATGATGAATACCACCTTATTAAATCCGGCTTCCATGGCATCATGAATGGAATAATCCATGATGATTTCGCCGTTCGGTCCTACCGGCTCCAGCTGTTTGATCCCTCCGCCGAATCTGCTTCCGATTCCTGCGGCCATCACTACCAGTGTCGTCTTTTTCATGATCTCTCTCCTTATATTTTCAGGCTGATACGCCTTTCATTGCATTGATAATATGCAGTACGCACTCTTCGCAGAGCTCGTCGGTCTGCGCCTCTACCATGACGCGCAGCAGAGGCTCTGTGCCGCTCTTTCTCACAAGGACCCGGCCTTCTGACCCCAGACGCTCTTCGATATCCGCAATGGCTTTCTTTACCGCAGGGGCATTCAGCACGGTATCCATATCCTGCACCCGCAGATTCTGCAGCAGCTGGGGATAAATCTTCACTTCAGAAGCCAGCGTGCCCAGCGTGGATTTCTTTTCCAGGATTACTTCCATGACTTTCAGAGAAGTCAGGATGCCGTCTCCTGTGGTGGCATGCTTGCTGAAAATAATGTGGCCCGACTGCTCTCCTCCCAGCTGGAAGCCGTTCTTCGTCATGTTCTCGTACACATATTTATCGCCTACCGCCGTCTTTTCGTAACGGATTCCCGCCTGATCGCAGGCCTTGTAAAGGCCCAGGTTGGACATAACGGTGGTAACGATGGTGTCGTCCTTGAGCACGCCCTGCTCCTTCATGTATTTTCCGCAGATATACATGATCCGGTCTCCATCCACGACCTCGCCGTGTTCATCCACAGCGATACAGCGGTCCGCGTCTCCGTCATAGGCAAAGCCCACATCCAGTCCGTTTTCCTTTACAAATTTCTGAAGGACTTCAATATGTGTGGAACCACAGTTTGTATTGATATTCGTTCCGTCCGGCTCGTTGTTGATCACATAGGTCTTTGCGCCCAGGGCGTCAAAGACGCTTTTTGCGATAGCAGAGGCGCTGCCGTTGGCACAGTCCAGACCCACCCGCATATTCTTAAAGGAACGTGTAGGCAGGGAAATCAGATAACCGATATAACGGTTCCGGCCTGCCGCAAAGTCTACGGTACGCCCGATATCCGCTCCCGTCGCCAGCGGTCTTTCCTCCGTGAGTCCGTCAATATAGGCCTCAATCTTCTCTTCCACTTCCGCTTCCAGCTTATGGCCCAGTCCGTTGATCACCTTGATTCCATTATCATGAAACGGATTGTGGCTGGCTGAAATCATGATTCCGCAGTCAAACCCTTCGGTACGCACCACATAGGAAACACTGGGAGTGGTCGTGACGTGAAGCAGGTAGGCATCCGCTCCGGAAGCTGTAATGCCGGCAGCAAGCGCATACTCAAACATATAGCTGCTTCTTCTTGTGTCTTTTCCGATTACAATCTTGGCCTTGTGATCTCTTCCGTAATACCAGCCCAGATATCTTCCCACTTTGAAAGCATGTTCCACAGTCAGCTTTACATTCGCCTCACCGCGGAAACCATCCGTTCCGAAATATTTTCCCATCTCTTACTCCTTGCTTTTCTTTTCCTGTTTCCAGTATCCTGCCGTCCAAGAACAGACAGCAGTAAAAAACCTTTCCCAATTCCTTATATTCTTTTTCCGGAAAGGTCTTTCTATTTACAGACTTATTATACCAAAAAGCAAAAAATACTCAAGTTCTATTTTCCCGGGAAAACGGACATATTTTCCGTCCAGGACGTAAAATAAGACTGTCCCGCGGGACTTCTTTAAGCCGGAACCATATGTTTCTCATAAATGAGCTGTTCCGCAGTCTCCTCATATTCCGCCAGTGTCTGTGCTTTTTTGATCTTCTTTCCAAGTTTCTCCGCATCCGCAAACTGCCGGATCTGGTAGAACCACAGCTCCTTCATTTTAAAAAGCACATTCCGGTCGCCCATATCCCATTCCCGGTACCCGTTCAGTACCAGCCCGTGAAAGCGCCGGAAGCGCTCCTTTCTCTCCTCTTCTGTCAGCTCTCCCGCTGCCAGACCCGGATTCCGGATCAGTCCCCGCCCAAGCATCAGCCTGTCCGTCTCCGGAAATTCTGTCAGAAAGGCTTCCACATCCTCCCCGGTAAACAGATCTCCATTATAGCAGAGCGGCGCCGGGCTCTCTTTCCGCGCATACCGGAACATTTCCCGGTCCGGTCTGTGGTTATAGTAATCCTTCTGCACCCGGGGATGCACAATCAGCTCTTCCAGGGGATATTTCCCGAATATCTTCAGAAGCTCCGGAAATTCTTCCGGACTTTCCATGCCAAGCCGCGTCTTCACCGACAGCCGCATTCCCGGCATATTCCCTGCAAGTCCCTGAAAAACTGTATCCAGAAAGCGGTCCAGTTCCTCCGGGAAGGCCAGAAAGCCGGAACCCTTCCCCTTGCTCACCACAGTTCGGGACGGGCAGCCCAGATTCAGGTTCACTTCCCGGTATCCCATATCGTAAAGAGAAGCCGAAAGCTCTAAAAAGCCTTCCGCCCGGTTCGTCAGAATCTGAGGCACCACAAAGAGGCCTTTGTTGTTCTCCTGCAGAATCTCCTGCAGTTCCCGTTTCTTAAAGCTCCGCTTCTCGTGCGGCTCCAGAAACGGGGTAAAGTACTTATCCAGGCGGCCGTATACGGCCGCCTGGGCATTGCGGTAAATGTAAGTGGTGATTCCCTCCATGGGCGCAAGGTAAATCTGTGCATGTACGGGCTTCATGTCTGATGTTCTCCTTTTTGTTCTTTTTCTCCTTAAAACCGGGATGGCACATCTCCGTAAAACCAAAGAGTGGACATGCTGACAGAGCCATCATCCCCCAAAATCCATTCACGGAATCCCTGCTCATTCAGAAAAGTTATGATGTTTCTATTTTTCATAAAAGAAACTTTTTCATTATCAATCGGCTTCCAGAACTGTTCCGGGCCATTTCTTATCCAAAAAGAATCATAATAGCTCCTGCTGTAAAAAATGATAATTTGGGAACTCCAAAACTGCGGAACAGAGAGCAATGCTACTATCTTGCAAAAGGGTAGCTGTGATGGTTTAGTTCTTATAATTTGCTCTGTTTTTTCAATCCATCTTCTGCAGAAAACTGTTTTTACATTTGCTCCCGTTTGTGGATGCTGAATAAACTCATCACTAGGTACATGAAAATGTTCATAGGGAGAAAGTGTATTCTGAAACGGCGCAATCTGCTCTATGTTTTTCAATAAATTATCTAATTTACGCCACTGACCTCTTTGTTTTTTTATATGAAAAGTATTCAAATTCCATCTCCGGGATATTTTCATTTTCAAAAATCTGCATTTATCCGTATTGTACCAGATCCCTGCCACAATGGAAAGCAGAAAAGACCGTTTTCTCTTCTTCTCTTCGGTTGACCGTCTTCCGGTTTTGCGCTATTCTATAAGAAATATGCTATCATTTTTCGGAGGTTTTCATGTACACACTTTCGCTTCTTCTGCTGGCCCTGTTCAGCCTCTATATCGGTATTTTCGCTTTCTGGCGCTGGGACGCGTCCTGGCTCCGAGAGCTTGACGCGGTTCCCGCAAAACTTCTGTTTGTTCTGGTCTTCGCCCTGTTTCTATGCGCGGCCCTTCTTCTGATCCGTCGTCTGCTGGCCCGGCTTTCAGAAAAGAATCTGAAGAGAACGGCTCTTCTGTGCATCATTTTGCTGGCGGCAGGACAGCTTCTCTTTCTGGCGCTGATTCAGCCGCAGCTCCGCTATGACCCGCTGAAGGTCTTTGACATGGCTGTGGAGATGCTCCGCACCCATACAATATCCGGCACCTATGAGACAGGCTATTTTGCCCGCTATACCAATAACTATCCTCTGACGATCCTGACCTACTGGTTCCTGCTTCTCTTGTCCAGGCTTTCCGTGCCGGAATCCTGGTTCATGCCCGCGGTCCAGTTGGTGAATGTGGGCTGCATTACGCTTTCCATCTGGCTGGGATACCTGATCGCAAAGGAACTGAAAGGGCGGCTTTTCGCTGTCTTTTATCTGGTAATCTGCGTACTCTGCCCCCTTTCCTATGTGTGGGCCGGGTATTTCTATACTGCCACCTGCTCCATGCCCTGCCTGATGGGGATTCTGTATCTCTATCTCCGTCTGGGGAAATGCCGGACAGGCAAAAGCAGCGCAGACAGCAAAGAATCTGCCGGCAGTGAAAAGCCGGCCGGCAGACGGCGGATCTTTCTCTGCGCCCTGCTTGGCGTCGTCTCGATTCTGGGCTTTAAGCTGCGTGCCACAGCAGCTATCGCTCTGATCGCTGTGGCTCTGGACGCCCTGCTCCGCTTCTGGAGACAAAAGAAGCAGAATGGATGCTTTCTTTCCTCCGCCCTGGTCCTGAAAGCAAAAACCTGGCTTCTGCCCGGAGCTGCTTTTCTTCTGACCGCCGCTCTGACCCTTGGCCTTTTCTCCGCAGCCGTAAACCGGTATGTGGAGTTTGACTATAAAAACACCGGATTCCCCACAGTTCACTGGGTCATGATGGGAGCCCGCTGGGATGGCTCCTTTGATCAGAATGATGAATTCTACACCTCCAGCTTTGAGACAAAGGAAGAGAAAACGGCCGCGGATCTGAAAGTCCTGAAAGAACGGATCGCGGAAGCAGGTCCTCTGGGCCTTGTTTCTCTGGCCGGCCGGAAGCTTCTGAACACCTGGGTAGACGGTACGGACAGCTATCTGGCTGAAAACAGCTATGCCCGCTACAGCAAGGTCTACGATTATCTTATCGGGGACAAGAGCGGTTTCCTGACTCTGTATTCCCAGGCGTTCCGCGCCCTGAATATGCTTGCCATGGGACTTTGCGCCCTTCTGGCATTTGTCCGCCTGAAGCGGCATAAAGAATACCCTCCCCTGTTCCTGATTCAGCTTACAGTGCTGGGCTGCATGGCCTTTCATCTTATCTGGGAGACGAACCCTCTCTACAGTATCAGCTTCACTTTCCTCTGCCTGATACTGCTGGCGGACGGAATTTCTTCCCTGTGCGAAAGCCCGGCAATGATCCTGGTGCTGAAGAAGAGCTGGATCGGCTGTGCCGCAGGCTTTGTCCTTCTGGCCGCGCTTCTGTTTCTGGGGAAAAAGGAACTGGTAGATACGCCCATCGAAGCCTGGGACTACTCTGTCAACCAGTATCAGTACGCAGGCGGGTATGACGGCTATGTGACTTCCTACGATCAGACTTACGTACAGACATTTACCACAGACAAGCCCTTTAACCGGGTTTCCATCCAGGTCATTAATCCTGTGGGGCCCTACAATCAGTCCGCCTTTACCGTCCGCATTACCGATGAGAACGGCAATGTCATCTATGACAACGACCGTTTCCTCTCCGGCCTGGTGGATCAGCTTGAAAACAGCTATGAGTTCGTACTGGACGAGATCGTTCCGGACGGTTCCACGACCTACACTCTGGAGATTACTCCCGGATACATTGAGGGCGAGAACAGCCTGGAATTTCTCTCCTACAACACAGGAAACTGGGATCTGTACGCGGACGGCTCCCTGACCTCAGCCGGACAGGAAGAAGAAAAAGGCGACCTGGCATTCGCGGTCTACGAATACGAGGTCACCACCTATTTCAGTCTCAAACAGTATGCAGTTCTCTGTGCAGGCATGCTTCTGCTCGCAGCCGCCCTCACCGTCGGCACGCGGCAGATGTTCCGGGGACCGCGAAGCGTATCCCGAACACAGATTTCCTGCTGAGCGCAGCTCCGAATGCAGTATGTGAGGATATACCCCAGCTTCAGTTTTCCAGCAGCAGATAACTTCCATTTTCATAGAGCAGGCTGGCGCCAGCCAGCTCCTGCTCATATTCTTCATAATGAGCCGCGTCGATATACAGGACTGCCGGCTCTTTTTCATTCAGAAAGGTTTCTACACCTCCATCCTCACAGTGAAAGTCCCCGCTGATTTCCGCCAGAAACAGCATGTTCTGATCCCACTGTCCGATATCCGCCGGATCTTCCCCGGGCACAAAGACATAAGCCTTTTCCCCTGCGTAATCCGAATCCCGGTCCGCGCTTTCCTGAATAAACAGCTGGAACGGATCTCCGTGGGCTTCCCGAATCACATGGAGATAACAGTTCCACATATAATAACCGGTCATGACAAGGCAGGCCGCCGCCAGAATCCAGACGCCCAGTCCGGCAGCCGCTTTTCCTGCGGCGGTTTTGGAACATTTCTCCCGGCTCTGTCCGCCTGCCGCCAGAGGCGCTCTCAGCGCTTTTCCCAGCAGAACAGCCGCGCCCATGGCCAGCGGGACCGTGCAGGGATAGCAGTACCAGATGAGCTTGGTTCCAATCAGGGAAAAACCAAGGAACGGAATCAGGAACCAGAGCAGATATCCAAACGCGTCCTTGAGGCTTCCGTTTTCCCAGGCGTCCTTCCAGCCGCGTTTTCTCCAGAACCAGAAAGCTCCCGCCGCCAGACCCGCGATGCAGATCAGAAGGAGCCATCTGTAGATAAAGCCTTCCGCTCCGAACACGGTATCATAGTAAAAGGAAAACGGAAACTCATGACCTTCGAAATTGGAACTTCCGGTCCGGGCCAGAAGATCCACTTCCACCATCTGCCTCAAAAAGGAAAAGCCGTCTTTCGTATAACGCCAGCCAAACCACAGCAGAAGGGGCGCAAAGACAGAAAGCAGGAAAAGCCCCCACTCCTTTGCCTTGAGCCGGAACAGTTCTCCCGTTCCCAGCAGATACAGGCCGCAGACAGCCGCTATCATTCCCGCGTGCCAGCTTTTCGTCAGAAAAGCCAGGGAGAACAGCAGGCCGCAGAGGTACAGCCTTTTATGGTTTTCCCGGACCCGCAGCACCGCAAGAACTGCCAGGGTGAAAAACAGCATATAAAGGGCGTCCGCGTCACCTGCCCGGGCAAGATGGGCGGAAAGCGGGCGCTCGTTGGCACAGAAAAAGCCCAGGACCAGGATCGAGGCCTCTCTGCTGTACCGCTTCGCGAATAAGGCGCAGGCAATTCCTGTGAGCAGATAGGCCAGTGCGGAGGCAAAGCGGAGCCCCAGCACGCTGTAACCAAACAGGCGGAAGCCCAGAATGATTCCCCAGTAGCTGATGGAAGGTTTCAGGTTCCAGTCATCCGTCTGATAATTATAGCTATGGCGGATATAGTCGCCATTCTGAATCATTTCATAGGCATTGACCCCGTGGCGCGCCTCATCCCAGGAATCCACATACTGTACATCCAGACAGCGGAAACAGAAAAAGGCCAGCGTCAGACAGGCCGCCGCAAAAAATACCCAGTAATATTTTTCAAACAGACGCAGAAGTCCCCTGTAAAGCCGTACAGGAACCTCCGCAAACTTTTCTGCTTTTGGCATCTTGTTTTTCCTCCCGGTGTTTGTCTCCGCAGATGAGCTTATGGGAACACGTTTCTTTTCCCGCCGCTTCTGACCGGAATCAGCCGCCATTTTCCATCATGGAGGGCAGAGTCCCGCAGTATACGCTGTACATCACAGCCGCAAACTGATCATAGCCTGCCGCGCCCGGGTGCAGGGCGTCGCCGTCCTCAAAATTCTCCGCGCTGTTATGCATCAAAGCCAGGGGAATCAGCTCCACATTTCTTTTCCCTTCGAACTTCTTCGCCATGGCCTGCATCAGATCCATGATCCGCTTGTCAGAACGGTTCTTGAACTCTCCCTGAAGAAAGGCCGTGCCGTCCTGGCGCACCATGGTTCCGATTTTCTCCTGATCTCCCCAGTAGATCGTATTCACAATGTATATGGGGATGTCTTTGTCATGACGGCGGATATTGTCCACCATCTGCGCGATGGCGTCCACCGTGCCGGAAGGATCGTCGCTGAGACCGTTTGTACCCAGAAAAATCTGGATCACATCCGGGTCCTTTCCGGTATACAGCTTATAGTAATTCCAGTCGAACATTTCCTGAACCGGATCATAAAAAGGCTGAATCCCCTCGCTTACGCCGTCAGAAAAAAACTCCGTCGGCTCCAGATAATCCTTCGCCGAAAAACCGCTTCTTCCCTCGTGGCTGTAACGGGTCCAGCCCCTTGTTCCTGTAAAGGTAATCTGATCGCCGGACAGATGGTAGATGGTGCGGTACCACTCTTTTCCGTCGGACAGACTGTCCCCCATATTCATAATGGAATACTCGCCTTCCAGCTGCTCCACCACATGGAGCGTGCTGGAAAGTGTTATCGTCTCATTGACATTGTAATCGTAGACCGTAAGCGTCAGCGGGTAATCTCCCACCTGTTCTTCCTTTCCCGTGACCGAAAAACGGTCTTCCAGATTCTCGCCTATCTGGCAGTCCCAGTTGCAGGAATAACCATCCCGGAGGCCAGACCAGACCACCTGATCGTTGTACAGCTCTATGGTGCTGCCTACCGCCACATAGATGTCCTCCGGCAGATAGGCCTCCACCTGAGGCTTATATTTGTACAGCTCTCTCTGCAGATAGATATTCCACCCGAGCAGTCCCGCGAAGAGAAGAACCACCACAGCCAGAAGAAGCTTTCTGTATTTTTTTATCATTTCTTCTCCTCCCCGGCCTGTTCCACATTTGTCTCCTTGCAGATAAAAATGGGACGGTGCTTGGTCTCCATGTAGGTTTTCGCCAGATACTCGCCCAGAATTCCGATACAAAACAGCTGAATCCCTCCGATAAATATGATAATACAGGTCATGGAAGGCCAGCCTGACACCGGATCTCCGAACATCAGCGTCCGCACAATGATGAAGCAGAGCGCCAGGAAGGCCACAAGGCAGAAAAAGATTCCCAAAAAGGCCGCCATAGCCAGAGGGGCCGTGGTAAAGCCCACGATTCCTTCCACACTGTATAACAGCAGCTTCCAGAAGGACCATTTGGTCTCTCC
>OGGQ01004234.1_pt1 | contig 12209 bp, 7 predicted proteins | sample 1571191 | NCBI WGS metagenome assembly OGGQ01 (sample SAMEA2582061, study PRJEB24529) | metagenome | biome: Human gut stool | place: China | collected 2011
ATGTCTGTAGGGGGTACCAGCGGAGTGGGAAAAGCTATTGCAGCTCCCACCGTATCCACGAGGAAACGCTGGATGCCATGGTGTGGGAGTACCTCACGGCGGTTCGAGATAGTCGCGTCAAAGAGCGGGAGAAACTTGTGAAAATGCAAAAAATGTGGGCGTTGAGGAGACCGGTCCTCGATGCCCACATTTTATCATTGCAGAAAAGAATTCAACATTTGGAGGAAGAGATAGATGGGATTGTCATTGGGGAAATACATGGTGCGTTTTGATGGTTATTGAACCCTTACAAATTCTATGTAGCTTTAAGCCATAAACTTGTTGTATGGTACTACATTCTCTGTGCTTGCTATCGTTTCTCCCACAACCGTTTTCTCGTTTACTAATACTACAATCCACGACAACCAATTTGGCAATCTCTTTATTGACTTTTTTGCTATGTTGCAGTAACATAGTTACAATATTTAGAATTCTAATTAAAGAGGTTGACCGCAATGAAGGAAAGAGTGCTTATGGAGAAATATGATAAGCTCAACAGAAAAATGCACCGCTATTTTTCCGGTTACTTTGTAGGAACATCACTCACCAGTATCCAGGCTCTCGTTCTGCATTACATTATTATCGAGTCTGAAACACGGAACATATTCCCCAAAGATTTGGAAGAATTTCTGGAAATTAAACCGTCTTCCGTTACAAGTCTAATCAACAATTTGGAACGTAACGGCTATCTGCGCCGGGAAAGCTTGGCAGATGATGGGCGTTATAAAAAGCTTGTTCTGACGGATAAGACCATTGAAATTCAAGATGAAATCATAAATCGGATTGATGACTATATGAAAAGTATGTTTATCGGAATATCTGATGAAGATTTGAGGGTGTTTGAAAAAGTTATTATGCAAATGACAGCGAATATCGGATAGATATTCGTTTACCCATATAATTAGAATTCTAAATAAATTAAAAAGGGGGAAGATATTCAAATTTTTAGATAACAATACATTCAGCAAGGTTTATTTTTTTAGCCTAATACTTAGAATTCTAAATTTAGAGCAAAGGAGAAATTCTTATGACCAAACCACAAATGGCAGCCAATCCACTTGGCTATGAACGGATTGGCAAATTGCTTACAACTTATGCAATACCAAGTATCATTTCACTGATTATCAACTCTCTTTACAACATGGTTGATCAAATTTTTATTGGGCAGGGAGTTGGATTTCTGGGAAATGGAGCAACCAATATAATCGCACCTATCTCCACAATTGCGATTGCGATTGCCACCCTGTTCGGCGATGGCCTTGCCGCCTTTTTTAGTCTGAATTTAGGACAGGGTAATGAAGACAAAGCAGCAAAAGGTGTCGGAACCGCAGTGATTTCTTCAAGCATTATCAGCGTTCTTTATGCCGTTTTTGCTTTTGTTTTTTTAGTTCCATTGTGCCGTATTTTTGGGGCAACCGATAATATTATGCCTTATGCGTTGGGCTACGGACACATTATCGTTATCGGTTTTCCCTTCGCAATCGTTGCAACGGTTATCAATTCCGCTATCCGTACAGATGGAAGTCCCCGCTACGCAATGTTTTCGATGATGATCGGTGCGATCCTGAATACAATTCTTGACCCACTTTTCATTTTTGTATTCCATTGGGGCGTTGAAGGCGCGGCTCTTGCAACAATCCTTTCCCAATTTGTAGGGTTACTCTTTAACATCGCTTACTTGTTCAAATTTAAGACCATTCGTTTTAGGAGAGCATCTTTAATTTTGAACTGGTCTATAGCAGGCAGATTAGCGAGTCTTGGTTTTGCAAGTTGCTTTAACAACCTTACATCTACTGTGGTAGCCTTTGTTTCCAATAATCTGCTTACCCAGTATGGCGCACTTTCTGAAGATGGAGCCGACATTCCTTTGACCACCTTTGGATTGTGCATGAAAGTGAGCATGATTGCTTTTTCTGTGGGTATCGGTGTTGCAAGCGGCAGCCAGCCGATTATCGGCTTCAATTATGGAGCGCAGAAATATGATCGTGTGAAAAAAACATTTCTTTTGAGTGCTGGTATTTGTACGGTCATAACGGTCATCGCATGGATTATTTTCCAATGCTTCCCATTGCAGTTGATCCGCATCTTTGGTACTGAGTCAGTTCTGTATGAAGAATTTGCCGTGCAATGTTTTCACATTTATTTGCTGTTGACGTTCCTAAACGGTTTGCAAATGTGTACTGGTGTACTCTTCCAGGCTATTGGACAACCGGTAAAAGCAGCGATTGCTTCTTTGTCCAAACAGCTTATATTTTATTTGCCTGCCATGTTGATTCTGGCTCGCATTTTTGGCCTGACAGGTATTCTTATGGCTGGCCCTGCTGCCGATGCTCTTGCCTTTATTCTCTGTGCAATCCTGTGTTTTAAAGAAATCAGGAAAACGGAGAGAATGATGCCTAATGTTGCGTGATTTTCCTCATGGAATAAAGAAATTAGTTTTCTATTCCGCTATGACACTAATCGTTGCAGTATCACTTGTTATCTCTTGTTTACGGCAGAATGTTGAGCATGTTTTTCTTTGTTTATTGGCACTACTATTGTTTCAGATGCCAAATCTGCTAAAAAGGCGACTCAAGTTATATATACCGCCAATCATGGAGGCAATTATTGTAACTTTTATTGTCTGTGGATTGATTTTAGGGGAAGTAGAAAACTTTTTCCTGCGCTTTCCTTATTGGGATACTATATTGCATACAGTAAATGGCATTATTTGTTCAGCACTGAGCCTATCGCTAGTAGTGCTGCTCAATAAACAGGATCGATTACTTTTTCGCCTTTCACCTGTATTCCTTATGATTGTGTCCATTGCATTTTCTGTAATGATCGGTGTATTGTGGGAATTTTTTGAATTTGGAGTGGATTGCACTTTACATAAGGATATGCAAAAGGACACTTGGATCTCGAAGATAGCGACGGTTTCACTTGAAACAAATACAGTTGGAGAAATAACCATAATCTCCCCGATAGAAAAAGTAACCGTCAATGATGGAGAAATTGTACTGCCTGGATATTTGGATATTGGTTTGTACGATACAATGGAAGATTTAATTGTAACTTTTATAGGTGCAGTCGCTTTTAACTTGTTTGCAGCCATATATAGCAAAAAACATGCAGGGTTTATTTTCGGACTTCTGATTGATACGGAAGAGCATACCAAACAAAGCTCGGAGGTGCAAAACTGTGAAAAAAGAATTATTACAATTAGCCGTGAATTCGGGAGCGGCGGTCATAGCATTGGAAAAATTGTTGCAGAAACGCTGGGGATTTCCTTCTATGATCAAGAGCTGTTGGAAAAAATAGCAGAAGAAACCGGTTTTTCAAAAGAATTTGTTGAAAATACGGCCGAGTATTCTACTGCAAAAAATAGTCTTTTGTTCAACCTTGTTATCAACCGTTGTCTGAATGAGCGTACTGAACCCACTCCTTCTGACATGATTCACTTTGCGCAGGCAAAAATTATAAAAGACTTAGCTGAACGAGAAAATTGCGTCATTGTTGGCCGATGCAGCGATTACATCTTGCGTGATCGTAAAGATTGTCTGAATGTGTTTATCTGCTCCGATGAAGAAGATCGTGCCCATAGAATTTTAGAGCGATACGGAAAGACAGATAAACCAATTCAAAAAAGAATTGCTGACAAAGATGCCCGCCGAAAAACATATTACTCGCACTATACCAGTCGTTCGTGGGGGGTGCCGCAAAACTATGATCTTTGTCTGAACAGCGGCTCCATGGGCGAGGAAATGTGTGTAAAGACAATCGTTGAAGTGTTTAGATCCTTTTTCCAATGATACTCATTTGTTGAAAAAGTAGTCGTGCTCGTCTTTTGGCTGATTTGAGGGAAAACCATATGGAGAAAAAGGAATCGTCACTTATAAATCATTTACATAATGAGGATATATCTGTTATCCGAGCAATACAGGGCACAAAATTTGAACTCCTTGAATCGTCTTAAGTCCATTTTAAAAATATAAGAATAAGATTTTGAAACTGTCAATATTATACCAGATAGTCCCACATCTGGGTAGTCTCAATGTATGCGCTACCCAAACAAAGAAAAGCATCTGCTAAAAGCAGATGCCTTTCTTTGTTTGTCTTTTGTTGCCGAAAAAGATGCAGTAGCGGGTCTGCACAAAAAAGCAAACCGGCCCCGGCGCAGAACGGGACATACGGTCCCTCTGGGCTATAGCGTACTTGCACCGTACAAGTGTTTTGACCCCCGGCAAAACTTTGTCGCAGGGGTAATTCACTTGCCGCAAGTAATTTTAATCACCAAAGGGTGGAGCCGCGCGGAGGGCGGTGGAATCCAAAGAGATACGAATGAAGTGGCTTACCTCAAGACAAAAGTATACTACAACACAATCGGTTACAATTTATAAAATACACTTAAAATCAATATCTTTTAACTATCAAAATACACAAAAATATTAATGAGCATTTAAGTTGCTGAATATACGGTATTTATCTCTGTCAGTCTCCTTCCAACTTTGCTCAGACTCAGAGAAAATAATTTCTGGTGTATTTACTATTTGTATTATAGAGTGTTTTTCAATCAAGTTAATTGATGAAGAAGCAATGAATTTGGCACAGTATACTCTAGATCCAGAGCATCCGCCACACCAGGAAAAGTGCAGTAGCCAGCATAGCAATTCAGACCCGACAGCAATCCGGGATCCTCGGCACAGGCTCCCTCCACACCTTTGGATGCCATCTCCAGACCATAGGGCAGGGTGGCATTGACCAGGGCCATAGTGGAGGTGCGGGCCACCGCGCCGGGCATATTGGCCACGCAGTAATGGATCACACCATCTACGGTAAAAATGGGGTCATCATGGGTAGTGGGGTGGGAGGTCTCCACACAGCCGCCTTGATCCACCGCCACGTCCACAATTACCGCGCCGGGTTTCATGACTGCAAGATCCTCTTTCCGCACCAGCTTGGGCGTAGTGCGCCCAGGCAGCAGTACCGCGCCGATCACCAGGTCCGCCTGCGCCAAAGCGCGCCGGATATTATCCCGGGTGGAGTAAAGGGTGGTGATCTGCTTGGGGAAAATGTCATCCAGGTAAGCCAGACGGCGGGCGTTCACATCCAGCACCGTGACATTGGCGCCCATACCCACTGCCATCTTACAGGCATTGGTACCCACGTTGCCGCCGCCCAGAATGACGATATTACCCCGCTCCACGCCGGGAACGCCGGCCAGCAGGACCCCGCGGCCGCCGAAGGTCTTTTCCAGATATTTGGCGCCCTCCTGTACGGACATGCGCCCGGCAATCTCACTCATGGGAGCCAGACAGGGCAGCCCGCCTTCCCGGCCTACAATGGTCTCATAGGCCACCGCCTTTACCTTGGACTCCAACAGAGCCATGGTCAAGGGGCGGTCTGCCGCCAGATGAAGGTAGGTGTACAGAATCATATCGGGCCGGAAATAGGCATATTCACTGGCAATGGGCTCTTTTACCTTGATTACCATCTGGGCCTGCCAGACGTCCTTCGGGTCATCGAGAATTTGGGCGCCGGCCTGAATATATTCCTGGTCGGAAAAGCCGGACCCCATGCCCGCGCCCCGCTCCACCAGAACCTGGTGTCCGGCCTGGACAAAGGCGCTGACCGCACCGGGGGTCAATCCTACCCGAAATTCATTGTTTTTGATCTCCTTTGGTACCCCAATTTGCATCGCTGAACGCATCTCCTTGTATTATAAGAGTAGTAGTTATTAGAGCCCCTCTCCAAGGGCTGTGCTACACTGTAAAGGATGCCGTGGATTGGTGATCATCTCCTACCACAAGATGGTTCTCGAAAGGTTCCAACCACAGCCCTTTGCAGTTTTGCTAATCAGTTAAATACCGCCCGGTTTATGTGAAACAAGGCTACAAAAGCAAAGTGTTCTGTGGAACAGCATCACAAATTTACCGTTGGAGGTTTTTGAAATGGTCGTTTCCATTGGCATCGATGTGGCAAAGGACAAGCACGACTGCTTTATCCAGACTTCTGAGGGCTAAGCCCTGGTGGATTTGTTCACCATCTCTAACAATATGGATGGCTTCCATACGCTGCTGGAGAAGATTCAGGCCTGTACCGCACCCCAGGACAAAATAAGAGTAGGGCTTGAGGCAACCGGGCATTACAGCTACAATCTGCTGGGGTTTCTTTTGGACAATGGTCTGGCGACCTATGTCTTGAATCCCTTACGCACAAATCTCTACCGAAAAAGTATCAGCCTCAGAAAGGCCAAAACCGATCGGGTAGATGCACGAACGATTGCGGCTATGCTGCTATCCGATGCAGGCCTCAAAACCTACACGGATACAGCATACCACAACGAGGAACTAAAGTCACTCACCAGATACCGTTTTGACAAGGTAAAGGAGCGCGCCAAGCTGAAAACCTCGGTTTCCAGGCTGGTCTGTATTCTGTTTCTAGAGTTGGAAAATGGTTCCAACGCTCGATATGGCCTCTGTCTATGCCCTGCTGGAGGAGTTTCCGGGAGCAAACAGGTTGCCGGAGCACACCTGACAAAGCCTCAAATCTCTTTTGGAGAAGGCCTCTAAGGGCCGGTACAAGCGAGATGTGGAATTGTCAATTCGGGATGCTGCACGAATGTCCATTGGTTCCATAATGCCTGCCAAATCTCTGGAATTGCAGCATACCATCCCCGGCATTGGCTGCCGCATGGGCGCCATGCTCCTGGCTGAAGCGGGGGATCTGCCACGCTTTGACTCTCCGGACAAACTACTGGCTTATGCTATGTCACCGTCTACTTACCAGTCCGGACAACTGAATAACTGTTACCCACACATGGAGAAACGGGGCTCCAGATATCTGCGTTACGCACTTTTCAACGCCACCAAGTATGTCTGCCTTTGGGACCCAGCGTTTTCCGCTCATCTCGCAAAAAAACGGGCAGAGGGCAAGCACTACAATGTAGCCATCTCCCACGCAGCTAAGAAGTTGGTGCGGCTTATCTTCGCCATGGAGAAATCCAGGCAGTCCTACCGCTCAGCGGCTTGAGCCACCTTTTTGAATGGACAGCAGGGGTCTGATAAGACCTCAGCTTTGCCATACCCTTTTTGAACCATCTGTCTGTGAGCACTTCCACTCATTTTGAGGGTTGACTTTTAATAGTTAATCTTTTAACTCATCACAATCAGCCTAGGTTCTCCCTGGGGGCGTCTCCGAAGAGACGCCCCCAGCTGTCTGTTCAAAAACGGGGGTTATTTGCTCATCAGCTGGCAGCAGTTCGTGAGGAGCACGGCCATCTGGGCGCAGGTCGCCACTGCCTGGAGCATAAAGGTCCCCGCATCTGTGCAATAGTGCAGAACGGCGCCCACTGCCCACTCAATTGCGGTAGCCTGGCCGCAGTCGGAGAAGCCGGTGATGCTGCCGCTGGCGCTGGTATTGACGTTGGTACCTGCCATGAGACCGCGATCCAGCATATGGTCCACATCCCAAGCATGCTAGGTAGCTGAGGCTACTTCATCAAAAATATTCTCCACGGTAGTTTTTCCTAAAGAATGGCAAGAATCCTATCTGCAACCTGGTTGATGTATATGTCGAGACCTCTAGACCAGAAACATTCGGGTTCTAGGAGAACTTTCCTGCCTTGTCTCGGGTGAAGGAGGTGTAGTCTTTGGAGGGCTTAAAAGTAGCATCATAGCGCTCACTTCACTGGGGGACGCGCTCATGTAGGTCTGATCCACGGATGCAGCCTGTTAATCTTTACTCTCACCAAAACCAGAAAGCTGGATGCCGCTTTTTAACAACAGAGAGTTTAGCCTCCGGTTTTCAGGTAGCGCATAAGCTCTCCGCGATTCATTCCGGCAATACCCAGTTCCTCCATTGTGCGAGCTTCTTTGTAGAAATCGCGTGCGCAAACAGCGCACAGGACATCAACAAGTGCCTTGTGGACAGTGTAAGGGAAGCCAAACTGCTTGAAAAATTCCACGCTGGGAATCAGGCCGTACGGCACATCTTCGGTGACATAACGGTAGTCCATAGTCTTAGGCATAGGACTGTAACCAAAGTGCTCCAGAGATTTTTGAATTTCGGATATAGTCTCTCCTTTGGCCCCCTGATGCTCATACCACTCGAAAACAATATCATTCAGGTGACGGACTTCGGTGTTCTCCAGGACATTAATGTTACGGCGCTCTACATCCAATGCATCCAGAAGATTGTCCAACGACTTGGTGCAGCATTCACGATAAAAGAGGCGGTCTTCTGCGTTGTCAATATTAGCGGCGTTCAGGAGCATAAGGGAAGTGTGCAGAGTGGTATTGATATTGGACAGCGCAGTTTCGAGAACATTATTATACTTAATCAGGTAAGGATAAAGAACTTTTAATTTTGCGATCACTTCATTCTCATGCGCGGTGGGGAAACAAGCCACGCCCATGTTGTGCTTATATCCTCTTACCCAAACAGAACTGGGAGATTTCTTCCGGCAGGCATACATCATGCAGGAAAACTCAGCTAACGTGACCTGTGCAGTGCAGCCCTGCTGTTTCATCACATTGTGAAAATAGAGAGAACCGCCAAAGTTCGCGGGAGTCAATACAACAATTTGTCCGTCTCTCAGGTGCGGAGCACACATAGAAGCAATAGTATTCATGGAGTAAGCGGGGACCACCACAAAAATAATGTCAGATTCTTCAATGGCTTCGGAAATATCAGTGGTAATTTTATGAAGCTTGGCAAAGCCTCCCTGGAGGCCGTTATTTGCATAGGCTTCCATATCGATGCCGCCGCGTTTAATCACTTCGGACAGCCCACTGGAAAACTGAGGCAGTTCAAACAGTGTTACCTGATGACCGCGGATGGTAAGATCCGCTGCGGTTGCAAATCCGCCGTTTCCACCGCCAATAACAGTTACTTTTTCCATAATGTAAAACCTCCATTAACATCAAAATTTGTTTGCTCAAATATTGGGAAGACTGGTATATAAAATCTATAGATATAGATTTTATATTGTCTGTACGCCTCTTCCTGTATACTCGGTTTTTTATGTGGATTTATAAAGCTAGTAAATTGTTAGATAGTCAGCGATTAAAAAATAATTGGGCCAACAAAAGCCATGATAACTAAGTAGATCACTAAAAATCCAACACCAAACCAAAGTGCCTGAAGTACTTCTTTGGTATTGGAGCATTGGCTAATGCCCATTTGTACCACAAAGTTGGTGGTAGGATAGGTGTTGCCAGTCAAACGGGTAGAAGCCAGGAGAATCAAAGCCATACATCCTGCTGGCAGACCTACTTCCGCAGCCATTCCACCGAACATGGAAGCAATCAGCTGAATTTCAGCAACTACGGAAGATTCGATACCGAAACCGCCGACCAAAGAAGCGATTAGCATAACACCGGCAGGACCTCCGCTGGTAGCAAGGCCTTCAATTAAGGAGGTAAACGCCTCAAAGCCACCGGCAGCAGTGACTTGCATCAGTAGAACATTAATACACAGAGCAATAAACAGCACCTGGGTCTGTTTTTTAGCTCCTTTTACTACACAGGAAACAGCGGCCTCCAACTTAGTTCCGGAAAAAAATGCCAGTACAGCGGCTAGGAGTACCATGACTACCAGTACATAGTTGCTCCCTTGCTTTGTAATAATGCCGTAGGCAATTAATACAACGAACAGCAATAAGAAAGCAATAGTAGCGCGAACCTGTTTCGGAGTAATCGATTCTCTCGATATGTCTTTGAGTCCTTCCCCTACATCATAGCTCTCATACCCTTCGGTTCGTTTTTGGGCGCGGATACAGCCGATCCATGTGCCAATTAACCAGACCGTTGCGAAGGGAATCCCTGCCTGAAGCATATAGGTTGCATAAGAGAGCCCCGTCACCTCCAATGTCATTAGAGTAACACCGGTGATGGGCCCCAAAATCAAACCAATCTCACCGGCAGCCTTAAACAGTGCGGCAACTACAGTTGGAGTAACGCCAAGGGTAGCCATAATGGGAATCATGATGGGGGCAATCACTGCGTTTCCGCCAGAGGAAGTTCCCAGCAGTCCGCTAACCAAAATGGAGCAGACGCACAGGGATATCTTCGCTTTTGTGCGGCTGTTTACACCAATACGATCGACAATAAAATAAACCAATGCGTTGGAAACCTTGGTCTCTGACATCAGCGCGCCAATTCCTGCACCCATCATCATGATTAACGCAATCAAGGCAGGGGAGGAACTGAGGGACTCTTCGAAGGCCTCTGCCAGCATTCCTGGGTCCCACCCCAAAAGAATGGAGCCTAGAGCAACGCTGATAATCAGTGCGCTTAAATTTTCAACTCCTCGCAGTGCAAGAACGATAAACAGGAGAAGAGGCAATAAACCTAAAATAGAAGGGGCAGAAATCAACGCCCAAGAACCCAATTCCATGTAGTCAACTCCCTTTTAAAACGATTTCGTTATTCTGTACAAGTTTTGTTTAATTTTCTCAGCTAGTTTGATTTTGTTGTCGGTTTGATTCTTGTGAGAGGCAGGAACTTGCAGAAAACCTTTCATAAACAATAGAACTGGCGCTGCACCCCCCCTTAACATCTATGTTTGTGTGTCCTAGCCTTTGATGCAAGCACCGATTACAAACCGCACACAGCATATTAGATAAAGCGGTTAGTTATAGTATCCATTTGTAATGTCGCTGGAAGGAGAGAATGTTTGCTAACTGCTCCAAGATACTGGTGAATAAATCATAAACAGACTAAACAAGATGGAAATAATTCTCTTTTTCATATTGTCCTCCTAATAATGCATAGTTTGATGTTGTGAAACATCTGCAATATAGACTCAGCAATTTTGATGCCAGAATGAATAAAGTTTTAAAGAGCTAGGTAAAAAAATTAATTACAACGATATTAAAAGGCAAACGTCTTCAAGATAAAGACAAGTTTTCCCCGCTTGATCGTATATTGAAGACATATTTATGTATTTGAGTAACGATTAAAACATAGTATGTTGGTTAATGAAAGAAACTATATTGCAAAACTTTGACAAGATGGTAATTCGTCTTGTTAAAGTGTCTATTTTTTTAGAATTAATCTATAAATATTTACACACTCTACCTTTTATGTTAAACTGTATATGCCAATACAATTGGAAGGGAAGAAAGAAACCTATGTATAAGATTGCTGTCGTAGGTTCTGACCGCTTTAAAGAATACACGCAACAGATAAAAGAGACGCAACTTTTTCCTCAGGTACAGTTGTTCTATATATCAAATAATGGGACATCGGATGAAATGATTCGTGCAGCAAAACATATCATTCGGAAGGAAAAAATAGAATGCCTGGTTCTGGGGCCATTTGATCATGAGATAATTTCCCCCCATGTGAACATACTATGTTACGCCATACATCCAAGTATTCGAGACTTTCTTCTGATCCATAACCAAATTATTGATTATAGTAAGACCGCAGTGGTTTTGTCCCGAAAAGATGCCATTGATTTTGGTGTGCTGGAAAGTTGCCTTAAAATCAAATATAACACTTTTTACTACGATAAGATTGAGAAAGTAACTGCACTGATTGAGAAACTAATTGCACTGGGCTATCAAGAGGTCATATCCAACCGAGTTGTTGTTGCACAAGCAAAGCAATATGGAATTAAGGGTTATTACTTTTACGGGCAAAAAACAGTTGAGGAAGGCATTGGCAATGCTATCCAGTTAATTCGAAATTTTAAACGTGAGCAGAATCACATCAATGAAATAACGACGCTGTTGGAAAACACATTATGCGGCGTTATTTATACAAGTGGAAGTGATTTTCTAATTAAATATATAAATAACACGGCTCTTGCATTTTTAGAGCGAAAAACGAGCGAACTGCTGCAGCAACCGCTAAAAAATGTGTTCCCTCAAAAACTGATCCAACAGACCATAGAGCGTAATACCCCGGAAGTTCAAATCCAATTTACCTTGTGCGGCGTTGATGTAATTGGAAATATAATTCCTCTAAGTATAAGTAATAATACGCCTGGAATTTGCCTGATGTTTGAGAAATCCTCAAATATTTTGGAATACGAAGCCATGATTCAGCGGGAGTATAAACGAAAAAAGTTTCATACACGATATTCCTTTTATGATATTATTGGAAAAGATACAGAACTACTTAAGACGATCGACAAAGCCAAGCGTTTTGCAGCCAGCAATTCAACTGTATTGATTTCAGCAG
>OGGQ01004244.1_pt1 | contig 12189 bp, 10 predicted proteins | sample 1571191 | NCBI WGS metagenome assembly OGGQ01 (sample SAMEA2582061, study PRJEB24529) | metagenome | biome: Human gut stool | place: China | collected 2011
TACAAAATCGGCAAGGGGCCTTCCAGCTCCCACACCATCGGTCCGGAGCGGGCGGCCCGGCGCTTCCGGGAGACGCATCCAGATGCGGATGCCTTCCAGGTACGGCTGTACGAGTCCCTCTGCAAAACCGGAAAGGGTCACGGGACCGACCGGGTCCTGCATGAGGTGCTCTCCCCCATTCCCACGGAGGTTGTTTTCTGTGAGGAGACGCCTCCGGACGTCACCCATCCAAACACCATGGATTTCCTGGCGTTTCAGGGCGGGGAGGTCGTGGATACCGCCCGCGTCATCTCCGTGGGAGGCGGCGACATCCAGTTCGCTGATCTGGAGGAGGAGACGGCCGAGGTCTATCCGGAAAACAGCTTCGCGGAGGTAGAGCAGTTCTGCCGCTTCCGCAGTCTGGACCTGGCGGAATATGTGGAGTTCAACGAGGGACATGAAATCTGGCCGTTTCTGGCGGACATCTGGCAGGCGATGAAGCAGTCGGTGGCGGATGGTCTGGCGGCAGAAGGCATCCTTCCTGGAGGATTGAAGATCGAGCGGAAAGCGAAGATGCTCTATCACCATCAGGACCCCAACGAAATCCCTCAGGTGCGGGAGTGCCGGATCATTTCCTCTTACGCCTTTGCCGTGAGCGAACAGAACGCGGACTGCGGGACGATTGTGACGGCACCCACCTGTGGGTCCTGCGGGGTGATTCCGGCGGCCCTTTTGTATATGCAGCAGCAGCGGCACTTTACTGACGAGCAGATGCTACCAGGGTTGGCAGTGGCGGGACTGATCGGAAACTTGATCAAGCACAACGCCTCCATCTCCGGGGCGGAGTGCGGCTGCCAGGCGGAGATCGGCGCGGCGTGTTCCATGGCCGCGGCGGCGCTGACGTACCTCTTTGGGCTGAGGACAGACCAGGTGCAGTACGCGGCGGAAATTGCGCTAGAGCACCACCTGGGCCTGACGTGCGACCCCATCTGCGGGCTGGTGCAGGTGCCCTGTATTGAGCGAAACGCAGTGGCCGCCATGCGGGCAATGAATTCCTGCAATCTGGCCTATTTTCTAGCGGATACCCAGCGGATTTCCTTTGATATTGTGGTACGGACGATGTATGAGACAGGCATCAGCATGAACCAGCGCTTCCGGGAGACTGCGGAAGGCGGCCTTGCGAAGATGTTTGAACGGAGAAGGCGCTGAGCACATCAAAAAAGAGTAAGGAGTGGTCCTATGAGAATTTTGGTAACAGACGGTATGGACGCCAGCGCAGTGGAAAAACTGCGTGGGGACGGTTATGAGGTAGTAGAGCAGTTTTATGAGCCGGAAGCCCTGGGCGGCGCTCTGCGGGAGTTTGACGCAGTGGTGATCCGGAGCGCCACAAAGATCAAGGAGCCCCAGATTGACGCCGCCAAGGGCGGTCGTCTGAAGCTGATCATCCGGGCCGGCGTGGGTGTGGACAACATTGCGGTGCAATATGCGGAGGCGGCGGGCATCACGGTGAAGAATACGCCCCGGGCCTCCTCCAACGCAGTGGCGGAGCTGGCCATGGCGCTGCTGTTCTCCTGCGCGCGGAATATCTCCATTGCAGGACACACCATGCGGGAGGGCAAATGGGAGAAGAAGGCCTATTCCAAGGGATTTGAGCTCTCCGGCAAGACGATGGGTGTGATCGGTTACGGCCGTATCGGCCGGCTGGTTGGCGAAAAGGGTCAGGCCCTGGGGATGAAGGTACTATCTGTAGTGCACCGGAACAAGCCCGAGGGATGCGAGAGCGAGACGATGCATTTTGTGACCATGGACGAGCTGTTGTCCCAGTCGGACATTCTGGTGCTGTGCGCTCCCAGTGGGGAGAAACCGCTGGTGGACGCGGAGAGCCTTGCGAAGATGAAGGACGGGGTGGTGATCATCAACGTCTCCCGCGGCTCCAACGTGGACGAAGAGGCGCTGCTGGAAGGCCTGAACAGCGGCAAGGTAAAGGCCGCAGGTCTGGACGTGTGGCTGAGTGAGAAGGACCCCAACTGGACCCTGGCACAGCATCCCGCAGTCTCCTGCACTCCCCACATCGGGGCTGGCACGAAGGAGGCCCAGAAGCGGATCGGCGCGGAGCTGGTGGATATCATTGAGCATTTTAACTGAGTGATGGATAAAGTGGGAGGGCCGGCGTGCAAGCGCCGGCCCTCCCGCTCCTTTGTCTCCAACAACTTTGCAGAAATCCCGGCGGCCGAGCGTAAAAAACGCTGCTCTCTGGTGCCTTTGTTTGATATCCTGCTGGCGTTTTTGGGGTTGTATGGATGCATCCGATGTTACCGGTTGCTGTACTCCCCCTGTCCCATTTGTCAGCCTTTCCTCCGATTCCTTCATCTAAAGCGCCTTTCCAATCGTCCGGGTCCTACACCCGTTCCTTCCAATAACCTCTTAATTTTTATAATATCTTTGAAAATCCTTCATATTTGTTCACGAAATTTTAACTGCCATCTCTATTTACATTTTAAAGTTGTCAGTATATAATATCATTATTCCAATTTAAAGACGGTGAAATCCTATGAAAGAAACGGTTGTCCCCTCCCAATACCTGCAGATTGCTCTGGATATTGCCCAGCGCATTGCCAAAGGTGAACTTCCGGAAGGCAGCCGGATTTATGGCCGGTCTTTGATGGCGTCTGAATATAACGTATCTCCGGAAACCGTCCGGCGGGCCCTTCGGCTGCTGGCGGATATGAAGGTGGTGGAGGTCAAGCCTCAGAGCGGCGCTGTGGTTCTCTCTGCAGACAGCGCCCAGCGGTACATTGAAAATTTCGAAGAGAGTGCCGACATCCATGCCCTGCGCTTGAAGCTCAAAGAGCAAATGGAGGCCTCCGCTGATCTCTATCGCCGCATGGCCGAGACAGTGACGGCCCTGGTAAAGAGTCGGGACACCTTTTCCGCCGCTCACGAGCCGTTTCCGAACTATGAGGTCCCTGTTCCAAAAGGCTCCCCTTGTATTGGACAGAGCATCGGCGCTTTAAAATTCTGGCAGTCCACCGGCGGCACGATTGTCGCAATCCGGAGAGGTCAAACGGTGATTCTCTCTCCTGGCCCCTATGCGGAGCTCTACGCGGGAGATGTCATCGTCCTGGTCGGCAGCTCCACCGCTGCCGAAGCCGCCAACCGTTTAGTAACTGTAAAGGAGTGAGCAATATGATCCAATTCCAGCACGTCTCCAAAAGCTATGGAAAGACCCCCATTCTCAAGGACCTGAACTTCACCATCCCTGACGGGCAGTTCGTCATCCTGATCGGGCCGTCCGGCTGCGGCAAGACCACGACCATGAAAATGATCAACCGCCTTCTGGAGCCGGATTCCGGAACCATCCTCATCGACGGACAGGATATCCACAGTCAAGACAAGGTAGAACTGCGGCGGCACATCGGATATGTGATTCAACAGATTGGTCTGTTTCCTAACATGACCGTAGCCCAGAATATTTGTGTGGTTCCCAAGCTTTTAAAATACGATAAGTCCCGCTGCGATCAAATTGTTCAGGAGATGCTGCAACTGGTGGGCATGGAGCAATATGCGGACAAGTACCCCTCAGAGCTCTCTGGCGGACAGCAGCAGCGCATCGGCGTGCTGCGGGCGCTGGCGGCCTCTCCTCCGATCGTGCTCATGGACGAACCCTTCAGCGCCCTGGACCCCATGACCCGTGAGTCCCTTCAGGACGAGGTGAAGAGCATTCAGCAGAAGCTGAACAAGACCATTGTCTTTGTCAGCCATGACATGGGAGAGGCATTAAAGCTGGCAGATGTCATCATCTTCATGGAAAGTGGTCAGGTGGTGCAGATGGCCTCTCCGGAGGAGATGCTGGAACATCCAGCCAATGATCTGGTACGTAACTTCCTCGGCAAGCATGCTCCTGACGTCCCCGCGCCCTCCACTGTGGAGCACTTCATGCGCACAAACGTGGTCTCTGTCAGAAAGGACCGGGGTGTACTGGAATGTGCGGAGCGCATGGCCCGCAGCAGCGTGGACTCCCTGCTGGTCACTGACGAGCACGAACGGTATGTGGGGACCATCTCCATCGGTGATATTCGCCACTGGGGCCGGGAGCTCACCAGCATTGAACCCCTGGTCCGCCAGAGCGCCCGGACCGCCCGGGTGGGCGACGAGGCCAAGGAGAGCTTTGACTACCTGCTGGATTCCGGTGCCAACTATGTGGTGGTCCTGAATGCGGACGATACCATTGCGGGCATCGTCACCAAGACCAGCGTGGCACGGTCCGTGGCGGAGAACCTGTGGGGGGAGGCCAAATGATGACTCTCCTTCAAACATACGGCGCGGATCTGATCAAGGCCATCTGTGAGCACACGATTTATGTGTTGATTTCCGTGGCTATCGGCTTTTCCGTTGGGCTGGTGTGCGGGATTCTGCTCTCCCGTGTCCCCCGCTGGCTCTCCGGCATCATCATCCCGGTGCTCTCCATCTTCCAGACCATCCCCGGCCTGGTATTCATCGGTGTTCTGTTCATCTTCTGGGGCGACATCTATCCCACGGTGATTGTGGCTCTGAGTGTTTACGCCATGTTTCCAGTGCTGAAAAATACGTACACCGGCATTCTTGGCGTGGAGGAACGGTATCTGGAGGCTGCAAGAGGCTGCGGCATGTCTCCGTTTCAGACCCTGATCCGGGTGGAGCTGCCTCTGGCCATGCCCATCATCATCGCAGGTCTCCGGATGGCCGCAATTTATACCGTCTCCTGGGCGGTACTGGCCTCCATGATCGGTCTGGGCGGCTTAGGTGATTTTGTATATCGGGGCACCTCCTCCAACAACAATACGCTCATCCTGCTTGGCGCCATTCCGGCTGCTGTTCTGGCCATTCTCTTTGGCGTTTTGATTGACCTGCTGCAAAAGAAGGTTACTCCCCGCGGACTTTGGAAGGAGGCAGGCAGATGAGCTGGGACTTGATTTTCCAACACCTGTTCATTGTTCTTGCGGCAAGCCTGCTCTCTATTCTGGTAGGGCTTCCCTTGGGAATCTGGGCCTATGTGTCCAAGGGCGTCCGGCCGGTCATTCTCCGGATTGTGGACCTGCTGCAAACCATCCCCTCCCTGGCATTACTCGGCATCATTATGGTGGTGCTGGACCCCGGAAAGCCCACCGTGATCATCGGCATCATGCTCTACTCCCTGCTGCCCATCGTGCGCAATACCTGCCTGGGCCTTCAGGAGGTGGACCCAGGCGTGAAGGAGGCGGCCCGGGGCATGGGCATGAGCAAGCCGTACCGGGTTTTGATGGTGGAATTCCCCCTGGCGTTTCCCACGGTGTTTACTGGCATCCGCATCGCGGTGGTGAACGCCATCGGCACCGCCGTGTTCGCGGCCTTTGTGGGCGGCGGCGGCCTGGGCGGTGTTATTACCCAGGCAATCCGTATCTCGAACATGCCGCTGATCCTGGCCGCCACTGGCGTGCTGATGGTCATCGCAGTGGTGCTGGACCTGGTGATGAGCTGGTTCGAGGGCCAGATGCGCAAATCCAAGGGCGGGTCCAAAAAGATGTGGATTCCCGTGGCGGCCATTGTGGTGGCCTTCTGTCTGCTGCTGCCCTATGGCCGCGGCGGCACCGGCGATATTCTGCTCTATGACGGCGATTATTCTGAGACACAGCTGATGCATCATATGGTGAAGATGCTGGTGGAGGACCAGACCGATCTGACCGTCACCATCCAGGACCAGATGTCCCAGGTAAACAACTGGAACTCCCTCAAGGGCGACGGTCACACTTGCGACCTCATGATCTCTTACGACGGCACGATTCTCACCACGTTCCTGGGACAGGACACCGTAGACGTGCCGGAGGGCATGACCATCTACGAGTACGTTCAGGGTGAGCTGGAGGGCTATGGTCTGCGGCAGCTGGAGCAGCTGGGCTTTGAGAATACCTACGCCATTGGCGTACCGGAGGGACTGGCTCAGGAGTACGGCCTGGAGACCATCAGCGACCTGATCCCCGTGGCGGATCAGCTGACCTTCGGTGCGGAACAGGAGTTCTTTACTCTGGAGGGCAGCATGAAGTACGAGCCCTTTGTGGCCTTCTATGGTCTGAACTTCAAGGACCACTCTTCCGTGGATATGGGACTGAAATATTCCGCCATTGAAAACGGCAGCTTTGATGTGGCGGTGGTCTACACCACCGACGGCCTGAACAAAAAGGTGGGGTTGAAAGTTCTGGAGGATGACAAGAGTTTTTTCCCGGACTACAACGGAGTGTTTCTGGTACGGGACGATCTGATGGAGAAATATCCGGAGCTGGATGGAATTCTCAACCAGCTCGCCGGCAGGATCTCCTCGGATCAGATGGCAGATCTGACCTACCAGGTGGATGTGGAGGGCCGCACGGTAGACGATGTGGCCCGGGAATTCCTGATCAGTCTGGGCCTGCTGGTGGGATAAAGCGCTCCTAAAAACACGCTCTGGAACGACTGCGTCCCAGAGCGTGTTTTTTCAGAAAGAACGAAGCCGCTGCGAAACCATGTTCCCCGTGTTTTCGTCTATGCTGGCAGAGAAAGGAGGCTGACATGTGGAGGACAATCAGATTATTGACCTGTACTGGGCCCGGGACCAGCGGGCTATTGACGAGACCAGCGGAAAATACGGCGGCTTCCTGCTGCAACTGGCCTGGAATATTCTCCGCAGCCATGCAGATGCGGAGGAGTGTGTCAACGACACTTATCTGCATACCTGGAACGCCATTCCACCCGCCCGCCCCTCAGCCCTGAAGCTCTGGCTGGGGCGGATTGCTCGGAATCTGTCTTTGGACCGCTGGAAGTGGACCAGAGCTCAAAAGCGTGGCGGTGCCGGCATGGAAGTTCTGTTGGGTGAACTGGACGACTGCGTTCCCACGTCCCACAGTCCTGAGCGGTGTCTGGAGGACCAGGAGATCGCAGATTTGATCGGCGCCTTTTTGCGGCGTTTGCCGCCGGAGCGCCGGCAGATCTTTCTCCGGCGGTACTGGTATGGCCAAGAGCTATCGGAAATCGCCGGGGCGCTTGGCTGCGGCCAGGGGAAGGTGAAGTCCTCCCTGTTCCGCACCCGAAAGGCGCTGCGGGCCTATTTGGAACAGGAGGGAGTGGCACTATGAGCGAGCGTCTTTTCTGGATTTTAGGTCTGATAGCCGATGATCTCATCGAGGAGGCGGGCCGTTCCGCCTCCCGCCGGCGGCCCTGGCGGAATCTCGCCGCCGCAGCCTGTGTGGTGCTGGTGTGCGGCGCTACCTTCGGCTTTCTGGCAGACTCTGGTGGAAATCTCCTGAGTGGAGGCGCAAGCGGTAATACCGCCAGCGATGGGGCAAGTGCCGGTGCAGGCGAGCATGACGGCGGGACCGCGTTCATGTCCTACGCCGGTCCCATCCTTCCTCTGACCACCGCAGAGGCGAATCCCGGCCTGCTGTCTGAGCGCACGATCACCTGGGACCTTTCCCCAGGGACCTATGCAGACGGCTCTCCCCGCCAGTGGGGGGCTGCGGTGTCAGACTGCTATGCGCTGACGAATCCCTCAGAGGAGGCTATCACCGTGACGGCCCTTTATCCTTTCACCGGCAGCTTTTCCGCTCTGCCATCCATCCAGCCGGAGGTGACGGTGAACGGCGCGGCGGCAGAGCCCAAGCTGTACGCCGGCCCCTATGCCGGCGGCTTCCGGGATGCGGGCGAGGCGGATGACTCCACTTGGAACCTGGCCCGCCCCTCCTCCTGGACGGACTACCAGGAGCTGCTGGAGAGCGGCGCCTATCTTGATCAGGCTCTGGGCGAGGAGCCCCGGCTGGACGTCCCAGTAACGGTTTATTCCTTCTCCGACTTCTCCCTGCCGGAAGACGCCCCGGACGCCGCCACCCAAGCCGTGACCTTCACCCTGGACCCGGAGCGGACCACCGTGCTGTCCTATGGCTTCAACGGCATGAGCCAGGAGGCCGGCTGGAGGCAGTACAGCTATTTTGTACCAAACGGGGTCCGCTCTGAATCGGATTTGAAGCTGCTGGTGATCATCGGGGATGACTTGGGAGCATACACTCTTCAGGGCTATGTGGACGGAGGCTGTGAGCAAATGCTTGCAGATGTCTCCTGTACCGTAACCCGGACGGAAACCACTTTCGACGCGGTGCTGGAGGAGATCTGTCGGAGCTACGCGGCAGAATACAATGCGCGGCGATCCACGGAAGAGGCCACCGCTTTTGATTTCCTATCTCTTGACATGCTTCAGCGGGCAGCGGCAGAGTTGCTGACCCAGTATGGGCTGTTCTCCGAAAATGCCAAGGACCGTTACAGCGACGGGCGGCTGGATGAAATCGTCAGCGAGTCCCTCGTTCAGGAACGAGTCCTATACCTCGCTTTTCCCGTGACAATTCCTGCCGGAGGCAGCGCTGCAGTATCGGTTGCACTGTGGAAGGAGCCCAGCTACGATTTTGGCTGCTCCGGGTCTGAAAACACAGATCTCCAGGGTTATGATCTGATCACTTGTCTTGGCTCCACGCTGAATTTTACCTCTCAGACCGCCGTGCTGGCAGAAACCCAGGGTGTGGAGCTTGTCCGGCAAAACATCGGCTTTGATCCGGAGGATGGCATCACCCAGGTCCCCTTGGACCTGACCGAGGAACACTATTTCATAGAAATCCGTCCCACCCCCTGATAGTACGATCCGCCGCCTCGCAAGTGCGAGGATAACAGCGGGGCTGCAATGTGTTTTCCGTTTAGAGTGAGCTGTGGCCTTACATGAGGAAAACCGCCCCCCAGACTTCTGAAACTCTTTCCCGATTTAGGAACATTCCATGATTGACCAGACGTGGCCGCCCCAATGGGGCGGCCACGTCTAACTCAGTTCTCTGCGGAAGAGTGCAATTTCAAAATCACCATGGTCATGGCACCCTCCCGGGCCACTGCATTGGAGTTGCTGTTCAGTGTCAGCACGGTCTCCTCTGGTGCCGTTAAAATAAAGGATGCAGAGCCGGATACACTGGCATTGTTTTCCGCCGTACGGCTGTAGACGCCATACTCCAAAAATCCACGGCCCTGATAGGCCGGTGTGATCTGGAGGTATCCCGCCGTTAGCAAAATGGCAGAGATGTGATAGGTCACAAGATACGTTCCAGGCAGCAGGGTGATCTGCGTGCCGGAGGTCTGAACAATGTGCCCGGTGGCATCTGCTGTTCCAGTGGCAAAGGGGATGGGACTTCCATCTGGTAATGGCACCATCAGCGTGACAAATGAGGCATAAATGTCCGGTCCGGCAGGCCCCTCTGGACCGGCGGGTCCTTCCGTGCCGGTCTCACCTCGTGGAATGGAAAAGTCCAGCTGCGCACCGCAGGGGGTGGGCGTCACGCGCACCTGGGCATCCGTACCAGGATCAGTGGTAATCGTCTGACCTACAGTAATATCTGGCAGTGGGCAGCAGAAATGAATTTGGCAGTCAGAACTACCTGGGGTTGGCTGCATATACAACGGCCTCCTTTCCAAGGGGTCAGAACAGTATATGCCCATTCCAGCTATTTCGCCTCAGGACTGATCCGATCCGCTGCGGCCGCCGCAAGCTTTGCTCCCAACCAACCTACAACGGCTCCCAGCACCGCTCCCCCCAGAACATCGCTGGGCCAATGAACATAGAGGTACAGACGGGAAAACGCAATCAGCAGAGCCCAGAGCAGGGCCGGCTTCCACAAAGGGCTGCCAGATGCCTTGAGTGCAAACACGGCGGCAAAAGAGGCTGCCGTGTGACCAGAGGGAAATGAGGCATCCCCCGGAGGGGGAATCAGCAGCACCACATCCGGCCGCTCCACAAACGGACGAAGCCGCCCGATCAGAGGCTTGAGCACCAGGTTGCAGGCAATCAAATCCAATGTCAGCCCAAAGGCCACCGCCGCTCCGTGCCGGCGCTGCCCCTTTAACAGCACCAACACTACTGCCAGCAAAATCCAAATTTCCCCATGGTTTGCCGTCCAGCTGATCCATGGCATCGCCATATCCAGGAATTCACACCGCAGATGCGTCTGAATCCAGTCCAGAATTGCCAGCTCCGCAGAGTGCATGTGAGATCACCTCTTTCAAAGTAATATCTTTGCTATGTCGCAGACATGATTATAGCGAAAAGCCGCCCGGAACGCAAGAAGGAGGCTCTCCCCGGTGCTGACTGCTGATAAAATCTCATCCTGAGAAAATTTCTCTTTTTCTCCTTTTGTTGCAAAAACAACTTGTTCTTGTTGACATCATCCGATATAATTACAACATCTTGTGGTTGGAGTGTGATTACAGTGCGCATCAGTGGTTTACAGAAGCTGTCCATGGTGGATTATCCCGGAAAGCTGGCCGCTACGGTATTTACCGGTGGGTGCGATCTCAGATGTCCCTTCTGCCACAATGCGCCCCTGGTCGTTCGGGTTGCCGAGACGCCTCACCTCTCCCAGGAGGAGATTCTCTCTTTCCTGGACAGCCGGCGGGGACTTTTAGACGGGGTGGTGCTCTCCGGCGGAGAACCATTGCTGCAGCCCGATGCGGCGGAATTCCTGCGAGCCGTTCGATCCATGGGGTTTGCGGTGAAGCTGGACACCAACGGCTGCCACCCGGAAGCTCTCGCAGACATTTTGCGGCAGGGACTGGCGGATTATGTAGCCATGGACATCAAGAACTGCCGGGAGAAATACGCCGGGACCGTGGGAGTGCCGGACTTTGATCTGGCGCCGGTGGAGGAAAGCATCCAGCTGCTGTGCCGTAGCGGTGTGGAGTTTGAGTTCCGTACCACGGTGGTCCGGGAGTTCCACACCGCTGCGGACATCACGGCCATCGGCAGATGGCTGGAGGGTTCTCCCCGGTATTTCCTGCAAAAGTTTGTAGATTCCGGCGATTTGGTCGGAAGCGGCTGTCATGCTCCGGAGGATGAAGAGATGCGGGCTATGGCAGATGCCGCAAGGCCGTGGTTTCAAGCGGTTGCGCTGCGGGGCATTGACTAGATTTAGTTTTCTTTGGCATTTTAAACGAAAAAGAATACCATATCTTGTGTCTTCTTTTCTTGACTTCCCCCGCCAATATGTTACAATGGATTTCGCGGGACCTTTGTCCCTTCGAATGAATATCACACGAGAAAGTAGGGAGCATTATGTATCAAGTGGTCAAGCGCGACGGCAAGATCGCCGATTTCGACATCTCCAAGATCAGCGTCGCGATCACCAAGGCCTTTGAGGCCACCCAGAAGGAGTTCAATCAGGACATCATTGATTTCCTGGCTTTGAAGGTCACCGCGGACTATCAGGACAAAATTCATGACAGCCGCGTTACCGTGGAAGATATTCAGGACAGCGTAGAGAGCGTACTGGGTAAGGCCGGCTATGAGGACGTGGCCAAGGCTTACATTCTCTACCGCAAACAGCGGGAGAAGGTCCGCAACGTCAAGTCCACCATGCTGGACTACAAGACTCTGGTGGATGACTATGTGAAGATCAACGACTGGCGGGTGAAGGAGAACTCCACTGTCACCTACTCTGTAGGCGGCCTGATCCTCTCCAACTCCGGCGCCATCACCGCCAACTACTGGCTCAGCGAGGTCTATGACCAGGAGGTGGCCCAAGCTCACAAGAGCGGCGACATTCATCTCCACGACCTCTCCATGCTCACCGGCTACTGTGCTGGCTGGAGCCTCAAGCAGTTGATCCAGCAGGGCCTGGGCATCCCCGGAAAGATTAATTCCTCCCCTGCCAGCCACCTCTCCACCCTCTGCAACCAGATGGTGAATTTCCTCGGCATCATGCAGAATGAGTGGGCCGGCGCCCAAGCGTTCTCCTCCTTTGATACCTATCTCGCTCCCTTTGTCCGTACCGACAATCTGACCCAGAAAGAGGTCAAGCAGTGCATCCAATCCTTTGTCTATGGTGTGAACACCCCCTCCCGGTGGGGTACTCAGGCGCCGTTTTCCAACATCACCCTGGACTGGACCGTGCCCAAAGACCTGGCGGACCTGCCAGCCATCGTGGGCGGTAAGGAGATGGACTTCACCTACGGCGATTGCAAAAAGGAAATGGACATGGTGAACAAGGCGTTCATCGAAATCATGACCGAGGGCGACGCCGACGGCCGGGGCTTCCAGTACCCCATCCCCACTTACTCCATCACCCGGGACTTTGACTGGAGCGAGACAGAGAACAACAAGCTCCTCTTTGAGATGACCGCTAAGTACGGCACCCCCTACTT
>OGGQ01004249.1_pt1 | contig 12170 bp, 10 predicted proteins | sample 1571191 | NCBI WGS metagenome assembly OGGQ01 (sample SAMEA2582061, study PRJEB24529) | metagenome | biome: Human gut stool | place: China | collected 2011
CAGAAAGGGGAAGCTCCCGCCAGGCTGAGCCTGCACGCACGGCCGGCGCAGGGCTCTCTGCGGGGAGCAAGCGAAGTGACGCCGGACAGAAAGGGGAAGCTCCCGCCAGGCTGAGCCTGCACGCACGGCCGGCGCAGGGCTTTCTGCGGAGAGCAAGCGAAGTGTACGCCGGACAGAAAGGACAAGCTCCCGAAGAGCAAATGATAATGAAAAGAAGGGAGGGGGAAACGTGTTTATCTGCCCTGTCTGCGGAAATCTGTTGCAGAAAGAGGAAAAAGCCTATATATGTCCGAAGGGGCACAACTACGACCTGGCGAGAGAGGGATACGTTTATCTCCTTCCGCCCAATAAAAAGCATTCAAAGGATCCCGGCGACAACAAACAGATGGTGGCCGCACGGCGTGCGTTTCTGGAGACGGGCCTGTATCAGCCCTTCAGCGACGAGCTGGACCGGCTGGCGCTGGAGTGCCTTGGGAAAAACGGGTCGCCGGTCGTGCTGGACGCGGGGTGCGGGGAAGGCTATTACACCGGCCGGTTGGCGCAGGCGCTCGGGGAACGGGCGCGGGTGTTTGGGTTTGATATATCCAAATGCGCGGTGCGCGCTGCGGCAAAGCGGTACCGGGAGATCGCGTTTGCGGTGGGAAGCAGCTTCGGGATCCCTTTTGCGGATGCTGCGGCCGACCTGGTGGTGAATGTCTTCGCTCCGATTGTCCCCGAAGAGCTGGCGCGCGTGGTCAAACTGGGCGGCCACTTGATTTTGGCGGTGCCGGGGGAAAGGCATCTCTATGGATTGAAAGAGATTTTGTATGAACATCCGTATGAGAACCCCTATAAGGAGACGGAGTATCCTGGATTCACCTTTTTGCAGCGCACTGCGGTTGCAAGGGAAATCACGATCACCGATCCGCAGACCATGCTCAATTTGTTTGCAATGACCCCATATTATTGGAAAACCGGCGTTGAGGGCGGGGAAAACCTGCGCCAAACGCAGCGGTTGGAGACACATATTGAATTTCATTTTCTGGTCTACCAAAGAAATCTTACATAAATTTCCGAAAGGGGCGGGCACGCTTGGAAACGACAAAACGCGCGCGTGAGGAAGTCCGATGGGAGGACATGCTGTTCCTTCTTTTGATTTCCGGCGCCGCGCTGCTGACGCGGTTTTACTTATTTCCGATTGAGTCGAACGACTACCAACAATTCTTACAGAACTGGTTTGCAACCTTGAAGGAGAACGGCGGGCTGGCGGCCATCGGGATGAACATCGGCGATTATATGCCGCCGTACTTTTATATTTTAGCGTTGCTGACCTATCTGCCGTTCAACGATTTGTATTTGATCAAATTGGTCTCCTGTACGGCGGATTTTGTATTGGCCTATTATGTGATGCGGGCGGTTAGCCTGCGGTATCCCGGAAGGCCCCAGGGCTTTATGGCCTATGCGGTGGTGCTCTTTTTGCCCTCGGTGGTGTTGAATTCCGCGGCATGGGCACAGTGCGACGCGATGTATACTGCGGCGTTGCTCGCATGCCTGTATTATCTGTTGGTCAACCGTCCCAACCGGGCGGTGCTGGCGTTTTCCATTGCGTTCGTGCTGAAATTGCAGGCGATTTTCTTTGCGCCGTTTTTGCTTTTGTTGGTTTTGAAGCGGAAGATCAAATTGCGCAGTTTGGTGCTAATCCCAGCGGTATATATTCTATCGATTATACCAGCTGCAATCATGGGCAGGAGCCTATGGGACCTGCTCACCGTGTATGTCTCGCAGTCAAAGCTCTATACGAGCCTTTGCATGTCCATCCCGAATTTGTATGCGTTTCTCGGGAATGTCGCCTCCGAACCGTTGGGGGATGCGGGCGTTATCTTCGCGGGTGGCGCGGTGCTGATGCTGCTCTATGCGCTGTACCGGAAGGAATACACCATTACGCCGGATATCCTGGTGACCATCGGGCTGCTGTTTGCCATCTTAATGCCGTTTATCCTGCCGCACATGCATGAACGGTACTATTTCTTGGCAGACATCGTCAGCGTGGTGTTCGCGTTCTATTTCCCGAAAAAGCTCTATGCGGCGGTGATTATGTGCGTTTCGTCCGCCTGTGCGACCGCGAATTATCTGTTTGGGCTGGTATATTACCCGCAGCAGCTTTTGGCCGTTGCAATCCTGATCAACCTGGTATTGCTGATGAAGCATCTGTGGGAGCTGCTTTCGCAGAACCCCATCCAGCGGCGCGTGGAGGCGGCGGTATGAGCCTTGCGATCGTCCCGATGGAGGGGCGGCATCTGAACGAACTGGCGGAGATCAGCCGGTTGTGCTTTTCCATGCCGTGGAGCCGGGACGGGCTGGCGGCGGAGCTCTCCAGCGATACGGCCCATTTTTGGGTGGCGGAAGAGGCGGGCCGCTGCCTCGGGTTTGCCGGGATGCACGCGGTGTGCGGGGAGTGCTATGTGGACCTGGTCGCCGTGCATCCGGCGGAACGCCGCCGGGGGATTGGCGAACGGCTGGTCCGGCAGATGATTGCATGGATGGAGGAACAGCACGGGGAATTCATCACCCTGGAGGTGCGGGTGTCGAATGCGCCCGCGATTGCCCTGTATGAAAAGCTGGGCTTTGAGCAGGCCGGCGTGCGCAAGGGGTTTTATGAGGACAACCACGAGGATGCCTTGCTCCTGACCCGGCCCGCAAAGGGGATTCAATAAAGGGGGAAGCTTATGAAGATATTGGCATTGGAGAGTTCCTGCGACGAGACCGCTGCGGCGGTTGTGGAGGATGGGCGGCTGGTCCGTTCGTCCGTCATTGCGTCGCAGGTGGAGGAACATAAATTGTACGGGGGCGTGGTGCCGGAGATCGCCTCGCGTAGGCATTCGGAGGCCATTGTCCCGGTTACGCAGAAGGCCCTGGACGACGCTGGTGTGACGCTCGACGAAATCGATGCCATCGCCGTGACATACGCCCCCGGTCTAATCGGGGCGCTGTTGGTGGGGGTCAATTTTGCAAAGGGGTTGTCGCTCTCCGCGAAAAAGCCGCTGATCCCCGTCCATCATCTGCGCTCCCATATCGCAGCAAACTATATCACCGCGCCGGAACTGGAGCCGCCCTTTTTGTGCCTGGTGGTGTCCGGAGGCCATACGCACATTGTGGAGGTCAACGGGTATACGGACCTCCGTGTGATCGGCTGCACAAGGGACGACGCGGCGGGCGAAGCCTTTGACAAGGCGGCGCGCGCCATGGGGATGCCGTATCCGGGCGGCGTGGAGATGGACCGGGTTGCAGAGAGCGGGGACCCGATGGCGTTCCGCCTGCCCCATCCCAAGGTGGACGGCGCGCCCTACGATTTCAGCTTTTCCGGCTTGAAGACAGCGGTGATCAACCTGATCCACAATGCCAAACAGAAGGGTGAGGAGCTTCCGGTCCCGGATCTGGCCGCTTCCTTCCGCAAAGCGGTGGTGGACTGCCTGGTGCAGAATTTTGTAAAAGCAGCGGAAGCGTTTGGAAGCAAGAAGCTTGTGATTGCGGGCGGCGTATCGGCAAATTCCCTGCTGCGGCGCCGTCTGGACGAAGAGTGCAGAAAGCACGGATGGAAGCTGTATATGCCGGCGTTAAACCTCTGCGGCGACAATGCGGCGATGGTGGGCGCGCAGGGATATTACGAATTCTTGGCGGGGAATACCGCGGGGCTGGACTTAAACGCCTGCGCGGAAATGCCCATACAGGGCCCACAGGGATGAAAGAGAGGTTCCAAAAACCTGCACGAATTTGGAAAATAGGCTAGGTATTCACAAATTTTTAATTGCTATTTTTGCGACAATGTACTATACTTAAACCAGTAATGTGAATTTGGCCATTGGGCCGGAAGGAGAACACTTATGACAAAAAATGAATCCGTTTTGAATTGGATTGAAAACATGAAAAAGCTTGTCAATCCGGACAATGTGATGTGGATTGACGGCTCTGAGGAACAGCTCAACCAGCTGCGCGCAGAGGCTTGCTCCACGGGCGAAATGATTAAGTTGAACGAGGAGAAGCTCCCGGGCTGCTACCTGCACCGCACGGCGGTCAACGACGTGGCTCGCGTGGAGGGCAGAACCTACATTTGCTCCCGCAAGGAAGAGGATGCAGGCCCCACCAACAACTGGATGGAGCCGCAGGCAGCGTATAAGATGCTGTTCGATATTGCGAAGGATAGCTATAAGGGCCGCACGATGTATGTCATCCCGTATTCCATGGGCCCGATCGGTTCCCCGTTTGCGAAGATCGGCGTGGAGCTGACCGACTCCATCTACGTTGTCATGAACATGAGCATCATGACCCGCGTAGGCGAGAAGGTTTGGGACGTTCTCGGCGACAGCAACGACTGGGTGCGCGGCCTGCACTGCAAGTGCAACATCGATGAAGAGAAGCGCTATATCTGCCACTTCCCGGAGGACAACACCATCATCTCCGTGAACTCCGGTTACGGCGGGAACGTGCTGCTGGGCAAGAAGTGCTTTGCACTGCGCATCGCTTCCTACCAGGGCAAGACCGAAGGCTGGATGGCAGAGCATATGCTGATCCTCGGCCTCGAGAACCCGAAGGGCGAAGTGAAATATATCACCGCTGCATTCCCGTCCGCGTGCGGCAAGACCAACCTGGCCATGCTGATCCCGCCGGAGGGCTACAGAGCGAAGGGCTACAAGGTTTGGACCGTCGGCGACGACATCGCTTGGATGCGCATTGGTCCGGACGGCCGCCTGTGGGCGATCAACCCGGAGAACGGCTTCTTCGGCGTAGCACCGGGCACGAACGAAAAGTCCAACCCGAATGCACTGCACACCACCCGCGAAGGTACGATCTTCACCAACGTTGTGCATAACCTCGACGACAACACCGTGTGGTGGGAAGGCCTTGATAAGAATCCGCCGGAGCATGCGGAAAACTGGAAGGGCGAGCCGTGGAACGGCAAGACCTCCACAGAGAAGGGTGCGCATCCGAACAGCCGCTTCACGGCGCCTGCGAAGAACTGCCCGTGCATCAGCTCCGAGTTTGAGAACGGCGCTGGCGTGCCGATCTCTGCAATCGTGTTCGGCGGCCGCCGTGCACAGACCACCCCGCTGGTGTATCAGTCCCGCGACTGGAACAACGGCGTGTTCGTTGGCTCCATCATGGCTTCCGAGACCACCGCTGCTGCGACCGGTGCGGTCGGCGTAGTGCGCCGCGACCCGATGGCAATGCTGCCGTTCTGCGGTTATCATATGGGCGACTACTTCAAGCATTGGATCGAGATGGGCGAGAAGCTGGGCGACAAGGCTCCGAAGATCTTCAACGTCAACTGGTTCCGTCTGGACGACGAGGGCAACTTCATTTGGCCGGGCTTCGGCGACAACCTCCGCGTCCTCGAATGGATCATCAACCGTTGCGAAGGAAAGGTGGATGCCCAGGAGACCGCAATCGGCTATGTACCGTATGCGGAGGACATCAACCTGGAAGGCCTGGACTTCAGCGTCGATACGTTGAAGAGCATCCTGGCGGTCGACAAGGACCAGTGGACCAAGGAAGCCGAGGGCATCGAGGAGTTCTACAAGAAGTTTGGCGACAAGCTGCCGCAGGAGCTCCGCGATCAGCTGAATACCCTCAAGGCGAACCTCGCAAAATAAGGAAATTGACCCGCAGGGGTTTGGGAGCGTTCCGGGAGACCGGAACGCTCTTTTTGTTTGGAACCGGCCTGCCTGGTAGGATGGTTCCAGATAGGAACGGCGGCGGTTGGCGAAAGGAATGGAACGACGCCTGGTAAATTGGAAACAGTTGCCGGGTCGGTTCTGTTGACATGGCTTTTCCTCCCGTGGTATGATGGGGGCATTGATTGAGCATCTTGGGAATAGGAGTTTTGCATATGAAATGTACAAGGTGTGGATTTGACAATCCATGCGACGCCCATTACTGCAAGCAGTGCGGCGCCCCGTTGGAGGCCGCTGCTCCGCAGGGGCAAGCGGGCCCGGAAGGCCCCGAGGCTGGCCAGCAGCACGCGGCGCCGCCTCCCTATACGTACCGGGAAGGGCAGTGGAACCCGCCGCCCCCGACGTATTATGCCCCGCCGAACTACCCGCCCTATGTGGAGGTGGTTTCCGCATCGAGCAGATGGGTGGCGCTGCTTCTGTGCATCTTTTTGGGCGGGTTGGGCGTCCACCGCTTTTATGTAGGCAAGATCGGCACGGGTGTGATTTACCTGTTGACCGGCGGCGTCTTTGGAATCGGCTGGCTGGTGGACGTGATTCTAATCGCCTGCGGGAGTTTCACGGATTCTGCGGGCGCGCCTTTGAAGCGATAGGAATTTCGGGATACGGAGCAAACATTCAGACAGGGAAAGGCCCTTTCCGTTGTAAATGGAGGGGCCTTCTCTATTTTTCCTTCAGCGGGCGTGGGATTTCGACATAGATCCATCGTATATTTTGTGGCAGGAAAACTCGAAAAACGGCCGGGGATGCAAGTTCACTCTTGATTTTTTTGGGAATCTATGCTATCATAAATAGCGTTCTAAAAATCCGGGTGTAGCGCAGTTTTGGTAGCGCGCTTGAATGGGGTTCAAGAGGCCGCAGGTTCAACTCCTGTCACTCGGACCAGGCAAAAAGCCGAAAAGCAGCACTCATGCTGATTTTCGGCTTTTTACTTTTTTACAGGACACGATTTTATTTCAAAAATACGTGGGAAAACGCCGAGAATTTGCCGGTTATTACGATAGCATACGGGATAGAAAGCAATATTACGACAATTTTTGATTGCCGTTGAAGACAAAAGAAGTAGAAGAAGACGAGATACGCCTTGCGCGTATTTATGTACAATATGGTGTGAGAGGGAAAGGTTGGAGAAGGAGCGCAAAGTGGTACTAATGCACGTTGATGATCTTAATATTGGAATAGCGGAGATTTTAATTGTTTTTTGCTATCACATTGCGTATTTTGAAAAAAATATTGATATTATTTCCACATTATGCTAGTATGTAAGAAAAGATGGGTGGTTTGATAATAACGGAGGGATTTACAATGAAAAAAATCGTGGCAATACTACTAGCTAGCGTGTTGGCGTTTGGTTGTGTAGGCTGCTCAATTGGAGTTTCTCAGGATGAGTATAATCAGGTAGTATCAGAGCGGGATGCCTTGCGAGATCAAGTGAAATCATTACAACAACTTGTTAATCTAACTGGAGATATTCAGGATAGCAGTTCTAATAATGACGAAGACAAAGCTGAGATCGAATATAAAGATTTGGAAATTAAGGAATCTGGTTGGTCTGTTAGAAGTGGATATTTATATTATGGGATAGTAATTCACAATCCAAATGAAAATTACGCCATAGAGCATCCTACTTATCGTATTACAGCAAGAGATGAGTCTGGAAATCTTCTCGGAACAGAAAATCAGGGATTGTCTATCATTTATCCGGGTAAAGATTTTGTACATGGTGGACTGGGTTTTGAGGTTTCTAAAAATCCATCGGAAGTGACGTTTGAAATTATGCCTCCAGATGATTATGATATTTCGGATACATCAACTATGGAACATCCTCAATATGATGATCTGGTTGCCCAAAATGTGTCTTTTGATGGCGATACGCTCCTTTGTGAGATATTTAATCCAAATGATTACGATGTAGATACATCAACTGTTACTGTTATATTTCGGGATGAAAGTGGTAAGATAGTTGGTGGTGACTATAGCTTTTCTGGCACTATACCAGCTAATGAAAGCATACCGTTTTCAGAAAAGATTTATGATCCTATAAGTGATAATTTAGAAGTATATGTCAATCAATGGTAAACACTAACATTTTTCAAACTTAAATCGAAATCCCCCTATCTCAGTATGAGGTGGCGGGGATTTTTAATATCTTAATACAAAATCAAAGATGGTGGCATTATGGCGATTAATAACATTGACATGAAAATAAGTGCTATAACATAAGAGAAGAAATCTCTCCATTGCATTATGTAGCGATTATGGAATCAAGTAAAAATGTTATGGAATATGGCCCAAACGATTTTAGCCCCGGCAAGTGTTGACACGGGGCGGCGGCATCATTATAATAAAAAGAAATGTACGCATTTTTCAAAACGCCGCGCCGCGGGCGGGGCGATCATAAAAGGTGGTAAGAGTTATGGCAGGAAAACAGGTGATCTTGACCCAGGAGGGCCTGGAAAAGCTGGAGCAGGAGCTGGAAGAGCTCAAAAGTGTCAAACGAAAAGAAATTGCAGAAAAAATTAAAGTGGCCCTGTCCTTCGGCGACCTGTCCGAGAACAGCGAATACGACGAGGCAAAGAACGAACAGGCCATCATGGAAGCGCGCATTGCGGACATTGAGGTCACACTGAAAAATGTGAAGGTCATTGACGAGAGCGAGCTCAGCAACGAGAATATTCACATTGGTTCCAAGGTCGAGGTGCGCGTCAACAATCCGCGCACGGGCAAGACGGACGTTTACAATTATAAAATTGTCGGTTCCAACGAAGCGGACCCGCTTTCCGGCAATATCTCCGATGAGTCCGCCGTGGGCAAGGCCCTGTTGGGCCACGGCATCGGCGACAAGATCGAAGTGGAGGTTCCGGCAGGGATGATGGAGTACGAGGTGCTCGCCATCTCCAAATAAGAAACAAGGCGGCGTGTGGATGGCGGCGAAGCGCGTCCCGGCCGCTTTTTCTTTTTCTAAGGGAAACAAGGAAGCCTGCGCCCCGAGCGCCGGCAAAAGATAGGGAGAGCTGAACATGAGCGAAAATAAAAACGAGCAGCCGCAGGCTGTGCAGACCGAACAGGAATTGAACGAACTCCTCCAGATCCGCCGGGATAAGCTGGCAAAGCTCCAAGAGGCGGGGAAAGACCCGTTTGCGATTACAACCTGCCCGCGGGATCACTATGCGCAGGAGATCCGCGACCAGTTTGAGACGCTGGAAAACCAGGACGTCTGCATTGCGGGACGCGTCATGAGCTGGCGCGATATGGGCAAGGCCAGCTTCCTGGACATCCACGACAAGACGGGCCGGATGCAGGTCTATGTCAAGATCGACGAGGTCGGGGAAGAGACCTATAAGGAAATGAAGGCCTGCTGGGATTTGGGCGACATCATCAGCGTCAGCGGCTTTGTCTTTAAGACGAGACGGGGCGAGATCTCCGTCCATGCGAAGGAGATCAAGCTGCTCAGCAAGTCCTTGCTGCCGCTGCCGGAGAAATTCCACGGCCTGAAGGATACCGACCTGCGGTACCGCCAGCGCTATGTGGACTTGATCGTCAATCCGGAGGTCAAGGATACGTTTGTGCGCCGTTCCCAGATTGTGACGGAGATCCGCAATTTCCTCAATGAAAAGGGCTTCTTGGAGGTCGAGACCCCTGTGCTGCACACCATCGCGGGCGGCGCTTCGGCAAGGCCGTTTATCACGCACCACAATACCCTGGACATGGATATGTACCTGCGCATTGCACTGGAGCTTTACCTCAAGCGGCTGATTGTCGGCGGATTCGATAAGGTCTATGAATTGGGCCGCTGCTTCCGCAACGAGGGAATGGACACCCGCCACAACCCGGAATTCACCATGCTGGAGCTGTACCAGGCGTACACCGATTACAATGGCATGATGGACATCACTGAGGAGCTCATCCGCACTGTGGCGCAGAGGGTGCTGGGCACGACGGTGATCACCTACGGCGATGTGGAGATCGACTTGGGCAAGCCGTTTGCGCGCATTTCCATGGTGGATGCGGTCAAGAAGTATGCGGGCGTGGACTTTGATGCGATTGCGACCGACGAAGAGGCGAAGGCTGTGGCCAAGGAGCATCATATCCAGTATGAGGAGCGCCACAAGAAGGGCGACATCCTGAACCTGTTCTTCGACGAATATTGTGAGGAAAAGCTCATCCAGCCCACCTTCCTGATGAACCATCCGGTGGAGATTTCCCCGCTGGCGAAGAAGATGCCGGGAAATCCGGCATACACCGAGCGGTTCGAGCTCTTTATCGTTGGGCGCGAGCATGCGAATGCATTCTCCGAGCTGAACGACCCGATCGACCAGCGCCAGCGCTTCGAGGCGCAGGCGGCGCTCAAGGCGGCGGGCGACGAGGAAGCATGCGATGTGGACGAGGATTTCCTGACCGCGCTGGAATACGGTATGCCGCCCACGGGCGGGCTGGGCATCGGCGTGGACCGTCTGGTGATGCTGCTGACCAATGCAGCGTCCATCCGCGACGTCCTGCTGTTCCCCACAATGAAGTCCTTACCGAACGACAAGTAAGAAAACCCCAGTATTTATGCGGGTTTCGGGACTTTCCAAACCGAATAAATTTACCTCTTTACACCAAATTTACACCAATCGGTGCTAAAAACGGTGCAGAGACTAAAAAATCGCATAATTTACGGAATGAATGGGCAGTCCCATAGTGGGATTGCCCATTTCTAATAAAGGATACATTCGTATCTGAGTGCAAAAGGAATGTTTATTATGGAATTAAGTGAAAAATTACAAGAGTTGAGGAAAGAAAAAGGACTCACGCAGGAAGAACTTGCGGAAGCGTTATTTGTGTCTCGCACTGCAATTTCTAAGTGGGAATCCGGCAGAGGAGTTCCCAATATCGAGTCATTAAAAGCAATTTCAAAGTTTTTTTCAGTGTCAATAGATGAGTTATTGTCCGGTGAAGAAATACTTAAAATTGCTGACGAGGATAATAAGCAAAAGGAAAAACATACAAGAGACTTAGTGTTTGGTTTACTCGATTGCAGTTTGATTATGTTTCTGTTTCTGCCTTTCTTTGGACAAAAGGGTGATGAGATTATAAAAGAGGTATCTTTACTTTCGCTGACAGGTACCCCGCAGTATATCAAAATACCGTATTTAATTATTGTATTTGGAATTGTACTTACAGGTGTTTTGCTTCTCGCTCTACAAAATTATGAAGCAGTGTTTTGGTTGAAACACAAACATCAAATATCCATTGTGTTAAGCACAGTTGCTACAATAGAATTTATGATAACACTTCAACCTTATGCAGCCTTTTTCACTTTTGTTTTCTTGGCGATAAAGTCTCTGATGCTGATAAAATGGCGATGATACGAAGCGTGTCGCCAATGTGACGGTGAAATTCTTTTCATTTTTATTCATTCCACCTATATTGTAAACAGGCGAAAGCCAAATAATTATGGCAAAGGATTGATAAAAATGAAAAAAGAAAAAAGTCAAAAAGTATTGCTTTCAGGAATAGCAATGGTAGTGTTATTTATTTTGTGGACAGTGGCAATAAGCCTTATTGATGTTCAGCCCATCGGGCCACAAAACTCTTCTGTTGGATTTGCAACCTTGAACGGCTTTATCCACAGCCTGACAGGTGTGCATATGGCAATATATACCGTTACGGACTGGTTAGGACTGATACCGCTTTGCTTTATTTTGGGATTTGCGTTGCTTGGACTTATACAGCTTATTAAAAGAAAAAGCTTATTCAAGGTCGATTCCAGTATTTTGGTGTTGGGAGCATTCTATATTGTTGTAATGGCGGCATATTTGTTTTTTGAATTTTATGTTGTCAATTACCGCCCGGTATTGATTAACGGTTTTCTTGAAGCTTCGTATCCATCATCGACAACCTTGCTTGTTATGTGTGTTATGCCGACAGCTGTTATGCAGCTAAACAGTAGAATTAGAAATACAAAAATGAAAAGAGCATTTGCCTTTGCTTTAATTGCATTTACTGCTTTTATGGTAATTGGCAGGTTGATATCCGGTGTTCATTGGATTACTGATATTATTGGCGGGGCAATTTTAAGTGCGGGTTTAGTGATGATTTATTATAGTGTAACCACTCTTATTGCCCGACAGGAAAGATAAAATTCTAACTGAGGAATCACTTATTGACCTTGAGAGATATTTTCTCCCAAGGTCTTTCTTATTATTCGCAAACTACACCAATCCCGATTTTCTCAATATAATTGGGATAATCACAAAGGAAGGGGTGGTTGTACTATGACGGGCAGTTTAGCAAGCGTTCATCCGGAGCTTATTCCTGAATGGTCAGAGAAGAACTTACCGCTAACGCCGGATAAGATAACCTTCGGTTCAAATAAAAGAGTGTGGTGGAAAGGTGCTTGCGGACACGAGTGGGAAACGAGCGTCAAAGCTCGTTCAAAGGGCGAGAAATGCCCGATATGCTCAGGAGCGAGAGTAATAG
>OGGQ01004250.1_pt1 | contig 12166 bp, 10 predicted proteins | sample 1571191 | NCBI WGS metagenome assembly OGGQ01 (sample SAMEA2582061, study PRJEB24529) | metagenome | biome: Human gut stool | place: China | collected 2011
CCGCTGAATAAGCGGAAAAAACCAAACTCAAAAAGCCAACCGCTTTAAACGGTTGCTTTTCCTGCCCTTATTATAACCCAATCCAGAAGAATATACAAGAGCCGCAGGCTCTTTTTTTATGCCCTCCGTACGGCGGCTCCCGCTTTAAAGCCGATTATCTTACATTATTTGACACATAATTGCCTTTTATCGCCCATTATTCGCTTTCAATGATTAAAATAAGGCTCAAAAACGGGCGTTATATTTGATTTATCCATTGTTTTATGCTATATTTAAGTTTACAACACAAGTGTTTAAGGAGATCATGTGTATGAAAGCGGTTTATTATATATGCAACAATAAAAACTGGGGCCATGTGGCCTCAAAAGTATGGGACATACTTGGGGAGGAAGGCTTCCTCGCCAATAAGACGGACTTTGAGTTCGACGGTATGCCCGTGTATTTTTATGAAAACGGGGACAACACCTATTATTTCGCCCAGACAGCCATAGCCCTCTGTCTGGATTATGAAAAATATCTCCCCCAGATGAATAAATATTTCGCTGACTGCCATATGTCGGCAATGGTGACATGGCACGAGGGAGCCAATTCCCCGGACAAGGTGCTTACCGTCCATTCTTTAGGCGATATGAATTCCGGGAACTTCGGCAATATCGAGCCGAGATATATGCACAATCTTTTAAGGGCTTACAAAAAGCAAAAGGACATGCTCGGCCTTGAGGATTTCGACGTCGTCACGGAGGCCACGCACTGGTCCGGAGCCCATGATCAGGGCGGAAAGCCGGAGCTGCTTCTTTGCTATGACGTGCCCATGGTGGACATCGAGGTCGGAAGCGCGGAGGAAAGCTGGACAAACGAGACTGCCTGCCGCGCGCTGGCAAGGACGCTTACTCATGTTTTTGACGATGACGGAGAAAAGCTCCACAACATACTCTGCGTTGGAGGAGTGCATTTCGACCCCAACTACGCAGAGGCGGCGTTTACCGACTGGGGAGACAACGAGAGCTTCGGCGTCAGTCATATAATGGCCAACCAATGGCTGGTCAGCGGGGAATACGAGAGCGAGGAAGGCTTTAAAAAGGCCTGCCGCTGCGTGGAGGCCATAAACGGGGGAATAGAGGCCATTTTCTTTCACGATAAGCTCAAGGGCTGCTACAAGGATCTTGTGAGGAAGCTCGGAGAATATTACAACGTACCGATATTCAAGCACCAGAGGCTCAGAAAGCCCGAGGAGCTTGGTCTGTAATAAGGAGGAATTGATATGAAAAAACATACAGCCGTATTTATAGCCGCCGCCCTTTCGGCGTCTATGTCGGCGACAGCCATTGCGGCATCATTCAGCGACATAAACGACGTGCCTTGGAGCGGAGCGGAACAGTACATAAACGAGGCAGCGGATCTCGGCCTTATGGTCGGAGAGACCGACTCGTCCGGAAAACAGATTTTCAGGGCAAGGGACAGGGTAACATACTGCGAGGCCATGCAGATAGCATACAGCGTGCTCAAACAGACGGACAGGCTCGCCGTTTCCGGAGATTTCTCATCCAAGTGGACAAGCGCCATGCAGGGGGCGAACATCCCCGAATGGGCGTATCCCGCCGTATCCTACGGACTTGAAAGCGGCATACTTTCCGAAAATGACATAAAAATATTTATGAAGTCCGCCGGAGAGAACAGGGACTCCACAAGGGAAAACGTGGCTGTCATATTCGGCAAGGCTCTCAGCCATCTGACGGAGGTAAACAAGTCGGCTTCTCTCACCTTCGCCGATAAGGACGAGATCACGGCCACCAGCGTGCCCTACATCGACATTCTGGCCAGATACGAAATATTTATGGGAGACGAGAACGGAAACTTTAATCCCAAAAACTATATAAACAGGGCCGAGATGGCTGTTATCGCATCAAAAACATACAATGTGGCGAAGGAACTTAAGGCCGGAGACAATAACGGCTCGCAGGAAACGTCCGTAACGCCTTCCGTCAGCAACCATGTCGGAACAATAATCCTCACCGACGGCGGGGAGACCGAAAAGACCATAGCGGTCAGCGACGCCAATACGGGAACGGTCACCAACTTTGTTGTAAGCTCCACTACGCCGGTCATCGGAGCGGACGGCTCGACAAAGACGTTTGAGGATATAAGCCTCGGCGATAAGGTAACAGTCACCACTTCCGGCGGAGTCGTTGTTTCCGTTATCATAAACGATGACAAGGCCAATATGGAGGAAGATGAGGACGAGGACAAGAACAAGAACAAGAGCGACGCTCTTGAGGGCTACCTTAACAACATCACTTCCACGGCCGTGACCTTCGACACGGAGGACGGCGACCAGATGAGATACGAATTTACGTCCAACCCCAGACTTACATTGAACGGCAATCCCGTTTCATACAGGGACATTTACGAATATGTGGTTGACAGGAGCCTTATATATGTGGAGCTCACCCTTGACGATAACGGCGACGTAAGCGCCATGACGGCGGAGTTCTGCGATGTTGAGGGCGAGCTTACCAACGTCAGCGACGGCAAAGTATATGTAAAGACGACCGTCGGCGGCGGTTCCAAGACAACGAGAATACCCATGACAAGCGGCTGTCAGATATATCTTGACGGCGAAAAAATAAGCGAGTCCAAGGCCGAGAAGCTCTTTGAGGGCGAGAAGGAGGGCGACCTTTACGCCGTTGTGGCCGTGGACGGATTCAACGAGGCCGAGAAGGTGGAAATATTCCACGATACATACAAGAACGGAGAGCTGCTTTCCATCAGCTCGTCAAAGATAGAGACCGTTTCCGGCTTCGGCAGGGAGGTAGAGTATGAGCTGGATGACGACGCGGAGTTTACGCTCAACGGCAGCGAAGCCTCCTACAGGGACATCAAAAACGCCCTTGACGACGGGGACGTGCTCGTGACGCTTGAGTTTGACGACGACAACATCGTCACAAAGGTAACGGCGCAGTTAAAGAAGGTAAAGGGAACTCTTAAGTCGGCCGATGACAAGAGGATAGTAGTCGTTGACGATGACGACAACAGAATGGCTCTTACGGTAACAAGGCTTGTGGAATGTGAGTTCAACGGCGAGGAAGTGTCCTACGCCAGATTCCAGGGAATGTTCGAGGATACGGAAAACGCCGTTATGGCTGAGGTAGAGCTGGACGACGAGGGCGTTGTGGAGAAGATAGTCGCAGTTGAGGGCTCCGAGACTGAGGGCAAGGTGGTAGAGCTTAACAGCGACAAAATAATAATCGAGGACGCCGCCGGAGTCGAGCATGAATACAAGCTGGAGTCGTTCATCAGGGGCTACCTCAACGGCGAGGAGCTTTTCCCCGCCTCAAGGATTTTTGAGAACGCCAGGGACAAGGACGCCACCGTGGAAGTAGCGTTCAGCAGCAGGGGACATGTCAACAGAATATATGTGACTCTGGATTAAAAAAGGATACGGGTGATTATATGAGATACGAGGGAGCGGTATACAGGCCGCCAAGCGAGGCGGGAAGCCTCATTATACAGATGACCATTGGATGCGCCAGAAATACATGCCGCTTTTGCAGCATGTATAAGGCAAAGCAGTTCAGGATACGCCCCCTTGAGGACGTGGTCGAGGATCTTAGGATGGCAAGGGAGTATTACAGGGATTATCTTGTAAGAAGGATATTCCTTGCCGACGGAGACGCGCTTATTTGCAAGACCGATGATCTGCTCTATGTTATGGGAGAGGCGAAGAGGCTTTTTCCGGAAAACGAGAGGATAACCATGTACGGAGCGCCGAAGGACATACTTCTCAAAAGCCATGAGGACCTTGTAAGACTGAGGGACGCCGGCCTTGAGATGGTATATGTCGGGGCGGAATCCGGAGACGACGGAGTGCTGGAATACGTCCGGAAGGGAGCGACCCACGCCGAGATAGCCGAGGCAGGAAAGAAGCTGAAAAAAGCCGGCATAAAGGTGTCGGTGACGCTTATCTCCGGCCTTGGGGGAAGGGAACACCTGGAAAGCCACGCCGTAAACTCGGCGAAGCTCATCAGCGAGATGAACCCCGATTATGTGGGATTTTTGACCCTTCTGCTTGAGAGCGGAGCGCCCATGTATGAGGAGCTGAGAACGGGAAAATTCAGATATCTTACTCCGAAGGAAACCATGGAGGAGCTTAAGCTGTTCATTAAAAACGTGGATTCCGAGGGCACGGTTTTCCGTTCCAACCACGCTTCAAACTATATTTCTCTGGCCGGCACGTTCAACAAGGACAATGAGAGGCTTCTGGCGCAGATAGAGCAGGCCGAAAAGAGGAACGTCTATAAGCCCGAGTATTACAGGGGGCTGTAAGCGGCCGGGCAGTAACAAAAAGGAGTAGTAGTCGATGACATTTATGGGATATACAGCCGCCGCGGCAATATTCGCTGCCCTTTGGGCGGCGTTCGCCACGGGGCGTAAAAGCTGGCTCGTCACGGTATTCTGGGCGGGCGTGGTTCTGGTCATGTCCCTCGGAGCGAAAAGGGGGCTTGTCATGAACGGACTATGCCTTCTTATCGCCGTGTTAGAGACAATACTCAGCATAAGAGCCATGTACGGCGTTATAATGTGGAACCAGTCATTCAAGGACAAGGGCGTTGTTCTGCCGGCGGTCATATATATAATTACGCTCATACTTGTGGGATACTGCCTTACGCAGCTTCAGAAGCTGGGGTATATCCCTAATGTCATGGGAGTCGGTATGGAGACAGGCTTTATGAGGAGGCTGGCGAACTTTATACTGACGGCGGTCATAGCCCTTCCGCCGGCCTATGTGGGGCTTTTGCGGTTCGAGCGGTTTTTCTCCAACAAAACCGAGCTGACTTTGCTCAACTGTCATTTTTACACCGGAAGCCTTATGGGAGGCAAGGTGTTCAAGGGATATTACGTCTACGGAGTGAACAACGGAGTTAAGCATTATTTCCGTGTGACCAAGAGGGCGTATTTTATGCTCCGCCTTGAGGACAGGCTGGAGCTTTCCCTCTATAAGGATCTGAGGGGCAACCTGTTCGCCGTGAAAAATCCCTGCCCGGGCAATCTGGAGCTGGTGGCCGGAAGGGATTTAAGGATGGCGAAAAACATCGGCCTTTCGGCGGCGGTGTATATCATAGTAATGGTTATTATTTTATAAATATCACGGGCGGAAATTTAAACTCGAGAAAGTCCTAAAGGACTTTTTCGACACGCTGAAAGTCCTAAAGGACTTTTTCAACACGCTGACGGGCGGAGAACTTTGGTTTTCCGCCCGTTTTGCATATCCCGCCATTCGCCGCATATACTCCTAAAGGGAGGGATGGGCTTGAAAAGATCGGATGAAGTAAGAAAATATTTTATTTATTCCCTCATGTATGTGGCGCTGTGCGTCGTCATCGTGCCCCTGGCGGCTTCAAGGCTGTCGTCCCGCGGGGTAACGACAAAAAGGGTCGAAGGCGAGCGGACGGAGACGGGAAAGTATACCGTGGGCGGACAGAGCATGGAGGATTACATAAAGGGAGTCGTGGCGGCCGAAATGCCGGCGTCATTTCCGGAGGAGGCGCTCAAGGCTCAAGCCGTGGCTTCAAGGACATACGCCGTCAGGGCGGTGGACAACGCGGATTTTGACCTTGAGCCCGGAGACATAGGACAGGCGTATGTGACCGTGGACGAGATGAGGGAAAACTGGGGAGAAAACTTTGACGAATATTACTCGAAAATAAGCGGCGCGGTGGATTCGACAAAGGACGAGATAATGGTCTACAAAGGGGAGCCCATACTGGCAGTTTTCCACTCCACCAGCGCCGGAGAGACCGAGAGGGCGGGCAATATATGGAACTATGACCTGCCCTATCTTGAGAGCGCGGACAGCGTCGGAGACACCTTCGCCCCCAATTACGAGACGCGGACAGAAATACCGTCCGCCGAGGTCATAGCCAAAATAAAGGAAAAATATCCGGAGTTTGAGGCTGACGAGAACAGCCTTTTTGAGTCTATAGCCATAAACGAGCGGAGCGGGGCGGGATATATAACGGATATGACCGTGGGAAATATGAGCTTCACGGGAAAGCAGATAAGGGAGGCTTTGGGCTTAAGGAGCGCGAATTTTACCGTGAAGAAGGGCGAAAACGGCATAATATTCACCACGAAAGGCTACGGACACGGAGCGGGAATGAGCCAGTACGGAGCGAAATATATGGCCGAAAACGGCTCGGACTACAGGGATATACTCAATCATTACTATAAGGACGTGGACATCGAAAAGATGCCCTGAAACAAAAGGGGGACGCCCTCAAAGCCCGGGGACGTCCCTCTTTATTTAACTTAGACTGTCAAAAAACTAATCCATTGTGAGCGGGAGGGTTCGGGAGTCGAAGGGACTCCTGAGTTTATTCCGCAGGCGGAATTCATTTCCGCCGAGGAAAATCCCGTATTTCTGCGCCCTGACAAAGTTCAGGGCTTTTCGCAGAAATAGGGATTTATTGCCTTAATTTAAACTCGAAAAAGTCCCGAAGGACTTTTTCGACACGCTGTATTTAACTATTTTCCTCCGTCCGTTTGCGGTACGGTCTTACGCCTTTTCCATATCAAATGGATTATTGGCTATCTCCTCGGCGGTGGCGATGTAAAGCTCGTCAAGAAAGGCCGTCTATAAAGGCTGACTGCCTGACATAAAACGCCGTAAAATTCATTTTATTGACAAAAACTGCTATGTGTAATAAACTTAAGACAAAGGGGGAGTGCATATGAGACCGCTGGAAGGAAGACAAAGGCGCAGGGGCGACAGATACGACGGGTTCCTTGTCAGGAATCTTGATCCCATGACGGCTCTTATACCTTTTATAATGAAGACAAAATCAGACTCGTGGGTACTCGTGGACGACAGAGTGGACATAACCCACACAAGAGAGTTCATAAGAGAAATGCGAAAAAGCGGATCCATTCCGGCCCTTTCCCTCTATCAGATAGTGTTTGCCGCTATGGTAAGGATGATCGTGGACGTTCCGGAGATAAACCGTTTCGTGCAAAACGGCAGGATATACGCCAGAAACAGGATAAAAGGCTCCATGGTAGTTATGAGGGGATTGTCAAAGGACAGCGACAGGACGACCATAATGCCGGACTTCGATCAGGAGGACACCCTCTATGACGTGGTGAGGAAGATCGACGAAAAGATAAACGAGATCGACAGGACTCAGAAAAAAGTAAGGGATGACGGAGGAAAAAGCAGCTTTGACGTTTTGCAGTCCGCCCTGAGCTCCGTCCCGCCGTTTTTGCTCAGGCTGGTGTTCGACACGCTCAAGGCTCTGGACAGGCACGGACTTATGCCTAAAGCCCTTAACGAGCTGAGCCCGTTCCATTCCAGCTTTTTCATCACCAATATGGGCTCCATCGGAATGATGCCGGTATATCATCATATATACGAGTTTGGAACCCTTTCCTGCTTTGGCGCCATCGGAGCCATTGACACGGTATATGAGCCGGACAGGAAGGGCGAGATGAAAAAGAAGGTCTATCTTAACATCAAATTCGTGGTGGACGAAAGAGCCGCCGACGGATTCATATACGCCGTCGGAATGAAGGCGTTTAAAAAATATGTCATGAAGCCCGAGCTGCTTCTCGTTCCTCCGGAAAGGATAGAGCAGGATAAAATAGACAGATGATAAGAACGCGGCCCTCCGGAGTTTTGTCCGAAGGGCTTTGATTTACTGTTTAACAGCCCTTTCGCCCCTTAAACGGTAAGGCCGCCCTTGAGGTACTTGTCCCAGTCATCATCGTCCTGCCCGTTGTCCTTTTTGGACTCCCCGGCTTTGAGTTTATCCCAGATAATGCCTCGCCACCCGTTCGCCATGCATTCGTCCATCAAAGCCATTACAGGGTTTTCGCCGTACTCGCCGCTTTTCTGGCTGATCTTTCTCAGCAATGCGGTCAAGCCCGTCGATTTATACGATTCCCGCCTCTCTTTCTTGTACTCAAGCCATTCATCAATCTTGGCTCTCATCTCTTCGGAAAAATCGTATTGGTCAATGATGTCTGTGGGATATCCCCCGCGCCCGTTTACGGGGGTTTTATCTTCTTCCCTTATTTCTTTCTTTTTCTTATTTCTTTCTTCTATTGTTGTCGCTCGCTTGTCGATTGCTTGTCGCTCGCTTGTCTCTTGTTTGTCGTTCTGCTTGTCTGCATCCTGATACAGACAGTAGTTTTTTATTGATATTACGCTGAATTTAGCGTGTCGCTTGCTTGTCACTTCGCCTGTCGTTTTTAAATGATTTAGTGACGTCCTGACCTCTCTGACTGACAGCCCTGTTTCTCTCGCAAGATTCCCTAAAGACGTGACAAGAGATCCCCTCGGCACCTCCACGCCCTGAAAACGCCCATCCTTCCAGTTTGCTTTGAAAATCAGATGAATGAACAAAACTTTTGTGTTTATGTCCGAATACCATTCCCAGCTCAGCATCTTTCTTGACAGCTTTATGTATCCTTCGTTCACTTTTGGCCTCCTTATTCAATTTTAGTGAGGCCTTCGGCGGAGCATATACCGCCCTTTGCCGGCATATAAACGGCCGTCTGTTCCGCCTTTTGCCTCCGACTATATTTTACAATGCCGGATAAAATAAATTCTATCCCCCCAAAAAGGGCAAAAAAGCATAAATTTTTGTGTGTTTGTTACGAATTTCAATGTCTTAAGGCTGTTTGGTAAACTAAAAAACTGACTCCGCTTGGAAAACGAAGTCAGTTTTCGACACTCTAACATCCCGATGTACTCGATAAGAGTTGTTATTCAGCCAGCATCATTCTGTCGTTTACGAGTTCCTCGCCGCTGGCCTCGGAGAATTTCCTGAGCAGGTCGTCCACGGTGAGGTTTTTCTTTTCCTCGCCGGAAACATCGTAAATGATCTTTCCGTTGTTCATCATTATAAGCCTGTTGCCTATGGCGATGGCGTCCTTCATATTATGGGTTACCATAAGCGTTGTCAGGTTGTTCTCGGATACAAGCTCGTCTGTTATGGCGAGGACTTTGGCCGCTGTTTTAGGATCAAGAGCAGCCGTATGCTCGTCAAGCAGAAGAAGTTTGGGTTTCTTGAGCGTGGCCATAAGCAGGGTGAGCGCCTGGCGCTGTCCTCCGGAGAGAAGGCCGACCTTTATGGACATCCTGTCCTCAAGCCCGAGGCCAAGCCTCGCAAGGGCGTCTCTGTAGATTTCCTTCTCCGACGCTTTTATTCCCCAGCCGAGTCCTCGCTTTTCTCCCCTTCTAAGTGCGAGGGCAAGATTTTCCTGTATTTCCATTCCGGCGGCTGTTCCCATCATGGGATCCTGGAACACTCGGCCGATGTATTTTGCTCTTTTAAATTCCGGCTCACGGGAAATATTTATTCCGTCTATTTCTATTTTTCCGGAGTCTATGGGATGTACTCCCGCGATCATATTGAGGGTCGTGCTTTTTCCGGCTCCGTTTCCGCCGATAATTGTGACGAAGTCGCCTTCATCAAGATGGAGATTAATGCCGTTCAAAGCCTTCTTCTCGTTTATAGTTCCTTTATTGAAGGTCTTTTTTACGTTTTTAAGATCAAGCATTTTCGTCCCCTCCTTCCCTGTACGCCTTTTTGTCCGCCAGCTTCTGCGATACCGTAGGAATCGAGAGAGCGAGGGCAACGATGATGGCGGAGATAAGTTTCATATCGTTGGCGTTGAGTCCGAGATAGAGGACGAATGCCCTGATTATAAAGTATATAACGGCTCCGACCGCCGCCGAAGCCAGCTTAAGTCCGAAGTTGACACAGCGCTTCATAAGCACCTCGCCGATAATGATGGCGGCAAGGGCGATGACAATGGCGCCCTGTCCCATACCGATGTCCGCGTATTTCTGCATCTGGGCAACAAAGGCTCCGGACATGGCCACAAGACCGTTGGAAAGCATAAGGGCAAGGAGCTTTGTGCTGTTCGTGTTTACGCCCAGCGCCCTTATCATGGCCTCGTTGTTACCGGTCGCCCTGAGGGCGCTTCCGATCTCCGTTCCGAAGAACCAGTACATAATAAGTATGAGTACGACAACGATCACTATGCCCACAACAAGAGAAGCCTGGGACTGGGTGAGCCCAAGACGCTGTATGAGGGGCGAAGCGGTTTCAACGGTCGTCTGTCCCGAGCGTCCGACGAATTTGCTTATGATGGTCTCGTCGTTGAGCAGGGGGACGTTGCTTTTTCCGCCCTGTATTCTAAGATTGATTGACCAGAGAGATATCTGCGTAAGTATTCCGGCCAGTATGGCGGGAATGTTGAACACCGTGTGAAGAAGGCCGGTTACAAGTCCGGCAAGAAGTCCGGCGCCCACGGCAAGTATGGTCGCGAGCACGGGATTGACTCCGGCCAGTATCAAAACGGCACAGGTGCATCCGCCCAGGGCGAAGCTGCCGTCAACGGTCAGATCCGCGATGTCCAGAAGTTTATATGTTATGTATACGCCCAGCGCCATTATGCCCCAGAGTATTCCCTGTCCGGCGGCTCCAAGCATGGAAGTGAGTAAAGTCAGCATTTGTTTATCAGCCCGCTTTCTGAAATCTTTTATTTCTTTTGATAAGATCAACTGTATTGCAGTCCGCCGCGCGCAGGAATACGCAATAGCCTGTGTACGCCTGCCTGCGGCAGTCTGAGCGTGTCGAAAAATTAAAGTATTCCGTGTCTTTATGTTCGCGTTATTTAACGCAAAATGCTGAGCCGTTTCGGATACGGCTCAGCGAAAAAATCATGATCGGTTACTGCTGAAGTGAAGATACGTCGATGCCAAGTTTGGCTGCCGTGTCCTCGTTTACCGCAAGCTCGCACTTGTCGGCTGAAAGGTATCCTACGGGTATCTCGGCGGGGTCGGCTCCGTTTACAAGAATGTCAACGGCCATTTCGCCTGCCATATATCCAAGCTGGTAGTAGTCGATTCCGTATGTAGCGAGTCCGCCGGCCTCAACCTGTCCGCTTTCGCCTACGATTACGGGAAGGCCGTTGTCGTTGGCGATCATGGATACTGTGGCCATACCGTTGGCGATGGTGTTGTCCGTGGGAGCGTAGACAGCGTCTACCTTGCCTACCATAGACTCAACGACTGTCTGTATTTCATTGGTATTTGATACCGTGTAGTCAACGGCTTCCATTCCGAGTGCCTCGCAAGCTTCCCTTGTCATTTCGGCCTGGATAGCGGAGTTGGACTCTGCCGAGCAGTAAAGCACGCCTACCGTCTGAGCGTCGGGAATAAGCTGCTTGAGAAGGTCGATCTGCTCTTTGACGGGAGTAAGGTCGGATGTTCCGGTTACGTTTCCGCCGGGAGCGTTGTTGTCGGCAAGAAGTCCGCTTTCAGCGGGATCGGTAACTGCCGAGATAACAACGGGAATGTCCTTTGTCATACCGGCTACGGCCTGAGCGGCGGGAGTAGCGATGGCGTATATAAGGTCGTTTCCGTCGTTAACAAGTTTTTCGGCTATGGTCTGGCATGTGGGCTGATCGTTGGAAGCGTTCTGCTGATCCACCTCATAGCTTATGCCGGAGTCGTCAAGAGCGGCGATAAAGCCCTCGTTGGCCTTGTCAAGAGCCGCATGCTGAGTAAACTGAAGAACGCCGATTTTATATGTCGTACCGTCTCCGGTTGATTCCGTGCTTTCCGTGCTCTCCGTGGTTTCCTCTGTGGTCTCCTCGGTCGTGCCGGACGAGCAAGCAGTAGTGAGCGCGATGGCAGCTATAACGGCCGCAACCGCCTTTAAAGATTTCTTCATAAAAACTTCACCCCTTGAATTTATTTTTTTACTTTTTTAAAAGGATAATACACATTATACACCGTAGCTTTATAACTTTCAATCGCTAAATTGCCGTTTAAAAAAGCCGATTTTGGGATTTAAAAAATATTTTTTTGTTAAAACTGCATAAATCGGCCGCTGTTTAGTGCAAAATTTTGGAAAACAAAGGAGCTTTTGAGAAATGAAAAAACAGGGCCCGTAAATCGCGATAAGACTATCCTTTTTACAAAATCCCAATTCTAATTTGCGTTCCTAAGTTCAAAGTTTTCTTTGGTGTTCCTGCCGCGCGGGGGCGGGAACACACAAAAGAATTGGGAGTCATAAAAAAACAGAGCCGCTTTCAGGCGGCCCTCAGCGTGTCGAAAAAGTCCTTTGGGACTTTTTCGAGTTTAAATTAAGGCAAT
>OGGQ01004253.1_pt1 | contig 12155 bp, 10 predicted proteins | sample 1571191 | NCBI WGS metagenome assembly OGGQ01 (sample SAMEA2582061, study PRJEB24529) | metagenome | biome: Human gut stool | place: China | collected 2011
CCGTTATGCTATTGAGAAAATGTGCAAGGAAAAGAAAAGTTTAAATCACTTCATAAACAATAAGAGACGAAAAACATGAGAAAAGGGTATCTTTTAGGTTGGATGCTTTTGGCATCCTCTGTTTGTATGGGCGCAGGACTGCCTCAGAAAATCAATACATTTCCCATTACGGATGTCCGGTTGATTTCCGGACCGTTCAAGCATGCAGAAAGTATGGATATTTGTTATCTGTTAGGACTCGCCCCGGACAGATTACTGGCTCCTTATATGAAGGAAGCAGGTTTGCAGCCCAAAGCTGAAAACTATCCGAACTGGGAAAATACCGGACTCGACGGGCATATAGGAGGGCATTATCTTTCGGCTTTATCTTATATGTATGCTTCTACGGGTGATGAGGAAATCGGGAAACGCCTGGATTATTTCCTTTCTGAAATGAAACGTTGTCAGGAGGCTTCAGGCAATGGCTATCTTTGTGGAGTTCCGAACGGGAAAGCTATCTGGAATGAAATAAAGAATGGAAAAATCGATGCCAATCCTTTCGGGCTCAATAATAGATGGGTACCTTTATATAATATCCATAAAACGTATGCGGGCTTGCGCGATGCCTATGTGATAGCCGGTAAGGAAGAAGCCGAAGGGATGCTGATTGCTTTGACAGACTGGATGCTGAATACGGTTTCCACACTGACTGACGAACAGATTCAGGATATGCTCCGGAGTGAACATGGAGGACTGAATGAGGTATTTGCCGATGTATACGGTCTGACCGGAGAGAAAAAATACCTTGACTTGGCCAAACGTTTTTCACACAGGGTGGTCTTGAATCCTCTTCTTGAGAAAAAAGACCAGCTTACCGGTATGCATGCCAATACGCAGATTCCGAAAGTAATCGGTTTTAAACGAATTGCCGACCTCGACGGAGAGAAAGCCTGGAGTGATGCTTCCGATTTCTTCTGGCATACGGTCGTAAACAACCGGAGTGTATCTATCGGAGGAAATAGCGTCAGAGAACATTTCCATAAAGCAGATGACTTTTCGAGTATGATGACCAGTGAGCAGGGTCCAGAAACCTGCAATACCTATAATATGCTTCGCCTGACAAAGATGCTCTATCAGACTTCGGGTGATATGGCGTATATGGATTATTATGAGCGTGCTTTGTATAATCATATCTTGTCAAGCCAGAATCCGGTGCAGGGAGGATTGGTGTATTTCACTCCCATGCGTTCAGGGCATTACAGGGTATATTCACAGCCTCAAAGCTGTTTCTGGTGTTGTGTGGGATCGGGAATGGAGAACCATGCAAAGTACGGGGAGATGATATATGCATCACGTAAGGACGAGCTGATTGTCAACATGTTTATTTCTTCTGTGTTGGAATGGAAAGAATATGGCATGACCTTTACGCAGGAAACGTCTTTCCCGGAAAAGGAAAGCACTCGAATGGTATTACATACAGATAAGTCCAAAAAGATGAAAGTGAGCTTCCGTTGTCCGGAATGGATAGATAAGTCAAAGGTGGCTTTTGCAGTGAACGGAAAGAAGGCAGAGGCAACTTTGACGGATGGCTATTACACCATAGAGAGAAAGTGGCAGGATGGCGATGCTATTGAAATGACATTGCCCATGACTTTGCGTGCAGTGCAACTTCCGGACAAGTCCTCTTATTATTCATTTATGTATGGTCCCATTGTGCTGGCAGCCGATATGGGAAAAGAAAGACTGGACGGCCAGTTTGCGGACGACAGTCGCGGTGGTCATATCGCTTCAGGGCCTCAATTGCCTTTGCAGAACATGCCTGTGATTGTGGGAGAAGAAAATAATCTTTTGGGCAACCTGAAGAAAGTATCTCCTGATAAGTTGGAGTTTGCGTTGACTGGAGTGTACCCTTCCAGATATGAGGGAATGAAACTGAAACCTTTCTATCAGACACACGAGTGCCGGTACATGATTTATTGGGAACTTGTGTCTAAGGAGGAACTCGGACAGCGGCAAAAAGAACTTGCTGAAGTGGAGAAAGAACGTGCCCAATTGGAGCAGGCTACGGCCGATATGGTGGTGTGTGGTGAGCAACAGCCGGAAAGTGACCACTTTGTAGAGATGGAAAATTCGGTGATAGGCAGTGAGCAGGGAACCCCCTGGCGTGAAACCCGCGGATGGTTCGCTTATAAAATGAAGTCCAAGGGAAAACCGGTCAATGCCGTGAGAATCGAATCTTTCCCTGACGCAGCAAAAGATGCAGACGTGTATGTAAATGAAGTGAAGATAGGCTCTGTTCAAGGGAAAAATGCATTGCATACGCTGTTATTGCCGAAAGAATTGTGGAAAGCTTCGGAATGGGAGGTGAAGATTATGCGTGGAAAATCTGAGGTAACTCCTAAATTCCGTACCGTGAGGATGGTTTTAAGCAGAGGTCTGTTGGTAAATGAATAAGCCTTTCATGAACTATAGGGGGATATGATAGCAGCCAATTGGGGAAATCCGTAAAATTTACTTATCTTTATCCCAGTTTTATTCATTTATCTTTATTAACCATGTTGACAGACTTACTGCAAACTTCGTATTTTGCAATTTTCTTGATTGTAGCCTTGGGCTTTATGCTCGGACGTATCAAAGTGATGGGCCTATCGCTCGATGTGTCTGCCGTGATTTTCATTGCTCTTGCCTTCGGGCATTGGGGGGTATCCATTCCAAAGGAACTGGGAACCTTCGGGCTGGTGTTGTTTATCTTTACGATTGGCATTCAGGCCGGTCCGGGTTTCTTCCATTCGTTCCGGAGCAAGGGAAAAACCTTGATTCTGATTACGCTGCTGATAGTGGCTTCTGCCTGCCTGACAGGGGTCGGAATGAAATATCTTTTTGACATCGATACGCCAAGTATCGTGGGCTTGATAGCCGGTGCCTTGACCAGTACACCTGGTTTGGCGGTGGCCATTGACAGTACCCAGTCGCCGTTGGCTTCCATTGCCTACGGTATTGCCTATCCGTTTGGGGTGATTGGGGTGATTCTTTTTGTGAAGTTGCTTCCCAAACTGATGGGAGTGGACTTGAATGAAGAAGCACACAGACTGGAGAAGGAACGGCGCAGCCAGTTCCCTGAACTGAGCACTTGCTTGTTCCGGGTGACGAATCCGGCTGTATTTGGCCGTACGTTAAGCCAGTTGAACATACGTGCCATGACAGGGGCTGTGATTTCACGCTTGAAGCAGGGAGAAGAGATTCTGATACCCAAAGCACATACCGTGTTGCAGGAAGGTGATTGCATTCAGGCTGTGGGCAGCGAGAATTCATTGAACAGTTTGGCGTTGATGTTGGGTGAGCGTGAAGAAGGTGAACTTCCGTTGAGCCATACACAGACCATTGAATCTTTGTTGCTCACCAAGAAAGATATGATTAACAAGCAGTTGGGTGAACTGAACCTGCAGAAGAACTTTGGCTGTACGGTTACTCGTGTACGTCGAAGCGGTATTGACTTGTCTCCCTCACCGGAACTGGCACTGAAGTTTGGTGACAAGCTGATGGTGGTAGGTGAGAAGGAAGGTATCCAGGCAGTAGCCCGTTTGTTGGGAAATGATGTAAAGCGTTTGTCGGATACAGACTTCTTCCCGATAGCTATGGGTATCGTGTTGGGCGTATTATTCGGAAAACTGCACATCTCTTTCGGAGGTGGCATGACTTTCTCTCCGGGACTGACCGGAGGGGTACTGATGATGGCATTGTTCCTGAGCGCCATTGGTAAGACTGGTCCGATTATGTGGTCCATGTCAGGTCCTGCCAATCAGTTGCTGCGTCAGTTGGGCTTGTTGCTGTTCCTGGCAGAGGTAGGAACTTCAGCCGGAAAGACCTTGGTAGCCACCTTCCAGGAAAGTGGTTTCCTGCTTTTCGGAGTCGGAGCGTTGGTTACATTGGTACCCATGCTGTTGGCTGCCATAGTGGGCCGATGGGTCTTTAAGGTAAGCCTGCTCGACTTGTTAGGTACCATTACCGGCGGTATGACCAGTACGCCTGGTCTGGCTGCTGCCGATTCGATGACAGACAGTAACATTCCGGGAGTGGCATACGCTACAGTATATCCTATTGCTATGGTATTCCTGATATTGTTTATTCAGCTGATTGCACTGGTAATTGTGTAATAGTAATAATATGTATATGAAAAAATCCCTGAAGCAAGTGAAATATCCTTGTTTCAGGGATTCTTTTTTTTCTGTGTTAAATGACATAGAGAGGATGAGGGAAAAACACTTTCACGCTAATTGAAAAAATACGAAGGAGATAAGTGGTATTTCGACTTTTGTTTTTTATGTTTTCCCTTGCGGAAACTTATGTTTCTCATTCTGCATCTATAGGTTTCCGCATCGGAAAACTTAGGGATGCAGAATGGAAAACGTAAATGATGTTTTAGAGTTCTACCGTTGATGCAGTTGTCTGTCTATAAATCTATGGTAGACGATTGTGTGCTGTTAAAGTTTGCTCAAGAAACGTTCCCTGTCCACAATGTAGCGGATGTGAGTACCTTCTCCCACCAGCCCTTTGCTGTCGGTTGCACTAACTTTGAAGGTTAGTTTACGGCCTTCTATTTCTGTGAGTTCCGCGGTAGCTGTCACTTCTTCGTTCAGACCGGAGGGCTTGAGGTGCGAGGTCTGTATCATGGCACCTACGGTAGTAGAGCCTTCCGGGAGTACGGGCTTTACGGCATTCATGGCAGCGTTTTCCATCAAGGCTACCAGTGCGGGAGTAGCAAACACTTCCATATCTCCTGAGCCGAGTGCTAAGGCGGTGTTGGTGGAATTTACCTGTACGGTGCTGCTGTATGTAAGTCCTGTTTCCATTGTTTTTTATTTTGAAGTTATAAATTCATTTTTCTCATTGGGTTGAAAATCGGTTCCGGCCGGGCGTTGGAAGATATGCAGGCCGAATTCCGGTATCATGGCTATCAGGTGGTCAAAGATTTCTCCTTGCAAGGTTTCGTAAGGAATCCAGTCGGGGGTGTTCGAGAAACAGTAGATTTCTACGGGGATACCTTCGGTGGTGGGCTGCAACTGGCGGGCCATCTGCATCAGGTTGTGATTCACTTCTGGATGGTTGCTGATGTATTTGAGGGCATACTCGCGGAACACGTGCAGGTTGACGGGTGGTTCATTTCCTTCGGTTGGAGCAGTTATCCATCCTTTTTGTACGAATTGGTTCACTTCCTCCGGTGTACAGAAATGCACGGTAGTCATGTCAATGAACAGCGAGCGTTTGATGCGGCGACCTCCACACTCGCGCATGCCTCTCCAGTTTTGGAAGGAATCGCTGACCAGTGCGTAGGGAGGAATGGTGGTGATGGTCTTGTCGAAGTTCTGTACTTTTACGGTAGTCAGTGATACTTCAATCACATAACCATCGGCACCGTATTTGGTCATGGTAATCCAGTCGCCCGGGCGAAGCATATCGTTGGCCGAAAGCTGTACGCCGGCCACTAATCCCAGAATACTGTCCTTGAAAATCAACATCAGGATGGCGGCCGAGGCACCGAGTCCGGTCAGGATAGCAGTGGCGTTCCGGTCAATCAGGACGCTGATGATGAGAATGATACCTACTCCTATAGATATCAGGTTTATCATCTGGTAAATACCTTTGAGCGGACGGTTTTTTAACGCTTCATGCTCGCTGGATATTTCATAGAGGGAGTCAAGGAAGCATTTAATCAGCATGAGGGCCGTGATGATGAGATAAATCAGACAGATTTTCAGTAAGATTTGAAGCAGATAGGCTGATTTGTCATCAAAGGCAAAAGGGAGCAGGATGTACCAGGTGATAGGTGGAATCATCCGGCAAGAGGCTTTCATCATCTTGTCATTGAACAGATAATCGTCCCACGTGGCTTTGGTGCGGGCCGTAATCTTTCGTACGGCTGGCATGATAAGATGGCGGAAGATTAGTGTAGTAAGATAAGATACCAGTAAAATGGCTAGAATGAGTACAACTTGTGTGGTCCAGCTCAAATCAGATTTCTCAATTCCTATTTGCTGGAGAAGTTGCGCAGTTTCCTGATTCATTGTATTCATATTTTATAAAAGTCTTTTTCGGGAGTCAAAGATAAACAAGTTCTTAGAGTTTGCAAAATGGAAATATACCCTCTAAAACATTTATTTTCTTCATATCTTTTTGCGGAACAAATGCTTTCATTAAATTTGCCGACAAGAATTTACTAATACCAAAATAAAGAATCTAATGAGTTTGAAAATTGTAGTATTGGCTAAACAAGTTCCCGATACACGCTGTGTGGGAAAAGATGCCATGAATGCTGACGGTACAATTAACCGTGCAGCACTTCCGGCGATTTTTAATCCGGAAGACTTGAATGCCTTGGAACAGGCACTCAGACTGAAAGACACACATCCTGGTTCTACTGTAACTATCCTGACAATGGGTCCGGGTCGTGCCGCTGAAATTATCCGCGAAGGATTATACAGAGGAGCAGACAACGGTTATCTGCTGACAGACCGTGCTTTTGCCGGAGCAGATACGCTGGCTACTTCGTATGCGCTGGCAACAGCTATCCGCAAGATTGGTGAATATGACATCATTGTGGGTGGACGTCAGGCTATCGATGGTGATACCGCACAGGTGGGTCCGCAGGTAGCAGAAAAATTAGGCTTGCCTCAGGTGACTTACGTAGAAGAAATTCAGGAGGTAAAAGACGGACGTATCCGTGTGAAACGCCATATCGACGGAGGTGTGGAAACTGTAGAAGGTCCGCTTCCGATTGTATTGACTGTAAACGGTAGTGCAGCTCCTTGCCGTCCGCGCAATGCGAAACTGGTACAGAAGTACAAACGTGCACTGGGTGGTCAGGAAAAAGCTGCCATTACCAAAGACGGAGCTGAACTGCCTTATGCTTCTTTGTATGAAAGCCGTCCTTATCTGAATATCACAGAATGGAGCGTAGCCGATGTAAACGGTGATACGAAACAATGCGGTCTGTCGGGTTCTCCGACTAAGGTAAAGAAGATTGAGAACATCATCTTCCAGGCAAAGGAAAGCAAGACGCTTACCGGCAGCGATGCAGATGTAGAAAACTTGATTGTTGAACTGTTGGCTAACCATACTATCGGATAAAGACTATGAATAACGTATTTGTATATTGTGAGATGGAAGGCGCGCATGTGGCCGATGTCAGTCTCGAACTTTTAACCAAAGGTCGTAAGTTGGCCACTCAGCTGGGATGTCAGCTGGAAACGATTTGTGCCGGTACAGACCTTGCAGATGTAGAAAAACAAGTGTTGCCATACGGAGTAGACCGTGTACATGTGTTCGATGCTCTGGGCTTGTTCCCTTATACTTCACTTCCTCATACTTCTATTCTTGTCAACTTGTTCAAGGAGGAAAAACCGCAGATTTGCCTGATGGGGGCTACCGTAATTGGTCGTGACCTGGGTCCGCGCGTGTCTTCCGCACTGACAAGTGGTTTGACTGCCGACTGTACGCAGCTGGAAATCGGTAACCATGAAGACAAGAAAAACGGTATCACCTATGAAAACCTGCTGTATCAGATTCGTCCGGCCTTCGGTGGTAACATTGTGGCTACCATCATCAACCCGGAACATCGTCCGCAGATGGCTACCGTACGTGAAGGTGTGATGAAGAAAGAAATCGTAGATGCCAATTATCAGGGTGAAGTGATTCGTCATGATGTAGCGAAGTATGTACCTGAAACAGATTATGTGGTGAAGGTGATCGACCGTCACGTGGAAAAAGCAAAACATAATCTGAAAGGAGCACCTATTGTGGTAGCCGGTGGTTACGGTATGGGCAGTAAGGAAGGTTTCGACATGCTGTTCGAACTGGCTAAGGAACTTCATGCAGAAGTGGGTGCCAGCCGTGCGGCGGTAGATGCCGGTTTCTGTGAACACGACCGTCAGATTGGTCAGACAGGGGTAACGGTACATCCGAAGTTGTATATCGCTTGCGGTATTTCCGGACAGATTCAGCACATCGCCGGTATGCAGGATGCAGGTATCATCATCTCTGTGAACAGCGACCCGAATGCTCCGATTAATACTATTGCCGATTATGTCATCAACGGTACGGTGGAAGAAGTAATCCCGAAAATGATTAAGTATTACAAAAAGAACAGTAAGTAATAATTTGAGGTAAGTATGGGCGGTAAATGGTGGCTGTGGTATCTGCTGATATTCTTTTTTGCGGCTCCTGCCTTTTCGCAAGATACGATTTATTTGGATAAAAAAGGTAGATGGCTGGATAGCAAGGAGAATGCGTTTCGATATTGTACTCGGGTTGATTTGGCCGAAGACAATATTGAGGTGAAGGTTTATAACTTGGGAGATACACTGCTCTATTTACATCACTTTTCCTATTTTGTAGATGACCCTAAAAAATGTATCGTAAATGGAGTGTCGTCCATTTTTTATGCAGATGGACAACTTTCGGATACCTATATGAATGTAAAGGGAAAGAAGGAAGGTGAGTATCGTCGGTTCTATAGAAACGGCGAGTTGAAGTACCTTTGCCATTTTGAGAATAACAGACGCGAAGGACAGTTGGAGATGTATTATCCCAATGGTTCTTTATGGCGGACTGAAGAGTTCCGAAAAGGACGTTCACAAGGAGGTCATGTGTACAATGCTGCAGGAAATGAAATTGAGTTCTATCCGTCTGAGCGGATTGTAGGTTTTCCAGGTGGAGTGGATGCGTTGGCACTTTTTATGAAAGAGCATGTGCATTACCCTTTGGAAGCCTCAGCACAAAAGGTGGAAGGACGTGTACTTGTACAATTGACTTTTGATCAGCGTGGTAGAATCGTGGAATATCATGTACTTCCTCAAAGTACGGAGAATTATTATTTGAGGAAAGAAGCGATTCGTTTCGTGGAAGAAGACTTGATGAAAATAGAGTGGGAACCAGCCGTGCAATTTGGGGAATTTAAGAAAATTCGTTTTGTGTTGCCGATTGCATTTAAGATACCGAACCTCAAAGCCTCAAAATAAAAAATTAAAATTATGGCAAACTTTTATACAGAACATCCGGAACTCAAGTATCACTTGAACAATCCGATGATGGAGCGTATCTGTCAGTTGAAAGAACGCGATTACAGAGATAAAGACGAGTACGATTATGCGCCGCAGGATTATGCGGATGCCATCGACTCTTACGATAAAGTGTTGGAAATTACTGGTGAAATCACGGGTGAGGTGATTGCACCCAATGCCGAAGGAGTAGACCAGGAAGGTCCGCATCATGCCAATGGCCGTGTGGAATATGCTTCGGGTACAAAGGCTAACCTGGAGGCCATGGTAAAGGCCGGATTGAACGGAATGACCATGCCGCGCCGTTTCGGTGGTTTGAATTTCCCGATTACGCCGTACACCATGTGTGCAGAAATCGTGGCTCAGGCTGATGCTGGTTTCGGTAATATCTGGTCACTTCAGGACTGTATTGAAACACTTTATGAATTCGGTAACGAAGATCAGCACAGCCGTTTCATTCCGCGTATCTGTGCCGGTGAAACCATGTCAATGGACTTGACTGAACCGGATGCTGGTTCCGACCTTCAGAGTGTGATGCTGAAAGCTACATACGATGAAGCTAACAACTGCTGGCGCCTGAACGGTGTGAAACGTTTCATTACGAACGGTGATGCAAATCTTCACCTGGTATTGGCCCGTTCGGAAGAAGGTACACACGATGGTCGTGGATTGTCTATGTTCATCTATGACAAGAACGATGGGGGAGTAGACGTACGCCGTATTGAAAACAAGCTGGGTATTCATGGCTCTCCTACTTGTGAGTTGGTTTACAAGAATGCGAAGGCCGAACTTTGCGGTGAGCGCAAGTTAGGTTTGATTAAATACGTCATGGCGTTGATGAACGGTGCCCGTCTGGGTATTGCCGCTCAGTCTGTAGGTTTGAGCCAGGCTGCTTACGATGAGGCTTTGGCATACGCAAAAGACCGTAAACAGTTCGGTAAGGCCATTATCGAATTCCCAGCTGTGTATGACATGCTGGCTACCATCAAGGCTAAATTGGATGCAGGCCGTGCGTTGTTGTATCAGACTTCTCGTTACGTGGATATCTACAAAGCATTGGATGACATTGCCCGTGAACGCAAGCTGACTCCGGAAGAACGTCAGGAACAGAAACGTTATGCAAAACTGGCTGACAGCTTTACTCCGCTGGCAAAGGGTATGAACTCTGAATATGCCAACCAGAATGCATACGACTGTATTCAGGTACACGGCGGTTCAGGTTTCATGATGGAATATGCTTGTCAGCGTATCTATCGTGATGCCCGTATCACCAGCATCTATGAAGGTACTACCCAGTTGCAGACAGTAGCTGCCATCCGTTATGTAACAAACGGTTCGTATGCGGCTACCTTGCATGAATATGAAATGATTCCTTGTGCGCCGGAATTTGAAGGTTATATGAATCGTATCAAGGATATGACTCGTAAATTGGAAGCATGTACCAATGCAGTGAAGGAAGCACAGAACCAGGAATTGCTGGATTTGGTATCTCGTCGTTTGTATGAGATGGCAGCTGTGTGCGTGATGAGCCATTTGCTATTGCAGGATGCGACAAAGGCTCCTGACATGTTTGGCAAGTCATTGAATGTGTATGTGAACTACGCTGAATCTGAAGTAGAAAAGCATTTCAACTTCATCCGTAAGTTCCAGGCAGAAGAACTGGAAAGCTATCGAAAATAAGATTTCTGATTGATATAGAAATGGAAAGGGCGAATTTCATTCGAAATTCGTCCTTTTTGTTTATAGTGGTTATGATCATTAAAAGATAATATTTATTTTTGCGATATGTAATCATGAAATATTTAATCTTTTATTATGGGTAAACTAAAATTATTATTTTTCTTATGGGGGATGTTTTATTCCTTGTTGGGGATTACTGCTTCAGAAATATCTTTGAAAAACTGGATTGGCGAAGACTCTTCGGGTAAGTTCAAGATGATTAAAGTAGACGATTGTCTGGACATTGTATCACCGGATGGTCTGACTTTGTGGTATGATGAGTGCCTGACTGGAAACTATGAAATCAGTTACCGCATTAAAGTAGTGATGGAAGGTGGAAAATACGACCGTTTGAGTGACATGAACTGCTTTTGGGGGGGCTAAAGACTTGAAATACCCTGATAATATTTATGCCAGAAAGGATTGGCGTGCAGGGATATTCAAGAATTATAACACATTAAATCTTTTCTATGTGGGTTATGGAGGAAATGAGAATAAGACCACTCGTTTTCGGGAATATCACAGTGAATTTTATGGCATTGATGAGAACAAAATAAAACCTCTGGTAAAAGAATATACAGATGAGGCACATTTGCTGAAGCCTAATCGTTGGTATGAGGTGGTGATTACCGTGACGGATGGAAAAATTACGTTTGCTGTCGATGGTGAGGAATTGTTTTGCCATCCTATAAGCAGGGGACAGGGGGATGGATATTTTGCTATTCGTTTGTGGAAAAACCATGTACAAGTGAGCGACTTTGTTGTTCGTAAGGCGGAATCTCAGTTTGCATATTCAAACTATCGTCGTTATTATCAGGAGGCACGTTGTCATGCGGGAGGTGAGAAAAAAGATGCAGTCAAGAAATTGAGAGAATATTTTTCTCAACACCCTTATCGGGCTGTAAAATCAATTGATGCTTCTCAGGCTATTCAGATGGCTTCCCTGTTAGGAGAAGATGGCCGGTTTTCAGACTTGAATTCTACAGAGGAGCAGTTTGAACGTGAGAATGCTTATCAACAAGGCTATGAGAATACAACGGATGACCGTGTCGGAATTTTTATTGCCGGTGCATTGAACCGTATATATCAGTTGGCTGATGCTTGCCGGAAAGGACGGCTGGAGAAAACTTCTGAATTTACAGATAAACTTTGGAAGGCTGTGGTGCATTATGGTAACTTGGAAATTTCTCGTCCGAATGATAAACCACGTTTTCATGCTTCTTGTTTTGCGATACCTACGGCTGCCGTGAATATTTATTTTGCTTGTACAGAAGATATGGACCGTGCAGAACGGGGCGAAGGAAATAAATACTTGAAGAATGCATGTGATATGCTGAAAATCTTGGGACTTCAGGCTTATACTCAGCCTTTGAGAAGAGATCGGAAGAGCGTCGTGTAGGGAAA
>OGGQ01004255.1_pt1 | contig 12151 bp, 10 predicted proteins | sample 1571191 | NCBI WGS metagenome assembly OGGQ01 (sample SAMEA2582061, study PRJEB24529) | metagenome | biome: Human gut stool | place: China | collected 2011
GATTTTTCCATCGTTTTTTCCTCCTGTTTTTATAATAATATTAATTTAATTCTTTCATCCTTTAATAGCTCCGGAAAGCATACCTTTTTCAATCTGTTTGTGGAATAAAATATAAATAATAAGCATTGGAATAACAGACATAACTACAAACGCAAACTGATTTCCAATCTCCTGTGTGTGCGCGGAAGAGAAATTCAGCATTGCACGGGAAACTGTGAAATACTTAGAATCTGTCATCAGGATCATTGAGAATACAAGTTCACTGTATCCATAAATGAAGAGGAAAATTGCCTCTGTTGCGATGATCGGTTTACATACCGGAAACAGAATTCTCCACAATAACTGCCAGTTATTACATCCATCAATAATCGCAGCTTCATCTAAGTTTCTTGAAATACCATCCAAAAATCCTGTATAAAGGAAAATTGCCTGGGACATACCGAACGCAACATAGATCAGAATCAAAAAGAACAGATTGTTTTTTGCGTTTAATGCTGTTGCGATATTGTTGATCGGTATAAGCGTACAGTGAACAGGTACCATTACCCCTATCATAAAGAATATATATATATATTTCAGGAATTTGTAATCTTTTCTGGATAATACAAATGCTGCCATCATTCCGACCACTGTATTAAATATAGTAGTCAAAGTTGCAACGACCAGAGAATTGCAAATAGTACGCAAAGCATCTGCTGTCTTATTGGCACTGACATAGTTTTGAAGCATAAGTTTTTCAGGAAAACTGAACAGATTAAGATAAATCTCTGAATTTGTTTTAAAAGATGCCAGCACAGTTACCACTACCGGGAACAGTGTTACAACCGTCCAAAAAACCGCAATCACATACAGAGCAATTTTCCCACCATGCATTTTTTTCTTTTTAACTGTTTTTTCCATATTGTTTTCTCCTTCCGTTTACATTGCAAGATCTTTGTCCTCACGGAACACACGGTTAGTCAGCAGACTCAAAACAATACCCAGTACTAACAAAATTACACCATAGGCACTGCTTCGTCCAAACAATTTATAGGAAAATCCCTGTGTATAAAGCATGATTGACGGAGTGGAACTGATATCGTTCGGGCCGCCTCGGGTCATCGCCCAGATAATATCAAATACTTTCAGACATCCGGTGATACATAAAATAGAGAATACCTTAAAGGAGTTTTTCATTAATGGTAATATAATGTAACGGATCCTCTGCCATCCTGTAGCTCCATCCAATGCAGCTGCCTCATTTAACTCATCTGGAATTGCCACAAGACCAGCTGCAAAGATCAGCATATTATATCCAGCATACATCCACTCATTTACCAAAATAACAATCCAGACATTCAACGTCTTTACAGTAAGTACATCCGGAATTGTTCCCTTTATACCAAAGACATTTTCAATGGTATGAAAGATACCGAAGTTCGGGTTCAGCATAAATGTCCACATCAGGGCTACCGCTGTTGTTCCCAGCATATTCGGAAGAAAATAACATGTTCTGAAAAAACCGGTTCCTTTAATTTTGGAAGTAACCAACATCGCAAGACCAAATGCGAGAGGCATCAGAATAACGAAACCTCCGATCATAAAGTAAACACTGTTGAGCATTGCATTCCAAAACAGTTTGTCTGATAAAATCTTCTGATAATTTTCAAGTCCTACCCATAGTTTAGGTGCACCAAACATACCATTCCACTTACGAAACGATAATCCTACTGTGTCTAATACAGGATAAATAACAAAAACAACACATATGATTATTGCCGGAAGAAGGAACGCTATGCTGAGTACAAGATCTTTTTTATCCAGCTTTTGTTTGATTTTCGGTCGAGAATTTCCTGCCATACATATACCTCCGTAATTAATAAGGGGAAGCAGATGATGCTTCCCCTTTGATTCTCCTATCTACACATTATACATTCGATCAAAGCATCTCTTTATTCGTAAGCAGACATCTTATCTACGATATCATCACCTACTGTCTGAGCGCTTGCACCTGTAGCCAGTGCCTGAAGAGAATTACGGATTGTATCCATTGCTGCTGTGTTTGTGTCATATGTAGGAAGTTCAAGCTTAGAATCTGTATTCTCAGCCATGATAGCATTTACATCGTCAAGCAGATAGTTACCTGTATCGATTGTAACCTTCTCAGCGTATGTTGTCGGGCTGGATTTACACATTTCATTGATAGAATCTACACTTGTAAGATATTTGATGAATTTTACAGTTGCTGCGATTTCCTCATCACTCTTATTTAAAGTAGTGATATAATATGTATCGGAACCGCCACCCATCTCTACAGTTTTGTACTGCTCATCAATATACGGAATTCTTGTAACACCAATCTTCTGATTATCAAAAAGTTCTGTATCGGAGTCATTCTGGAAGTTACCGCAGTTCCATGTTCCATCTACTGTAAATGCAGCTTTTCCTGCTTCAAACATAGTTCTTTCTGTAATGAAATCTGTGCTGAGGATTCCGTCTCCCCAGTATCCTGCATCGATCATATCCTTCATCAGCTGATAGATTGCAACCATTTTTTCACCATTGTAAGCTTCCTTGTCGCTTGCAAGATCCTCTGCGATGCTTGGTCCGTAGGCTTTCAATGCCATTGCACTCATCAGATGCTCATAGTGATAATTATCTTTATCAGAATAGTTGAATGGCTGGATTCCTGCCTCCTGCAGTTTTCCACAAACTTCAATCAGATCATCCCAGGATTCTGGAACTTCTGCGCCAACCTGCTCTAAATAATCTTTGTTATAGAAGAGACAGAGCTGATAAGCAGACCACGGAATACCATAGGTTCCATCAATACCATCAAACTGTGTGGTCTCCCATGCAAAGTCCTGAACTCCCTCTTTCCACTCAGGATACTGTGCGAAATATGGTTCCAGATCCAAAATATATCCAGCTTCCACATATTCTCTTGTACGGCTTCCACCATACTGAAGGAATGCATTTGGTACATTTCCGGAAGCAAACTCTGTTGTAAGTTTTTCTTCATAGTCAGCTTCTGTAGAAATACTTTCATCCTTTACATGAATTTTTCCTTCGTTTTCCTCGTTGAATTTTTCAACTGCATTATAGTACCATTTTGCCTGTCCGTCTGTATCAGATCCATTGTTAAATCTGAATGCTACACGAAGCTCTACGTTGTCAAAGTCCATGCTTTCAACATCATAGTTTTCCTCTGCGAAAACAGCACTTCCGGTTACTCCGATTGTAGACATTGCTGTAATTCCAGCAAGGCACAGAGTTGCAACCCTTTTCATTTGTTTCTTCATAAAAAAATCCTCCCTTTAATGTTTTTTATATAGTTTTTGTTTCATTATTACTCTTAGTCTACAATTGCCTCGAATATAGGATCTTCCTCCTCAAGCTCCAGACATACACAGTAATTCTTTGCATCCTGAAGTTCCACCGGAAGTTCTACTTCAATCATAGAGTTTCCTTCGCAGCACTTTAATGCACGGCATGAAAGTTTTTCCCCAGTGCTTACCAGATAAGCCCCCTTTAACTGGTTAGCAATGTTTAAAAGCTCCACTCGAAGCCTTGGCGAAAGTACATGTACATAAAGTTTATGTGCTCTCTTGGTTAATTCAATATTTGGAACCTCATAAGGATAAATACCTACATTCTTAGTCCCGTAAATTGCTTCTGCATTCTCAGTTACATATTTACCAACTTCATTCATAACCTTTACGCAATCATCCGGAACCAGTCCATCTGCCATAGGTCCAACGTTCAGAAGATAATTTCCACCTCTGCCAACAATCTTAAGAAGCAGATTAAGAATATCATCAGGTTTCTTCCAGTTGGTATCGTATTTATTGTAGCCCCAGGTATCATTTACAGTTGCCGGCACTTCCCAATCACCATCATATGGAAGACGTGGGATAAAGTTATCACCGGTAGTCATATAGTCACCTTTCTGATGACCAATACGTCCACTGATGATACATTCCGGTTTAATTCCTTTTACCCAGTCCCTTAATTCCTGAGCTTCTTCTGCATTCATGCCCATCGGAGTATCGAACCAGATCAGGGAAATATTATCATAATTCTCAAGAAGTTCTTTTAACTGCGGCTTACATTTCTCGTCGAAATATGTTCGGAATTCCGGTTTCCATTCATTCTTATCCTCAAAATCTTTCTTGTAAGCATTATCATCGTCCCAGTCCTGAGCCTGTGAATAATAGATGCCCATGGTCATATCATATTTCTTACATGCATCAGAAAGTTCTCTTAACAGGTCTCTTCCTGTAGCTTTTTTTACATTGAAGTCGCTGACTTTGGAATCATACATTGCGAAGCCTTCATGATGTTTGGCAGTAAGAACGATGTATTTCACACCCCACTGTTCTTTCGCTCTTTTAACAAACTCATCGGCATCAAACGTATCCGGATGGAACTCATCCTTAAGTTTTCTGTAATCCTCCTTTTCAATGTTCAGATTGTTTTCAATCCATTCTGCAATACGATCGGTCTTAGTGGTCTCTCCTGTCTTAGGATCCGTCCATTCCCCTGCCAGGATAGAATAAAGTCCCCAGTGGATAAACAATCCATATTTGGCATCTTTGTACCATTGCTGTTTCGTATCTGCCATTTCCTTCTCCTCATTCATAAGATGTTGTTTTTAGTTGTGCAAAACGTTTCGCTCTTGATAGACTTATTCTATCTCATTCACTTAACATTTTCAAGGGAAATTTCATACTTAGAATCATATTTTATATTTTTCACAATTATAATTTAATTTATTTGTGCATTTTTTCGAATATAACTTGTAAAACGTTTTGTTTTTATCCATTATATATACAATAGATTCATTTATATCAACTTCTATATGTTAAATATGTCTTTCTTTCCAGGGCAGGGAAGGACTCAAAAGAGAAATATATCCGAGAGTTTTACATCTTCATTCCATATTGTGACCATTTCTCTTTCATGATATAATGTGAGTGCACAGAAAAAGGCAGGAGAATTTTCAGAGTCATAACACAAAACGGAGGTTTTTATGAACATTACAATTAAGGATATTGCTTGTGCAACTGGCTTGTCCACTGCAACAATTTCCAAATATTTGAATCACAAAACTATACGGGAAGAAAATCGCATCCTAATAGAAAAGGCAATCAATGATCTCGGATATGTTCCCAACCGAAATGCTCAGCTCCTTCGCGCCAAAAACACACATACTATTGGTATCCTGATTTCAGATCTAGGGAATTACTTCTGGGGAACGCTTATTAATTCTATTATACAGCACTGCACTGAATATAATTACACAGTTATTGTCTGTTCTTTTTTCTTTGATTATCAAAAAGAAATTTCTACCATACAGGATATAATTTCTCAGCACTTCGATGGTGTAATCATGCTTCTGTCCGGAAAACAGGATAATCTGTATCATCTTCTGCAGGAAGCCCAGATTCCAGTTGTGATCGTCGATCATATTCCAGATTCTATGAATTACTATCCAGTAGATTGTGTTGTTTCTAATAACTATAGTGGTGGCGAATTGTTAGCAAAATATCTTCTTGAAAAAGGACACACCAAGGTATGTATTATGGAGTCATATTTAAACTCCTACACTATCAAACAACGAATTCAAGGATTTGTCGATGCATACAAAAAAAATGGCTACAATATTCTGAGACAGCAGGATTCTTATCCCCCCATTGCTTTCAGCTCAATCTCTGAGACAGCAGCTCATAGTTGCTCACACTTATTGCAGATTATTGATTCTTCGAATCCTCCTACTGCTGTATTTTTTACCTGTTATATTTCAGCAATGGGTGGATTGAACGCTGCCAGTCAAGCGAAGCTTTCTATTCCGCGAGATTTTTCTTTTGTAAGTTTTGATGATGATCCACTTTTTAAAACTATGAGCGCTGCAATGACTTGTGTATCACAAGATTTGGAAAATATGGGAACGCTGGCTGTTGAAATTCTCATGCAAAGAATCCAGGGAGATTATACAGATTTTCCTACTATCAAGCTGATTGACGTTGCTTTTCATCCACGACGTTCCGTAAAAGATTTATCAAAATGCAACGATATCAGGAAAGGAGAATTATGAGTACAACGATCAAGGATATTTCCAAGGAAACTGGGCTTTCTCTTGCAACGATTTCCAAATACATAAACGGAGGAACTGTACGTCCGGAGAACAAAAAGTTGATTGACGAGGCTATACAAAAGCTGAGCTATGTCCCGCGAAACACTGCCAGAGGACTTCGTTCTTCAAAAACCTACCGTGTAGGACTCATATGCGGTCCCCCATCTAATCCACATAATTCTGTTCTTCTGAAATATATTGAAAAAAATATGCGAGCTCGTGGCTATTCGCTTATATTTATGAGCAACGATTTGTACAAGGGAAGAACCCATGAGTTTTTCCTTCAAATGCTACGAGCCGGTATAGACGGAATGATCATCACTTCTTTTCTTTTGGATTCAGACGTACGTTCTGCTATTCGAAATGCCGGGATTCCTATCGTAAAGCTGGAGGAATGCGATAATTTCGATCAGACAGACTGTGTACAGACAAGTTGTACTACAGGCGCATACGAAATTGTAGAACATTTAATTAAAATGGGACATACCCAAATTGCTACCATCGGTGGTCCTGTTCAATCTAAAACTATGTACGAACGAAAAACGGGATATTTACGCGCAATAAACGATTACGGAATTTCCGTAAACCCCAATTATATAATCGATGGTGATTGTTCTACTTCTTGTTTTGGATATGAGGCAATGCATAACTTATGGAGCTTACCTACTCGGCCTACTGCGATATTTGTTACCAATTATACCCTTTGTCTTGGTCTTTACGAAGCAATCTATGATCTTGGAATCGTAATTCCAGAGGAACTGTCCGTTGTTTCATTTGATGATTTTGAATTGTCGCAACTACTTTCTCCACAGCTCACAGCTGTCCGTCAACCTTTGGAAGGATTAGCTGAACAGGCCAGTAATTTGTTGATTCGCAGAATGAACGGAGATTACAGTGATTTTCCAAGGAGAATACGGTTAAAACCGGAATGTATTTATCGGGATTCTGTCTGCAATCTTCTATCCAATTCCCAATAATAATTATTAATATAGCATAAAACATTCGAACTAAAAATAAGATATCAATCAGTTATATTAGATTTATTATAGTTGTATTTAAATATGAATTGTCAGTATTATAAATTATATAAATATTAACATCCGAGAACGGTTGACTATAAATAAATTATGCAGATTAACAGGCGGTCTTGACTTTAATCGAGTAGAAGGGAGTGATTAGCTCCCTTCCTCTCACACCACTGCGCGTACCGTTCGGTACACAGCGGTTTCAATAGTTGACATGCACAGACTGATAGGCTGTGGCTAAATCATTCATCGTATCAGAGAACTCTTCTTGTGAACTTCCAGTTTTTTTCCGCCTAAATCGAGTGTCGCTATATCTGCGACTCAAAATAATTCTATTTTTCCGTCTTTTCTCCATCTGATCCTGCATTCAAAAAGTTCATGATCTCCTCATATGACCGCCCACTTTTTACAACCGCTGACAGGATCTCTTCTTTTCTTATGGCATCCCGCTTGTCTAACAGTTCTTTCAGATTTGCTGTTGCCTGGTCATACTTTTTCTTCGCTGCGATCACATCAGCCTCTGCTTTTTCAATCTTTTCTTCCAGTGCTTCCTTACTTGTTTTTCTTGTTCTTGCCATCTTTATTTTCCTTCCTTATTCTGCTTTTTTCAGTTCCTTACTCAGCTCTGATGCAAAATATTTGATACTGTTCGCATCCAGTCCAAAGGCTTTCAATATTACTTTCTGATTCGCTGTTACTGCATGATCCAGACGGTATATATTGTCTAACTGACGTACCATTTCTATTTTTTCCAGATCTTTTATTGCCGCCGCTACCGTCATATAGTTCGGTTTCTTATCCAGTTTTTTCATCTCTTCTTTTAGTTTTATATACATCTTGCAGCGCACTATCATGGCTACAAATTCAACAAATATCTTCGCTCTTGCTGATTCTTCTGAATACACCCGGATGCTCTTATTTCCCAGGTATGATTTGTCTCCACGGAATAGTTTCTCCGATACATCCCTGCTCTTATACAGTTCGATTGCTTCCTTCGCACTCATCTTTTCCGATGTAACGATACAAAAATATCCAGCCAGATCCAGCTCTCTTTCTACCACACTGCACCGTTCTTCCGGTAGTATAAAAGCCTGGCTCTTTTCATTATAATGAAGGTTAAAATACTTCTCAAATCCAGGGCCGAATTCCTTTACTTTATTCTGGTATTTTTTCAGATACTGCGTCATCTGGTTAATCCGGTTTTCAATCTCTATCCGTTCTGCGCTTTCTTTTGAAATGCTATGATACAGATGAAAATAACGCTCTTTTTTATCACTTGCATACAGTTTGTGCCGTATTGTCTTTCCGTAAACTCCATATTCATAGATATTGTTCACCCGCTTATTTTCGAATGTCCCTTTATTTTCCAGGATCAGTTCATTCACAAGGGCAGACATCCCTTTCACCATGATAACAAAACTATACCCACATTTATCCATATATTGTATGTTCTCACAGCTGAAATATCCCCTGTCCAGAATGAATCCGATCTTCTTATAACCATATCCGGATGCTTTATCCAGCATGAACTGAAGCTGGGAGATATCGTTCAGACTTCCTGGATATTTTTCATAAAATAATGGTTCCTGATTATGAGTATCATACGCAACTGCATAATTAAATACCGGCTCTCCCATATCTACTTTCGGATGCCCAAATTCAACCATTTTTATGTCTCCAGCCTGACAGTTTTTATTCGTTGAATCATAAGAAATATAAATCTTTTCACGGTAATTCCGTGACTCATTCCATGTATTCAGAAATCCTGTACTCTGGTCATCTGTTACTGAATTCAGGAAATCTGATACGGTTGAATCGCTGTATTGTTTCATCTTTTCCGTAAAAAGTGGATGGTTGTATGTATAATCCGGATAGTACTGCGCTGCATTGTTTTCTGCTATGATCGAATAAACAGCCAGATCTAAAAACAGACCCATATCACGTGATCCAAAATACTTTCCAAGGATATCTTTTAAACTGCATTCTTCTATGAGCTTACGCAGTACAAAGTATGCTCCTACCCTGAGACAGCTGCTTCTGGAAGTCCTGTTTTTGCTTTCCGGAAGTTCTGCATCGGGGAAATATTTCAGGAAATTTTGATTCGGTTTCATGAGTTCCGGATCCGTATCTGACAGTTTTCCGATCGTTACTCTTTTGGGAAAAGTATACTTCCGGGATGGATCATAAACCCGGTCATACTCATACTCTATATATACAACATTTAACTTTTTTCTCTGTGTGATCTTGCCTTTTACGGTTGGTACTTTCACCAAAAAATCCAGATACATAGCGCCCTCCTTTTAGGCGGTTATCCGCCTAAAATAATTGTACTATATTTCCCGGCTATCTGCAATGGAAAACCGCAGAAAACCGGGGTTTTTTATGATTTTATTTCGTTCTTTTTTCTTTAGGTGGAAAAATTACTGGAAGTTCACACTAAACAACGGGTTGTTCTGAACTTCTCTAAACAACTCCAAGTTGCTCTGCATACTATTCATGACTGCTTCGTGAGCAGGGTATTTCATGGGGTCTACCCCTTGTGGGGCTCATATGAGCTGGAACGTTGGCGGACAACAGAAAAATCAGTCTTAAAAAGATGAGGGAGATTACAATGCCGAGGCACTGCAAGCTCCCTCTATCATCTTATTTTATATCCCTTAATTCTTCAATTAACAATCCAACCCGGCTTCCCACTGAATGTTCTAATTCTTCAATATCTTCGCAATAGTTCTTTTCATTTTTGATTGCTATATCAATCCGATTCATAAACCAGTCAACATCATAAGAAGACTTTGTATACCCAGTCATTCTTTTTCGCAGTTCCTGTTCCGTATAGCGGCGTTTCGCAGTTATTTTCGGATTATGGAAAAGCTGTATTTCATCCAGTTGTTCCACGCCATCAAAGTGGAGCAACATCCAAAATTCAAAACATGGATTTGTCAGATATAATCCAAAACAATTTTCCCTGCATTTTTCCAGAACATATTTATACTGATTGTTTTCCTCATGTGCAACAAAGCTCTCTCGGTCACGATCTACGACAAAGCATATTTTATCAAATCCTTCCGCATAAGTAATCGCCCGGTTTCGGATAATGCGTGGCACATCATCAACAATCTGTTCATATCCTTCTTTATCCTGAAAATACTCAGCAAGCATCCTGCATGTTTCTTCCAGATCTGTAACAGGCTCTGTAAGAGTGATCTGCAGTTTTTCGCTGCATATCCATTCCAACGTCTGCCAAAGACTTTTGGCTTTTGCTTTGCTGTTTACCAGTATCTTTTCTTCATACAGATAATCCATGAACCAGTTTAAAAGAGTTTCATACGAAACAGTGCCAAGTCTGCTTTCTTTCAGATTCAAAAGCATACGGTCCACAATCTTCTTTGGATTACTCCATCCTTCTTCACTGTAGCTCCTTACTACAGGAACCAGTTCGATCAACGGATTGATTCCGATCATGGAACGATTCTGGTTTACACCTTCAAAATAAATCTCCTCTGTTTCTTTTCCTTCATATACAAGAAAATACTTTTTCCGCACTTCGTCTGTATTCCTTGTTCTGGTTCTTTGGGCAAATGTCTTTTTTTCTCTCATACGCTATGCCCTCTCAACTGGAAAAATGGTGCTGAAAATAGGAATACCCCCATACCTTCCCTCCAGATATGCCTTGTCAATCTTCTGGTCAAATCTGGCATTATATTCTTCCAATGAATAGATATCCGACTCTCCGTTTTCCTTTTTATCCACGAACCATATCTCATCCCTGCGGAGAAGATCGAAATCCATCAATCTCGACTCATGGGTTGTAACGATAAGCTGGATATTCTTCTCAGCCGCAAGGTTTAAAAATGTCTCCACAAACTTATAACTGAGACTTGGATGCAGACACCGATCCAGTTCATCTATGACATAAGTTTTGCCCTCGCCGGACAATAATATCTCCAACAGATCGAGAATACGCACTGTTCCATCCGATTCTTCTTCCAGATTAAATAACACATTTTTTCTTCCATGACTGAACTCGATCGTCTGGCATTTCACAGTATCGCTGCCATCTATCATAATAATAAACAGATCCGCAAGCGTCCTTAATATCATATTGATTCCCTTGATCTGCGGATGGTTTCTTACTTCAACCTGTTTCTGCTCGATATTTGACAGAATTTTGTCCTGCAGGTTCTTCGACAATCCATGTAGCACTTTCTCAACTGGAACATCCACTAAAGCGAAATCCGTAATCCCGGTTCCAAATGCAGATATAATCCGGCAAACCTCACTGACTTTATCTGCCTGGGCAAGATAAGAGTAATCAGAGATCGGCTGATTCGGATAATTGATATCCAGTGAATCTTTTATCCACAAAAAAACATTTTTCAGAATCGCAGCCGTTTTATGACTCTCGTACAGATTTTTTTTATTTTGATTCATGACTGCCAAAAACAGGACACTGCCATCTCCACGAATATCATCTGCATAGACATCCAGTTTTTCCTTTAACCCTTTACGTGCAAGCATACCACACAGTTCATACGTTCCGTTTGCAATGTCTCTTGTAAAAAGTATTTTCTCTGAATTATCAGCATGAAGTTCCACCAGCCACTCTGAAATAAACCTGCTTTTGCTCAGGATAATTTCAAAACCATAAGAATAATATTTACCATCTAACAGAATCTCTACTTCAAAATAGCTTGGCTTCATAGCATTTTCCGGATTTACTTTGCAGTATTTTTCTGTATGTCCATCCGGCAGACCACTGACCACTACCTGTTTCATAAAATCCATTGCCTTTACCAGATTGGATTTTCCGGCAGCATTCGCACCATAAACTGCCGCAAATTTCAGCAGTTTGATCTTTCCATCATCATACAGGTGTTCCTTTTTCCCCCGAACACGTCCTGCAATCATAGAAAATTCTTCAGACATGTTATCTTCTCTTGATGCAAATGACAAAAAATTTTTTACACTAAACCGTATCAGCATCTTGACACCTCCTGTACATTTAGGTTAT
>OGGQ01004258.1_pt1 | contig 12141 bp, 10 predicted proteins | sample 1571191 | NCBI WGS metagenome assembly OGGQ01 (sample SAMEA2582061, study PRJEB24529) | metagenome | biome: Human gut stool | place: China | collected 2011
TCTCTTCCAGACGGCCGGACATCTCACGCAGGGCCTCGGCCCAGCGGGAGGTGGAATCGGCCATCAGAGCCACATGATAACCCATATCCCGGTAATATTCCGCCATGGTCATGCCGGTGTAAATGGAGGCCTCACGGGCGGCCACCGGCATATTGGAGGTGTTGGCAATGAGCACCGTCCGGTTGAGCAAAGGCTTTCCGGTGCGGGGGTCCTGCAGCTCGCCGAACTCCTCCAGCACCTGGGTCATTTCGTTGCCCCGTTCGCCACAGCCCAGATAGATAATGATGTCGGCATCGCACCACTTGGCCAGCTGGTGCTGGATGATGGTCTTGCCTGCACCAAATGGGCCAGGCACGCAGGCGCAGCCGCCTTTACCGATGGGGAACATGGTGTCAATGACCCGCTGGCCAGTGACCATCAGCTGATCCACCGGCCGACGCAGTTTCACCGGGCGGCTCTGGCGGATGGGCCACTTCTGGGAAAGGGTCAGGCTGTGTTCCTTGCCGTCGGGCGTTTTGAGAAGTGCAATCTGATCCCGCACGGTATAGGCTCCATCGGGGCTGACTTCTACGATCTCCCCCGAAAGGGTGGGAGGCACCATAATCTTGTGCATGATGCTGCCCTTTTCATCGCACTGGGCGATGATCTGTCCTGGCTGCACCTGCTCCCCTTTTTTCACCAGCACCTGCACATCCCACTTGGTCTTTTCGTCCAGGCTGGGGATGTCCAGACCGGCGGGGATAAAAGCGCCGCCCTTTTCCTGGATGGCCTTGAGGGGACGGGCAATGCCGTCAAAAATACCACCCAGCAGACCGGGGCCCAGTTCCAGCGTCAGCGGTGCACCGGTCTGTTCCACCGGTTCTCCGGGAGCAAGGCCGGTAGTGGATTCGTAAACCTGCACGGTGGCATGGTCCCGCTCAATGCCCACCACTTCGCCGATGAGGCGGCTTTTGCCCACATAGACCATGTCCTGCATGGCAAGGCCCCGGCCGCCTTTGACGGTGACCACCGGGCCATTCACCGAATACACACGATAATTTTCCTCGTTCATATGCTTCACCTCCCGGGCCTATTCCAGACGCAGGCCCAGATATTCGGCGATGTGCTCCTGGGTCTCCTGGGCCGCGCTGTCCAAAGTGCAGTCCACCGCCATATGGCTTTCCGGGCACTCCAGACGCAAACCGCCCATGTGGATGCTCTCAGAAACCGCCAGCTCCCAGGAACGCTGGCACTGCTCCATGCAGCCTTTCAGATATTCTGCATCCTGGGTGCGGCAGAAAAGATAGACCTTCTCCTGCTCCCCCGGCAGCGCCTTCAGGGCCTTTTCCAGCTGACGGCTGAGCCAGGCGGTATAATCGCCGCTTTTCGTCCAGCTCTCCACTTTTTCTGCCAGGTCATCATAGATCTTCCGGGCCACCTGGGCTCTTTTTTCAAACAGCCTCCGCTTGTCTTCCATCATCTTCTGGGAGACAGCCTGGCCGGTTTTGCTCTTCACCTGGGCAATGCCCGCTTCCACCTGCCGCTCCATGCGGGCTTTCAGCTCTTTTTCTGCCGAATTAAGCCGAGCCTTGCGGGCTTTTTCCACACTCTCCAGGATCTTCTGGCTTCGCTCATCCGCATCCCGCAGAATGGTTTCTGTAAAATGTTCCAGCTTGTTTGTATCGTTTTCCATCCAGTCTCCTCCCTTCAGATCTTCACGCCAATGGCTTGGCGCACATATTGGGTGATGGAGTCGGGGGCCCGATGGGTGCCGTGCCGGTCGGGAATCTCCACCAAAAGGGGCGTATGCATCCGCAGTTTGATGTCATCCACCCGGCTCTGGCACAAAGGCACCAGCCCTTCGGACAAAAGGATCACGCCGATATCCGGTGTGTTCATGGCGGTGGAAAGAGCTTCTTCCACCTCCTGGGCTTTGTGTACCACCACGCCCTCGATCCCCGCCAGGCGGAAGCCTGTCTGGGTATCCACATTGTCTGCTATGAGAAAATAGCGCATGGTCTCACCCTTTTCTTCGCCAGATTACAGGCGCAGCATGATGAGGATGGAAACCAGCATACCGTAGATGGCGATGCCTTCGGCCAGGGCCACGAAGATCAGGGCCTTGCCGAACACCTTGTCATTTTCCGAAATGGCGCCGATGGCTGCGCTGGCGGAAGAGGCCACGGCCACGCCGCCGCCGATGCAGGCCAGACCGGTGGAAAGAGCCATAGCCAGGTAGCCCCAGCCGGCGGAAGAGGAAGCAGCCGAAGCGGCCTGCTCACCAGCAGCCAGCACATGGCCGCCGATGCCCATGCCGGTTGTCAACAGGCACAGGGCGAATACCGAAACGATGTTGAGAGCCATAGCACCCTTGGGGTTTTTCCCTTTCTGATGACGGCGATAAGCGACGAGCAGCGGGGAAAAGGCCAGAGCGGCCAGAATGGTGACGATCATGATTTCCATAAGTTTCTCCTTGTCTCCGGCGGTGCGAAATTTTTATGATAAGGGCCTCCCCGCCGCCGGGCGGGGCTGATTGTATTTTTTGTCTGTATGTTCTTCCAGGGGATCAGCTTTTCTTCTCCCGCCGGAAATGCACCGTAAAGGGCTGATAAGGCACACCGGTGCCCGAATAGAACCGGCCGAAGAGCTCATAGAACTCCAGCCGCAGCACCTGAATGCCCACGATCAGACCTTCCAGGCACATGACGAACACATTGCCGATGATAAACACAATGGGACTGCCGATGGTGCCCACACTGTCCATCAAGGCAAAGACCACCATCATCATGCCCACATGGTTCAGGGCAAAAGCACCGATACGCACAAAGGACACGGTGTTGGACACAAAGGACAGCAGAATTTCAAACAGCTCGAAGAAATTCTCCACAATAAAGCCGCCCTTTTCCTTGGGCATCCAGTCTTTCCGCCGGGCTACCAAATCTCCCAAAGGCTTTTGGGCAAAGATCAGAAGCAGGGGCAGCAGGATAAGCAAGGCGATATACACCGGGCTGAGCAGCTTGATGTTGGTGAGCAGGGTGCACAGAACCCCCACGATCACCGCCCAGTAAAAGATGAAACCGGCCACACCGTTCTGGGAAAACAGGGCCTTTCCCAGATCTTTCTGGCGGATACCGTTATAAATGTTGTAGATCATGGCAATGGAGATAAACAAAAGACCCATGGCCACCGAACAAAGCAGGATCTTGTTGGTGTTGTCCACGCTTTCAAAGACTTTGAAACCGGGAAGCAGATCTTCGTTGCCGAACACACTGCCATAGACAAAACCGAATACCACCGAGGAACATCCCACCACAGCGATGATCTTGCCCAGGGAGAGCTTCAAAAACCGCCAGGCCAGAAGTCCGGCCAGAATGAGCACTGCACCTTGCCCCACATCGCCGAACATCACTCCGAAAAACAGGGTGTAGGTCAGAGCCAGGAGCGAGGTGGGGTCAGCTTCGTTGTAAGCCGGCAAACCGTACATCTCCACAAACTGCTCGAAAAAGCGGATGGGACCCCGGTTTTTCAGCTTGGTGGGAGGGGCCACCGCCGCAGTGGGCGGCTCTTCCAGCACATACACCGAATCCCGGAAGGGAGAAAACCGCTTCTCAAAAGCGGGCAGATCCCGCTGAGGAATCCAGCCGCACAAATAGAAGGTGTCGTTGGTGTGTGCAGCATACCGGCGCAGGTCATAGGTATCCTTGTCATATTTCAGCATGGAATAATAGGTCAGCAGCCGGTCCTGCTCGCTGTCCCGCAAGGCCTGCATCTGCCGGTCGGCCTCTTCCATCTTCTTTTTGTATTCCTCCATCTCCTCTTCCAGCCTTTTTTTGGCCTCATCCGGGCTGCCGTGGACCCGGTCGGAGATGTGAATGCGTTCAAAATGGAGAGAGGAAAACAGAGCGTCGCTCTTTCCCTCTGCTGCGGCAGGGGTGATGTACATCCCGTAGACATAATCCCCGCTTTCACCGGTGGTGAAGAAAAAGATATCCGGATTTTGCTCCACATACCGCACATAGTTCACATAAATATCCCGAGGAATCCGTCCCACCCGCAGTTTGGCATAGTGGAGATCAAACAGATCGTCCAGATTGGCCTTCACATCCATGATGTGATCCAGCTGGCCCAGGATCTGCTCATCTTCCTCCAACGGCCTGCGGCATCCCTCTTTTTGATCCACAATGGCCTGATAGCGCCGGGTCAGATCGTCGAAATAACCGGTCATTTCCGTTTCTCCGAACCCTTCTTCCGGGAAGGGCCGGTATTCCGGCTCGATGTTCAGCTTATCCAGAAGATTTTCACTCCGGGAAAGAAGGGCCCCGTTGGGATTGCGCAAGGTGAAAGGCAAAAGCCCGCCGCCGCTGCCCACAAAATCCAGCACGCTTTCTGGGGCAAAGCCGCTGTCCACCAGGCTTCCCCGCACCACCTGGTCAAATAGTCCCAAGGGGCCCACAATGTTGACCAGTTTCATTTTTTCAATGGCCATGATCCTCGCCTCCTTTGCTTCAAATGATCTATGGCCGCAACTTTAATAAATGGGGGTCAGATAGGCGGCCCTGCGGTTTTCCGGCACCTGATAACGGACACATTCCACCACATTGATGATGTTTTTCAGTTCGTGTTCCTTGATATCCAGGTAAATGATGCCATCAAAGGCCGATGGACGCCCACGCCGTATCATCTGGCGGCCTTTCTGGAAAAAGGAAAAGGCATAATCCTCAATTTGCCGGTGCTCTTCTTCCCGGAACACCGGTCCATAGGGCCCTTCCTTCAGAATGCTCATGGCCTCATCCCAGGTGGGAGCCTTGATCAGCTCCTTCAGGTAACCGTCCTTTAGCTTTAAGGAGAAAGGCAGCAATCCCCGAAGCACTTCTTCGCTCTCCACCTTGAAGTACCGCTTCATCCGCAGAATGCGCACAATGTTCTGAAAATCACACTGGCGCAGGAAATATTCCTCCAGTCCCCGCCGGTCCTCCCCGTGGAAAGCCCGCTGGATGCTGGTGAGCACCCCCCGGTAATAGGCGCTTTGCACAGCCGCTTCGGCCATGGTGTAATCAAAGCCATTTTCTCCCGGCTGGGTCTTTTTCAGGGAAGGATAGAACACCGTTCCCTCCACCGCCTGCAAAAGGCCCTGGTAATCGGGCCGGGCGGCCAATTTGTCAAACCGGATATGACTGCGGCGCAGAAGCCCCGCCGGGAGACTCACAGCAAAATCCGCCGGGTGCCCTGCGGAAAAATACCGGAGAAAGCGAAGCAGTTCCACCGCTTCAGCTTTTGCGGCCATGGCCCGCAGAAGCTGGCGCATCCCCTTGGAAGCAAAGGTGGCCAGCCGGTCATATTCCCCCGCAAGGCCCATGCGCAGCCGTTTTTCCAGCTCGCCCCGGTGCACATGCTCCACATCCATCCCCTGCAGGCAATTCCCCCAACCAGGGGTATTCAGCAAAAAGGCTGCGGTTTCCGGCACGGTGTGCATCTGCATCAGCTTGTCAAAATCCTCCTGCCGCAGCCGGTTTCCCAGCATGGCATGGACCTTGCCGCCTATGGCTGCATAGTCGAACAGCTCTCTCAGCACCCGCCGTCCCCCCGTTCTGCTTCCTCACCTACAATATGAGAAAACAAGGCGTCTACCCAAGCATCATGTTGGATCTGGCTTTTCTTTTCCAGATCGTCCATGGCCGATTGCAGACGCCCTTCCAGCTCGGCCAGAGACCGCTGCCGCAGGGCTTCCTCTTCCCTTTTGGCCTGTTCGATCCGCAGCTTTGCTTTTTCTTCATATTCTTTTTCCATCTGGCACACCGCCTGGGCTACTTCCTCGTCCAGGTGACGCCGCTTTTCTTCGGCTTTATCGGTGATCTCCCGGGCATGATGCTCGGCTTCCACGATGCTGTTGATCATGTCGCTGTGGCGCATTTTCCTCTTCCCTCCTCGCTTCCATATTCTCCCCGAAATACTGCTTTCAGGGGCCTTTTGCTTTCATTATAACACGCTTGGCAAGGGGGACAAGGTCAATTTTTCACATCAATTCAGCATCTTAACCAAAAACTCTTGTGCAAATTTGTAGTATTTTCCCTATTTTTCCGCTTTCTCCCCGTAACACCAATGGGTGTGATATAATGAATTTATCTCAACTCCGATTTTATGGTTATCCTATTTTTACAAAAAAACAGGAGGAATATCCCATGCTTACCCTGATCAAAAATGCCCGCATCCACACCATGGATGACCGGCGCCCTGTGGCCCAGGCCGCTCTCATCGAAGACGACCGATTTGTCTTTGTGGGTTCTCTGGAAGGAGCCCAGGTGGAGCTGTGCCGCCGTGGCCAGCAGGCCCAAGAAGTGGACGCCAAAGACCGGCTGATGCTCCCCGGCCTCAACGATTCCCATATGCATTTCATCCATTTTGCCAAAGGCCTGATGAGCGTCAACCTCACCGGCACCCATTCTATTAAAGAAATTCAGGAGCGGATGGCCGAAGGCGTCCGCCTGCGTCCCGCCGGCCCCGATGCTTTTGTGGAAGGGGAGGGCTGGAACCAGGACTATTTCACCGAAGGCGAGCGCCGCTTCCCCCTGCGGGCCGACCTGGATGAGGTGTCCTCCACCGTGCCCATGATGATCATGCGGGCCTGCTTCCACATCGGCGTGCTCAACTCCGCCGCCCTGAAAGCACTGAACATCACCCGGGAGACCGCTCCTTCCTATGGCGATCTGGTGGAAGTAGACGAAAACGGCGAACCCAACGGCATCATCAAAGAAAGCCTGCTGGATGACACCAAGGCCCAGATCTCCAGTCTGAACCTGGAGACGCTGAAAAAGATCATCCTCTCCGCCCAGGAGCAGGCGCTGAGCCAGGGCATCACCTCCCTGCAAAGCGACGATGTGGGCTACACCCCCAAGGCCGACTACCACCTGCTCTTCCGCGCCTTTGCCCAGCTGGAGGCCCAGGGCGCTCTCCACATCCGGGTGAGCGAACAATGCTTGCTGCAAAAGGAAGAGCTGATCCAGGAATTCTTCGACGCCGGCTATGACGACCAGTGGGGCTCTGCCTGGTTCCGTCCCAGCTGCATCAAGCTGCTGGCCGACGGCAGCCTGGGCGCCCGCACCGCCGCCATGCGCCAGCCCTATGCCGACGATCCCTCCACCAAGGGTCTGGAGATGTTCACCCAGCCCCAGCTCAACGGCCTGGTGCTGTGTGCTCACCGCCACAATATGCCGGTGGCCATCCACGCCATCGGAGACCGGGCAGTGGAAATGGCCCTGGATGCCATTGAAAATGCCCATCTGCTCTGCCCGGAAAACCATCCCCGCCACGGCATCGTCCATTGCCAGATCACCGACCAGGCTCTGCTTCGCCGGTTCCGCACCCTGGATGTGCTGGCCTTTGTCCAGCCCATCTTCATCGATTACGACATGAATATCTGCCAGAGCCGCATCGGGGAAGCCCTCACTTCCACCTCCTATGCCTGGCGCAATCTGTATGAAAACGGCGTTCATGTGAGCTTCGGCACCGACTGCCCGGTGGAAAAGTTCGATACCATGCCCAACCTGTATTCCGCCGTCACCCGGCAGAATGTGTCCGGAGAGGAAAAGCGGGCCTTCCTGCCCCAGGAGGCCATGACCATGGAACAGGCCCTGAAATGCTACACCATCGAAGGTGCCTACGCCTCCGGGGAAGAGCATCTGAAAGGCTCCATCACCCCCGGCAAACTGGCCGACTTCATTTTGCTGGACCAGGATCTGTTCCAAATCGACCCGGAAGAAATTCTCCACACCCATGTGGATGAAGCCTGGGTCTCCGGCGTCTGCCGCTACAAAAAAGCATAAGATAAACCACCGAATCCCCGGGATTTTTCCCGGGGATTTTTTCTTTTTCCCCAGGATACGGCAAAAAAATATGACCAGTTTGTAAAAATATTTACGATACGATTGACTTGTTTCTCTCGCAGGACTATACTATCGAAGCGAAATATCATGGAGGGAGTTGATGCCATGTACCATATCCACAGCGACAAGCGGGTGAACCAATCGGTGGAATCCATCGGGAAGGCTCTGCACCAGCTGATCGCCGCTACCCCTTACCGTCAGATCTCGGTGACCGCTCTGGCCAAGGAAGCCGGAGTGAGCAAGGCCACCTTTTACCGCAGCTTTGACACCATCGACGATGTGCTCCGCTATGAAACCGACCAGGCCGTGGAGCAGATGATCGCCTATATGATGGATCAGCGGGCTCTGCGGCAGGCCACCGGGGAAATGGGGTTTTTCCACGCCTTTTTTCTCTTCTGGACGGCTCACTCCCAGGCCGCGGAAGTGCTGATGGCCACAGGCACCACCAATCTGCTCACCGATGCCTTTGCCCGGGCCCTTCACCGCAACATGGAATTTTTCCGCCGCCATATTCATATAGACGACAAAGCCGCTCCCTATTTTATCGCCACCCGGGCCGCCACGCTGTCGGCGGTGCTGGTGTGCTGGCTGGAGGAAAAACCCCGCACCCATCCCGATGAGATGCCCGCCATCATGGCCCAGCTCATCCGTCCCCAGGGACATCCCCTTTGCCCCACCCATCTTTGAACTCTGCCTTCTGGAGGAATACCATGCTCAAGCTATTGACACATTTAAAACGCTATGCCGGCTGGATGCTGCTGGCCTTCGCCCTGCTCTTCGGCCAGGCCATGGCCGAGCTGGCCCTGCCCGATTATATGTCCTCTCTGGTTTCCCAGGGTGTGGCCGTGGGCGATATGGGCTATGTACTGCAAAAAGGCGCCGTCATGCTGCTCATCGCCCTGGCCAGCGCCGTATGCGCCATTCTGGTGGGCCTTCTGGCCGCCCGCATCGGCTCGGGGGTGGCACGGGACCTGCGAGGACAGGTTTTCGACAAGGTCACTTCCTTTTCCAACCCGGAATTTGACCGTTTTTCGGTTTCTTCCCTCATCACCCGTTCCACCAACGACATCACCCAAATCCAGATGTTCTGCACCGTGATGATCCGCCTGGTGTTCTATGCTCCCATCATGGGCGTGGGTGGCATTCTGCGGGCCCAGGCCAAAAGCAGCAATATGCCCGGCATGACGGCCACCATCGCTGTGAGTATCCTGGTGATGCTCCTTTTGATCGGCACCCTGATGGCCATCGTCATCCCCCGGTTCAAAAAGGCCCAGAAGCTGCTGGACCGGCTGAATCTGGTGTCCCGGGAGCGGCTCAGCGGCCTGCTGGTCATCCGGGCCTTCGGCACCGAGGGCTATGAGGAAGAGCGCTTTGACAACGCCAACCGGGACCTGACAAAAAACCACCTCTTCGTCAACCGCACCATCTCCCTGATGATGCCTGTGATGACCATGGTGATGAACGGTGTCTCCCTGGCCGTGGTGTGGATCGCCTCCCTCACCGCCTCCAACATCGCCGATGTGGGCAATATGATGGCCTTTATGCAGTATGCCATCCAGATCATCATGAGCTTTATGATGATCGCTCTGGTCTTTGTCATTCTGCCCCGGGCCTCGGTGTCGGCCAACCGGATCTGTGAGATCCTGGAGAGCCCGGTGGACATCAAAAACCCGGAGAAACCCCAGGTGCTGGATCTTCACAAACCCTGCCCTGTCACATTTGACCATGTGTCCTTCCGTTATCCCGGCGCGCCGGGAGATGTGCTGACCGACATCTCCTTTACCGCAAACCCCGGTGAGACCACCGCCTTCATCGGCAGCACCGGCTCGGGCAAAACCACGCTCATCAGCCTGATTCCCCGGCTGTACGATGTGAGCGAAGGCCAGGTGACCATCGGTGGCACCGATGTGCGGAATCTGAACCTCCATCACCTCCACGAGCTGATCTCCTTCGTTCCCCAGAAGGGTGTGCTCTTCAGCGGCACCATCCAAAGCAACATCCGCTATGGCGCTCCGGACATTTCCCAGGAGCAGGTGGAAAAGGCGGCTGCCGTGGCCCAGGCCACTGAATTCATCCAGGAAAAGCCCAAGGGTTATGAGGACCCGGTGGCCCAGGGAGGCTCCAATGTGTCCGGCGGCCAGAAACAGCGGCTGTCCATCGCCCGGGCCCTGGCCAAGCAGGCCCCGGTGCTGATTTTTGACGACAGCTTTTCCGCCCTGGACTTCAAGACCGACGCGGCTTTGCGGAAGGCCCTGGCGGCGGAGACGAAGGATGCGGCGGTGCTGATCATCGCCCAGCGGGTCAGCTCCATCCGCCACGCGGACCAGATCGTGGTCCTCCACGAGGGCCACATGGCCGGCATCGGCACCCATGAGGAGCTGATGCAGACCTGCAGGGTCTATCAGGAGATCTATGAATCCCAGACGAAGGAGGGTGAGGCGTCATGAGCCCCAAAAAGAAGATCGCCGGCATCGAGCGTGAGGTGCCCCAGGACACCCGCAGCACGGTGGTGCGCCTGTTCAGCCAGCTCCACGGCCAGCGGGTCCGTTTGACGGTGGTGGCACTGTCCATCGTCATCTATGTGGCCCTGTCCATCTGGAACCCCATGTACAGCGCCATCGTCATCGACCACCTGTGGAGAAGCGTCCAGGCCGCCTGGAATGGCGGCACGCCCTTCTCGGTCACCGCCACCATGGGCCGGGAGCTGATCCAGCTGACGGTGCAGTACCTGTTCACCTGGCTGTTCTACTATCTCCAGTCCTGGCTGATGGCCAGCGTGGCCGAGAGCCTGACCCTGGAGCTGCGGAGCCAGGTGGCCCGGAAGCTGACCCGCCTGCCCCTGCGGTTCTTTGACCGGAATCTGGCCGGCGAGATCCTCAGCCGGGTCACCAGCGACCTGGATAAGATCGCCGAGGTGCTGCAGACCGGCCTGCTGAAGCTGATCGTGGCCATCGGCACCATCATCGGCTCCCTGGTCGTCATGTTCTACTACAGCGTCCCCCTCACCTGCCTGTTCCTGGTGTTCATGGCCATCAGCATGGTGGTCACCAACATCGTGGCCCGGAAGAACCTCCGCTGCGCGGCGGAGCGGCAGGAGACCATCGGCGTCCTCACCGGCATCGTGGAGGAGTATTACAACGGCCGGGACGTCATCAAGGCCTACAACCACGAGACGGAGAGCATCCAGAAGGTCTCCGAGGCGGCCGAGGCCAACCGCGTGGCCAACCAGAAGGCGGACTTCCTCACCAACTGCGTGAACCCCCTGATCCGCCTGCTGACCCGGCTGGCCCAGGTGGTCATCGCCGTCATCGCCGGCCGGGCCATGCTGAACGGCACCATGACGGTGGGCGTGGTCCAGGCGTTTTTCCAGTATGTGAACCAGACGGCGGAGCCCCTCACCGAGGCCTCCTACATGATCAACTCCCTCCAGGCGGCCCTGGCCTCCGCCGAGCGGACCTTTGAGCTGCTGGACGAGGAAGAGGAGATCCCCGACCCCGCCTCCCCCGCTGTGGTGGAGCACGCGGTTGGTCATGTGGCCTTTGAGCACGTCAGCTTCGGCTACGACCCGGACCGCCTGCTGATGAAGGACATCAGCTTCGAGGCAAGGCCCGGCCAGAAGATCGCCGTGGTGGGTTCCACCGGCGCCGGCAAGACCACCCTCATCAACCTGCTGATGCGGTTCTATGAGGTCAACGGCGGACAGATCACACTGGACGGGGTGTCCACCGCCGCCATGACCCGCTCCGGCCTGCGGAAGAACTTCGGCATGGTCCTCCAGGACACCTGGCTGTTCGGCGGCACGGTGGCGGAGAACATCGCCTACGGCCGCCCGGACGCCACCCGGGAGGAGATCGTGGCCGCCGCCAAGGCCGCCAAGGTGGACTACTTCATCCGCACCATGCCCAAGGGCTATGACACGGTGCTGGACAACGAGGCCAGCAACCTCTCCGCCGGCCAGCGGCAGCTGCTGACCATCGCCCGGGTGTTCCTGTGCGACCCGCCCATCCTGATCCTGGATGAGGCCACCTCCAGCGTGGACACCCGCACGGAGGCGGAGATCGGCAGGGCCATGAAGGACCTGATGCGGGGCCGCACCAGCTTCGTCATCGCCCACCGGCTCTCCACCATCCGGGACGCGGACAACATCCTGTTCATGGAGAACGGCAACATCATCGAGCAGGGGGACCACAAGACTCTGCTGGAGAAAAAGGGCGCCTATGCGGCCCTGTACGACTGCCAATTTGAATGAGGGAGAACGGCTGGGCCGGGACGGGTCGTCCCC
>OGGQ01004261.1_pt1 | contig 12129 bp, 9 predicted proteins | sample 1571191 | NCBI WGS metagenome assembly OGGQ01 (sample SAMEA2582061, study PRJEB24529) | metagenome | biome: Human gut stool | place: China | collected 2011
AGGGGAGGAGGATGTGCTGCTGGAGACGGAGCAGGGCAGTTTGTCCATGAAGTACGACGAGAAGTTCCTCTACTTCTATGTGGAGGGGGCGGGCTTCGACCCGGCGTCGGACACCCTCTATCTCCCCATCGACACCAACCCCAAACTGGGCAGCACTTACTGCGAGAACTATAATCTGGCCTTTTCCTGCCCCTGTGACTTTGTCATCCGTATCGATGGGGACGACAACAGCGAACTGGTGGTGCAGGAGAGGTATGAGGTGCTGAAATCCACCTATTGGGAGGTCTACTATGTGGGCGACCCCTATCTGAACCCACCGGAGGCGGACAGCCCGGTGTTCGTGGAGATCGACCTGCCCATGAAACTGATGGACCTGGTGCCCAGCCTGAACAGCAGCGAGCCGGTAGGCGAGGTCTATGAGACGGGAAACCTGCGCTGCGGCAACGGCAACCCGGAAAGCGAGGATTTCGATTCTCTTACCGACTTCTGCTTTACGGAAAATGGCGTAGAGATCCGCATCCCCTGGCAGCTTTTGAATTTTTCAAACCCGTCGGAAATGATGATCCACGACGACTACTATGAACACTACGGCATCGAGAACCTGCACATCGACGAGATGTGGGTGGGTTTCTCCTTCGGGGAGGGAAACGAATACCGCATCCCCATGTCCTCCCTGGAGCTGGAGGGCTGGGGCAAGACGGTGACCTATCACGAGCGGTTGAAGGAGTCGTACTACATTTTGCAGGAATACTGGGCGGGGCTGGACGGCTGAGCCGCCGGCCGGGCCGGAAAGGAGGTGCGCGCCATGGGCAGCGAGGTTCTGTTATACGGATACGGGTTCATCTGCCTGAGCATGATCGTATTCAATCTGGTCTACGGACTGGTCATGCGGGGCAGCGACGCCCAGCGCACCCGGCGCAGCCGGCAGTTTGAGGAATTGGTCAACGGCCAGCTCTACCGCATCTCCCAGGGCCAGCCCCCGGACCACCACCACATCCGGCTTCTGCGGCGCAGGCTGGGGCGGGTAAACAACCTGCGGGCCTTCGATCAGACCCTGGACCAGTGCTTGGCGGACGGGGGCGGCGAGACAGTCCGGGCCTATCTGGCCCAGATCCAGCCGGTGATCCTCCACCTGACCATGGTGTACCGGAAGCGGGAGAACCTGCAGGCGGCCTATTTCGCCTGGTTCCTCAACCGGCACCGGCTGAACAAGTACATGCAGATGGACACGGTGCAGGATGTGCTGGTGGATTATATGGAGAAGGACAGCCTGTACTGCCGGGTCAACGCCCTGAAGGCCCTGTGCGCCTTCGGCAGTCCGGACCGCATCCTCCAGGCGGTAACCATCCAGGACCACAGCGCCAGCTTCCTCCACGAGAAGATACTCACCGAGTGCCTATTGGTCTACGAGGGGGACAGCGATCAGCTGATCCATATGTTCTGGGAACAGCTGGATCGGTTTTCCGTCCGGACCCAGCGGGCAATTCTGGACTACATACGGTTCAAAACCGGGGACTACCAGGAGGAGATGTTCGTCGTCATGACGGACAGCCGGCGGGACCGGGAACTGCGCTATTCTGCCATCCGGTACTTTGGCCGCTATCCCTATCCGCCGGCCCGGGCCCCTCTGCTGGAATTCCTGGGTGCCGGCGACCCGGAGCGCTGGGAATATGCCTCCATCAGCGCCACGGCCCTGGCCGCCTATCCGGGGCAGGATGTGGTGAATGCGCTGATGGAGGCCATGCACAGCGGCAACTGGTATGTCCGCTATAACGCGGCGGTGAGTTTGGAGGCACACGGCCTCAGCTACAGTGACCTCATCGAACTGGTGGGCGGCCGGGACCGGTACGCCCGGGAGATGGTCATGTACCTGCTGGAGAGCCGGCGTCTGGAGCAGGCGGTGCGGACGGCCCAGGCCGCGGAGGAGGCGGAGGAAATGGCGGAGAGCGAGGAGAAAGAGGCGGCATGGGCGTAAGAGATCTGTTTCAGTATTTTTTCAATGTTGTGGGCGCATTTTTCGTCCTGTATATGGTGGGCTACGCCAGTTTCCTCTTCCTGTCCGTCACCGTAGGCTCCTCCACTCTCTATGGCGCCAAGCGGCGCAACGCATTGAAGAACGAACTGGCCAACGACTACTATGTGCCGGTGTCCATCCTGGTCCCCGCCCACAACGAGGCGGTGACCATCGAGGCCACCATCCGCTCCCTGCTGGCTCTGGACTACCGCCTGTATGAGATCATCGTGGTGGACGACGGCTCCACCGACGAAACCACCCAGGTGGTGCGAGACGCGTTTCGCATGGAGAACATCAACCGTCCGATCCACCGGCGGGTGCCCTGCCAGCCGGTAGAGGCGGTCTATGAGAGCCGCGAGTGGAAGGTGCCCATCACCCTGGTGCGCAAGAAAAACGGAGGCAAGGCGGACGCCCTGAACATGGGCATCAACGCCTCCCGCTATCCCTATTTCCTCTGCATGGACGCGGACTCCATCTTACAGCACGACTCCCTGGATAAGATCGTCCGGCCCGTGCTGGAGGAGGACAACGTGGTGGCGGTGGGGGGCGCGGTGCGGCCCTGCAACGGGGCGGAGATCGAAAACGGCCATGTAGTCCGCTACCGGATGCCGGGTAACCTCCTGGCCTGTATGCAGGTGCTGGAGTACGACCGCTCCTTCCTGGCCGCCCGGATCATGCTGGATAAATTCAACGGCAGCATCATCATCTCCGGCGCCTTCGGCCTGTTCAAAAAGAGCGTGGTCATCGAGGCGGGGGGTTACGCACTCAACACCGTGGGGGAGGACATGGAGCTGGTGGTCCGGCTGCACGTCTTTTGCCGGGAGAACGGGCGGCCCTACCGCATCCGCTACGCCACCGATGCCATCTGCTGGACCCAGGTGCCGGAGCGGCTGAAAGATTTGACAGGCCAGCGGCGAAGGTGGCACATCGGGCTGTTCCAGAGCATGACCCTGCACAGGAAAATCCTGGCCAACCCCAAATACGGCCTGGTGAGTTTTGTATCCTATCTGTATTTTCTGCTCTATGAGCTGCTCTCCCCCTACATTGAAGTGTTCGGCGTGCTGACCATGGTGCTGGCCTCCATTCTGGACTTCCTCAACGTGCCGTTCATGCTGCTCTACCTGGGCATCTATATTGTATACACCGCGATTTTGTCCCTGACGGCATTTTTCGCCCGGATGCACACCAACGACCTGACCTTGTCGGCGGGGGATGTGCTGAAGGCGGTGGGGCTGTGCGCCGTAGAGGTGTCCTGCCTGCGGTTCGTCCTTGCGTGGGTGCGGATGACGGCGCTCATCGGATACCGAAAGCGGAAGACCCAGTGGCAGAAAATTGAGCGAAAGAAGATCAGCTTCAAGTAATATATTTTTGAAAGACGCAGGAAAGGCGGGATGACCCCATGCGGATGGAAGAACTACAGACGGGCTTTTTCGGATACCGAAAGGAGAGCGTCTATCAGCTCATCGCCTCCATGGAGGAGAACTTTTCCTCCAAACTGATGGAGAAGGATGCGCAGCACACCAAGGCTATGCAGGACGCCCAGATCAAGATCGCGGAACTGGAGACGGAACTGCGCACAGTGCGGGCGGAGCACCTGTCAAGCCGCAAGGACCAGGATATGATCTCTGACACGCTGTTGGACGCCCAGGCCTATGCCCAGAAACTGCGAGCGGAGTCCATCTCCCAGGAGCAGCAGCTGCGGGGCCAGCTGCAGGAGGAAGCCCAGAGGCAGAGAGCCCAGTTGGAGGACTATGCCCGGCAGCTTGGTCAGCTGCACAGCGCCATCCTTACGCTGCTGCGTGAGATGGAGGAGCGTACCCAGACAATGGAGGAGCAGGTAGCGGCCGCGGTGGAACAGGCGCCGGAGCCGGAACTGAACCTGTCACTCTTTCTGAAAAAGACAGGAACTGAGGAATAAGGGAGACCATTCCATGGAAGATGTCGTCATTTTTGTAGCGGGAAATCCGGATCTGTACCCGCTGGAATACTACGACGCCGGCGCAGAGTCCTACGAGGGCGTGATCCCGGAACTGCTGGCCCGGTTTTCCGAGCAGAGCCGGTACCAGGTGCGGTATCTCCAGCCCGGTGTCAGCGACCGGCGGAGCCACCTGGCGGAGAACCGGCAGGTGGATCTGATATCCGGCTGTGCGCCCGGAGAGAGTTTCCCACATTCTAACACGGACGGCATTACGGTGGTGGAGGCGCTGGAGGACGGGGAGAGCGTAATTTACCAGCTGCTGTTCACGGACCTGGCGCCGGAATCCTTCCAAGCGGAACTGCGCCAGTTTTTCGCACAGGTCTCCCAGGAGGAGCGGACCGGATTGTTGCTGCAGGTGAGAGAGGATGTCCGGGATGCGCGGTCCGACCTGATGCGGAATGGACTTATCGGCCTGGCGGTGGCGATCCTCGTCCTGCTGGCGGTGCTGGCCGCAGTGATCTGCCGGTATCGGAGGCGTCTGAGGCGGGATGAGCAGAGCAAGGAAACCGACGAGGTCACCGGAATCGGCAACGAGGCCTTTCTGACCCATAATTACCCCCTGCTGGTGACGGATCGCACCCGGATCCTGTATACCGCCGTCTGCTTCTACACCGATACGGACAAAATGGACCGGCTTTGCGGGCACGGGGACACCGTGCAGTTTCTGCGGCACACCGCGGCGATCCTCAATGAATACGCGGATCAGCGGGATCTTCTGGCCCGTGTGGCCGGCGTAGGTTTTGTGCTGCTGAAAGCGGCGCCGGCGGACGCCGTACAGCAGTGGCTGCCTGCGGCCCTGGCGCGGATCCGGGAGTTCTCCCGACTGTACGGGAAGCCTTACAGCTGCGAGGTCAACTGCGGCGTGTATCCCCTCCAGAGCGACGACCGTGATCTGGATGATATCCTGTTCAAGACCCTGCAGAGTGCGCAAATGGCCCGCCGGGAGGAAGCAGACTATGTGCTCTGTTCCCAAGACGTCCTCCGAAAGCTTGACCAGGAGCGGCAGATGCAGGGTGAGATCGCGTCGGCCTTTGAGCGGGAGGAGTTCCAACTCTATATCCAATTCTACGTCAATGCCCGGACCTATGAGATCGTGGGCGGCGAGGCACTGGCCCGCTGGCAACACCCGGAAAAGGGTTTCCTTACCCCGGGGCATTTCATCCCTATGATGGAACGGGAGAACATGATCGACCGCATGGACTATTATATTTTGGAGAAAGCCTGCGCGTTTTTGGACCGTATGGAGAAGCGCGGGGTCCAGGATTTCTTCATCTCCTGCAATTTCTCCCGCAAGAGCTTTGGCGCGGCGGATTTTGTGGAGCGCTGCGGCGAGATCATCCGGCGGTACACCTTTTCCCGAGAATTGCTGATTTTCGAGCTGACCGAGAGCGTGCAGGCCCGTGACGCCGGACAGGTGCTGCAGAACACCCGGCGGGTCAAGGGGGAACTGGGCGTGCAGGTGGTGCTGGACGACTTCGGCGCCGGTTTTACGTCCTTTTACGATCTCCAGGAGTACCCGGTGAATGGGATCAAGCTGGACAAGGAACTGGTGGACCATGTCAATACGCCGAAAGGCCGGGCTATCATGCGGGTCATGGTGCAGATCGGTCATGAACTTGGGCTGACCACCCTGGCCGAGGGCGTGGAAAATGACGAGCAGCTGGGCATCCTCCAGGAATTGCGCTGCGACGCCATTCAGGGCTTCCGGTTCTATTACCCCATTCCCGCCTGGGAGGCGGAAGAAAAACTGCTGGGAGGCCGGCTCTGATGCGATTTTCGGCCTTTCGAATGATGATACGGAGAAAGGGGGCGATGACCCGTGAGAAACATTGAACACAATATGGATTCTGCCGTCCCGGGCTGGCGGGATCGGTGGGCTTTCGCGGCCGTCGGTGTTGTGGTGCTTCTGGCTATTGCCGCCTCTCTCCAGTTTGCCACCTGGCTGGATGGGCCCGGCAGTCCAGAGGCGCGCCGGCTGGACACCGGCTGGTTTTACCTGCGCGACGGTGTGTCGGAGCCAATCGATTCTCTCCCCTGCACCCTGGATGTGGAGGGTGAGTCACTGGTTTTGTGTCGTGATTTAACAGAGGAGGAGAAACTGCACTCCCGGTACGTGCTGACCATACGGAGTCGGTATGCTTCTGTCCGGGTTTGGGCGGACGATGCGCTGATTTACGAGGCGGCCCAGGGCCGGGAGTACGCACTGGGGAGCATGTGGCACTTTATCCCCATGTCCGCCTGTGCCCAGGCTGACCGGCTGACGGTGGAGCTGCGTCCATACGGCAGCGATACCTACACGGTAGAGAGTATGCTCCTGGATACCCCCGGCGCCATCCGGTATGCGCTGCTTTGGGATAACGGGCCGGTCATCCTGTTCGGCTCGGTCTGCCTGCTGCTGGCCATCGCCGCCCTGACTGCGGCCGCGCTTTTGCGGCGGTGGAAAAGCCAGACCTATGCCCTGCTGCTTGCTTTCTCGCTACTTCTGTTGCTGTCCGGCGCCTGGATCCTCCTGGATTCCAAGATTACCACCTTGGGGGGCGGGAACTATGCGGTGTCGTATTTCCTGAGTTACGCTGCGTTCTATCTGCTGGATGTGCCCTTTTTGCTCTATGTCCGGCAGATGACCCCCAATTGCAGGCGGCTGCTGACCGTGCTCATCTGGGCCGTGATCCTCAACGCAGGACTTTCCATGGCCCTCCATATGGCGGGGCTGGTGGAGCTGCGGCATACGGCGGTCATTGTCCATGCGCTGATTCTGGTGAGCCTTCCGGTCTCCACCGCGGCCTTCTGGGACAGTGCAGTGCGGCGGCGGGAGCGGCGGCTGCGTTTCTCCTTCCTGGGGCAGATCGCGGTCTATGTGTTCGGCCTGGTCTCCATCGCCCTTTACCATCTGGACCGGCTTCCAGCCGCGAAGAGCACGAGCCTTTATATGATTGGGCTGTCCATTCTCATCGCCGGTATGGCGGTGGATATGATCTCCTCCTTTGGCCAGTTCTGGAGGACAAAGGAGGCCGCTGAACACTATCGCCGTCTGGCGGTGGTGGACATCATGACGGAGATGGGCAACCGGAACGCGTTCCAGGGCCGGCTGGACGCACTGCTGGAGCAAAATCCGGAACAGCTGGCGTTCGTGGCCTTTGATGTGGATGATCTGAAGTGGATCAACGACCAGATGGGCCACCATGTGGGAGACCAGGCCATCTACACGGCGGCACTGTGTATTCGGGCGGTTTTTGACGCGGTTGGCTACTGCCACCGTATTGGTGGAGACGAATTCATGGTGATCCTCACGGGGAAACCTGTATCCCAGATCCCGGAACTTTTGTCCCGTTTCCAGCGGGAGGTGAAGGCGCGCTGGGATGACCGGCTCCCCTCCTGCGGCGTCTCTTACGGATGGGCCTCCGCCGCGTTTTCCGCGGAAGCGCCCTTGACCGTAGAAGATCTCACACGGCTTCAGGCGGAGGCGGATCGCTCCCTGTATCAACGAAAGCAGGAGCGCAAGGCTGGGAGATAAGTTAATGCTCAACAGAAAAAAGCCGGCAGAGATTTCACTCTGCCGGCATTTTCTTCGCTGCGGTTTAGTATGGGAGGAGAGTTTCCCGGTCAGGGGCGTATTGCTTCCCTCTTCGGTCGTGCTGCTCATAGTATTTTTTCTTTTCCGCGTACATTTTCTGCTCGGCCCGTTTGATCAGCCGGGCAAGCGATGAGACGTCCGTTTCACACTGGATGCCTACGGAGATATGGTAATCCTCCCGCAGCAGGGCGCGGGACAGGCTTTCGCTTCGTGCCGTAATCTCTGCCTCGGACGCGCCCGGGAGAAACAGGATGAACTCGTCCCCTCCAATTCGATACATGTATTCTGTATCAAAGTGGGTTTGGATCTCGTCTGCCACCGTTCGAAGCATCTGGTCCCCCTGGTCGTGCCCCTTGATGTTATTCATCTCCCGCAGGCCGTTTACGTCAATGTATACGCAGGTGAGCGCGTCCCGGTGCCGCTCCTGGATCTCCGGAAGATCCCGTTCATAGCGGTTCCGGTTATGCAGGCCCGTCAGTGCGTCCCGGTCCCCCTGCTCCTGGAGGACGGTGCGGTTTTTCAGATTGTTGACAAACATTCCGAAGCTGAAGGTCATGGCCTTTAAAAGCGCCGTCTGGGTGGAGTCGTTTTTCGTATTGCACACCGCCAGGATGCCGCAGATACGCCCATCGATGTCCTTGACTGGGACTGCCATCATGCGACTGCCCTCAGACAACTCCCCGGTAGGGAACAGCGCCCGGATCTCACTCGTGTCCTGGCACTCATACAGTTCGCCGACCTCTGAGAAGAGATCCAGCAGTCTCCTAACCTGCTCCTCTTCGCCGTCCGCTTCGCGCTCCTCCGCCCCATTCCCCTCTTCCCAAAAGAACTGGCTGTTTTCCGTGCCCATACCCAGGATCCAAAAGCTGACCCTCCTTGCCGACAGGATGTCTCCCAGCCGCTCGATGGCCGCGCAGACATTTTCCCGCTTCTCATGGGCGTTGAACAGCAGCTGTTCAATGTCGTTGATGTGTTGGATGGCGTCCAGCTGTCTCTGCTTCTCACTGGTCACCCTGCGGACGTCCCGCAGCATCCACAGGAAGTACAGGATGAAGCATACCAGCTCAAAGGCAATCAGCACGTTCAGGAGCCGGGCAATGACGTTCGCGCTCTCAAACACAACGCTCTCCGGCACGGACACGGCGATCCGCCAGTCGTTGATCCCCATGGGCGCATAATAGAAGTAGAGATATTCGCCCACCGTCCGGGACACAAAGACCACGTAGTTGCTTTCTCCGCTGGCGACACCCTGGCGCAGCTGGTCGTCGTTGTAGCCCGGCGCCATCTCCCGGCCCCCAAGGGCCCAGATGTTCCCTGTCTCTCCCGGATGCCACGTGTCGATCAAAAAATCCCCGGTGTTCCCATCGATCACATACAGGGCCCCTCTGCCGGAGTAGGGGTTCAGCCTGACCTCCTCCGGCAACTCGCTGAACAGGATCACGCCGCACAGCATCGCGGTAATCTGGCCGTTCTGCTCTATCGGCACATAGTGCCGCACCACATAGGTATCCTCGTCCAGAACATCGGTCTCCCGATCTGTGATGTGGGCGCCCTTGGCGGCCTCCTCCTCAAAAGAGAGCTGCCCGCCGGCGTCGATGGGCGTTCCGCCCCTGGTGAGCACAAGGTCTCCGGGCAGCAGCAGTTCGACGCGGGACATCATGCCGATATTGGTGTAGGAATCCAGGATGCTCCACAGCTCCGGCGAGGAAAAATCATCGTACCGGGCAATCACGCCGGCCAGCAGCTCCAGTTGCTCCTCGTTGTTCCCCGCGTACATCTCGATATCGCCGGCCAGATCGTTTGCCTCTTCATAGAGGCGCTCAAAGCACCGCTCCTCTTCCATCTGATTTATGCAGCGCATTGCGCCGAAGGAAGCCACCAGGATCAGGACGATCAGGATACCTGTCATCGCCAGGGAGTGGCCCCACCGTATTTCGTCCCGTCTTTTGCGCTTTTTCTGGCCTTGACTGCCAAATCCCATGATCCTCGCCGTCTCCTTCTCTCTCCCGCGCGCCGTCATCCCTGCCGTGCGGTGTGTTTTTCTTTGATATATCATACCACGACCAACTAAGTTTTTCCATAGGTACATTGCAGAATGACACAAATGCTGCGCTTACAGGGAAAATGGCACCACGGGCAGGACGCGGCGTGTTTGTTGCCCAATGCTATCAACGGCGGTTATCTTATGTACTTCCAGAAGATGTGAAGTTCTGAAAACGGTCCCTTTTTATGCGAGATTATCTAATAAGATTGCCGCGGCGAAAAAATGGCCCCACGATTGTGGGGCCGAAGATCGTTTCCGATATCAGATTGTGTGCGCTTCGCCGGACGGCTATTTCTTGTTCTCCTCATTTTTCAGGCAGCGCAGCAGTGCTTCCCGCGCCTCCGCCGCGGACTGTTCCGACGGCTGCCCGGCCATATACTCCAGGGCATCGTTCCAGTCGTGGAGGCCGAAAGCGTCGGCGGACAGCTTCTCCAACTTTTGCGCCAGCTCTGCCCGCTGGGTGCTGTTCAGGAAACGCAGATCCGACAAAAAGTCACACCCCATCTGCCCGGCGATGAGGTCGAGCAGGCCCACGTTCAATGCGCCGCTTTCCCACGTCCTGTTCTCGCCGGAAAGATCATATTTCTCCACTTGACTCACCGCCTGTTCTTCTGCTGTCCCGGAATCAATATTCTGCATACTACTGGATCGCCCGACACCTGATCAAGAATAAATCTGACCGCGGGAAGGGTACACTTGCCGCCTGCGTGGCGGAGAAAAGGCCATGGCAAAACAGGCCGCAAATAGTCCCACTTCTGCGGCCGAGATTTTTATGCCCGTGCAGGAAAAGAAATCTTGTATTTTAGCGGACATTATGATAAAATTATTTTTTATTTGTAGATTTGGTGTTTCGGCGCATATTCTGTTCCAGACAGAATATTGATTCCGCTACGAGACAAAGCCCAGACAGTCAAGCAGCCTCTGGTGCTCGTCGCCGCAGGTCAACAGATAGATGCGGGTGGTTTCAATGCTGCTGTGGCCCAGCACATCGGCCAGCCGAACAATGTCCCTGCTGGCCCGGTAGAAGGCGGTGGCGAACAAATGCCGCAGATTGTGAGGAAAGGCCTTACGCAGATCTTTTCCGGTCTGCTCAAATGCGCCGACTGTGGATGGTCTATGGGATTCGGCACAAACCGGCAAAACAGCAAGCCGTACAGCCACTATCATTGCAGCCAGTACGGCCAGATGGGGAAAATCAAATGCTCGGCGCACTACATCCGGTATGATGTCCTGTACCCCTATGTTCTGTCCCGTCTGCAGTATTGGTTCAAGCAGGCGGAATTGGACGAGGATAAACTTCTCCAGAGGCTATTGGAGTCCGGGAATCAGAGCCGGGCGGCGATCCGCAAAAAGCATCTCTCTGATTTGAAAAAAGCGGAGAAACGCAAGTCCGAAGTGGACCATCTGTTCACGCGGGTCTATGAGGATAACGTGGCTGGCCGCATCTCTGACTACAACTTCAGAATGCTCTCTGAAAAGTATCAGGGGGAGCAGGCACAGTTGGATGCCCAGATTGCCGAAATCCAGATGCTCCTGGCTGCTGACCAGCAGGGGGAAGAGGATGCCGGGAAATGGATTGCGCTCATCCGACAAATGGCTTATCCTGCGGAATTGAACGCGACGCTGCTCAATGCTGTTATTGAAAAAATCCTGATCCACGAGGCCGTGAAGCACGATGACGGCAGTCGTGAACAGGAAATCGAGATTTTTTATCGTTTTGTTGGCAAGATTGACTAATTTTCCGCCCTGGTATGCGGTGACATTGACTGTGGGAAACCGGACTGTCCGTCCCAGATTCCGATCTGCTAATCGCCCTGTCGGAGGCCCTGGAGACTCCCGTGAGCACCCTGCTGGGCGAGACGGTGGCGGAGATAGAGGCGGACGAGATCAAAGCCCTCTCGGAAAAACTGGAGATCATCAATTTGCAGTTTGCCCGGAGAAAGGCCATGCGGCGCTCGGCCCTCCACTGGCTGTTCATTGCAGTGTGCGTGGGTATTCTGGCCGTGGCCGCAGTTCTGGCAGCGGTGAACAGCCCTTACCTGGGCTGGGATTACAGCGCCCCGGAGACTGCCGTCATGGGCGTGGCCATCCACGCCTTTGAATGGGGCTTTGTCCGTCTGGCCCCATTCGCCCTGATCGCGGCGGCGGTCGGCGTATTTCTGACGCGGAAAAAGGCATAGGATATGGTTCGGGGGTGTGTACCACTGAGCAGGAAGATCAGTACCACCGGACAAATATGAGCACGGAAAATCGGGCAGAGTCCGTTGCTTTCCGATATGCTGAATCCAGAAGGACGGTGTGACCAATGGATTGGGTAACAAGCATTCATCAGGCAATCCGGTATATCGAGGAACATCTCCGGGAGGAACTGACCATCCGGGAGATCGCACAGCAGGCGGCACTGTCCCCCTTCTACTTTCAGAAGGGCTTTGCCATGCTGTGCGGCATGACGGTGGGCGACTACATCCGCCAGCGCCGGCTCTCCGCCGCCGGGCTGGAGGTCCTCACGACGGACCGGA
>OGGQ01004265.1_pt1 | contig 12121 bp, 8 predicted proteins | sample 1571191 | NCBI WGS metagenome assembly OGGQ01 (sample SAMEA2582061, study PRJEB24529) | metagenome | biome: Human gut stool | place: China | collected 2011
GAGCAGCAGATGCAGCCGGCGTTCAGCTCATTGATCTGGATGCCGGACTCCTTCAGGAAGCCGCCGTCGATGCCGATCTCACCGAACTCGTTCTCGATCAGAACGACCTGCTGGCCGGCAAAGGCCTCCTTGATGAGTTTTTTGATCAGAGTGGTCTTGCCGGCGCCCAGGAAGCCGGAAAAAATATCAATTTTGGTCATAGTTTGAATGCCTCTTTCTTTGTTAGCAGACAGAGCCGCAGAGCGCTGGCCCGTAAAATCTTACATCTCTATTATAGCAAGCCTGTCAATGGGAAAACGGCCTTTTTCAAGAAAAAATTGTAACATTTTTTGCAATTTGGTTGCGTTTTCGCGTTTTGGACGACAAATAAGGGGAACCGGCGGCCCCGGCGGGCAGCGATTCGGCAAGGGGCAGGCTCCGGCAGAGGGACGGACGCCCCCGGACGGCAAGACCCCGCCAACGGACGGTCAACGACCGGCAGGCGGTCAGCCCCCGCAGGATGCAGGTGACACTGCGGCGGCTGTCGACAGCACGGCAACCGTGTTTGCGTCCGGAACAGCCGACACTCCCGCATTGCATTCTTTGCGCCGGAATGCTACAATATGCAGTAGCAAACCACCGCCGCCGGACGTTCTTCCGGCAAATAGGAGAAAGAAGGCTTTTCTATGAGCATGAATACAGTTCCCGAACGGCTGGCCGCCCTGCGTGCCGCCATGCAGGCAAACGGTGTGGACGTGTACCTGATCCCGGTGGGCGACCCCCACTCCAGCGAGTACCTGCCCGACCACTACACCTCCCTGACCTACTTCTCCGGCTTCCATGGTGAAAACTCCAACTTCGTGGTCACCATGACCGAGAGTGCTGTCTGGGCCGACGGCCGTTACTTTGTGCAGGCCGAGAAGGAGATCGCAGGCACCGAGATCCAGCTGATGAAGATGGGTGAGCCGGGCGTGCCCACCGTGGAGGAATACTGCGCCAAGGTGGTGCCTGAGGGCGGCAAGCTGGGCCTGTGCGGTCTGACCGCCAGCTGCGCGCTGGTGAACAGCGTGAAGAAGGCGCTGGAAACCAAGAACGCCGCCATCAAGACCCTGTTCCTGGAGGATGAGCTGTGGACCGAGGGCCGCCCGGCTCTGCCCGCTACCCCGGCCTGGATCCTGCCCAAGGAATATGCAGGCTTCTCCCCCGCCGAAAAGCTGGGCCAGCTGCGTGCAAAGCTGGCCGAGTTGGGCTGCACCGCCCAGCTGGTGGGCAAGCTGGACAACCTTGCCTGGCTGCTGAACCTGCGCGCCATGGACATCGAGTGCACCCCCTACGCCATGGCCTACTGCTATGTCACCCCGGACCGCGCCGTGCTGTTCATCCACACCGCCCGCGTGATCCCGGAGGCAAAGGCGGAACTGGAAGCCAACGGTGTGACCCTGGCCGAGTACGACAGTGTGCTGGACTTCATGGCCGCTGAGACCGAGCCCCAGACCGTGCTGGCAGAGAGCGCCACCGTGAACTATGCCGTGTATCAGGTGCTGGAGAACAACGCCGCCCTCACCGTGAAGGACCTGGCCGACCCGCTGCTGCCCATGAAAGGCGTGAAGAACGAAGTGGAGCTGACCCACGACAAGGAAGCCCACCTGCGCGACGCTGTGGCTATGGTGCGGTTCCAGATCGAGCTGGAAAAGCGTCTGGAAGCCGGCGAAGAGCTGACCGAGCTGACCGTGGACGAGATCCTGCACAAGTACCGCAGCACCACGGATAAGTTCATCGTGGAAAGCTTTGGCACCATTGCGGCCTACGGCGGCAACGCAGCCATGATGCACTACCACGCCACCCCGGAGGACCACGCAAAGCTCCAGCGCAAGGGCTTTTTGCTGGTGGACAGCGGTGCCACTTACATGGACGGCACCACCGACATCACCCGCACCTACCCGCTGGGTGAGCTGACCGAGGACGAGCGCAAGTTCTACACCTGGACCCTGCAGTGCCACATCGACATCGCCAAGGCGGTCTGGCTGGACTACTGCGACTGCCATATGATCGACACCATCGCCCGTGAACCGCTGTGGCAGCACCTGATCAACTACCGCTGCGGCACCGGCCACAGCGTCAGCTTTGTGGGCAACGTCCACGAAGGCCCCCACGCCCTGAACGGCCGCAACACCACCCTGATGCGCCCGGGCATGATCGTGACCGACGAGCCCGGCGTGTATGAGACCGATCTGGTGGGCATCCGCATCGAGAACGAGCTGGTGTGCGTGCACAAGGCCGACAACCAGTACGGCACCTTCCTGGGCTTTGAGCCGATCATGTTCGTGCCCATCGCCACTTCTCCCATCGTGCCCGGTGTGCTGACCAAGGACGAACTGGACTGGCTGAACAACTACCACCGTCAGGTGTTCGAGAAGCTGGCACCCCGCCTGAACGACGAGGAGCGCGAGTGGCTGGCCAAGAAGTGCGCCGCCATCGGCTGCTGAGCACCCGGCCGCTGAACATCGCATAAAAAAGCGGGAAGCCGTGCCGGAGCGTGCAAGCTCCTGCGGCTTCCCGTTTGTTGTTTTTGCTTATTCTTTGGGGTCGCTGTCGTGCCGGGCCTTCCACTCGGCACTGCGTTCCTGCGCCGTTTCCCGCAGCTCCTCCCGCATGCCGTTCCAGCGCTCGCGCGCTTCGGCGGTGCGGGTCTGCACGTCCTCGCGGGCATCCTTCCAGTAGGCCTTGGCCTCGTCGATGACCTCCTTGAAGGGGCCGGAAGGGTAAGTGCTCTCCGCGATATCCACCAGGAATTTGTACAGCTGGGGCCGCACCTCCTCGTAGATGCCAAGCCGGGTGTACAGCTCGGTGTAGTAGTGGAACACCTGGATCTTGTTCTGCACCAGAGAGGCGGCGTTGATCTGGGTGTGGCAGATACTCTGGGGGTTCTGGACATAGTAGTACCCTGCCTCCGGGATGGACACCAGCACGTTGGCGTACTCCAGGTACTGCATATTGAACACCAGGTCCTCGGCCCACCGCACCTCGCTGGTAAACTGGATCTGGTGGTCCACCAGCAGGTCCCGGCGGTACAGCTTGTTCCACAGCACCCCGTAAAAATAAGAGGCAGGCTTGTCCATCAGATGCCGGGCAAACTCGTCCTGGGTGTAGACCCCGGCAGGCAGAAAGCCGTACTCCCGTACCTCCGGGGGCCGGGCCACGGTCATGACCCCCAGCTCGTCCTGGAGCTTGTCCAGCACCTGTTCCGGCTTGCTGGCCCCGGCGGGGATCACCATCTTGTAGGGCGCGATGACCAGGTCGGCGTTGTTCTGTTCGGCAGCAGTGACCAGATGCTCGGTGAAGTCCGGGTCGATATAGTCGTCGCTGTCCACGAACTGCACATACTTGCCGCTGGCCAGCTTCAGGCCCAGGTTGCGGGTGTCGGACACGCCGGAGTTGGCCTTGTCCACCAGCACGATGCGCTCGTCCTTTGCGCGGAACGCTTCGCACACGGGCAGGCTCTGATCCTTGGAGCCATCGTTCAGCACGATGACCTCGATGTTCTGCCAGCTCTGGGCGCAGATGCTCTCCAGACAGCGGGCGATGTGGTTCTGGGCGTTGTACACGGGCAGAATGATGCTGACAAGGGGCTTTGACATGGCGGCGTCTCCTTTGTTGTTTTTTGATTACTATACCCCCGCACCGCGCAAAATGCAAGGGCGGGTTTGAAGAGGAGGGATCCTGTGATCTTTCACATTGCGGTGTGCAGCCCGGACGCGGGCCTGCGCAGCGGGCTGGAACGCCAGTGCATGGAATTTTTTGCCCGGCGAGCGGACGCCTGCATCGTGGAACACCTGCCGGACACCGACGCCCTGCTGCGGAAGGACGGGGAGGGCGTGCGGTACGACCTGTACCTGCTGGAGCTTTCCGGCTCGGCTACGCCGGTGGGGCTGGCGGCTGCCGGGGAGCTGCGCCGCCGGGGCCGCCGGGCCCCGCTGGCCTTTGTGGCCCGCACCACGGCCCACGCTTACAGCGCCTACAAGGTGGATGCGCTGCAATATTTGCTGCTGCCGGTGCGCCAGCGGGAGCTTTCGGCCCTGCTGGCCCGCGCCACCGAGCCGGAATACGGCCCGTCCGTCACGGTGAACACCGCCGAGGGCCTGCGGGCGCTGCCCTATGCGGGCATCGAATATCTGGAGTGCACCCACCACATCGTGCACTTCCACCTCACCAGCGGGGAGGACGTGCCCACCCTGTCGCTGCGGGTGCCGTTTTCTGCGGTGGCACAGCCTCTGCTGGCGGATGGGCGCTTTTTGCAGCCCCACCGCTCCTATGTGGTCAATCTGGCCGAGGCGGACCTGCTTTCTGCCGGGGAGCTGCGCATGCGCAGCGGGGCCCGCATCTCCATCCCCCGCGGGCGGGAGGGTGCCGTGCGGGACGCCTTCCAGCAATGGGTGCAGCAGCAGAAATACAGCCTGAAATAACAGCACGCCGGTGCTCCCACAGCGGGAACACCGGCGTGTTTTTTGCGGAAAAATTTCTCAGATCTTTGTCCAGTCCAGTGCGGTCCAGTCCGGCAGGAACTGGTCGCACACCTGCGCCATGGCAGGGGCATCGGCGGCACTGGCGGCGTCCTGCACGCCCAGCACGGTGAACCCGGCCTTGTGGGCAGTGGAAGCGGCGTAAATGGCGTCCTCGCACACGGCGCAGGCGGCGGGGTCGGCCCCGCCCAGCCGGTGCATGCACTCGAAGAACACCTCCGGGCGGCTCTTGTGCAGCACGCCCTGCGCCTCCACGATGAAGGAAAAATAGTCTGCGATGCCCAGCCGGGTGAGCACGGTGCGGCACTGGTCGGACCAGGTGTTGGAGCACAGGCACAGCCGGGCCCCCTCGGCCTGCAGCTTTGCCAGCAGGGTGCGCACACCGGGCTTCAGGTCCACCGTTTCGTACAGCTGGGCGATCACGTCCCGCATCACGTCGTAATATTCCGCCTCGGTCAGGGGCAGGCCGTATTCTCGGATGAGGTAGCGGGCACCGTCGGCCATGCCCATGGTCAGCAGCACGTCGTTCAGGTCTGCTTTGGGCGTGCGGCCATAGCGCTGCAGCAGCGCCAGCGGGGCACCCCGCCACACCACGGTCATGCTGTCGGTGAGGGTGCCGTCCATATCAAAGATCCATTGCTTGCAGCGCATGGGGCAAAGTTCCTCCTTCAAGATGATTCCTGCCCAGTATACCACGGATCTTAGCCGTATAAAAGCCGTGAGGAACCAAAAAACGGGGAGAAATTTTCCGGAAAATATGGTATAATTTCAGCAAAGACAGACAGGGAGGCAGGCAGTATGGAAAACCAAACCATTCCGTGCAAAGCGCTGGTGCTGGCCGGCGGCGGAGCACGCGGCAGCTATCAGGTGGGCGTGTGGAAGGCTCTGATGGAGCTGGACTGGCACCCGCAGATCATCACCGGCACCAGTGTGGGCAGCCTGAACGGTGCCATGTTCGTGCTGGACCTGTACGAGGTGGCGCGGGATATGTGGCTGACCATCCGCAGCAAGGATGTGATGGAGCTGCCCGAAGAAAACGCCGACCTGTCGGCCCTGCACAGTTTTCTGCGCAGCGTGGTGAAGGCCGGCGGTATGGACGTCTCGCCGCTGGAAGAGATCGTGGAACGGGTGCTGGACGAGGACGCGCTGCGCCGCGCCAACATCCGCTTTGGCCTTGTCACGGTGGAGCAGCGGGGCCTGAAGCCCCGGGAGCTGACGCTGGAAGAGATCCCGCAGGGCCGCGTGAAGGATTACCTCATGGCCTCGGCGGCCTGCTTCCCTGCCCTGCGGGCGCGGGAGATCGACGGGGTCAAGTTCCTGGACGGCGGCTACAGCGACAACATGCCCACCGGCCTTGCGAAAAAGATGGGGGCTGACGAGCTGGTGTGCGTGGACCTGGAGGGGGTGGGCATCACCCGCCCCAACCTCACCGGTCTGCCCACCACCATGGTGCGCAGCTACTGGGAGCTGGGCGACATCCTGCACTTTGACCCCGATACCGCCCGCCGCAATGTGGAGCTGGGTTATTACGACACCCTGCGGGCCTTTGGCCGGGTGCGGGGCTGCGCCTATGCCGTGGACAACGGCCCGGACAGCAGCGCCGATGCTGCCGCGTTCCGGGCACGGTTCGACGCGGTGCAGAAGGCCGTGCGGGAGAAATACCCCGTGACCCTTACCGCAGACGCGGCCCTGCTGCTGGCCCGGATGAAGGACGCCGAGCTTGCCCCGCTGGAAGCCGTGGCCGAGGACGTGGGGGTAGACCCCACGGTGTACTACACCACCCGGACGCTGGGGCAGGCGTTTCTGGACAAATGCGACCGTGCGCGCATGGCCGGGTTCGCCCCGTTGTTTGCAGGCAGCGCGGACGCGGGCCGGGCGGCGCTGGCAGCCCTGCTGCCCAATACATTCTTGCAGGCGCTGGTCTGGCAGGCCCTGACCGCGCCGGAACTGCCGGAGGTGACCGAACATGAAGATCTGTAAAGGTGTTTCTGCGTCCCCGGGCCTTGTGCTGGGGCAGGTGAGCCGGTTGGAACGCCATGTGGAAACGTTCAGCACCGGGCCCTTTGACCCGGAACGGGAGCTGCGCCAGCTGGAAGATGCGGTGCGCACCGCCCAGAGCGAGCTGGACTGTATGGCCGAGCGGGCCGCTTCCACCGAGCAGGCCATCCTGCAGTTCCAGAGCATGATGCTGGACGACGAAGGCATGATGAACGAGGTGCGGTTCTGCATCAAGGCAGGCATCAGCGCCGCTGCCGCCATGGACAAGGTGGGCCAGCGTTACGCCGACCAGCTGGCCAACATGAAGGACAACCCCTACATGCAGCTGCGCAGCGTGGATATTCTGGACGCCACCAGCCGGGTGATCAACATTCTGGGCAACCGGCCCCGCATGTGGCTGGCACTGGACCACCCGGTGATCCTGGCCGCCGACCGCCTGATGCCCACCGACCTGTTCAGTGTGCCCTCCGGCATGATCCTGGGCGTCGTCACCACCGAGGGCAGCGGCCAGAGCCATGCCGCCATCATTGCCCGGGCCATGAACATCCCCGGCATCGTGCAGGTGGGAGCGGATTTTCTGGACGACTGCGACGGCCGCACGGTCATTCTGGATGCCACCAAGGGCGAGTGCATCCTGGACCCGGACGCGGTGGCCCGCCAGCAGGCAGAGGCCCGCATCTGCGAACTGCAGCGCGAGAACGAAGAAATGCGGGTGCTGGGCCGCCAGCCCGGCTACACCCGGGACGGCGCAGCCTTTGAGCTGCTGGCCAACTGCTTTGGCCCGGAGGACATCGACACCGCCATGCAGTCCGGTGCCCGGGGCGTGGGCCTGCTGCGCAGCAGCTACATGATGCTGCCCGGCCGCATTCTGGACGAGCAGGAACAGTTCTATTTCTATTCCTCCTGTCTGGCCGCAGCACAGGGCTGCCCTGTGACCGTGCGCACCTTCGATTTTGGCGCCGACCGCACCATGGCGGACGCCTATCAGGGGGTGCAGTCCTCCAAGCTGGGGCTGCGGGGCATCCGCAACAGCCTGCGCCAGCCCCGCCAGTTCGAGACCCAGATCTGTGCCCTGCTGCGGGCCGCCGCCCGCGGCCCGCTGCGGGTGATGTTCCCCATGGTGACCGATGTGGAGGACTGGGACGCCGCCATGCGCATCGTGGAGCACTGCCGCCAGAGCCTGCGGGAGCGGGGCGTGCCCTTCAACGAAAAGACCCCCTTCGGCGTCATGCTCAGCGTGCCGTCGGCCTGCCTGACCGCGGAGGAATTCGTGGCCCACGGGTGCGATTTTCTGGTCATCGGCACCAACGACCTGACCCAGTACACCCACGCCGCCGACCGGGAGCTGGCCAGCGCGGAGCGCTATTACCGCCCCGCCAGCCCGGCCATGAAAAAGCTCATCACCATGGTCATGGAGACGGCAAAGGCCGGCAGCGTGCCGGTGACCATCTGCGGCCTTGCCGTGGGCAATCCGGTGAATACGGTGCAGTATCTGCAGATGGGCCTGCGCAGCTTCTCGGTGAGTCCGCAGAACCTGCTGCACACCAAAAAGGCTCTGCTGGAAGCCGACGCCCACCCAGACGACACCGAGCTGGAATAAAGCGATAAAAGAAAGGGGCTGCTGCACGCTGTGCAGCAGCCCCCTTTGTTTGGGGAACCTGCCGTGCTGCTTGCGGAACCGCACGGCAGGAGGAGATGGCTTTTATAAAAATGGTTTCTCAGTTCATGCGGCGGCCTTTGCGGTCCAGCACAAAGCCCGCTGCCAGCAGGAACAGACCGCTCAGGGCGCTGCCCACCACTGCCAGCCAGTTTGCACCGGTCTGGGGCAGGGCGGCGGCAGAAACGGCAGCTGTGGCAGCAGCTTCCGGCTTTGCGTCCTGCACGACGTTCTGGGCAGCCGCAGGGGTCACAGCGGCATCTGCCGGGGCAGTGTCCGGCACAGCATCCTGCACCGGGACGTCCGGGGTCACAGGGGTGCTGGGCGTGTTGGGGGTGTCGGGCGTGCTGGGCGTGCTGGGCGTGCTGGGCTTGTCGGGGGTGCTGGGCGTGTCCGGCGTGTCCGGAGTTTCCGGGGTGCTGGGCGTGTCCGGCACGATTTTGGGCAGCACCACATGTTTGGTCTGGCCGCACTTGTCGATGGAGCAGATGTAGTCGGCGTAGCCGTCCTTTTCGGTAGTAGGCTCTACGACTTTGCCCACCAGCTTCCAGTCGTGCAGGTCCTCGTCCTTCAGGTCGCTGGTGTCGATGTTGGGGTTCTCCTCCATGTACTTGCGGTTGTGGACGACCTTGGTGAGAGTGCCGCCGGTGATGGTGCAGTGGTGATTCCAATTGGGATCAAATTTTGCGTATTCGTCAAGTGTATCCGGTAATTGAAGTTTTTCTTTGATTACGGATGCGTTTTTGTAGTAGTTGATAATGACAGAGTTCTTTTCACCGAGATTGGAAGAGCCGTCCTCGTTGTAGTCGGCACTGGTGGGAATTTTGTAAACGGTCTTTCCAGTTTCAGGGTCTGTAGTAGGTTCTCCGATCCCATCGGGCACAGCATCATCATTTTGATATGCATTGACGACAGTATCACCGGTGCTGCCGTCAATCGTAAGGTTCAGCTTGCCGTCTATGGCGCCGATTGCAGGATAATCCTTGCGATGGTTTTTGTTATCATCATAGGAATTAATGGCATTGACCGTACCGCCGGTAATACGAATTGTCGTGTTGCCATAACCACTGCTATAGGCATTGCCGATGGCGGGCGCACAGGTAGAACCAATGGCTGTCACATTGGCATTATCCGCAATTGTGATCGTAAGATTTCCCTGATGGCCATTTTGGCTGGAACCGATTGCCGTTGTTCCATTTTTGCCCTCGGCATTGACCGTGGCGTTGCCGGAGATCGTGATGGTCGTATCGCCGCCTCCCCACGGACGGCCATCGCCGATGGCGGAACCAAATTCGCTATAGGCATTGACAACGGCGTTTCCGGTAATAGTGACATCGTTTCCTTGGCAACCGCCGCCAATGCCTGCACCGCCATCTCCGCTTGCCGTGACGTCAGCATTGCCTTCAATGCGGATGTTTTTTGCTTTACCGTAGGTGCCGCCGCCGATGCCCGCACCATCCTCATAACCGCCGCGGGCAGTGATCTCACCGCCCTTAATTGTAATATTGGAAGTATCCGCATAGGACAGATCCACTGTACCGTTGCAGCCACCGCCGATACCAGCACCATCCCCGTAACCGCCTGCCAGCAGCTTGCCGGTGTCCCCGCCAGCGGCATTTCCGTTTTCGTCCTTGTCTTTGACAGAGCCGTTATCGTTCAAATCGTCCTTGATGGTCAAAGTGCCGGTGCCGTTCTTATCCGCTTTTTCGATGGCTGCGTGATGTCTGTCTCCGCTGAGAACGGTGTTGTCGCCGTTCAGCTCAAGGTTGGTGTCGCCATCGCCCTTGATCTCGATGGGTGCCGAGCCGGTGTTATTCCAACTGCCCTCCGTCTCAATGTGCACATCCTGCAAGGTCACATTGGCGGTGTTGCCGTCTTCGGCGGTAATGGTGACGGTGTTGGAAGTGGTCTCGGTCTCGCCGGTGTCTTTGTTTTTGGTGGTCAGGATGATGTCATCATCCTGACGATGGTCGATGTTGCCCTTCTCATCCTTCACAAAGGCACCCGTATCATCCCGCTGGGTGATGGACTGGATACCATCTTTAGCCACGATCTCCACACTGCCGTCTTTTACATTGTATTCTGCCGCAAAGGCTGCCGTGGCGATGGAAGAGACCATTGCCATCAACGCAGCTGTAGAAAGTACCCGCAAGGCCAGCTGTTGTTTCACGTTTTTCCTCATTGCAAAACCCTCCAAACAAAAAAACTTGCAGAGACGCGAACGTTACCGGGAACGATGCCGAAAACCGGCAAAACCCGGAACTTCGGGGCAGAAAATCACATGGCTGTGCATTTTCATGCCCGGCGTCTCTTTGTGGCGCAAGTATAGTACTGTGCCGTGGAGAATGTCAAGACGAAATGCTGAATTTTCGGGGGGGGGGTAAGCAATTTTGTAAAATGAGCACAAAAACAGCTGAGAATTTGCGACAGAATAATAGGGCAAACCTGCACAAAAATCCGGGAGATCTTTATACGGGGCAAAAAATAAAAAATGGGCCCGGGAAAGCCCGCAGACTTTCCCGAACCCGTGGGTCGGAATTTTTCTTTGATGGAAGGTGCGCCGCCCGGAGCCCCGGTTATTCCAGATTGCCGGTCAGGGTCATCACGGCGGCCAGCACGGCCAGCGGGGCGGTCTCGCACCGCAGGATGCGGGGGCCAAGGCCAACCGTTTTGGCTCCGGCTTTGGCGGCCATTTCGGCCTCCTCGGCGGCAAAGCCGCCCTCTGCACCGGTCACGATGGCGATCTTCCGCTTTTTGCCATCGGCGGGTGCGGCCTCGGCCAGCAGCTGGCGCACCGGCGCGCCGCCGCACTCGTAGCAGAACAGCACCAGGTCGTACTGGTCAAAGGTGCGGCACACGGCTCCGAAGTTGGGCAGCGGCAGGGCCACGTCCGGCAGCACGCCCCGGCCGCACTGCTTGGCGGCTTCCAGCGCGATGCGGTTGTAGCGCTCATTCTTCTGCTCCTCTTTTTTGGGGGCGGCCACGCAATACCGGCTGAAGAAGGGCACCACATGGGCGGCCCCCAGTTCCACGCCGTGCTTGATGATCTGCTCCAGCTTGTCCTGTTTGGGGTAACCGGCCAGCAGGGTGACCTCCACGCTGGGCTCGGCGGCGCTGGGGTAGCCCGGCTCTACCGAGAATTCCACGCAGTCATCCCCGAAGCCGGTGATGGTGGCGGTGTATTCCACGGCGCTGCCGTCGCATAGAATGACAGTATCGCCCATGCGGGCACGCATCACGCGGGCCAGATGATGGGCATCGGTGCCGCGCAGCACAGCCGTGCCGTCGGCGATCTCAGTGGTAAAATAACGGTGCGGCATAGTTCCTCCTTATGCCTTCTTGCAGACGATGCACTCCCAGCCGCGCTTCTCCTTCACTTCCACAACGGCAAGGCCGGCGGCTTCCAGCCCGGCGATCACCTCGTCCTTGCGGGTGTCGATGATGCCGCTGGCAATGAAGACGGCACCGTCGGCCATCAGGCCGGGCACGGCGGGGGCCAGGCTGAGGATGGCGTTGGCCACGATGTTGGCCGTGATGATGTTGTATTGGCCGCTGGCCTTGTCGGACAGGTCGCCCACCAGCACGGTCAGCTGATCCTGCACGCCGTTCAGGGCAGCGTTCTCCCCGGCGGTGCGCACGGCTACGGGGTCAATGTCCACGCCCTCGGCCACGGCGGCACCCAGCTTCAGGGCTGCAATGGCCAGGATGCCGCTGCCGGTGCCGATGTCCAGCATCCGTTCACCGCCCTGCACCCGCTCGTCCAGCGCTTCCATGCACAGGCTGGTGGTCTCGTGGCCGCCGGTGCCGAAGGCAAGGCCGGGGTCCAGCACCAGTTTGACGCGGTCGGTGTCGTATTCCTGCCAGGAGGGCACCACGGCCAGCCGCTTGCCGATCTCCAGCGGGTGGTAATACTTGCGCCAGCCGTTCTGCCAGTCCTCCTGCTCCACACCCTCGGTCTCCACGGTGT
>OGGQ01004266.1_pt1 | contig 12118 bp, 12 predicted proteins | sample 1571191 | NCBI WGS metagenome assembly OGGQ01 (sample SAMEA2582061, study PRJEB24529) | metagenome | biome: Human gut stool | place: China | collected 2011
ATTTTCTTTCCTCCTTAGAGCGTGTTTTCTCTTAACTATTTTTCTTTTCTCCCATCCGGTCATGGTTAAAGTCATCCCATGTTCTTGGTTTATAAGTTGTTCCGCTATGCTCACAATAACGGTATATACAGTCAAGCATATAATTTTGTGCGGTATAATATGTACTGGTATCAGAGGAACTATACTCGTAATCTAATGTATAAATAAACGAACCGTTAGAAACAATAATCTTATACATTCCATTGCCATTTCCATTCTGCCCGTCTGTATAATTCCCTCCTATGATACAATGTGCCCACCCGTCTTTTACTTTATCGGATACAACCTTGACTCCATGTTTATCTTCGTTGGCATTAATAAGACTCGCATTCTTATTGGCGGCATCTTTTACATCCTTTACAGCATCTCCACTTCCCGATTCACAGGAAATGTACATGGTATCCGAATTATCACTGGTGGAAAATGTATAATTTTTGTTATATTGTTCTACTTTACAAAAAAAGCCTGACGGATAGGAAAAACTAAAATTAGTATCAACCGTTAATTCTTCATAATTATCCGGAGAAAGGTAGTTCTCATAATTTGGCACATTTGATTCCGACACTCCTGTTAATGTGATTTCTTTACTGCTATTCGTATCTCCCTGATTATTTGCCTGAGCATCGGACATTGCCGTTGTTCCCTGTGTCGCCTCTGTTGTTGCTGTCGTTGGAACTATACTTCCTGTGGTATCTGATTCTGCACCAAAATCTTCCGTGGCATCTTCGTTTTCTAAAGCTGCCCAGTCATCAAGTGTTGTTCCTTCCGCTTCTTTAGATTTTTCATCTTTAGAATCTGAACCCTTTTTAAGATTTTTGCTGTAATGATCATTTGACGAACCTGTCAATGCTGACAATACTCCTGAATTCCATGCAAATATTCCTGCCCCACCTATCACTAAAAAAGCAACGATAAATATTGCCGTTGTCTTTATGATTCCAGGTCCTTTTTTCCCGCTTACTTCGTCTTCCTTATCTAAATCATAACCTCTATTTGCTGCTTTGGATTTTTCTTTCTGTCCATAGATAAGCATCTTATCATCTGATTTTTCCTCAAATTTATAACCGCATTTCGTACAAAACTTTGTCCCTCTCTTATTTTCATTTTCACAGACCGGACATTTCATCTAATCACATCCCTTCTTTGACTTTCTTCTATAGCCGATTACCGCAGTTTCCACAAAATGAGGCTCCATCTTCTATTTCTTCTCCACACACCGGACATACTAATGCACTCACTGGATCTGGAAGCTGCTCCTCTTGTTTATCTGTCTCTTCCTCTGTCTTTTTAAGTGTCTCTTCAACTGGTAATCCACAATTCTCGCAGAATTTCGCATCGGTATCCAGAACTTTTCCACATCTACAACACGTAATCTGTGACATTGTATTTGTATAATTCAAACTAATATTGTTGTCAATCCTACTTCCGCAAAAACTGCAAAACTGACCATCTCCTGCGATTGGTTTGCCACAGACCGTACAATTTCGAACCTGTTTTAATTCTTCTGACTGTCTTCTATAAGCCATCAAATTATTTCGTGATTGTTCTACCATAGTCATTAGTTCTGCAAATTCCGGTTCATAATCATTTTTATGAATATCTGCATAAATCTGACCGATACTTTGATAATAACCAACAAGCTTTTTTTCTTCTTCCCCTGCCATGAGATTCAGTTTTGAACTTTCCCGTATCACCTTTGCTTTTGCTCCGATTTCCCCTGTTCCTTTTCCGATTACAAGACCAATCTCATTAAAAATTGACATATTTATTTCCTCCTTTTCTATTTCTATTACAACAAATTCAAGAATGCCCCACTGATACTGATTTATTGCTCGCTACCTACAGAAGTGGAGTCATCTCACATCTGATATAAACTTTTATAATTTTACTTTACTGTAATAAAAAAGATTTTATCAATCACCATATTTCTTATTATCATTTTAATTATACGTTTATGTATACTATTTTGCAACGCTTTTATTTATTATAATTAACGTTTGTACATAGCTTTAATTTAAGGAGATTTCGAATGGATATTTTAAAAAGAATTGTTCATTTAAGAAAAAAGAAAACGGATGAATAAATAGCAGTTTTATCGTTTAGATGCCCTATGCCATCTTCCCGGCAATAAGCTTGTGAACATCGAAATTCAGAATGAAGATAATACCGACCATTTTAAACGTGTTCGTTATAATGAAGCCTGTGTAACTATAGTCACAACACATCCTGGAACTGATTTTGAGAACATACCAACAGTATACATCTTATATGTTTCTGACTTTGATATATTCAAAAAAGGAAAAACTATTTACCATATACGAAAATCCGTTATCGAAACGGATCAGGTCATTGATGATGGCACTCTTTAATTCAAGAATGCCCCTGCATTCTTGCTGCGAGATGCAGGCACTGACCCATTGCTTTCATATCGATATCTTCCACTGCAACCGCATCATAACCGTCTGCAATTTTTCGGCTAAGTTTGTGCAGATGATCTCTTCGCTGATTTCGTATCTTTTCATGACATCTGGCAACTTTCTTTTTCTGCAGTTCATAATTATGGCTTCCTCGTACGCATCTTGACAACTTTCGCTGCTCCCTCGCCAGTCTTTTTTCATTTTTTCTGAAAAATCCTGCTTCTTCCGTCTCAATCTTTTCTGAAAACACTGCCATTCCCTGCATTGCATAATCAATCCCAAGTATCTTTGCAGTACTGTAATCCGGTTCAGCAGCTTGGTTTTCACAGCTGTATCCTTCATAAAGCAGGCTTGCAAAGTATTTTCCAGATGAAGCTGGACATTTGCCAGCGCCAGTTAAATTCTTTCTCATTATACCTTACTTCCTGAAAATCTCGCTATTAGGTTTACTATCCCGGTATTTACCTGATCAAAAAAATGGCTGCTCGGTTTCGTACCTTGCAGCCATAGTATAACGATTTTCTTTTAGAAAGTGGTCGCATAGAAAGCGACATTAAACAACATTCATTATTTTATGATCCAATCAGACTCTGATCAAAAGCAAACAGTGCTTCATTGATTTCATATACATTATAATTGCCCTGTTCAACAAAATATTCTACAATAATATCAAACTTGCTTGAACGAGACAGCTAATCTGCTATGCCTTCCGGTCAAAAATTACAATGAAGACTGTCATCTCATTTTCCAGTAGAAACTTCCCAATGGTATCTATAGCAACTTTTAATGCCTGATCTTTTGGATAACCATAAATTCCAGAAGAAATCAGAGGAAAAGCAACTGATTCACAGCCATATTCCTTCGCCAGATTCAGTGATGTATTATAGCAGGATTCTAAAAGTTTTTGTTCTTGATGTTTTCCATCCAGCCAGATTGGTCCAACTGTGTGAATGACATATTTACAAGGAAGACAATATCCTTTTGTAATTTTAGCATTCCCTGTCTCACATCCATGGAGCATCCGACATTCCGCAAGCAGGTCTGGTCCGGCAGCACGATGAATGCATCCATCTACCCCACCACCTCCTAATAAAGATGTATTAGCTGCATTGACAATTGCATCAACACTCATTTTTGTAATATCATTTCTAACAATTTTCAATGGCATAGAATATACCTCCTACTATTTATCCAAAATTTTATTAAACCGGCTAAAGAAAGTTAAAGTTGTAATTATTGCCGCCAGTATATCACTGATTGGTTCAGCCAGAAAAACGGCAAATACTTTATTCTGGATAAAACATGGCAGAATAAAGATTAACGGAATCAACAGGATCAGCTTTCTAAGGCAGGCAAGCAGCAGACTAACCTTCGCCTGTCCCAATGCCATAAAGCTCTGCTGGCAGGCAACCTGAAATCCGAGGGAGAAAATACCAGCCATGTAAATTCTCAATGCCCATGTAGTGTACGTGATCAAATCTGTATTATTAGAAAAGATTCCTGCAAACAGTTTCGGAAACAGAAGCATAATCAGCCAAAAACAGCTAGTAAAGACTATACAGACTGTAAATTGTGTAAAAAATGCTTTTTTTACACGCTCCTTATTCCCTGCGCCGAAGTTATAACTCATAATTGGCTGTCCACCCTGACAGATTCCCTGTAATGGTAATGTGGCAAGCTGGCTGACACTTGTAATAATTGTCATAGCTCCAACAGCAAGATCCCCTCCATATCTTGAAAGGCTGAACGTGAAGCTTACAGACAGGATACTTTCTGTAGATAACATGACAAAGGTAGAAATACCAAGTGCAAGACATGGTAAGATGATGTCTTTCTGCAATTTAAAGTTTTCCTTTCTAAGATGAAGAATGGTCTTCTTTCCGGATAAGAAACGAAGGATCCATATCGCACCGACTGCCTGACTTAAAACCGTAGCAATCGCGGCACCTCTTACTCCCAGATTAAATCCAAAAATAAAAATTGGATCAAGAATGATGTTGATCACTGCACCAATTACAGTCGTCATCATACTGATCTTTGCAAATCCCTGTGTCGTAATAAATGGATTCATTCCCATCACGATCAAAACAAAAATACTTCCGAGAATATAAATTCTTGCATATGCCACTCCATAGGGAAGTGTCTTATCACTGGCACCAAACAATGTTAGCAGCTGTGGGACGAAAATAAAGAAAATCGCCGTAAGTGCCACAGCCATAACAATGAGAAGTGCAAAGCAGTTTCCAAGAATTTTTTCCGCTGTCTTATTATCTTTCTTCCCCATAAAAATAGCCGCACGCGGAGCCCCTCCAGAACCAGCGAGCATAGCAAATGCATTAATCAGCATAAGAATGGGGGTAAATAATCCGACACCGGTTAATGCTGCTGCACCAACATCGGAAATATGTCCAATGTAAATACGGTCTACAATGTTATATAAAAGATTGATAACCTGTGCAACAACAGCAGGAATTGCGAGCTGCGCTAAAAGACGTGGTACTTTTTCTGTTTCCATCGCCTGTGTATTAGACTTACTATTCATAAATACCTTCTCCTAAATTATAAAATGTAAAAAGCATTATATCTACTTGTAGACAAAATTTCAAGGGATAAATCTTTGATTCACTTATACCTTTTTCATTTTTCTTGTCATGTGAAGGAAAAAGATTACATTTAATATAATTCCAAAGCATGTTGCAACAGGAGCTGCAAGCCCTATATTAGTAAGGCTGGCATCCGGCTGTATACTCATAAAATATGCAAGTGGCAGTCTTACAAGAAGCGTCTGGATAAGTCCCTGAATCATAACCCACAACGTCTTTTCATGTCCGTTAAAGTAACCTATCATAGAAAAAAGAATTGCCGTAAGAATGGTTTCCGGAGCAAACCCCTTAAGATATTCAAACCCCTTTTGCACAACCGCTTCATCCGTTGTGAATATCGATGTAAGCACATCACCAAAGAACCATACACTTATGAAAACAACGATTCCAACAATCAAGCCGATTCCTATTCCGGTAAACATAGCTTTCTTTGCTCTATCCTCCTTACCGGCACCAACATTCTGCGATACAAAAGAAGCCATTGACTGCATAAGTGCACTTGGTATCAGCATAGCAAAGTTTACTATCTTGCATGCAACCCCATATCCTGAAGAAGCTTCCAGCCCTAACTTATTTATAAATGCACACAGTGCAAGAAATGACATCTGGGTAAGAAATTCCTGAAGTGCAAGAGGAATCCCAACTGTCAGGAATCTTTTACATTGACTATTAAACCTGAAATCTTTTTTTGTTATTTTAAATGGCAGCTGTCTTCTTTTAAGCATCAAAAGAGCCAGCACCACACTGACCGCCTGGGCAAGTACCGTAGCAATTGCAGCCCCTGCGGCATCAAGATGGCATCCCGCAACAAGTACAAGATCACCTACGACATTTACCACGCAGGCAACCGCAACAAATATAAGCGGAGACCTGCTGTCTCCCAGCCCTCTGAATATGGCAGAAAGGACATTATAAGCAACGATAAAGAAAATACCTCCCCCGCAAATCCTTACATACACTGACGTAAGCATAAGCGCTTCTTTGGGAGCCTGCATAAGAACAGCCAGCGGCTTTGCAAAAAACACCATCACCATAAAAAGTACGACAGCTATCATAGTAAACACTGTCGTTGCTCCACCAAGCAATTCCCCTATTTGACTTGTATGCTTCTCACCGATATACCTTGCAATAAGAACAGTAATTCCCATTGCTAACTGCGTTATCACAAACGTTACAAGATTAAGAATCTGACTGCCGGTTGAAACTGCTGATAACCCGGCTGTTGTTCCAAATCTGCCCACGACCAGAAGGTCCACCGCACCATAGGCTGCCTGAAGTACAAGCGCTCCAAGTATCGGCATCATGAATGGAATCATCTTCTTTAATATACTTCCCTGTGTAAAATCTGATCTTTCTTTTGCATTCATATATTACTTCCTGTTACTCATGACTATATAGAGCTTTTCTACTACTTCAATCATCTTATCTGCATCTTCATCCGTAATCCCTCCAAGATCTTCCGAAAGATTACCAAAATACTCATCAACATATTTATCAACCAGGTCTCTTCCTGTCCTGGTCGTCTTAATATAAACAAACCTTCCGTCCGTTTCTGTTGTTTCTTTCTCGACAAATCCAAGCTTCTCCATATCTTTTACGGTTTTCGTTACGCTTGGTCTCGGAAGTCCAAGGTTCTCACTCATATCACTGACTTTTACCTTACCTTCCATTTTTTCTAACTTTCTAAGAGTATCCAGATAGTGAATATGGGATGGTGTCACTCCGCCAGGCAATGCCGGAAGCATATCTCTTATCCTCTTTGCCTGATAACAGGCATCCATAACTTCCTTTATCTTATCTTTTGTCATGAGTTTCTCCTTTCTATTATTTTACATAATTACTTTATGTAATTACTTTGTATAATAATATTGTAGTTGTTTTTTGTCAATAAAAAAGACAATACTTCCTCTTCCTTCCTGTAGCATCAATCATCACAAAACCTAAAAGTATCTATGATACACATATGGTTTTTAAATCGTATACAATATCCTGCTTAACGAAGGGGGATTACTATGAATTTATCATTAAATGAACTGACAAAAATGGCAACACAGGAAGTAAATTTTGATGAGACGTTCTTCTCAAATATTGAAGAATGCATCAAGTACAACAGTATTGGAACGCTTAATTGGGCCATCCATACCTTAACCATTATTCGAGAAAGAATTGATGTTGAACAAAAAGAGAACAAATTGTTCCGCTGGATCGCTGATATTAATGAAAATGAAAGCTTAGTGCGAGTTTTACCAACAAATGTAGTTTACATCCGAAACATTAAGCTTGGCTCACTTACTCCTTTTGTAGCGGAACATAACAGTGTTTATGTTTACAACGAAAAAACAGGTAGAATCGAAGAAGTGTTTGAGTAAATATTTGAGTAAAAAAGATCGCTTATCAAACACAGGTTAAAGAATGTTTCATTTATCAATGTTTTTCCACTGAAAGATAGTTATTTGTTTTTATCATTACGTCTTTCAATATATCCAGATCTTGTATTACCTGTCCTGTTTCCAGGGAATGGTTGGCATCCTCATATACATAAATCGGTATCCTCTGCTTCTGACTTGTGTGAATTACCTCATCCACATCACTCCATGGATCTTTCATTCCGATAAAGGCAATCCCTTCTTCCACATCATAAGAGTATGTCTGTGCCAGTGGTGTGTAAAAAATCATTCTGCATTTTATACTGTGCTTCCTGGCATATGCTGCTGCAATGACGGTCCCTATACTTTTAGAGACAAACAGAATTTCATCGTACTGATTAAATTCCACTCCATTGAGCTGTTTTTCTGCCTGTTCATACAAACTGTTAAAAGCTTTTTCCATCTCAGCAGCATTATCTCGAAGATTCTTTCCATCATAAGAATATGACAGGCTGATACAATCTGTATACCCATTCATTACGGCAATCTTTTTTCCATAATACAATATAGGTTTATCACAATGATACCCTATTCCCGGGAATAAAATCATAAGGTTTCTCATTCTGTCCCTCCTAGTAGCTTTTTTCTAACTTATTATTCGCATCAATGCTTACCTTGTCTCCTTCATTGATATTACATTCATAAAGCTTAGCATCCTCTGCTTTTACTACCAATTCTTCTCCCAAAGAGTTCGTAAGCGTAACTACTGCCATGACTGGTACATCTTCTGAGCGTTCTTCACAACCGTAATCTATGTCTTCATCTATTCTTTTTACTGTATATATCATAATGTCACCTTTCATACCCTAATGTACTTTTCTATATTGTCGTTATACCAAGCCACTGGCATGACGCCCATCCTAGCTACAATAATTTTTTCTACTCAAAATTTTTTTATTTTTTCCAAAAAGAAAAAAGCCCATTTTTCTTGTATGAGGCGGAAGTCATTTCTCCAGTAGTATAACCGGTGGCTTCAATAGTTTTTCGGAGTGCTGCTTCATCTAAGTGTTCTTCCGATAGAATGACTGTTTCTCCTTTGGAATGGCTCGATTTCACTTTTTTCACTGAAAATGCATTCCGAACTGCTTCGTTAATATGTGCTTCGCACATGGTACAAGCCATACCAGTAACCTTTATTGTTGTCTTAATCATAATATTTCTTCCTTCCATTTTAAAAATCTTACTTTTTTCTAATGCCTTGATTATTGCACAATGTAAGTCTGTTTTCTGACATCCTGTAGTAAGAAAGTTAGTGTAATCTAACATTATTTTAATACAACTATCCGGCTTATGCAAGACTCTGGGGTTCTTTTTCCCATTCTACAATCTGATCCATATATTCTGTCTAATTATCATTCCTATATACTGTCAATTCAAAGTGTTTTCTATTTGTTTTTATAAATCCTTCTTTTTGTAATTTTGATATCTCTGTAGACATTGCTGCACGATCAATGCAAAGGTAATCTGCTAACTGCTGCCGGTCAAAAGGAATATCAAAGGATAGGGACGAATGTCTGATTGATTCTGCTGACAGATAAGATAACAGTTTATCCCTGGTAGTTCGCTTACCTACATGCGTAATCTTGTCGTTAAGAATCAGTATCTTGTTTGCGAGGACACTGACCAGATTACGAATCAGCTTCTGATGATGTTCACACGCAGTTGGACAGGATATCAGAAGTCTTTGGACATGTAAAAGAATAATCTCACAATCCTCATCCGCTACCACGCTAATATTTAGAACAGCCCCCGGACTGGCCGCATATGGCTCACCAAAGAAATCACCGACACGACATTTCGACAGAATATTCCGATGTCCCCAGAGATCTTCCTGAATGATAAGAACGCAGCCAGACACCACAAGTCCCATTACCTCAGTAGAATCTCCTGCTCTGAAAATATAAGAATCTCGTTTTCTGGAAATTGTTGTGGCATTTACACATTGAAGTATAGATAAGATCTCGCTATCAGAAAGACCTTTAAAGAAAGGGCTGTTTTTTAAAATAGGTAAATATTTTTTCAAGATTACTCCTCCCTGTTGGAATCTTACTTGCCATATTTTTCAATCACACTTCTTAATGTCTGCTCATTATTATAAAAAAGAGCTGTCGTTTCCTCTGTATGAATCTTCTCAATCTGAGCTGCTACTGCATCTGCATTCAGATGTACCGTATCCGAAATAATCTGATCGCTTTCACGCACGCGCTGAATTGTCTCGTTCCGTCTGACTCCTCGAATCGTCCTTGAAAATTCCTGCTCGATTTCCTCGTTCGGAATATGCACTTTTTCTGAATCTTTATCATAAGCCAGATATCCTAAATGAATCAACAAAGTCAACACATCATCTTTCTCTCTAAATGTCACCAGATCATTTGAAAATCCCCTTGTATCAACTTCTACTTCAATACCGCCGATCAATTCTGCAATCGTCTTAGAAAGCCCACCATAATCAAGACTGATATATTCCATCAGGCTCTCGGCTGCCGATGTCTGTGACCAGTAAGAATCGAAATCATCATTTCTAAGTGCTTTCATGACCGAATTCGGATTATAAATAGAGTTTGCATTCGGAAATGAATATCCATCATACCATAACTTCATCTTTGAAAAATCTATTTGATACTCTCTACATAAATCCTTTACTTCCTGCTCTGTAAATCCTACATATGGCGCAAACTTTCTCGGTTTTACCATCGTAAATTCTTCAAAATCAGAAATCGCAGACTGTGATCCATCTTTTTTAATCGGCAGAATTCCTGTCATATATACTGCTGCAAAAATCTTAACCTTGCAGCCTCCGCTTTCCCTGTCACTTTTGGAAATGTGGCTTTTCAGTTCCTCACACTCTTTCCGCATTTCATCCACACGGATCTGCTTTTCGATCATGGTCGTATTCTGCTGCAGATTCCGGATCTCCGTCTCACATTTTTCAATCTCAAGTCCTGTCCTTTTCAGTTCTGATACAATTGTAATTCTATACTTTACATCTGTATCATCATCCCACTCGAGCCATTGCAGCGTCGCTTCCATATGTGTCATACGGTCTTTGCATTCTATTTTCTGCCGGTTTAAATCCTCCTTTTTCTGCAGTGCCTGCTCATACTGGACTTTAAATGCATTCTTGCCGATAAATGGAGTTGTATAGATTTCCGGTCTGATCGCAGATGCGACATGATTCTGATAGCGCATACAATTTGGTGTGATAGAAATCGGATACTGTTTTAATTCATCCACTCTCTTACACATATGTACCTTGCCAAGAACCATATTCACATACCGCTTCGCATAAATACTCTTCGACTCCACAACTGTTGCCAGACTTCCTGCTGGTGCAATGTCATATTCCTCGAGTTTGCCGGAATTGATCAGTCCCACACCGTATGCTTTCTTTTCTCTTCTCAGTTTTTCGTAAATACCAAGGGCAATGTCAAAATGTTCCGGCTCTACCAACACATAAAATCGCTGTGTATTCAGATAGCCCTCCACTGCATTTCTCCATGTCTCATCCGTGATTTCTAACATTTCACACAAAATCCTCGGCTTTGCCGTCCTTCCGATCTTGAGCAATTCCTGCTCCACACACGACATCAGAAGCTCGACTGCCGGGGGATAGGAAAACCGGTGCTGTTTCAGATTACTGATCCGCTGCTCTGTCTCCTGCAGGTCTGCTGCGATCTCATTCAGCCGGCTTTGGATCTCTAAATTTTTCCTCTGCAGTTTTGTACTCATATGCTTCTTGTAAGCGATCGCCCGGTCAATCAGTTCCTGCGCACTAACAACGTCCTCCGTATCCTTCAGCCGGTGCAGCAGCTCATCATACTGCTTCATGCATTCATCCACATCCGGTATTTCAAGCAGTCTTTTTACTTTCTGTCCTGCTTTTTTTCCGCTCTCTAACAGTCTTTTCTTTTCCTGATATTGTATTTCTTCTTTTTCCTGTAATTCTTTCAAATATTTTTTCTGCTTTTCCAACGTCTGGAAATCTGAGTTGGCGTTCAGTTCCGCTAAAAGCAGTGTGCGGACTTCCTCCTTATTCTCCAGTTCCTTTTTCATGCTGCTGCACTTTGCATTCAGCTGTTCCAGACGGTAACTTTCGCGCCTGATCTCATCCTGCAGAACGCCGATCTGTTCTTTGGTCAGATCCAGATCCGACTGTGCCATAAAATATTCATACATCCGGTCAGATTGTATACAATCCACCACTGCTTTGTGGTGGCATTCGATCTCTGACAGTTTTTCAATTCTGTTTTTCACACCCTCCAGCGTTTTTTCCAGCTCCTGATAGCTTCTTACATTTTCGCGCAGATTGTCAATATTGACTTCTTTTTCATCCAGCACATAGGAAGAGACAAAGTCCTTGATATCATCAATCGGTTTAAACGCCAGCGCCTTTGGGATCAGCTGAAAGAACTTATCCTCGATTCTTCCAAAACGCTGTTTGATCATTTTTTTGCCTTCTGCGTTCGTCTTTGCAAATAATTTGATGTTTTTATTGTTAAACGACCTAAATTCTGTGATGGTCCGTGGTCTGTTTCCGATCTTAAACATCTCATCCTCTAACATCACATTGTCCATGAGATAACGCACGACTGTCTCCTGCCCTTCAGTTGCCGAATCGATCACCGCTCCGATG
>OGGQ01004267.1_pt1 | contig 12114 bp, 9 predicted proteins | sample 1571191 | NCBI WGS metagenome assembly OGGQ01 (sample SAMEA2582061, study PRJEB24529) | metagenome | biome: Human gut stool | place: China | collected 2011
GTAAAAACAGTATTATCAAAAGGAACGACTGTTACTGTTTTAGATAACAGCGATGCAAACTGGGCTAAAGTGAGAACTGCTGATGGTACAGAAGGTTATTGCAGCAAAGCTTATTTGGATATTGCAGGTTCTTCAGCGCAGGCTCCTTCTGCACCTACACAACAACCCGAACAAAACGAATCTGCCTCCAACACCACAGAACTGCAAGCTGTTTTAACCGGCAGTGATGTAAATTTGCGCAGCGGTGCAGGAACCGGTTATTCTGTGATTGGCTCCTTATATCTGGGACAACGTGTAACCGTTATTGATAACAGTGATGCGAATTGGGCTAAAATCAGAACCGAAAGCGGACAAGAAGGCTATTGTACCAAAGAATTTTTACAAATTTCAAATGGTTCCGATTCCAATGCAGGGGAAGAGGTCTCTATTGGAAAAGCAATTACAACAGACTATTTAAACTTGCGTTCAGGTGCAGGTTTAAATCATAATGTGTTAACGGTGCTGGCCAAAGGAGCCGTTGTAGATGTGATTGATAACAGCGATGGAACTTGGGTAAAAGTAAAAACAAATGACGGTACTGTGGGTTATTGCAGCAAAGATTATCTTCAAATGGAGGTAGCTCCTACCACTGTTACCCTCAGCGAAACTGAAAGAACAGTGACTGCGGGAGAATCTTTTGAGTTCACTGCAACTATTTCCGACGAAAGTTTGCCAACAGCTGTTTCTACCAATGCAGGAGCAGTACAAGTGACCTATCTTCGTCAAGAAGGAAATACACACATCTATCAAATTCAGGCTTTGCAGGCCGGTAATGCTGAAATTAGAATCAGTGCAAATGGCGCTTGTGCATCTTTGCAGGTAACCGTCAATGCAGTACAACAAGAGGTTCAGGGGCAGCAAGCAACCGTCAATGCGGATTATTTGAATATCAGAAGCGGTAAAGGAACCGATACGTCCATTATCGGAGGTTTAACGCAAGGTTCCGTTGTCACTATTTTAGATAACAGTGACGCAAATTGGGTAAAAATCAGAACTACAGGTGGTATTGAAGGTTATGTGGCAAGGGAATATTTAACGGGAGCAGAAGCCCCGTCAGAGCCGACCACGCCTGAAACACCAAGTGAAACCACAACCGCCACGGTCAATGCAGATGTCTTAAACGTACGCAGCGGCAAAGGAACCGATACCTCTATTATTGGAACGTTACAAAATGGAGAGACAGTAACGGTTTTGGATAACAGCGATGCAACTTGGGTAAAAATTAAAACCTCAAGTGGTTTAGAGGGCTATGTACATAGAGATTATTTAAACATTGGTTCTTCTGCACCTGAAACACCAAGTGAACCGACAACCGCCACGGTCAATGCGGATGTATTAAATGTACGCAGCGGTAAAGGAACCGATACTTCTATTGTTGGAACAATACGTAATAGTGAAACAGTTACTGTTTTGGATGACAGCGACGCAACTTGGGTAAAAATTAAAACCTCAAGCGGCTTAGAAGGTTATGTGCATAGAGACTACCTAAACTTTGGTTCTAACACAGGTGGAGGAAGCTCCACTGCAAAATATGCACAGGTTACCGCAGACGTATTAAATGTGCGTAGTGGTATGGGTACAGAATATAGTAAAATTGGTTCAGTATCTTACGGAGAGATTGTTGAAGTATTGGATGACAGCAATGCAGGTTGGGCAAAAATTAAAACTTCAAGCGGTCTGGAAGGCTATGTTTCAAAAGACTATCTTGGAGAGGTCGGAGAAAATAATGTAAGCAATTCTGTTACAATCCCTGCAGGAAAAACATATTATGCAGCTTCTTCCTCGGGATATTGGTACAGCAGCAATAACAGCGTTGCTACTGCCTCCAATGGTTATATTACAGCGGTTGCTCCAGGTACATGCACCATTACTGGTTCCAATGGCATTACTTACTCCATTACTGTTACAGAGGGTGAAGCAGTACGTACCGCTTATGCATCACCAAATATTGCTGCGGTGGGTGAGTCTGTAGAAATGGGAGCGGTTACAGATACAACGCGTGATTCTGTGCAGTTCCGCATCAGACAAAGTGATGGAACAACCAAAACGGTGAACTCATACGATTACACCACAGAGTATTGTAACGGCACCACCACAAGAGTTTGGAAAGCTTCCACTACTTTCAGCAGCGCAGGTACACATCAAATTGAAGTATACTCTACGAAAAACGGTGTAATGAGCTCCACCGGTTATACTACAGACGCATATACGGTTTGGAGCACAGGTGCCAACGAATCCTCCAGTGAAACACGCCGTATCAGCGATGAAATGATTAACTTAATTGCTAGCTGGGAAGGTTACAGCTCCACAGTATATCCTGATAATTTAGCAGGGGGTATACCAACCATTGGTTATGGACAAACATTTGGTACAGGGGTACAGTTCTATAATAATATGTCTAAAACAGAGGCTTGGTCTTTGTTGGTAAAATCTATCAATGCAGGCAGTTATACTTCTGAAGTAAATCGTTTCTTGCAAAATAATGGTATCAAAGCAACACAGTCACAGTTTGATGCTTTGGTCAGTTTCTCTTATAACATTGGTTCCGGCTACTGGAATAACAGTGCTTCACAAATGGATTTAAGAGAGATTATGTTGAATGCAGTTGTACCGCCAACCATTGCTGCCGGTACAAGCTTACCTGCTTCTGTTACTTTCCAAGGTGCCCGTCTGTATAACAGTCCAAGTAAATCAGCCTCTGTATTGAGAGCTATAAACAATGGTACCAGTGTGCAAGTATTAGAAGCAAGCTACGATTCTTCTACAAAATCAGGATGGTATAAAGTACAACTTTCAGACGGTACAGTAGGCTATATGTGTTCCGGATATGTTCGTTTTGCTTCCAGTGTTAACGTAACCCATGACCTAAATTATGTAGATGCACATGCATTTGGTTCTGAAATGCTGCTGTGGCACCATGCAGGCGGTAACTGCTATGCAGGTTTGGTTTACAGACGAATGGGTGAGGCGAAAGTATTCAGCTATGGTGATTATGCAAGCGCTACTCCGGGTAATTATGAATATCAGAGAAACACTTACGGCTATGATATTCCTGATTGCATACGAGGCAATGGCTGGATAAAATAGTAGAGGATATATATAAAGAAACAATATTGGCAACATGAAAAAACTTGATTTTTTATATAATTTGGTATAATACTGTCATATCTTTCAAAACTAGTGTGATATATGAAAAAGGGTTGACAGATAATGACCAAAACTGCGATAATTAGACAGACAGTAGGTAAGTCTGCCCTTTCTGCATACAAATTCATAAATCATGTAAAGACATGGGAAATTCTTGTTATAAGAGTTTCTTATGTCTTTTTGTGTTTTTACGCAGTTTGAAAGATATATAAATCTTACATATTGGGAGGAAACTATATGAAAAGTAACAAAACAAAAATTAGTGCTGTAGCTGCAGCCGTAGTGCTGAGTGTGACAACAGCAACAAGTGTAGGAGCGGCAGTAAGTGCACAAGAAAGCACCGGAATGCCAAATACAGCATTAGCTGAATCGTCGACTCCGACTGCGGATGTTATGGAAGAAAATGGATTTCAATTTGATAAATCCACAGGAACCATTACCGACTATACAGGCAATGAAACAGGGACACTTACTATCCCAAGCAGTATTGATGGAGTTACAGTAACTAGCATAAAATCGTATGCATTGGGAAGCGCAAAGATGAAAGAAGTAATCATTCCAAATACCATTGAAACATTAGGTTTCGGTGTATTTCAAATGTGTTCTTCTCTGGAAAAAGTAACATTTGAATCAGGTTCTAAAGTAACCGAGTTGAAAGATTCTATGTTTTATCAATGTACCAAATTAAAAGAAGTTGTGTTTCCTGAAAACTTAAAATCTATTAAAGTATTGGCGTTTTATAAATGTACCAGCCTAGAAACTGTTACTCTGCCGGATGGATTTACGACTTTATATAATGCTGCCTTTTTAGATTGTACTAACTTAAAAACAGTAATTGTTCCGGATAGTTTAAATCATATGGTAATGAATCCGTTTGAAGGATATACCAGTTTGGAGACATTATCGGTTCCTTACCGTTGCTGGCAGTTTGGCATTGTAGCAGCTGAATGGACAGAAACTTCAGTCATGCCATTAACAGATGCTGTAAATATGCAGACATTATACATAGACCAAGTAGAAAGAAAATACGATTGGCATACAAAAGAATTGCCAAAGTCTGCAGCATATGGAACAATGAAAATTTACTTTAGAAAACCAACCATTCAAGTTACCGACGTAACAGTATCTGCAGATAAGCAAGGATATGATGTAACAGCCTCTTTGGGAATCAATAATACAGACGGTTTTACATTTAACGGTACAATAAATACGCCGGATGGAAAAGAAACTCCCGCTACAGGAAATGCAGTTGATGTTACCTTTACTACATCTGAAACAAATTATCAGGTGATTGAGATGTATAAGGGATATGAAGATATGACATGGGATTTACAGATTGATGGTTTTAAAAATACATATGTAAATGCCGCAAATGAAAAAGCAATTGCTTACTTGAACAGCGAAACGAACTATTATCCGACATTAACAGAATTAGGTTATCAAGATGATGCGAATTTTCTTGGTTGGAGTGAAACAGAAGGGGATACAACAACTGTATACAAACTAGGTGATTTAATTGACAATACTGCAACTGTCCGAGCAAATAATTCTTCAGGAAAACGCTTGTATGCAGTCTACAGTACAGAATCAACTACCCCAACAGATCCAACAAATCCTGAAAATCCGACTGACCCGACCAATCCTGAAAATCCGACAAATCCGGAACAACCGTCCAATCCAATGACACCAACCGATACCAATACACAAACAGATAATGTTGCAATGGTGACTCCCCAAACAGGAGATGATAGTACAACTGTTGGCATATGGGCTTCTGTAATGGCAGTATGTGCCGGGGGAATTGCATTTATCACAGGTAGAAAAATTAAAAGTAAAGTCAAATAAATCTGGCTTGGCTATTTGTCTGCTGTCACAATAGTATTAATCTTAACATGCATGAACAACGAAAAAAGCACCGTATGAATATACGGTGCTTTTTTCATGGGAGTATTTTATGATTGTATCACATTTGTGTTTTTCATTCAGAAATATTTAGATATACTTTTAATAACTCTCTTGCTCGTTGCAGATGTTCATGCCTGACGAAAAAGTTAGTTCCGAAAGGAGAAGCACCGCAGACAATTTGCAAGTAGTCTCCGCTGCCACGACTTTGCTTTAAAAATGGAATGTGATTTTCCTCCAGAATACCTTCAATCAGACCTATTGTGATATTATCGGTTACGGTAGTAAGAAAAGCGGCCTCAGGAATAGGGGGTACAGGCTCTTTATCACGAAACATGATGATTTCTTCCCTTCATTAGGAAACGTTTAAGCTTCTTGATTTAATTCGTCAATTTTTGCGCGGAGTTTTAAGAAGTCTTCAAAAGCTGCCGGTTTATTGCTTGGATTTCGCAGCAATGCGGCAGGGTGCAGAGTGGCCATCATAAGCACTCCGTTTTTTTCAAAAAATATACCATGTTCTTTTGTAATTTTCATATCGGGTTTGATTAATTTCATGGCTGCAATGCGTCCCAGACATACAATAATTTTTGGACGCATAATCATCACTTGATTTCTCAACCAATCAATACAAGCCTCTTGCTCTTCGGGAAGCGGGTCACGATTTTTTGGAGGACGGCATTTTACAATATTTGCAATATAAATATTTTTATTTCTGTCCAGGTCGATTGCGGCAAGCATTTTATCCAAAAGCTGTCCACTTCTGCCCACAAAGGGGAGACCTTCCAAATCCTCATTTTCTCCGGGTCCTTCTCCGATAAATAAAATATCCGATTGAGGGTTTCCCATTCCAAATACGACGTGTGTTCGAGTTTGGCAAAGCTCACATTTTTCACATGCTTTGCACGCTGTTTCCAGTTCTGTCCAGTTTGTATACATACATGCAGCCTTTCTTTTTGTGTTTACCTACAAATTTTTTATATTATAGCATAAAAGAAATTACTGCGCAATTTCTACCCTATAAATGTTAAAACGTTCTGATAATAGTCAAAATTTTAATTTTGTTGCTATTATCTGGTTGTTATAGCATAGAAAAAATTGCAAAGCAATTTTTAACTTTGAAGTGCTAAAACGTTCTTGCCAACAAACTCAAAATCTGTGATTTTGAGTTTGTTGTAAGGTTGTTATAACATAAAAGAAGTTGATACGCAATTTCTAACAAATATAAAGTAGATTTTTTAGATATTTCATATAGTATGTAAGTATTGCAATCTAAAGTAGAATCGGGTAAAATAACGTTATCGAAAATAATGTATGATAATAGGGAGTGTGTTTCATTTGAAAATTCTTGTAGAAACATCAGCACGTCATGTACATATCAGTAAAGAGCATTTGGCAATTTTATTTGGTGCGGATGCAGAATTGACTGTAAAAAAAGAGTTATCTCAACCGGGTCAGTTTGCTTGCAATGAACGTGTAACAATTGTAGGACCAAAAGGTGAAATGGCAAACGTTTCTATTTTAGGACCAACACGTCCGGAAACCCAAGTGGAATTATCACGGACAGATACAAGAAAAGTTGGTATTGACGCACCAATTCGTGAATCCGGTCAATTGGAAGGTACTCCCGGATGTAAATTAATTGGTCCCAAAGGAGAAGTAGAGCTGACTAAAGGTGTGATTGTGGCAAAACGTCATGCACATATTCCACCTGATGTAGCGGAACAATGGGGCATAAAAGACCAACAAATTGTTTCCCTAAAAGTAGGGGATAACGAACGCTCTTTGATTTTTGGAGACGTAGTGGCACGTGTAAGTGCCAGCGCAGGATTAGCTGTACATATCGATACAGACGAAGCAAACGCAGCAGGCTTAAACGGCGCTGTAGAGGGAGAAATTATTTTATAATTACTTGCTAAATGGAAGTGTATGAAAAAGATTCTGATACCATAATGAGGAACATCGGAATCTTTTTCTATGTCAATTTTGATATTGGAATGTTTGGCATGGTTTTTTCGTGGATTTCCTATTGCTTTTTTGTAATTTATACGTTATAATGTAGCAGTTAGCTTATTTATTTTTTAAAAGCAAGGCAGAAATGCGTGCAATAGGATATGCGGGCGAGCGGGCTCTGCGCGATAGAGCATCGTGAACCATGTCAGGCGGGGAACCGAGCAGCATTAAGCGAAGGTCTCTGTGCGATGCAGGTGGTCTGTTCGTTCGCATATCCTAGTGCATAGTTTTTTGCCTTGCTTTTATATTTTTTCAGGAGTTTTTAGAAAAGGTGGTGTTCGTTTGTACCGCGTTTTATATCGAAAATGGCGTCCTAAAACATTTGAAGATGTTACGGGACAACCTCAGGTTACCAAAACCTTAAAACAAGAATTGGTTTCAGGGAGAATTGCACATGCTTATTTGTTTACCGGTTCTCGCGGTACAGGCAAAACAACGTGTGCGAAAATATTGGCTAAGGCCATTAACTGTTTGAATCCTATAGATGGAGAACCTTGCGGTACATGCGAAATTTGTCGCGGTATTGATGAAGGTTCTGTCACAGATGTAGTGGAAATAGATGCTGCCAGCAACAACGGTGTTGATAATATTCGTATGCTGCGGGAAGAAGCGGGTTTTACACCTGCAATGGCAAAGTATCGTGTATATATTATCGACGAAGTACACATGCTTTCCATAGGTGCTTTTAATGCACTTTTGAAGACTTTGGAAGAGCCTCCTGCACATGTTGTATTTATTTTGGCAACAACAGAAGTGCATAAAATGCCTGCAACGATTTTATCACGTTGTCAAAGATTTGAATTTAAACGAATTTCCCCTGCTGACAGTGCTCAGAGGCTGTGCTACATTGCAAGGGAAGAGGGAGCCGACTTGGATGACGAGGCGGCGCTCTTAATTGCACGATTAGCTGACGGGGCTTTGAGAGATGCCCTCTCCATTTTAGACCAATGTATTGGTGTAAGCAATCATGTCACAACAGAGGTTGTTTGCAGTACAGTGGGTATTGTGGGCAGAGAGCATTTATATCAGCTGGTAGACGCAGCTGCATCACAAGATTCGGCAAAGGCTTTGGAATTGATTGATCAATTGTATAATGGATCCAAAGATATGGCGCGTTTATGTGAAGAGTTGTCTACCTATTTCAGAAATATGATGTTAATCAAAACCATGAAAGATGCAAGAGCATTTATTCCGGTATCGGAAGAGGAGTTTCAGTCTTTGACAAAACAAGCTCTTTCACTGTCGCTGACCGCTATCTTGCACGGATTGGATACCATCCAGGATGCTCTGGAAAAAATATACCGTGGCGCAAACGCAAGAATTACATTTGAAATGACCATGATTCAGCTTTGTACACCTCAATTGGATACCAGTGTAGAGGCATTGCTCAGAAGAATTGATGCTCTGGAACGTAAAGCAATTGCTCCAACGGTTACTGTGTCAACTGCAGTTTCTTCGACATCAGAGGAAAGCAATAAAGTTGCAGTGCAGCACACAATAGCTCCTGCGGCAGATAATGAAGTTACTATTCAGCACGCAGTAGCTCCTGTGGAAACAGGAAGCGGAAATTTGCAGGAACCAATGTCTAAGGCTGCTCCGACAGAGATAATTACCAACAATTTGGAAGAAGATGGTGTTTCTTCAGGTTTGGTTACAAATGCTGTAGGATTGTCTGCAAACATACAAACAACGGCGACAAAGCAAATGAACATTTCTCAAGAATCTGCTCAGCAGGCACCGGAAGAGACGGTTGTGGCACATCCCAAAGTTGGTGATTCTGCGCATGTGTTGGAAGAATGGCCTGAAATTTTACAGATATTAGGCGGATATTCCAAAGCGATTGCTACCGCATTTACAGGTACCAATGCATTTGTAAGCGGAGATTATGTTTTGATAGATGCACCGTCCGACTCTATGGCCTTTGAATTATTACGGAAATCATCTCAAAGGGAGCAAATGAGAGAGGCAATACGGCAAGCTACAGGCAAGGTGTACAAGTTAGGGCCTTACAGAAAAAAAGAGGATACTCATACAGTAAACTCAGACCCGTTAAAGCAGCTTGCGGAACAAGCGGAACAAGCGGGAATTGATGTTCAAATAAAAGAGAATTAATATAATTTGGAGGAATATAACATGAAAGCTAGATTACCACAAGGATTCAGCAATGGTGGAGGTACAAATTTACAACAATTGGCACGTCAGGCACAAAAATTGCAAGAAGAAATGGATGCGGCAAACTCCGAATTGGAGCTGAAAGAATATTCCGCTACCGTTGGCGGCAATGCAGTAACAGCAGTGGTAACAGGTAAAATGGAAGTGAAATCTCTTGATATTAAACCTGAGGTAGTAGACCCTGAAGATATTGATATGCTATCTGAGTTGGTGATTGCAGCGGTAAATGAAGCAATTCGAGCTGCTTCAACAGAAAAAGCAGAGACTATGGAAAGATTATCCGGCGGCTTAAATATGCCGGGTATGTTCTAATCTATGGCATCTTATCATGTCGCTCCTCTGGCTCGATTGGTGGAGCAGTTTGAAAGTTTGCCGGGAATTGGTCATAAATCCGCACAGCGTTTGGCGTACTATGTTTTGGGTATGCCAAAGGAAAAGGCAGAGCAATTTGCAAATACAGTACTGGAGGCACGAAATGCCATTCACTATTGTAAAGTATGCTGTAATTTAACTGATCAAGAGCTTTGTCCTGTATGCAGGAATGAGGAAAGAGATAGTTCTATTATATGTGTGGTGGAAGATCCGAGAGATGTGTTCGCTTTGGAAAGAACCAATGAGTTTCATGCCACATACCATGTACTGCATGGCGCTATTTCTCCTTTGGCAGGAATTGGACCTGACCAGCTGTGTATCAAAGAACTGTTGGACAGAGTGAAAAATCCTGAAGTAAAAGAAGTAATTATGGCAACAAACCCGACTGTGGAAGGCGAGGCAACTGCCATGTATATTTCCCGATTATTAAAGCCATTGGGAATCAAAGTAACACGTTTGGCATATGGAATTCCCGTAGGCGGAGATTTGGAATATGCAGACGAAGTTACCTTATCACGTGCTTTAGAGGGAAGAAGCGAACTATAAAAAACACCAACTGAAATCAGTTGGTGTTTTTTATTATTTATTATGCTTTTTTTCTTTTAATTGCTCAAACTCATGCTTCATCTTGGCACGTCTTTCTTCTGCTTTCATTTTGCGCTCTTGAGATTTTTTCTCACGTAACTCTTTTTTTGCTGTTTTAGCAAATTCTTTTTCCAACACACGCGCTGTTTCAATTTCTTGCTCCAAAATAGCAGCGTCCCATCTGGTAATGGATACATCTTGGAATGTGTTCAACACATTATCAAAATACATTGTATTATCTTCTTGCACAAATGCAATCAAAGCAGTATCTCCGTCCGATAATATACAAGATACTCTTTCTATCATAGAATTATTTGTGTCAATATCACCTAAGTCTATGGAGCTGCCAATTAAAGTACCGATGCCTCCGCCCAACAGAATACCCAAAGGACCGCCAATAATACCGATTAAAGCACCAATCAGTCCTCCGGCTATGGTGTCATCGCTGGTCTCTCTGCCGGTATCAAATGCATCTTCCAGCTGTACATTATTACCCATTTTTTTGACAATTGCCATTTGAGAAACTAAATAACCGGACAACTCTGTAGTTCCGTCCTTAATTTTTGAAAAAGCTTGATAAGCTTCACTTTCTACCGGAAAAACAGCTACTACAATATTTTCCATACTTGTAACCTCCCTGATACATATCCTATGGTGTTTTTTATTTTAGTATACTCTCATGGGTGTTAAAGTCAAGATACATAATGTTACCATTTTATGAATATGAAAAGAAGAGAAACATCTTTCACAAAAGGAAGACTTTTATTTCATACAAGTTGCTTATTATCTGTCAAAAAGAAAGCTATCCAATAAAAATTTGTACCCAATAGTTTACGCCCTGATATTGTACAACACCTACGGCAATTCCGGTGAATTGGGTACTCAATATATTGGCGCGATGTCCGGGTGAATTCATCCAAGCGTTCATGACTTCCGCAGCACTTTTTTGTCCGCTAGCAATATTTTCTCCGATTGCGTAGTAATTCACGTTTACGGAAGTAAAACAGCTGGAGCCATCCGGTCTTGTATGGGAGAAGGTGGAGATGATTTCGTTGGCTCGAATGTTTGCTGCATCTTGTATATCATTACGATAGGTAAGTTCCGTAAGACCATTTTCTATTCTTCTCTGATTCACCAATTGAAATACTTGATTTCCTTCATTGGTAGCGGTTGTTGGTGGTGTTTCTTCAATAGGTTCGTTATATTGTGGGGGTAGGATACTTTGTACGTTGGACGGGGGAGATGAATTGTTTTCACGCATGTATTCCTTAGAAGAAGATTCCGAAGGTTCTATAATTTGTTTATGGTTTTCGGGTAGATTGCTCTCTGAGCTTACTTCAGGCTGATTATTTTTCTCCGATGAAATTTCAGATTCCTCGCTTTCCGAAGAGATAATCTCTGATGAACTCGAATGAAAGGCATCATTGGAAGATGTACTATCATCATGAGAAGTGTTTTCTTGAGAACAGCCTGTTATCAAAATTGGAATTAAGAACAATGCCAATAGGATAAAAAATCTTTGTTTCATAGCATACTCCTTTATCATCGTACTTTAAAAAAATACTTTTTGAGTAAACATAGCATATGTTTGAAAAATCAACTGAAAATTGAAATTAATATAGCTTTCCCAATATCATGCTTGTCATTCTAATTTAAAATCTAAAAATTGCATGTAGTATTCCACTAACAAATGTTCGATATAGATTCCTACAAATTTAATAGCAGTTTTATTTTTATTATTTCTTTATCTCTGATTTAATCCCAATAGTGTAAGCTATGTGCTATTTCTTCAGAATTTTCTACAGATGTTTATTTGATAGAGTCTACATCATCCAATTTAGTAATTTTATGTTTTTTAAACACTGATGGATGATATGGAGGAAGCGA
>OGGQ01004270.1_pt1 | contig 12112 bp, 6 predicted proteins | sample 1571191 | NCBI WGS metagenome assembly OGGQ01 (sample SAMEA2582061, study PRJEB24529) | metagenome | biome: Human gut stool | place: China | collected 2011
CGGCGTAAGCTCCGGGATCACTTCCGCGCCTCCTGTGCCGATAATCGCATGGTCGCCCCATAATTGAAGCTCACGGTCGACCCCTTTGATATGCGCGTCGTTCGCGTAAATCACATATACTCTCTTTTCCCGCGCCGCCTTTACCAGTTTTTCGAGCTGCGGTACGATTGCCTTTGCCCGGTCGCATGTGAGCGCGCCCGTCACAAAGTCGTTCAGCATATCTACCAGAATAACCGCTTTCTTTCCCATAACAAGGCCCTCCATATAAATTTTAATGAGTTCCCCTTCATTCTACGTCACCCTGCGCGGAAACGCAAACAAAAAAGCCGCTGCCCCGTTCATCCGTCCGCGCCCGCCTTTGCGAAACGGAATCCGCGTATTTTCCAGAATAAAGCAAGGCCGCCCTTCCCGGACGGCCCTTGGCTCACTGATACCGCAGATCATGGATCCGCTTGGTCTTTTTCTCGCTGCGCGGGAGCGCGCCCAAGGGCACGGCTTCCACATTGATACGGATGCCGATCCTTTGTTTGAACGCATGGCCGACAAGCTGCTCGAGGCCGCGCAGGTCCGCGCCCTCCTCCGCTTCAAACCGCAGGATCATTTTATCCTTGCTTCCTTCTTTGGTAAGAGATACCATGTATTCGCTGCTCACGCCTTCCACGCCCTTCAGCAGGATATCGATCTGGCTTGGGTGAATGTTGACCCCCTTCACCTTGACCACATCATCCGTACGCCCAAGAATCCGGTCGTGGCGCGGATACGTCCTCCCGCAGGCGCATTTTCCCGGGAGCAGGCGGGACATATCGTGCGTGCGGTAACGCAGCAGCGGCGCACCCTCCTTGCGGAGCGTCGTGATGGCGATTTCCCCATATGCTCCATCCGGCACATTCTCTCCCGTCTCCGGGTCGATAATCTCAAAATACAGGAAATCGTCGAAATAATGGAGACCTGAATGCTGCCCGCAGTCAATGGAAATTCCCGGCCCGTAAATCTCCGTCAGCCCGTAAATATCGAAAAGCTCGATATCCAGGCCTTCGCGGATGCGTTTGCGCATTTTGTCGCTCCACCGTTCCGAACCGATAATGCCTTTCTTCAGCGCCAGGCTTTCCAAAAGTCCCCGTTCCTGTACCTGCTCGGCAAGCAGCAGGGCATAGGAGGATGTGGAGCCAAGCACCGTCGTCTTCATATCCACCATCATTTTGAGTTGCTTTTCCGTATTGCCCGGACCCATAGGCACCGCCATCGCCCCCAGCGCCTCGCAACCTGTCTGGAACCCGATGCCGGCCGTCCACAGGCCGTAGCCCGGGGTGATTTGGATGCGGTCGAGCGGGGTAATGCCCGCCATTTCGTAGCAGCGGGCGAACTGCGTGGCCCAGTCGATGACGTCCTGTTGGGTGTAGGGGATGATGACCGGCGTGCCCGTGGTGCCCGAGGAACTGTGGATGCGCACGACTTCCTCGTCGGGCACCGCCTGCAGCCCCAGCGGATACACCGCGCGCAGGTCGTCCTTCTCGGAGAAGGGCAGCTTCTCGAAGTCAGCCTGGGTGCGCACGTCCGCGACATCGATGCCCTCGAACTTCTTCGCGTAGAACGGCGACCGCTCCTTAATGGTGGCCAGCTGATTGGTGATAAGCTCAAGCTGCTCTTTCGTCATTTCCATGGGCGCGCATCTCTCCTTCGTGCACATTTATTGCGAGTATGCCCCATTCTAACAAATGGGCAACAACTCGCACTCGTGAATCACGACAATCACGCAGGGAAAAGGCGAGGTGATGGCTGGAAAGATGACTTTATCGCCCATCTAATCGATGGGGATCCTTCTGCGCGAGGCGAGGTAGCATGCCGACTACAACTCTGCGCAAGGCGAGGTGGCATGCCGACTACAACTTGCCCCAGGCAAATCTAGCGCTCGTTTTCGGGCGCTTTTTTCGAGTTGTTAGACTTCGGAGAATCTCAACTTGAAGCTCAACCGACGATTTCCGGCTCTTTTCGGCGCAAAACCCCACAAACCAAGCCGAAATCGAACATCGCGCAACATAAGACGTCTAACAACTCGAAAATCTTGCCCGCAAGCGAAGGCGACATTGGAAAAATTGCAAATGGGCAAACTTAGCCTTTAACTTAAGTAAGTTAACTACTCGGAGTGCGATGACGCCCTCTCTCCACGATCCTCTATTCTGCGGCCAGCTTATAGCCGACACGCCAGACGGTGAGCAGGTAACGGGGCTCGCTGGGATTATCCTCGATCTTCTCGCGAATCTTGCGCATGAAGACCGTAATGGAGTTCTCGTCCACCTCCGCCGCCTCGCCCCACAGGTGCTCATAGATGCGGCGTCGCGTGAACACCTCTCCGGGACTTTCGGCCAAAAGCGCAAGTATTTCGAATTCCTTGGCCGTCAGAGGAACTGCCTCGCCGTGCAAATGCACTTCGTAGCGATCGAAGAACACTTCCAGATCTCCTATGCGGCACGGTTCGCGGCGCACCAGCTCACTGACATCGGTTGAATTTTTGCGCGCATGTTCGATGTCGCCGCGATGACGCCGCACGTGGGCGTCGATGCGCAGCAACAGCTCGTCGGCGATGAAGGGCTTGGTCACGTAGTCATCGGCACCGGCCTTGAAGCCCGTGCTTTTGTCTACGATGTCATTTTTCGCCGTGAGAAAGATAACGGGAATACGACGTCCTTCCTCGCGCATTTGTTGGCAGACATCGAAGCCATTCATGCCAGGCATCATCACATCGAGAAGCAACAGGTCGGGGCGCTCATCATCCAACAGCCGAAGCCCCTCTCGCCCGCCAAGAGCCCCGCAGAACTCGTAGCCCGCCTCCTCGATCACGGCCCGCAGGCTCTCATGGATGCCCGGATCGTCGTCGATGAGCATTACCTTAATGGGTCGATTCATGATTGTTCCCCCTTCGGGAGATCTTCGCCGCTAGGCTCGCTATCAGATTTGCCGTCCTTCTCTGCTGCTTCACGTAAAACCGGTCCGGATACAGGGATGCGCACAACAAAAGAGGCTCCCTGGCCCAGTTCGCTTTCCACGCTCACTGAGCCTCCGTGCATCTCGGCGTACTCGCGCACGATGGCGAGTCCCAATCCCGTACCGTTGTAGCGCCGAGTGGATGACGAATCCACCTGCACAAACTTCTCAAAGATACGTTCCTGATCTGCGGTATCTATGCCGATGCCGCTATCGGCCACCGTAAGCCATACCTCATCGGCAACGCTTTTTGAACTGGCAGGATGGAAAGCGGCCTTAAGATGCACGGTACCCCCGTCAGGGGTGAACTTCACCGCGTTGCCGCACAGATTCTGCAGCACATGGACGAGCTTGTCGAAATCGCCTCGTACCAGCGGCACATCCGGCGCCACCTCGCTTGTAAACTCCAAATGCTCCTTAGCCGCCAGGGGCCCTACCGTGGCACGCACGATACCCACCACATCGCCGATGTCCACCACTTCAAGACTCAGTTTCACGCGGCCGGCATCAAGACGGCTCATTTCCAAAATGTCGTTGATCATCAGCATGAGCGCCTGGGAGTTGGCCTCGATGCCCGCCAAGGCCTTAGCCTCGTTCTCGTCGGCTCCTGCGCGATGCTTGCTCAGCAGATCGGCAAAGGCCACGATGGAAGTGAGCGGTGTGCGCAACTCATGGCTCACCATAGAGAGGAAGTCGCTCTTGTACTGGTTCTCATCCACCAGCTGAGCGTTAACCGCTTCCAACTGGCGACGCTGCTGCTCGAGCACCTCGTTAGCCTGCTGCAGCTGCGCCGTCCGATCGGCCACCTCGTCTTCAAGCCCTGCGTAAACATCAGCAAGCTCGTGCGCCATGTCGTTGAAGGCCGTCGTGAGCGAACTCATTTCTTGGGACGATTCGCTATAGCTGAGACGCACATCAAGATTGCCTTCTGACACCTCGTCCACACCGGAACGAATTTTGCCCAAAGGCCGTGTGACCAAATAGGTCAGCGCCACATACACCACGACCAAGCACACCGCCAGCATGACGGCGAAGAACAGGACATCTTGAGCAATGGAATCGCGCTCATTGGCCTGGTACACGTCGAGCGGCATAATGATGCTGATGGCGCCACCGATATCCCCCATTTTCCACCCCTCTTTGGGAGTGCCGGTCACGTCCAGCTCCCCAGCCGGTTCGCCATGGCACTGCAGGCAGGCCTCTTCTATGGTCATGGGAGCCACATAGCGAAAGACCTGGCGTCCCTCGTAGTCGGCGAAGCCGTAGTAGTCGGCGCGACTTGCATCGTCGTGGAACGCGGAGAGCGCGGCCGCCTCATAGTCATCGGGCTCGCCAGCCTTATTGCGTGGGTTGAAATTCACGAACCGCGTCGTGTAATCGGAATGCATCGTGAAAGACTGACCGATAATGCGACCAGCAATGGCGCAGTGAAGCCCCTGGTACACGCCATCTTCCGTGAAGGCCACTTGGGCCAGGCGATCTTGATTGGCCACCATGAACTCCCAGACGGCATCCATTTGCTGAGCGAGGGCGCGCGCCTGCTCCCGCAGTTCGTTTTCCATTTGGCTATGCTTGTTTGCGGAAGTCCAAACCAGGTTCGCGCCGAGCGACACCGCCAACAGCACGGCGATCAGGCAGAGAAATTTGGTTTTCAGCTTCATCGGCGCGCCCCCTTCCACCTTCGACCAGTGTAGCGCGGAAAGCCGGGCCGTGCGACGGGAGGGGGGTCGCACGGCCCGGCTCAGCGGGAAGATGGCTACAGAACGAGCTGCTTCGGCTCGCCGGAAAGAGCCGATTGACGGGCATCGATAACCACCGAGGGATCAGTGGTGGGCTCGGGCAGCACCGAGATCACATTCACGCCATCGGGATGAGCGGCCCGCAGCTCTTCAATGGGCCCAAAATCCAAAGCACGCATGGGACAAGCTGCCACGCAAGCCGGCTTCTCCCCTGCCGCACGGAGATCGATGCATCCATCACAACGATGCACCACGTTGAGCTCCTCAATAAGCACCGGGTGGCCGTAGGGACAAGCCTTCACGCAGTAGCCGCAGCCGATGCACGCCTCGTCATCGTGCTGCACCGTGCCGTCTTCCTCATTGATATAGGTAGCACCGGCAGGGCACACTTCCACGCAGGCCGGGGTATGGCAGTGGTTGCAGGCGCCCGAGTAGTGGAAGGTGGCGGGCTTGGGAAATTCTCCCACTTCGAAGCTTTCCACTCGGCGGAACAGGTAGCCTACCTCGAGATCGTTCTTGTCCTTGCAGGCCACCTGACACGTACGGCAGCCCATGCACATCTGCTGGTTGAAATAGAAGCCCTGCGGGTTCTTGTTCTCTTTCACGTCGGCCATAGGTTACTCACCATCCTTGCAGACAATGCGAAGCGGCTGCTCGGCATCGGGAGCCAAAGCCTCGCCCGTGTACTTCTCAATCTTGCAGAGCGCGGAATTGTAGCCCGACACGCCCTGACCGTTGGGGGCGGGGCCCGTCAGGTAGTTGTCGGCGCCGGCCGCATCGATACCAGTCTCTTCGTCCACGGCCACCCACGCGCCGTGAGGCAGGGCCACCACGCCGGGCATGAGGCCCGCATACACGCAGGCGTTGCGCACGCACTGGCCGTAGGGGCTCGAGACGAGCACCGTGTCGCCGTCGGACACCCCGGCCGCCTCGGCGTCGGCAGTGCTGATGAACACCGGGTTCGTCCACGCCTCGCGCAGCCAGCCGATATTGTCGAACACCGAGTGAGCACGACGCAGATAGTGGGGGTTCATCACCTGCAGGGGATACTCAGCCCCGGACGCGGAGGCGTCCTCGTAGCCGTTGGTCACCTTCACATAGGTGGGAATGGGGGTCACCGTGTCCCAACCCATGGCCGAGAACGTGTCCGCAAGCGTCTGGCTGTATATCTCCAGCTTACCGGAGGGCGTTTCCAGCGGATTAGCCTCGGGGTCTTCCACGAAGTCCTTGAAAGCAATATAGCCGTAGTTGTCGTCGGGAGTGCGCTTGACCTGATACACGCCGAGCTGCTTGAGCTCCTGATAGGCCAGCTTGCCCTCCTGGGGCTCGCCTTCCACGCCCAGCTCGTCGATGTCTTCCTGGGTGATGCCCACGGCCGGCACATAGGTTTTGCCGTCCTCGTCGCACACCTCCATGGAAGCCAGCTGATTGAAATACTGCTGCTTCACATCGAAGGGGTACACATCAGCGCGCGCGATGCCCAGCTTCTCGGCTAGCTCGCAGGCAATGTCCTGGTCGGACTTTGCCTCGTACAAGGGGTCGATGATCTGCTGATAGGCCACCATCATCTCGCGGTTCGACTTATGGCCGAGCGTGCCGCCGAACAGGCCGTCGAAGCGCTCCCACTCGGTGGTGAGGGGCAGGATGATGTCGGCGTAGCGGGCGGCCGAGGTAAAGAACTGGGCATGGGCCACCACCATGTCCACCTTGCGATGGGCCTCGATGGCGCGAGCCATACCCACGTTGGTCTGCAGCTTGTTGCCGCTGGAGTGGTAGATGACGTGGATGTCGATGTCGCGCTTCTCGGCCGGGTCGTAGTGCTTCGTGCCCGTGAAAGTATAAGTGCCATCGATGACAGCATCCCACACCTCGTTGCCATTGATGTGGTCATCCACGGGGTTCTTGATCTCGGGCAGGCCGTCCTTGCCGGCCTTAATGAGAGCCGGCCCGCCATTACCCGAAGTCACATGCATGGTGGAACCCGTCATGTGGCCCGACTTGCCCATGTGGCCGCCCATGGCGCCCACGGTCATGACGAGCTGGGGCAGGTTGTCGGTGTTGTTGACGCGGGCCGAGGCAGCCGACACGAGGAAGCCCACCTTGTGATCCTTGCCCATAGCGCAGGCCAGATTGCGGATGGCCTCGGGCGAGGCACCGCAGATTTCGCTGGCCCATTCCGGCGTTTTCGGCGTGTTGTCGTAGGCGCCCTGCACGTAGTCCTTGAAGTTCGTCTGCTGTTTAGCATCGGACGGCATATGCTCGGCATCGAAGCCCACGGTGCAGCGGTTCAGGAAGTCCCAGTCAATGAGGCCCTCAGCCTCGTCGGCCTCCAGCATGGCGTAGGCCACGCCGAGCAGGAAGGCCATGTCGGTGGCCGGGCGAATGGGAATCCACTCCGCATCCAAGGTGGCCGCCGTCTCGCTGTACATGGGATCAACGACGATGAACTTCGCGCCGGCGGCCTTGGCCTGCCAGTAGTTCCACATTTGGCTGCCCGCAGCGCTCCAGGCCGGGTTCATAGCCATCATGACGATGGTCTCGCAGTTGCGCAGGTCGTAACGGTCGTTGATAGTCTGGTCCTGCATGTTGTCGTGATGGAACCCGATGACGAACGGAGTCTTCGACCAGGAGCCATAGGAGTTGGTGTCCCAGAAGTTCGTGAAGCCGCCGAAGGCGCCCATGGTGCGGGTCATCTCGGGATTCCAACCCTTCAGGAGCAGGATGGAGCGGTTGCCATACTGCTCCTTGGCGCGAGTCAGGCCCTGAGCCACCAGATCGAGCGCCTCGTCCCAGCTCACACGCTCCCACTCGTCCTTGCCGCGCAACTCGCCATTGGGAGCGTCCAGGCTCCAGCCGGCGCGCTTGAGCGGATACTTGATGCGATCCTCGGCGAACACCTGCTTGCGCTGGCTGCGGCCGCGCAGGCACCCGCGCTGCTGCGGATAGTCCGGACTGTCCTCGTGGGTGTCGTCGGTCTTCTGGCGCACGACAACGCCGTCTTGCACAAGCACCTTGTTCAGGCAGCGACCACCGCAGTTGTGCCAGCAGGCCGCCGTCTTCCACTCGCCTGACACGATATCGCGACCGACCGGATGGGCAGCTTCAGCATCTTCACCCGTAGCGGCCAAATCGCTCGTAGCCGGAGCGCAAGCAGTCAGCGAGCTAGCCGCAGCCAATGCCGTAGCAGCCGTGGTGGCTTTGATAAAGCTGCGGCGAGTAAGATGAGCAGCGCCTCGAATCGTCGCACGCGAATCGGCTTGGAGCGTCTCTTCATTGCGAGCCATAGATCCTCCTCTTCTCCCTTCCTCAGAAGCACGTTCTCCTCAACGTGTCTACAAGAGTACGAGAACCAGACCCCAATAGCCATTACCGCCATCCGCAATCTTTCTTTCCGAATTATTAATTGCCCCGAGGCCAAGCGTTCTTCGAACGAGTGCAGATAATCCTCTTTGCTGTAAAAATCTCCGCTGCGGGAGATTATTTCACGAATTTTTCTCCCAAATCAGAATTACCCGTACTCCTCCCCTCCGTAGTTCTAATAGGTCTTTGCAGGGAACCCCTTGCAAACTTAGAGGAACTTAGAAGCTATCATGGAAGAGAATTCTTTCACTCCAAGCGGTAAATCCCGCTGGAAGTCCTTTAATACTCGACCAGGCTGTAGGTGTCGATGGATTGGCGCTGGTGCATGATGCGGTACACCGTATCAGTCTGCCAGCGCCCTGAGGGGCACGACGTAAATGCCCTCTTCCACTTCTCTAGCATACGAGCCAATGCCGGTTATCACACAGAGGAACTCTGGAGGACGCCCCTGCGCTCGTGGGTTTTCTGCAACTTTCTTCCGCAGCCGCCTGAGAGATTTCACCGCATCGGGAACCTTCTCTTCGCTGAGCTTGAACTCGAAGGCGGCCCATCTACCATCCAGGGTCTCTATGACAGCATCGGCCTCTAACCCCGAATCGTCCCGATAGTAGTAAACAGCCGCCGGCATCGAAGGATCCATCGCCTGGGCGTATACCTTGAGATCGCGAATGCAAAGATTCTCGAAAACAAGACCGAAGGTCTGCCCATCCGCGAGGAGGGAATCCGGCGAAAGCAATAGCAGGGCGGCGGCCAACGACGGATCGGCGAAGTAGCGCTTCGGCTTCGTCGCTAGGCGCTTTTTTGAGCGCTTTGGCGGCACCCAGCCCGGCACCTCCTCGACAAGGTAGATCGAGCGAAGAAACTCCAGATACGAGGCGAGCGTCTGCTCGGTTACGAGGGATGATGGATTGTCCTCTCCGCCGTACATATCGCTGATGATGGTCTTGTAGGTTGGAGACTGTCCCAAATTGCGGGCAATCGACAAGCACAACCGACGGGTCACCTCTCCGCTCTTGCCATGTTTAGGAGCACTCTTTTCGAAAACAAGACGCAGATATTCTCTTGCAACGAGCTGACCGTTTTCAGCGGAAAGACCGAGGGCTTCGGGCCATCCCCCACGGCAGATCAACTCAGCTAGCTGACGCGTATCGTTTTCAACTTTCGCTGGCTGAAACCGGTGAGCGAATAGACCGCGGAGCGAGACAGAACGTTCAGACTCCCCAGACTCGGCCAAGCTGAAGGGATACATCCTCACAGAGCCAATCCGACCCGCACCACTATGCCTGCTCTGGCCCTCTTGGTCATCGGACGAGATCGGGGTGGACGACCCAGTCAGCAGCCACGCTCCCCTTAACCCCCGCTCGTCATCTATGGCATGACGAACTGCATTCCAAATCGCAGGCGCAAGCTGCCATTCGTCTATAACGTGGGGGCGATCGCCTATGAGCATGAGTTTTGGGTCGGCACGAGCCATGTCCAACTCTTCATCCACATAGCTGACGCTTTGCGCGTGGGCCAAAGCCGTCCACGTCTTTCCGCACCACTTCGTACCAGCCACCTCTACGGCCCCGAAGACCTCGAGATAGCGCTCTATTTGCTCGTCCACAAGACGCGGCAGATATCCATTCTTTACAAGCGTTTTCCGAGGCATGGCCCACGCAACCTTTTCTCTACGAGCGGCTTCTTTGCATCGACCCTATACTATCAAACTATTCATGGTTTTCCGAGTTTTTGATTCATGGTTTTCCGAGTTTTTGATTCATGTTTTTCCGAATTTGATCGGTTGAGGGTTGATTGAGGTCAACTGTTTTCGGATTGCACCTTGGCAACCTATACTGATTCCGGATTGAGTGTTAATACTCAATCAGGCTGTAGGTGTCGATGGGTTGGCGCTGATGCATGATGCGGTACACCGTAAGCGTAGTAGAAGGACTTCCCTATCCGTAAGCTTGAATAGCGGTGTCAATGGCGGCGAGGTTCATGGCGACGAACTGGGGCTTCACGCAGGCGCGCACCGCATCTTTCAGCTCGTCGACGGTGAGCGGCACACGGCCCTGGGCCACGGCCACGGCGAGCAGCATCATGTTGAGGGACTTGCGGGAGCCGGCACCGGCCTCGCGCACGAGGGCCTCGTCGTCCACGGGGATGAACAGGGGCACCGGGTAGCCTTCCACACCATCGGCGCTGGCGTCCTGAGCAGTAGTCACGGCGTTCGGCGCAACGATCGTTTCGGCTGCTTGCTCGCGGGACGCCTCCGCCTGCAGGGAGTTCGCCAAAGCTGCCACCACGTCGCCGGCACGATAGGGCTGGCTCGCCAGGGCCGCCGTCACCGGCTGGATGGCCGTCGTAGCCGTCACCAGCACACCGGCCGGCGCCAGATAGGGCAGCGCGCGGGCCGCCTCGCCCGGCTCCAGAGCGATGACCATGTCGGCCGTGCCCGGCGTGATGAGCGGCGAGTAAATCGCCTCCCCGTTCGACCCCATGCGTACATGGCTCGTCACATTACCGCCACGTTGGGCCATGCCGATAGTCTCGGCCGTGCGCACCTGCCAGCCCTTGCTCTGCGCCGCCTGGGCCAGCACCTTCGCGGCCAGCACCGTACCCTGGCCACCCACGCCTGCAAGCAAAATGTCGATCATCGCGCGCCTCCTTCCTCCGACAGCGGCAATCCCGCCAAGGGGCCAGTCGGCCCTTCGGAATGCACGATGCGTTCTGCCACTGGCACCCCTTCGGCTGCCCCCAACACCTCACCAGGCGTCTCGTTCGGCTCGCCTGCTATCTCCGTTTCCTGGAAGTCATTCACCTCATCAGTCAGTACACGAGGGATCGGCCCCGTTTGGAACGGATCGGGGTTCGGGGCGTAGATGGCCGGCTCTGTCGGCACCGCGCCGCCAAAACCCACGGCACCCTGGATAGCGTCGAAGGGGCACACCTGCACGCAGAGCGCGCAGCCATCGCACAAGCTCGTATCCACAAAAGCTTGACCACGCGTGCCCGACTTCGGACCGCGCAGCCCCTCATCGAAGCCGATGCCAGGGCACCCGATGGAGGTAATACACTTTTTGCAGCCGGTGCACTTGTCGGCATCGATAGTCACTGGAGCATCGGGCTTCTTCAGCTGAATGCACGGCGCACGGAAAATGATGGCCGACGGGCCGTCGAAATCGATGGCCGCGCGGGCCGCCGCCACGGAGCTTTCCAGACTGTGAGGATTCGCGAACCCGATGTGCTGGATGCCGAGGCCGTGCAGCACTTCCTCAATGACGATGGGGCGGCGCCGCTCGCCCATGAGCGTGACGCCCGTACCCGGGTGGGGCTGACTGCCCGTCATGGCCGTGGTGGCATTGTCCAGGATAGCGAAGGTGACGTCGTGGCCGTTGTACACTGCATTCGCGATACCGGTCATAGCGCTGGCGAAGAACGTGGAGTCGCCCACGAAAGCCACTTGCTTCTTGCCCGGCTCGGCCACGGCAAAGCCCTGGGCCATGGTGATGCCCGCGCCCATGCACAGGCAGGTGTCCACCGCATCGAGCGGCTGGGCGTTGCCAAGCGTGTAGCAGCCGATGTCCCCGCACAGCACAGCCTCACGGCCGCGAAGCGCCTGCTTCACGGCATAGAAGCTGCCGCGGTGAGGGCAGCCCGCGCACAGCACCGGCGGCCGCACGGGTAACGGGCCCTCGTAGCTGAGATCGTTGGCGCCGATGGTGGACGCCACCAGGGCGGCGAGCCCATTGGAGCGGTGGGTGCGATCGAAGAACCGGCCCAGGCGGCCGGCGATGTTCTCCGTCGTGTTCTCGCCGCGATCGTTAGCCTCGCCGGTCAGCTTGCCGTGCACCCGCAGCGGCAGATGGCGCGCCCCGGCCAGCTTCAGCATCTCCTCTTCCAGCACGGAATCGAGTTCTTCGAAGACGATCACATCGGTCAGCCCCTCGGCGAAGGCCGCCGCCGTCTCGGCCGGGAAGGGGTAGGGCGTCCCCACAGCTATGAAGCGGTAGCGCGGCACGGGGATGCCGGTACGGGCGGCCTGGGCC
>OGGQ01004273.1_pt1 | contig 12096 bp, 11 predicted proteins | sample 1571191 | NCBI WGS metagenome assembly OGGQ01 (sample SAMEA2582061, study PRJEB24529) | metagenome | biome: Human gut stool | place: China | collected 2011
GAAGGTGCTCTCTGCATTCTATGATGACTTTGAGGCGGAGCTCCACAAGGCGGAGCAGGAGCTGGACGGCGAGCGCATCAAGGTGCCCGACGAGGTTTCCGAGGAGATCTGCCCCCAGTGCGGGCGAAACCTGGTGGTGAAGTCCGGGCGGTTCGGACGGTTCCTGGCCTGTCCCGGCTGGCCTGAGTGTGACTTCACCATGCCGCTGGTGGTGGAAATGCCGGGCAAATGCCCCAAGTGCGGCGGCCGCCTTTTAAAGCGCACCGGAAAGAGCAAGAAGACAGGGAAGCAGTACACCTACTACTGCTGTGAAAACCTGACCAGCAAGGATGACAGCCGAAAGTGCGACTTCATGACCTGGGATGTACCTGTGAAGGACAACTGCCCGGTCTGCGGCCACACGATGTTCAAAAAAGCGGGCCGGGGGGCCAAAAAGGCCTTCTGTATTAACGAGGCCTGTTCCAATTTTACCCCGGAGGAGAAGCGGGGCGGCTGGCGGAAGAAGCCGGAAACCGCTGAGGGACAGGCTGAGCCGGAGCAGGCCCAGAGCGCCCCGGAGGAAGCAGCGGCGGAGAAGAAGACGGCGAAAAAAGCCGCTGCAAAAAAGCCGGCCGCCAAGAAGACTGCGGCCAAGAAGACTGCGGCCAAGAAGACTGCGGCCAAGAAGACTGCGGCCAAGAAGGCGGAGGCCAAAAAACCCGCCGCGAAAAAAACAACCGCCAAGAAGACCACGGCGAAAAAGAGCGCCTCCAAAAAGCCTGAGGAGGCGTAATGGAACAGCTGTCCCCATATGGCGGGATGAGATGGAACAAGAGATATTGAGGTGATGGGAAACGCAGGGAAGGGAAAACTCCGCGCTGCCTCCCACACCGGTACCCAAGGAGAGAACGATGGAACCTGTAATTGTGATTGGGGCGGGCCTTGCGGGCAGTGAGGCGGCCTGGCAGCTGGCTCAGCGGGGCATCCCCGTGGAGCTGCGGGAGATGAAGCCGGAAAAAATGACACCAGCCCACCACAGCCCCAGCTTTGGGGAGCTGGTGTGCTCCAACTCCCTGCGCTCTGACCAGTTGGAAAATGCGGTGGGGCTTTTAAAGGAGGAGCTGCGCCGCTGCGGATCCCTGATTATGGCCTGTGCCGACGGGCACCGGGTGGAGGCGGGAGGCGCTCTGGCGGTAGACCGGGAGGCCTTTTCCGCCGCCATCACCCAGCAAATCCGGAACCACCCCAATATCACCGTTAAGGAGGGGGAGGTCACCGAAATTCCGCCGGAGGGACAGGTGGTGATTGCCACCGGCCCTCTCACCTCGGAGCCCCTGTCCCAGGCCATCGGGAGACTGTTCCCGGACAGCAAATACCTCAATTTCTTTGACGCCGCCGCCCCTCTGGTCACTTTTGAGAGCGTGGATATGGACAGCGCCTGGTTTGCCTCCCGGTACGACCGGGGAACGCCGGACTACATCAACTGCCCCCTCAGCCAGGAGGAGTATCAGGCCTTCTGGCAGGCCCTGACCACCGCCCAGGAGGCGGAGGTCCACGGCTTTGAGGATTCAGGGGTGTTCGAGGGCTGTATGCCTGTGGAGGTGATGGCCCGCCGGGGTGTGGACACTCTGCGCTACGGGCCCCTCAAGCCTGTGGGGCTGAAGGATCCCAAAACCGGGAAGGAACCTTACGCCGTGGTGCAGCTGCGCCGGGACAATGCCCAGGGGTCCATCTACAACCTTGTGGGCTTCCAGACCCACCTGCGCTGGCCGGAGCAGAAACGGGTGTTCTCCCTGATCCCCGCCCTGAAGGACGCCCAGTATGTCCGCTACGGCGTCATGCACCGCAATACCTTCCTGGATTCGCCCCGCCTGCTGGACCGGTACTACCGGGTGCGGGGACAGGAGCGGCTGATGTTCGCCGGACAGATCACCGGTGTGGAGGGCTATGTGGAGTCCACCGCCTCCGGCTGTCTGGCGGCCATGGAGCTGGCCCGGCGGCTCAGCGGCCGGGAGCCCATCAATTTCCCCAGAGAGACGGCAATGGGGGCTATGGCTCTTTACATTAGTGACGAAAGTGTGGTAAACTTTCAACCGATGAATGTGAATTTTGGCCTAATTCCCCAGTTGGGCTATCGGGTCAAAGGAAAACGGAATAAGAATGCCGAAATCTCAAAGCGTGCGCTGGAAAAATTGGGAGAGTTGGATCTGACCTGAGCTCGGAATTACGGGCAGGCACAGCGGGTACGGAAGGGAAGGATTACAGAGATGAAAATTATTGTAGACGCCATGGGTGGGGACAACGCTCCTCAGGCTCCCGTTATGGGAGCCCTCCAGGCCAGCCAGGAATATGGGGTGGACATCATTCTGGTGGGCCGGGGGGAGGAGATCCTGAAGGTGCTGGAACAGAACGGCATCCAGGACCTGCCCGCCGGTGTGGAGATTGCCCACGCCAGCGAGGTGGTGGAGATGTGCGACAATCCCGCCACCGCCTTCCGGGAGAAGAAGGACTCCTCGCTGACGGTGGGGCTGAACCTGCTGAAAAACGGGGCAGGGGACGCCTTTGTGTCCGCCGGATCCACCGGTGCGCTGCTCTCCGGCGCCACCCTGGTGGTCAAGCGTATCCGCGGCATCCGCCGGGCCGCCCTGGCCCCGGTGGTGCCCACAGGGGGCGGCGGGGCCGTGCTTATTGACTGCGGGGCCAACGCCGAGTGTCCTCCGGAGTATCTGCTCCAGTTTGCCTATATGGGCTCTTACTACGCCGAACATGTGCTGGGCCGCCCGGAGCCCAAGGTGGGCCTTCTGAATATCGGCGTGGAGCCCACCAAGGGCACCAGCCTCCAGACCACCGTGTACGGCATGCTCAAAGAGGCCGGGGAGGCCGGACGCATCAACTTTGTGGGCAATGTGGAGGCCCGGGAGGCCGTGGAGGGCGCGGTGGACGTCATCGTCTCTGACGGCTATTCCGGCAACATCTTCCTGAAAACCATGGAGGGCACCGGACTGTTTCTGGCCCGGGAGATTAAAAAGCTGTTTCTGAAGAACCTTCTCACCAAGCTGGCCGCCGTATTGGTGTCCGGAGGATTGAAGGAGTTCAAGAAGCTGATGAGTGCCGATGAGGTGGGCGGCACCGCCCTGGTGGGCATCTCCAAGCCGGTTATCAAGGCCCATGGTTCCTCTGACGCCTACGCCATTAAAAACGCGGTGCGTCAGGCCAAGCAGTATGTGTCCTCGGGCATCATTGAGAGCATTGCGGAGAATATCGACGTGATGCGCCTGGACGCTCCTTCCCACGCGGCGGAGGAAACTTGAGCTGGTCCGGACACCCGGCTTAAAACCAAATCAAAACGGACAGAAGGCGGGACCTGAGGTCCCGCCTTCTTTTTTAAATAATTGAAACCAGTGAGATATTTTGCCGTTCTGTCGGGTATAGAGGGTGAAACGCGTTTCAAGGGGAGAGAAGTCATGTTGACAAACCGGGAATTTTCCGCCCTGGCGGAGCGATATCTGAATCTGGTCTACCGGGTTGCGCTCAACTGTGTGGGCAATCCGGCGGACGCTGACGATGTGAGCCAGAACACCATGCTTCGGCTGCTGCGGCAGAAGGAGGGCTTTCAAAGTGAGGATCACGCCAGGCGGTGGCTGATCCGGGTGACAGTGAACGAATCCAAACGGCTGCTCACCGCGCCCTGGCGCCGGCGTACCGTGGCGCTGGAGGAGCTGGCTGCTGTCATTCCTTCGGAGCATAAGGAGGGGCAGGAGCTGCTGGAGGCGGTGCTGAGTCTGCCCAGGAAATACCGCCTGCCCCTGTACCTCTATTATTATGAGGGCTACCAGGTGGGGGAAATCGGAGCGCTGCTGGAGCGCCGGCCTTCCACGGTACAGACTCAGCTGGCCCGGGGACGGGAGCTGCTGAAAAAGCAACTGACGGAGGTGAACGGACGTGGATGAACGAGAGATATATGAACGGGCCTTTTCCGGGGTAGAAGCCCCGGCCCAATTGAAGAAGCGCATTATGGCTATGGGGGAGGGGCAGGTGCGGGCTCCCCACTTTATGCGGCGGCTGTCCACTGTGGCGGTGGTGGCAGTGCTGCTGCTGTTTCTGCTGGGCTGCGCCGTAGTGGGCACTGTGTATGGCCAGAGCATTCAGAGCTGGTTTGCCCACTACTGGCAGGCGGTGAATGGGCAGGAAATGAGCCTGGGTCAGACCGCTGTGATTGACCACCTGACCCAGGACATCCACCAGAGCCAGACGGTGGACGGGGTGACGGTGACCGTGGACTCGGCCACCGTGGGAGACGATAATTTCTTCCTTCTCCTCCGGGTGGAGGGCTTGAAGTTTTCCAACCGCTGGGGATATACGTTTGCCTCCACCTCCATGGAATTTTCTCCCGATCCTATGGACGAGGACGGACTTGGGGGATATGGCTTGCAGTATCACGGCCTGGACGGAGACGGCTCGGTACTGATTCTGATGGATATGGGTTACGCCTCTGCTCAGGGATTCCAGGCGGATTCCAGCCCTCTGGAGGTGACCCTGACGCTTACCGACCTGGTGGAGAGCGGCGGAAACCATGAAAATGTGCTGGCGGAGGGGACCTGGAACTTCGCCTTTACCCTGGACCGGAGCCGGATTCCCGCCCCGATCACTTTGCCGGACACCGTCATCCAACTGAGCAGCCACAGCAGAGACGAAACTATCTCGGTGGAATTGACCGACATTCAGGTCACCTGTACAGGGTTCCGCTTCCGGTATTGGCCCTCCTCTGCCGCCATAGATGAATTCCGAATCACATTGATTTTGGAGGATGGGACGGAAGTTCAGGATGGGGGCGCCTTCGGAACCGGGATGGAAGACGGAGAGAGCATGTACCACGCAGGCAGGTGGACGGTCCCGGTGAATCTGGATCAGGCTGCGGCGCTGCGCATTGGAGACGAAAAAATTCCCATTCCATAATTCCACGGAATAGAAAAGAGGGAGGCGGCTGTACAGCCGCCTCCCTTCGCGTTGACATTCCTCTTCGGGGAAATTATAATAAAAGCCGTAGCGAACAGAGATTTTAACTGAATATTGGAGGCCGTTATGGACATCCATGTAAATGATGTATTGAAAATGAAAAAGCCCCACCCCTGCGGCAGCCAGGACTGGCTGGTTCTGCGGGTAGGCATGGATTTTAAGCTGCGCTGCCAGGGCTGCGGCCATGAGGTGATGCTCCCCCGGAGCAAGGCGGAGAAAAATATCCGCAAGGTCTTCCGGGAGGGGCAGGAAGTGCAGGTTTAAGGACACAGGAAAGGACTGAATGTAATGCGTTACGACAGCGATTTGTTATACCGTCCCCCGGGGGAGTGGAGAAGCTATCTGCTCCAGTGCACCATCGGCTGCTCCCACAACAAGTGTACCTTCTGTGGGATGTACAAGGAGAAGAAATTCCGTATCCGCCCGGTAGAGGACATTCTGGAGGACATTGATATGGCCCTGGACTACTATGGTCCCAGGGTGGAGCGGGTGTTCCTTATGGACGGAGACGCCATTGTCATGAAGACGGCGGACCTGCTGAAGGTGCTCCGCAAACTCTATGCCACCTTCCCCAAGCTGGAGAAGGTTACGGTCTATGCCGGCCCCCGGAGCACTCTGTCCAAGTCCATGGATGAGCTGAAGGAGCTGCACCAGGCCGGCCTGTCCCGGGCCTACCTGGGCGTGGAGAGCGGCAGCCAGGCAGTGCTGGACTTCATTCATAAGGGCTGCACCACCCAGCAGATGCTCCAAGCGGGGCAGAATCTGGTGGCTGCGGGCATTGACCTGTGGGTGACAATCATTTTGGGCATTACCGGACAGGATGGGGACTGGGAGGAGCACATCCTCTCTACGGCCAGGATGATCAACGAGATGCGTCCCCGGCACCTGTCCGCCATGACGTTTGCGCCTGCCAAGGGCACCCCTCTTGGGGATGAGGTGCTGGCTGGCCGGTTTAAGGTCTGTACCCCTGACCAGGTGCTGGAGGAGTGCCGGCTTCTGATTGAGCATCTGGATGTAAACCCGCTGCACTTTACAAGCAATCACGCCTCCAATTACTTGCCTCTGAAGGGCGGACTGCCGGAGGACCGGGAGAAGTTCCTCTCCCTGATTGACCAGGCGCTGGAGGGAAAAATCCGCCTGCGCAAGACGCTCAACCGCGGAATCTGAGGGAAGAAGTGTCCCGTTCCCCGGAGAGAAAAATCAAAAAAACATCCCGGAAACAGGGAGCCGTGTCCGCAGAATTTTTGATGCGGTGCGGCTCCTGTTTTGTTTCCATTTCGATTTTTGACGGAAAAAATTTGGAAAGAACTGTAAAGTGGGAACAAGCGCAATTGACTTCCAATTTGGCAGAAATACGTCTAAAATGCGTAAAAGAACGAAAAATATTTCTCAAATCGAACAAAATACACAAGAATCACAGCCTAGGTCTGTGCACTTTTACCCTTGATTCTGCCAGGTGAATTGGTTACAATGTGGTAACAAAAGTAACAGCCAGTTGCTTTTGGTTGTCATAATTATGACAAATTTTTCATCATAGGAGTGTAGACAATGATACGCAAGCTGTTTTCCACGCTGCTGTGTGCCTTTGCCTTACTCCTCCTGATGGGTGCCGGCACAGCTCCTCAGCAGCCGGCGACTGTCTTGGCAGAGGAGGAGAGCACCTCCGCAACTGACGAGGTGCTTGAGACTGAGAATCAGTCCGTTCATGAGGTGAGCAGTCAGGCAATTCCCGCCGCTGCCGCCGCCAATCCCATTGAATTGGCGGAGAGCACAGAGAGCAGACTTCTGGTTGATGGAGTTCCTGCTCCTGCAGAAGTGGAAATGACCCAGAAAGACGGAGTGACCTATGTGGCTCTGGCCAACATGGCCCTGTGTCTGGACGAGACTGCCGCGGCCAACTGGAACAGTGAGTCCCAGGTACTCACCGTTACCACCTCCAAGCTGAGCCTGACTGCCAAAGTGGGCCAGCTGTATCTGGAGGCCAACGGCCGTTATCTGTATTTGCCCGAAGGGGTGCAGATGGTCAACGGTAAGGTTGTGGTTCCCCTGTGGGCTTTGATCGAGGCCTTTGACGGGAAGCTTGGCTGGGAGAGTGACACCGGGATCGTAACTGTGACCCGGGGCAGCGGAGCGATTCAGTCCGGAGATTCCTACTACAATCAGAACGATCTGTTCTGGCTGTCCCGCATCATTTTTGCGGAAAGCGGAAATCAGCCGCTGGAGGGACAGATGGCCGTGGGCATTGTAGTGATGAACCGGGTGGAGAGCCCCATTTATCCCAACACGGTGGAGGGCGTGCTGGCCCAGAAGAACCAGTTCTCCACCTACCAGTCCGGCCGGCTGGCCCAACGTACCCCCAACGCCTCCAGCGTGATTGCTGCCAAGCTGGTACTGGACGGCGGTGTGGTGGAGGAAGTGAAGGACGCCCTTTACTTTGATTCCAGCGCCAACAGCTGGGCCGCACGGAACAAGGAGTGTGTAGCCGTCATCGGCAACCACAAGTTCTATGCCTGATATCCGGGCCCTCAGCCCGACAAAAAAGCCGCCCTGAAAAGGGCGGCTTTTCGTCTGTCCAAATTGCTGCGGCATCTTGGATGCCCGGCAGGACTGGGAGCCGGCGGTCCCCAGCTGCCCTGCCTTGGAAATTAAAGGGTCTGTCGGAACAGGCCGTGGCGGGTACAGTACCAGTACAGCAGCCCGTGGCCCCGGCGGGGCAGGCGGAGCTGAAAATCCCACTCCGGCCAGCGCTTGTATAGGGTGACCTGTTCCCCGGTTACCAAAGCGGCAAAGGAGATATAGTGATCCTTGTCCATGGGGTGTGTTGTGGAGAGAAACCACTCGTCCTCCACCGGTTCTGCATTCAGACCGTGTGCCTCGTCAGGCTTCTGCCAGGAGAGGGGAAGCAGCGTTCTTCCACAGCAGGCGAGCGTGGGTGTACCGGTGGCGGTGATCAGGTTTCCGCACTGGGGACAGACATAAAAGCTCAAATTTCGCATGGTGCCTCCATCCGGGTCCTGCTCCTCCAGGGTGCCGGCCAGCAGCCCCTCCAGGGGCACGCCCAATGCCCGGGAGAGGCCGGGCAGAAGGGATACATCAGGGCAGCCTAAGCCGCGCTCCCACTTGGATACCGCCTGGTCCGTGACGCCAAGCAGATCCGCCAGTGCGCGCTGGGTCAGCGCTTGTTCTGTGCGCAGCCTCCGGATGAGCAGTCCAATTTTATTTTGATTCATGAGCATCCCTCCTGAGTGCCATTATGCCAAACCCGTGCTTGGATTGCAACCAACGCACCGTTGACTGGAAAGGAAAAGAATTTGACAGGGGGGGAGAGATCGGGTAAACTGTATAGTAAAATGAGGACCATATCGGACTGCAGGCCGTTGATGGGATGCGGACCGGGCGCTTTTGTACCGGGCCGGTATGTCCGACCTCCAAACGGTTAGGGAGCAACAACAATGAAACGAAATTCCAAAGTATCAACTGCCGTTATTCGGCGTCTGCCGCGCTATTACCGGCACCTGTCCGAGCTGCAGGAGACGGGCGTGGTCCGCATTTCCTCCAGCGCTTTGGGCAAATCCATGGGATTGACTGCCTCCCAGATCCGCCAGGATCTGTTCTGCTTCGGCGGCTTCGGCCAGCAGGGCTACGGCTACAAGGTAGATACACTGAAAGAGGAAATCGGAGAAATTCTGGGAATCAACCGGGGACATACGGTTGTGGTTCTGGGTACCGGCAACCTGGGCCGGGCCATTATTGAAAACTTCCGCTTTTCCAGCAACGGCTTCCGGCTGCTCGCCGCCTTCGATGTGAATGAGCAGGTGGTGGGGACAAAGATTGGGGGCGTACCGGTCTACCATGCCAACGACCTGGAGACCTTCCTGGCTGAGCATTGCGTGAGCGTGGGCCTTTTAACCGTCCCCATTTCGGCCGCCCAGGAGATGGGGGACCGTCTGGCGGCAGCCGGGGTGCCGGGCATCTGGAACTTTACCAATTACGAAATCAGCTTCAACCCGGAGCAGGTGGTTGTGGAGTCCGTCCACTTCTCCGACAGCCTGCTGGCGCTGAACTATATGATCACGCAGCGAGAGCTGGAACCAAAGACGGATGACGTGGAGGAGCACACATGAAAAAAACGATTCTCCGCCTGACTGTAACGGCCGGCGTTCTGATCCTGCTGGCCTGCGGGGCCTATGCGCTGAGCTCCGGGGACAGCCTCATTTCCCTGAGCTATCTGAACAATACCTTTGTCCCCAGCGCAGTGGAGCAGGGGACGACTGCCGCCAACGAGAAGTTGCAGGAGACCTATGACGAGGCCAAACGTACTCTGGATGCTCTGCAGCAGGAGTACTTAGGGCAGGGCTCCAGCGCCTCCTCCGGCAATTACAGTACATCGCTCAAGCCCCAGAACTGGAAGTCAGGCGACACGCTTGAACTGACCACCGGCTCCGGACTCTTTGTCTTTTCCGGAACCGCGACTGTGACCCATAACGGCGCGTTTATTGATGTGACGGAGGGGAGTGAGATCGCCTCCGGCAGCCGTTTGACGGAGGGACACCGCTACCTGACAGGAGAGGACACCAGTGCGGTAATTTCCGTCGGCTCCGGGGCCGCCCAGATGGGCATCCAGGGCAGCTACACCTATAAGGCGGGCAGCGGATCCTCCATTCCTTTCTATGATGTCAGCACACAGGACTGGTTCTACACCCAGGTGAGCTACGTCTATGAGAAAGGCCTTTTCTCCGGCGTGGACGCTGTCCATTTTGGCCCCTATGAGGCAATGGACCGGGCCATGCTGATGACCGTGCTTTACCGTTTGGCTGGAGCGCCGGAGGATGAGCTGCTGTCGGCAGATGCCAGCTTCAGTGATGTGTCCGACTCGGCGTGGTACGCCGCCTACGTGAAGTGGGGCGCCGACCAGGGAATTACCGCCGGAACCAGTGCCACTACCTTTAGCCCCGAGCAGAAGGTGACCCGGGAGCAGATTGTAGTGCTGCTGCACAGCTTTGTACGCAACTATCTGGGCCAGAGCGCAGATGTCCGGGCGGATCTGTCCGGCTATCAGGACCTGTCCAAAACCAGCGCCTGGGCCAGAGACGCCTTTGCGTGGGCGGTGGCGGAGGGAATCGTCAGCAGTACCTCCTCCAGCTCCCTGACCCTGAGCCCCCAGAACAGTGCCACCCGGGCGGAGGTTGCCGCCATGCTGCGGGTCTTTGCAGAAAAATTTACGGCTTAAATCCGAACCCATTTCTTTCCTGTGCATATGATAGGGATGAGAAGGGCAAACAGCTCTCTTAAAACTTTCATAAAACAGGAGGTACTCATATGGGGTGCTGCAATAACGGTTTTGGCGGCGGCGGCTGTCTGTGGATCATCATCCTCATCATCATCCTTTGCTGCTGCTGCGGCGGCAACAGCTTGGGCGGCAACAGCTGCGGTAATAACTGCGGCGGCTGCGGCTGCAACAACGGCTGCTGCTAAGGCAAAAACACTCGGCTGCGGGGCGTGAATTCGTTCACGCCCCGCATATTTTTTTGCCTTCAGGCAGGAAAGGCGCGCCCGTTCGGGGGAGGAAAAGAATCTTGCAATTTTGACAGGATAGGTGTATGATTAACGACGCAAGCAAGACCGACGGGTTCAAACTTTGAAAAAAAGTTCGGATCCGGCGGGCTTTGTCGTGCGCCTGTATATCGCAGGCGTTTGGGTACCTTCTGCCCAGGGAAGGGCTGTGTGCGGTGGGTCCCCGCTTCCGGCAGGGGAGAGGGACACTGTATGCGGCAGGGCAGGGGGTACCTGCTGCTCCAGCGATAGCAGTATAGGGAGGTCGAAATCTGAATGAGTAAATTTCTCAAGCGTTCAGCTCAGGGCGCTGGGGTGCCGCATGAAAAGCGGACTTCAGGCCTTGAGACGGTAGTGATGCCGCTGCCGTCAAAGATTGTGCTGTCCATGTCTCAGCACATCGGTGCGCCGGCGTCGCCTGCTGTAGCCAAGGGCGACCAGGTGTACGTAGGCACCGTCGTGGGAAAAAGCGGCGGTTTTGTCTCCTCCGACATTCACTCCGGTGTATCCGGCGTGGTGGAGGGGATTACCACCATCACCGCCCCCAACGGAGCGGTTCAGACTGCGGTGGTCATTATTCCGGACGGGGAGCAGAAGGTGGATCCTTCCATTGCTCCTCCCCAGGTCACAGACCTGAAATCCTTCCAGGACGCAGTGCGTGCCAGCGGCCTGGTGGGTCTGGGCGGCGCCGGATTCCCCGCCGCCGTCAAGCTGGCGCCCAAGAATCTGGATGAGATTGATACGCTCATCATCAACGGCGCCGAGTGTGAGCCATACATTACATCGGATAACCGCTGCCTGCTGGAGGATACCCACTTCATTCTCAGCGGCATCAAGGCGGTTATGAAGTACCTGAACATCGCCCACTGCATCATCGGCATCGAGGGCAACAAGCCCCAGGCCATTGCCAAAATGAAGGACGCCATCGACACGTCCGACATCGAGGTCAAGACCCTGCCCTGCCGCTACCCCCAAGGCGCTGAGAAAGTTCTGATCGAAAACTGCACCGGCCGCGAGGTTCCCTTCCCTGGACTTCCCTCCGATGTGGGTGTCATTGTGATGAACGTCACCTCCGTTGCCTTTGTCGGCAAGTACTTGGAGACTGGTATGCCCCTGGTCACCAAGCGGCTGACGGTGGACGGCGACATCGTCAAGGAACCCAAGAATGTGGAGGTCATCATCGGCACTCCCGTTCAGGAGCTGCTGGATTTCTGCGGCGGCTTGACCGACGAGCCCGGCAAGGTGCTCTACGGCGGTCCCATGATGGGGAACTGTCTGGCTGATCTTTCCCAGCCTGTTCTGAAGAACAACAATGCAGTTCTGGCCTTTTCCAAGAAGTGGGCCCACGTTCCCAAGCCCACCAACTGCATCCACTGCGGACGCTGCACCAATGCCTGTCCTCTGGGCCTATCCGCCAAGGAGATTGTTCAGGCCTACAACGCCGGCAATGTGGAGCTGCTGCATGAGCTCAATGCGGATCTGTGTATGAGCTGCGGCACCTGCTCCTTTGTCTGCCCCGCCAAGCGGCCTCTGGCCCCCTCCATTGCC
>OGGQ01004290.1_pt1 | contig 12039 bp, 8 predicted proteins | sample 1571191 | NCBI WGS metagenome assembly OGGQ01 (sample SAMEA2582061, study PRJEB24529) | metagenome | biome: Human gut stool | place: China | collected 2011
ACTCCACGATGCCCTCCGGGTCCAGACCGTTGATGGGCTCATCCAGCAGGAGAAATTCCGGCTGGTTCATAAGCGCCAGAGCCAAGCCCAGGCGCTGCTTCATACCCAGGGAGAAGGTCTTGAACTTCTTTTTCCCTGTGTCGGTGAGGTTCACCAGCTCCAGGGCCTCATCCACGCAGTTCTTGCCCGGAATGCCCCGCTGGATGCGGTAGTACTCCAGATTCTGTCGGGCAGTGAGGTAGGGGTAGAAAGAAGGAATCTCCACCATGGCGCCGGTGCGGCTGCGGGCACGGTTCAGTCCGGTGTCGGAGGTCTGCCCAAACAGGGAGATCTGGCCGGAGGTGGGAATGCTCTGGCCGGAGATCAGGCGGATGAGGGTGGTCTTGCCCGCACCGTTTCGGCCTACCAGGCCAAAGATCTGGCCCTTTTCTACCGTGATGCTGGCCCGGTCCAGGGCCAAGGTGTGGCCGTAGCGCCGGGTCAGCTCTTGAGTTTGTAAAATCGCTTCTGACATATGCTTTCCCCTTTCTTTCGGGTTGGGATAAAGGCTTGATAAGGAGGGGGAGAGGTTCCTTCCTCCCGTTGACAGGGTCAGTATAACCCACAAAGGTTGAATCCCCAGAAAGAAAGATTAAAGAAAGTCTAAAGTTTGCGGTAGACGTGGATGTCAAAGCCGATCTGGGTGTCCAGCTCATCCAATGCGGACAGCCGCTCCACCCCCGCCTTGGGGGTTTTCCAGGCATAGGGGGTCATGCCGAACAGGGCCATAATGTCCTGGGCGCAGTCCAGATGGACGGTATACCGCAGGGGGACCGCCTCCAGCCACTGAAAGCCGGGGTAGTCCTCCCGTTTGACGGCGTTTTCGTAGGGCTTGTCATAAAGGACCGACTTCATCTCCCACAGGTGGAGGGCGGAGGGAACCACGTAGTAGAAGTATCCTCCCGGACGCAGCACCCGGGCAAACTCCTGGGGACACAGGGGGGAGAAGACGTTAAAGAGCAGGTCCACGCTCTCGTCGGCCACCGGCAGGTGGTACACCGAAGCCACGGCAAATTCGCCCTCTTTGACCCGTTTGGCGGCCCGGCGCAGGGCAAATTTGGAGATGTCCACCCCAGCGATGGGACCGGAGCGGCCCTCCTGAGCAAGACGAGCGGCCAGAGTGGCGGTGTAGTACCCTTCGCCGCAGCCGCAGTCCAGCAGGGCGGGGTGGGGGACGCAATCCCGGGCGGCTAAGTCGCACAGCGCATTGGCCAGAGGGGCATAATAGCCCTTATCCAGAAAGGCGGAGCGGGCGGCCACCATGGCCTTATCATCGCCGGGGTTTTTGGAGTGCTTGCGGTTGGCAGGCAGGAGATGGGTATAGCCTGCCGCGGCCAGATCGAAGCTGTGGCCGGCGGGGCAGGTATAGGCGTGTTCCCCACGCGTCAAAGGCGCATCGCACAGGGGACAGCGGAACAAACTCATAGTATTCACCTCAAGATCATAACAGCGATGGGGCAGAGTGCCCCACCGCTATGATAGGATAGAATGAAGAAAAAGGCAAGGGGCGCGGCTATGCCGCGCCCCTTATGAATGGGAAAGGGAGAAAATCAGCCCGCCGTAATGACTCGTACCTGCTTGCCTGTGGGATCGATATAGACGGTGAGCTTGCTGGAGAAGGCCTTGATGGCGTTGACGCGGTCGGTGAGCTTGGGCTGGCGGAACCAGCTGCCGGGGTCGGTGCGGTTGCCGGCCATGCCGCCGTAGCACTCCGCGTTGTCGGCTACCCGGTAATTCTGGCCGTTGACCGACACATATAGGTCGCCCTGGCTCTCGAAGAAGTCCTTGGCGGTGACACCGGTGAACTTCTCCAGCTGGACAATGGTGCGGATCATATCCTTGTCTTCCCGGTTCTTGTAGGTGACTACGCCCACAATGTCGCCGCTGCGGCCGTTGTAGCCTGCCACGGGGCTGAATTCGATGGTGCCGCCCAGACCGCGGACCAGCGACCACTGGGTGCGGGTGGAGCCCTCGCTGATCAGCTCGCCGTTCTCGTCATAGACCGGATCGGTGGAGATATCCTTGCCCACCATCATGCCGTACTCATAGGCGTTTCCGGTGACGTCATTGAGGATGATGTAGTCCACCATGCCCGAGCTGTTGCGGTGATATCCGGCGATGTTGTCTGCGTCGATGGAGCCGGACAGGTCGCTCAGATCAATGGGGACCACGCCGCTGCCGCTGACCTTTTCAAAGATGCGTACGCCGGCGGTGACCGTGTAGCTGCCCAAGGTCATCTTATCTACATTGAAGGGGCCGGGAGCCCGGGTCTCTGCCGCGTTGCTGGTGGTAAAGCTGCTCTTTCCGGCGGAGATCGTGACCAGTTGACCCTGAGAGCTGGAGCCGGATACCGTGCCCTTCAGTTCCATCGTGCCGCCGTTGGGCAGGAAGATGGTAGCCTTGCCGTCCTGTACCATGCCCACTGCGGTGGAGCGGGTCTGGTCGCTGGGAGCAGCCATGCCGGCCACCTTGCCGTCGGCGGTGAGCAGCAGGGTGACAGTGGAGCCCAGGTTAAAGTCCTTGGTGGTGTTCCAGGCGCTCTCCAGAACGGTAAATTCGTTGCCCAGAACGTTGATGGTCTTGGGAGCGGCCACGGTGGGCTGGGCGTCCTGATAATAGCAGGTCATTCTCAGGTCGGAGACCACAAGGGTGTTGCTCATGCTGTCATAGGTGACCACGTCGTAGGGCTTGATGTCAGACAGGGTGATCTTCTGGCGGTTTTTGATGATGTTGAAGTTGGTGGCGCCGCCGGTGAGCTGATGGAAGGTAGCCACGGTGGCCCGATCCATCACTACCACAGCCTCCGCGCTGGCTGAGGTGGAGCTGCTGGTGGCATAAATGGCCACTACCTTGCCGCGCTGGGTGAAGAGGGTGACCTGGGTGCCGGAATACAGGGAGGTGTAGCTCTCCAGATAGCTCTTGCCCTCGGGATTGTCGGGGGTGTACACCGGGGTGTCGCTGGAGATGGTGTACTGCTGGTTGCCCGCCTTGACATAGCCGGGCTGGGCGTCGCCGGAGAGGGTGATGGTGACCGAGTCGCTGTCGTCGGGGATGAAGGTGATGATCTCCTGGTTGTCGTTGAGCACCAGACTGCCCCGCAGGCCCTGAAGGGCAGTGGGGGCGGCATCCTCGATGTGGGGGAGGTAGGTGCCGTTGGAGGTGCGCACCGCACCCATGGCGTCTCCCGTGTCGGTGGCCACATTGACGGCCAGCAGGACGGTATCCGCCTTGGTCTCGCCCAGGGTGGTGTAGTAGACCTTGCCGTCTCCGGTTTTGCACTTGAGGGCGTTGACCAGAAGCTGGGCAGCCTGGGCGCGGGTGAGGGAGGAGCCGGGCTGCAGAGACAAGCCCTTGGTCAGGCCGATGGACTGGGCCAGGTTGAGATAGCCGTCAGGCCATACCGCGCCAACCTTATCGCTGGAGTAGGCCAGCACCCGGATGAGAATGGTCACCGCCTGGGCATAGGAGATCTGGTCGTCGGGGAGGAAGCGGCCGTCACCCACGCCGGAGATGAGGGGCGTGCCGGCCACGGGGGTCTCACCGTCCGCGCTCGTGCCCGCATCCCCGCCGATCATGGTGGAGGCGGCCAGATTTACGTAGCCCCGGGCCCAGTGCCTGGAGGTCACATCGGTGAAAATGGTGCGGGTGGAGTGGAGGACGACCTGGTCCCCCAGACCCATAAAATTGACTGCCATGGTGCAGAACTGGGCGCGGGTGAGGACCTGATTGGGGTTAAACTGGTTGCCTCCGGTGCCGGAAACCACGCCCATCAGCCGGAGAATGTCGGCGTTGAGGGCGGTGTTGCTGTCGCTGACATCGGTAAAGGAGGAGGTTCCGGCGGCGGTGACAGGAAGGGTCAAATTGACGGCCAGTGCGGCGGCCAGCAGGCCGTGGATCATGGAATATCGTTTCATGGTTTTGTCTCCTATCTCTTACTCTGCCCGCAGGGCCACCACCGGCTGCAATCCGGAGGCCTTGACCGCGGGGTACATGCCAAAGAGGATGCCGAGCACCACCGAAAACAGGAATGCACCGATGGTAATGGGGATGCTGGGCAGAAGGATCATGCCGTCCAGCAGCAATTTTCCGGCAATCAGCGTGCCCACATAGCCGATGGCGATGCCGATGATGCCGCCGATGCTGCAAATGACGGCAGCCTCGATAAGGAACTGAGCAATGATGCTGCGCCGCTCCGCGCCGATGGCCTTGCGGATGCCGATCTCCCGGGTGCGCTCGGTGACGGTGACCAGCATGATGTTCATGATGCCGATGCCGCCTACCAGCAGGGAGATGCCGGCGATGGCGCCCAGCACCAGGGCCTGCATGTTGCTCTGGTTCTGGACGTTTTCTGCCGCGCTGTTGTCACTTTGTACATAGTAGTCGCCAAAGTCGCTGTATCCCATCTCGTTTTTGGGGAAGAGACCGGATAAGTAGGCGTCCAGCAGGGTGAGAGCCTCGGTGGTGGCGGAGGCACTTTTGGCCTTGACCACGTAGGTGTCAATGTTGCTGTTCTGGTTGAGGCTGCGGTTGAAGGTGTAGGGCAGAACGATGAGGTTGTCCAGCTCGGGCCACCCCTCCAGAGCCATGGAGTTGTACCACCCGACCACCAGGAAGGGCTGCCCGTTGATGGTGATGGTTTCGCCCACCGGGTCAATAAAGTTGAAGAGCTTCTCTTTGGCTCCGGCGCCCAAAACACAGACAGGATTGGTTTTCTCTATGTCCAGGTAGGAGAGCTCCCGGCCCGCAGCCAGAGTGTAGTTGTTGCACACGCCGTACTGGTCGGAACCCAGCTTGACGTGCATCATGTCCTCCCAGCTCATGTTCTGGCTGTTCTCCCAATCGTTGACGGCAATGGTTTTGGCTCCGTACTGAATGGTGAGCTTTTGGCCGATCTCCATGTCGGGGGTGATGCCGTCGATGAGGTGATTGAGGCTCAAACAGTAGTCATACAGCTTTTGAGAGGTCTCGTTATTCATGTCGCTGTAGGAGTAGGCGCGGACATTGATTTTGTTGGTGCCCATTTTTTCAAAATACTCCATGCTCTTCTGGTTCTGGCCCTGGACCACCGAGACCATGATGACCACGGAGGCCACGCCGATGATGATGCCCAGCATGGTAAGAAAGGAGCGGGTCTTTTTGCAGGAGATGGATTTAAAGGCCATTTTGAAGGCTTGCCACAAATTCATATCCAGTCCACCTCCTGGGGGTGATCGGCCACGATTTTGCCGTCGGACAGCCGCACCACCCGCCGGGCGGTGGCGGCAATGCCGTCGTCATGGGTAATAAGCAGCACCGTGGTGCCCTCCCGGTAGAGAGAGCGCAGGATCTCCAACACATGCTGTCCGGTTTTGGAGTCCAACGCGCCGGTGGGCTCGTCAGCCATGATGATGGGGGGATGGGTGGCGATGGCCCGGGCGATGGCTACCCGCTGCTGCTGACCGCCGGACATCTCGTTGGGGCGGTGGTGGGCCCGGCCGTCCATGCCAACCTTGGCCAGGGCGGCCATGGCGATCTCGTCCCGCTCCCACACCGAGACGCCCTGATAGATCAGGGGGAGGGTGACATTTTCCAGGGCGTTGAGCTCTTGAATGAGGTTGTAGCCCTGGAAGATAAAGCCGATCTCCCGGTTGCGGATGCGGGCCAGGCTGCGGTCGTTCAGGGAGGTGACGTCGGTACCGTTGAGATGGTATTGGCCGTAGGTGGGGATATCCAGACAGCCCAGCATGTTCATCAGGGTGGACTTGCCGGAGCCGGACTGGCCCACGATGGCCACAAATTCTCCCCGGTCGATCTGGAGGGAGACACCGTCCAGCGCCCGCACCTCGCTCTCCTTCCCCTCGTTGTATATCTTGTAGAGGTTTTGGATGTCGATGAGCATATGCGGCCCTCCTTTACCAGCTGCTGCCCTGATCGGTCACGGTAAAGTTGACGAAGACCACGTCGCCCTCCTCAATGCCGGAGATGATCTCTACGTTCTCTGCGTCGGGGATGCCGGTTTCCACGAGAACGGGGTAGTAGCCGTCCGCCTCAGAGGGGAACTGGGGCTTCTGGCCGGGTTCCGTCTCAGGCAGAAGCAGCTCAGGCACATCCTCGGGGCGGCTGTCCCGCTGGACAAAGACCACCGACTGGCGATTTCCCTCGGCGTCACTGACGTACTTGACCGCGCTGGTGGGCACCATGATGCAGTTGTCCGACTGACTGGTGACAAAGGAGTACTGCAGCCAGGCACCATCCACCAGGGTGCCGTCAAAGTTGTCCACGGTCAGGGTGACGGGATAGGTGGTCATGCCGCTGCCGCTCTGGGCGCCGCCCATGTCAATGGCGGTGACAGTACCCATGAACATGGTGCCGTTCCAGTCCAGCTCCACCATGTCGCCGGGGTGGATGAAGGAGATATTTTTGTCATCCACGTTGATGGTGACCAGCATGGTGGTGTTGTTGGAGATGATGATGACCGTATCGCCGCTTTTTACCTCGGCGCCGGGGGAGAGAGTGCAGGTGATGACGGTGCCGTCGATGGGAGCCACGGCGTTGAAGTCGGCCAGGGCCTTCTGGGCGGTCTCCAGGGTGCGGACGGCCTCATCCAGCTCCTCCTGCTTGGCGCGGATCTGGGAGTCGATGGTGTCCGAAGCCATGGTGAGCAGAGCGGTCCCGGCGGAGACGTTGGCGTAGTTGCGCAGGTTGCCCGTGGAGGCCAGCGGTCCGCCGGCCTTGGTCTTCAGTTCCCGGGACTCATAGTACTCGGTCTTTCCGTTCTCATAGGGGTAGATGGAGCTGCCGTCGGAGGCGGTAAGTATGGCAGAGGCGTCCATGCCGGCGGTGAGAGTGCCGGGGTTATCAAAGACGATGACCACCTCAAAGTGGACGGCTCCCTCGGGGGAGATGAAGCTCACCTTGTGGATCTCATCCACCCGGCCGGTGAAGGTGCGCATCACGGTGGGGACAGAGACCTGAACAGACTGCCCCTTGTAGATGCTGTTCTCATAGGCATAGCTGAAGTAGAGGGAGAGCTTGAGCTGTTTGTCGTTGACCAGGGTGGCTACCGTGGTGCCCGCGGAGATCTCCTGCTCGGGCTCAAAGGACTGCACCTGAGTGAGCTTGCCCGAGAAGGGGGCGCGGAGGGTGAGGTTGGCAGCCTGCTCCTGGAGGTCGGCCATATCCTTCTGCAGGGAGTCCACCCGCTTCTGGGCGTTGGTCACCTCGTCCTGAGCCGCCTGGCTGAAGATGCTGTACAGGGGCTGGCCGGCGGTGACAGTCTCACCGGCATTGACAAAGACTTCCTGGACCGTGCCGCCCTGGGTCAGGGTGATAGCCGCCGACTCCTTGGCCTTGGCCGAACCGCTGCCCGCTACCCGGCTTTGCAGGGAGCCGATCTCAGCGGGTTTGGACAGGATTTCTCCAGGCTTATCGTTGGAAGAGAATAGGAACCGGTACAGGGCGACACCGCCGCCCAATAAAAGGGCTGCGACCAAAACCAAGGCAATGATGGTCCGCAGTTTCCGCTTGTCCAGAGGCTTTTTGGGTTTGCCGGCCGCCGGAGAGGGAGGGGCGGGTTTTGTCTGGGGTAAGGTAGCTTCTGACATGGTGTACTCCTCCTGAATGTAAATATTCTTCCAATGGGCAGGAAGGCCTGTTCGATCAAGACCATTATATGCCATGAAAGATTCCAGGACGATTACAGGTACAGGGCAATTACAAATGTTTAAGATTCGCTTAAGGATTCTAAAGAAATGGAAAGGATCAGGCGCAGCTGGGCGAAACAGGAAAGAAAATGCAAAAAACGCCCTGCAGACTGCCGGAGCAGAGCTGCAGGGCGTGTGGAATGACAATCAGCAGTTGGTGTACAGGGGGTACTTGCTGGTGAGGGCCTTCACCTGGGCGCGGAGAGACTCAATGTTGGACTGGAAGTCGTCCCGAGCGCACTGGCAGATGAGGGAGCCGACCACCTTCATCTCCTCCTCCTTGAAGCCGCGGGAGGTGACGGCGGGGGTGCCCACCCGGATGCCGGAGGTAACGAAGGGCTTCTCCGGGTCGTTGGGGATGGCGTTTTTGTTGACGGTGATATACACCTCGTCCAGACGGTGCTCCATTTCCTTGCCGGTGAGATGAGCGGGGCGCAGATCCACCAGCATCAGGTGGTTGTCGGTGCCGCCGGACACCAGGTCCAGACCGCCATCCAGAATGGCCTGGGCCAGCACGGCGGCGTTCTTTACGATCTGGGTCTGATACTCCTTGAACTCAGGCTTGAGGGCCTCGCCCAGAGCCACCGCCTTGGCAGCGATGATGTGCTCCAGAGGACCGCCCTGGCTGCCGGGGAAGATGGCGGAGTTGAGCTTCTTGGCAATGGCCTCGTCGTTACAGAGCAGCATGCCGCCGCGGGGACCGCGCAGGGTCTTATGGGTGGTGGTGGACACTACGTCGGCGTAGGGGACAGGGGAGGGGTGTACGCCCGCGGCCACCAGGCCGGCGATGTGGGCCATGTCCACAAACAGGTAAGCCCCTACCTCGTGAGCGATGTCGGCAAAGGTCTTGAAGTCGATGACCCGGGGGTAAGCGGAGGCACCGGCCAGGATCATCTTGGGCTGGTGCTTCTTGGCCAGATCACGCACCTGATCGTAGTCGATATAGCCCTTCTCGTCCACGCCGTAGGCGACCATATTATAGTTCTTGCCGGAGAAGTTCACGGGGGAGCCGTGAGTCAGGTGGCCGCCGTTGTCCAGGCTCATGCCCATGACGGTATCGCCGTGCTGGCACAGAGCCTGATACACGGCAAAGTTGGCCTGGGCGCCGGAGTGGGGCTGCACGTTGGCGTAATTGGCGCCGAAGAGCTCCTTAGCCCGCTCGATGGCGATGTTCTCCACCACGTCCACGCACTGGCAGCCGCCGTAATAGCGCTTGCCGGGATAGCCCTCGGCGTATTTGTTGGTGAGCACGGTGCCGGCGGCGGCCAGCACAGCGGGGCTGACGATGTTCTCGGAGGCAATCAGCTCAATATTCTGCTGCTGCCGGTCGTACTCGGCCCGTACCGCTTCCCCCACCTGGGGATCGGCAGCGGTGAGAAAGTCCATAAGTTCGTTGACCATGGGAAACACTCCTTTTCTGTTCTTCTCAGGCAAAGCCTGTCTGCGGATGTTCACAGTTCTGCGGTTATTATACCAGAAGCACGAAAAAAAACAATGCGGAAGAAACAGAAAGTTCCCATCGCCAGGTTTGACAAGTTGTGATACAATAAAAATGATATGCTCGAAAGAGAGGATGAAACCATGAAGTCACAGCAAGAGGTGCGCGCCATTGTGGATGCGCTCAAGGAGCTCTATCCCGACGGGATCTGCTCTCTGGACTATGAAAAAGATTACGAATTGCTGTTTTCGGTGCGTCTGGCCGCCCAGTGTACCGATGAGCGAGTGAATAAGGTGACCCCGGCGCTCTTTGCCCGATTCCCCACCCTGGAGGCGCTGGCCAATGCGGATATTTCCGAGGTGGAGCAGTACATCCATTCCACCGGCTTTTTCCGTGCCAAAGCCAGGGATATCGTGCTGGCCTCCCAGATGATTTTGGCCGAGTACGGAGGAAAGGTGCCCGGCACCATGGAGGATCTGCTGAAATTGCCCGGCGTGGGGCGCAAGACGGCAAACCTGATGCTGGGCGATGTGTTCCACGTGCCCGGCGTGGTGGTGGCCGACACCCACTGTATCCGAATCACCGGTCTGCTGGGCCTTACTGACGGCTCCAAGGACCCCACCAAGGTGGAGATGCAGCTTCGGAAGGTGCTGCCCCCGGAGGAGTCCAACGACTTCTGCCACCGTCTGGTGCTCCACGGCCGGGCGGTGTGTATTGCCCGTCGCCCCCAGTGCGGAGAGTGTGTGCTCCGGCCCTGGTGCGACTATTTCAGCAAGAACGTGGCAGAGCCTGCCAAAGACTGAAAATCCAATATTAAAGAAGGCATGTTACATTGAAACACAGGACAAGTGATAGCTTACAGGCGGGGGAAGGACTGTCCCCAGCACATTCCTCCTGCCAGCAGGCGGGAGGCAAAGCGAAGCTTTGCGGGAAGTTCTTTGCCAAGCTTTCTTTCAAGAAAGCGGAGAGCATAAACCGATGGTGCTGTTATACCCTGGGCATGGTGATCCTGGCCCTGGGCCTCACTCTGAACACCAAGACCGGCCTGGGGGTGTCGCCCATCGTATCGGTGGCCTACTGTGTATCCCAGATTCTGGATATGAACTTCGGGGATATGACCTTTGTGCTCTACGCCCTGTTTGTGGCCGCCCAGTTTGCCATCCGGGGAAAAAAGAGTCACCTCTACGATCTGCTCCAGTTCCCACTGAGTCTGGTGTTCAGCCGGGTGCTCAACCTGTTTGACGCATTTATTCCCTATAACAGTGCAAACCACGGTTTTCTTGCCAATTTCCTGCTGCTGATTCTGGCCATTTTGTGTACCGGCGTAGGGGTGTCCATGACGGTGAACATGCGCCTGGTGCCCAATCCGGGAGACGGCATCGTGGCTGCCGTGGCCGAGAAGATGGGCCGGGATCAAGGCTTTGCCAAAAATATCTTCGATGTGGGCTGCGTGACCGTGACCTGTATCATCGGCCTGGCGTGCCGGGGACAGGTGATCGGCATCGGTATCGGTACCCTGGCCGCCATGGTGGGTGTGGGGCGCTCCATCGCCCTGGTGAACCACTTCTTTAAAACGCGGATGTGCCGGGCCGCCGGTCTGGAGCAGCCCGCCTGAGTTTTGATGTTTCTCTGTGAGGTGATTTGTTATGGCATACCGGCCTCTGGCCGACGAGATCCGGCCCACGACCCTGGACGAGGTGGTGGGGCAGAAGCACATCCTGGGCAAGGACGGTCTGCTGCGGCGCATCATTGAGGGAGGCAATGTCCCCAATCTCATCTTCTACGGCCCCTCCGGCACAGGAAAGACCACCGTGGCCAACATCATCGCCCAGCGCACCAACCGGCCGCTGCACCGCCTCAACGCCACCACGGCCTCAATCAGCGACATTAAAGATATCATCGCCGACATCGGGACCCTGCTGGCCCCGGAAGGGGTTTTACTTTACCTCGACGAGATCCAGTACTTTAACAAGAAGCAGCAGCAGTCTCTGCTGGAGTTTATGGAGAACGGGAAGATCACCCTTATCGCCTCCACCACAGAGAACCCCTTCTTCTATGTGTTCGGGGCGGTGCTGTCCCGGTCCACCATCTTTGAGTTCAAGCAGATCACCGCCCAGGACGCCCTGCCCGCCATCGACCGGGGCGTTTCCATCCTGGAGGGGCGGCTGGGCGGCAAGCTGGAGCTGGAGGAGGGGGTGCGGGAACACATCGCCTCCGCCTGCGGCGGCGACATCCGAAAGGCTATGAACGCCCTGGAACTGCTGGCCTCGGCGGCCAAGCGGGAGCAAGGGAAATTCCTTGTCACTCTGGACGACGCCAAGACGGCGGCCCAGAAGTCGGCCATGCGCTACGACCGGGAGGGAGACGCCCACTTTGATATCGCCTCCGCCCTGATGAAGTCTTTGCGGGGGTCCGATCCGGACGCCGCCCTCCACTACCTGGCCCGTCTGCTGGAAGCGGGGGACATGACCACCGCCATCCGGCGGCTGTTGTGCTCGGCCAGCGAGGACGTGGGGATGGCCTATCCCCAGGCGGCCCTTATCGTGAAGGCCCTGGTAGACAACGCCCTGCAGCTGGGGCTGCCCGAGGCCCGGCTGCCCCTGGCTCAGGCGGCGGTGCTGTTGGCCACCGCCCCCAAGTCCAACTCGGTCTATCAGGGCATCGCCGCCGCCATGGCGGACGTGAAGGCGGGGCGGGTAGGAGACATCCCTCGAGAACTGCAAAACGTCCACGCCGACTCGGCCGGGCTGGAGCGGGAGCAGGGGTACCTCTATCCCCACGACTTCCCCGGCCACTGGGTGCCTCAGCAGTACCTGCCGGACGAGCTGAAAAACCGGAAATACTACCAGTACGGCGACAACAAGACGGAACAGGCCGCCC
>OGGQ01004295.1_pt1 | contig 12025 bp, 12 predicted proteins | sample 1571191 | NCBI WGS metagenome assembly OGGQ01 (sample SAMEA2582061, study PRJEB24529) | metagenome | biome: Human gut stool | place: China | collected 2011
TGGACGCTGCCCTGAACGAGTATACCGGGCTTCGAGAACAGGCACAGGGTTTCGATCCGGTGCAGATGTATGAAGCAAGACAGGCCATCCGCCCTGACAAGGAGCAGGAAGCGGAGAACCGGGCACAGCAGGTTTACGGTGAGAAGTACAACCCGCTTTTGATGTTTGACAGCAAAAAGACGGTTTCCCGGATACTGAGTGAGGATGTGGAACGGCAGGATGTGCGGAGGATGGTGCAGCAGGCGCAGAAAGGGCAGCAGATTTTCCAAAAGAAAAAAGATAAGGGACAGGAACGGTAATGCCGTTCCTGTCCATCGTACTTACTTCATTTTTTATATAGAAAACATGGCAGCCATTTTTCAGGCTTTCTTTCATACCTCGCTGAAACCACACAGTATATAAGCAATATACGCACAGGTATACAATAGGCGTTGTTCGTGTGCCGGAAAAGGATGCCATGTAATGTCCCAGAAAGAAAAGTGCATCCCATGAAATATAAAAAATATTTTTCGCTTCAGTTAATTATCTTTTGAGAATCGCTGATATGGATAATATAAAGCAAAATTGCAAATGAATTTTTGGGGAAACGGCTATGCGCAAGGCGAAAGGAAATGAATAATTATTAAGGAGAACATTTCTTATGAAGAAGAAATATCCTAAAGCACCTTCTCTCCCTAATTAAAAGAAGGACGAAAATCCAGCGCACTGGTGTAGTGCTACTAGCGCTAATCGGTTCCGTGCTGGCATCCACGTGGCTGGTTCAGTTAGGTGAATTATACACCGGCATTTCTGGCTGAAAAATTAGCATTATTGGCCAAGGAATTATGCCGGTAATAACCTTCGAGCTTATCTATCTGGTGGCAGAATCCATCACCATCGTTCGTCGAGCCCTAATGGACTGCGTTAAGAAAGAGAGGTATAGACGATGAAAAAAAATAAGAAGCTGAAAGATTCTCGCATTTCCAACCTCAGTAAGGGAAAAGTCAAAGGCATCGGGTTCTTCGAGGGAATCGGGTTGAAAATCAGAGGCCGTATTGATGGAGCAAGAAATCTCCCCCGCGAATGTGGTGATGGGCACTGGATCTCTCCCCACCTCGACAGAGAGGTTCGTTCTTATGATGAATTTTCCTCTCATATGTGGGGACAGCTTCAGATTGAGGAAGAAGATGAATATGCACGCCTCGGTGTGCTGATGGATTCCCTGGTACATACAAAGAGTCAGCTTGAATCTGCCGAAGCCGATCTTGCTGCCTCACTCTCTTGCAAGGCAGGTGTTGACACTTCCCGCAAGCACGGTGAAAGCAAACTCACGGATGCTCAAGTCACTGCACGGCGCGCAAGTGAAAGAGCTAAGAGACTAGCTCCGCTCAGAAGACGAGTTAGGGATCTTCAGAGCAAGCTGGTTGCAGAAGTGGATGAGTTTTCCACTCTTCGTAACAAGATTATTGAGGACGACAACTCTACCAGGATGATTTGTGCAAGAGTAAAAGATCACCTTCTTCAGCGGATAGATGTGTATTGGAACTCAGCAATGCTCAAACATTCTGAAAATGCCAGGATGCCGGCTGTTCCCGCTATCGAGGTGACATCCCGAGCTGAAGCCGTCTACATGGAACCCCACAAAGCACTGATGCAGAGGGCGGAACTGCTCAGCAAGAGTCTCTCTAAAGAAGGAAAGGAGGAAGCATAATGTTTGGAAAGAAGAAAAGTCAGGCGCTGTTTAACACTGTAGATGACAGTAGAACCGTGGTTCACGATTTCCAGTTGAGGTCGTCCAGCCCTACCGGATTTGAATCCTACAGAACCGCGGAATATCGGCTCTATCACAAACTGGCAGAGGATGTGATGATACCTCGGCTGGAGGAACATCTCAATAAGCTCTTCGCCGGGAGTGTGGATGATGCTAACGGGGATATGCTTGATGCTATTCTCTTTGGAGCTGCCAGAGAGGCTCTGCCCGATCTCGGTAGACAACATTACGATCATTTGGATATGCTTCGTCGTCTGATTATTCGTCGTAAAGCTGACCGAGAGGACCTTCGTAGGATCAGAGATGATCGTGTGGAGGAGTATGAATCAATGAAAGCTGACTACGAAAGAACCTGTAAGATGCTGGACAGAGAGTATGAGGAGGTTTGATTATGAGAAAAGCTAACAGCCTTATTTCCATTGACCGCAATGGAGAGTTCGTGTACAACGGGCTCAATTCTCACACAAGCAAGAGATATAAAGCTGATACTCCTATGGACAAGTCGTTTGTTCCGTATTTAATCATGGTTCTTTGCGGTACCATTGATGCTGCGTGTTTCATCAACTTGTTTAAGTTGATTTCTTACGACAGTCCGTTCTTGCTGGCGATTCAGGTGGCAGGCTTCCTTTTTGCCTTTGACGTAGTCCCGCTGTACCTGGGTATCCAATTTAGGCGGATTAAACAGGGCATCAGTAAGGACAAGTCCATTATGTACATGGCTCTCGTTGTGTGCGCCATGGCCTGTGTACTGAACATTGTCCTCCGTCTCATGACTATGGATCAGATGGCCCCCGATCTGTCTGCGTCCTCGATCAGTTTCATCGGTTCTACTCCGCAGGTAGTTCAGGAGAGTGAAGCAACTGGTGTTGATGCGACCGCTCTCGGTCTTGCCCTTGTTGGTATCGTCATCCCGTTCGTCACTTCTCTGGGCAGTTTCTTCATCTCCTATCTGACCTACAACCCGCTCATGGTTCGCAAACGTAATCAAGAGGAACTCATTGCCGAAAAGAAGGATGAGATCCGTAGGCTGGATGCGATTATGTTCGAATATGACGCCGACACGGAGTTTGCTGAACATTTAATCCAGGATGATACCGGTAAGTACGAAGAGATGAAGAAGATGCAGCGTGCATTGGTGCTTAGCTACGCAGACTATGTCCGACAGCGTCTTAAGGAGCATCTCGCCAACCCCACCGCAATTAACGCATTGTCCGAGGAGACCTGCGTGGCTATTCTGGAGCGGCTCGACCGTGAGTTGGCTGCTCTGGATAAAGCAGAAGCACCCAAGGTGTACATCGGTTCTGGTTCAAAGGATAAAACGATGGCTTCTAATGAGGCCGCAGCTTAAGGAGGATATGAATATGAAAAAGATGATTTCTGTGATTGTTGTTTGCGCCCTGACTCTCGCAATGGTTACGGGGCTTACCGGTTGTGCCTCCAGCAATAACGAGGCAACTGCGGAGAAAGCGGCTATGTGTTATGTGCTTGCAAATACTGCTAACAGCCAAGGTTTGAACCTGAACAGCCCTATGGTCCAGGATACGATCTATAACACGATCAGGAACTATGGGTATATCTCTGTAGTGAATGCCGACGGAGTCCCTGATGTTGTCCTGGCTAGTTCCTTTGACATCGATGACAAGTACAAAAGTGCATCCGCTGAGAGACTTGATATGGATGCTCGTGCTAAGACTACAAACCTAATCGCAGGTATGCAGAGTGTTATCGCCACCGATCCGGAAGTTGACTACCTGGCAGCGTTGAACCTTGCAGTACGTGCTTTGTCCTCCCTCGAAGGTTATGACAGCAAGACGATTGTTGTTATCGGCACTGGTCTCTCTACGACTGGCGTCCTCGACTTCCACAACAACCTAATTTCCGCAGAACCCGGCACTATCGTTGAGCTCCTTAAAGAGAAGGGTGAGATCCCCGGTTTTGACGGCATCACGGTGTATTGGCAGCAGATGGGTGATGTTGCAGCTCCTCAGCAGTCGTTAACTTCCGCACAGAGAAACAATCTTCAAGGAATCTACGGTGGTATTGTTGAAGCCGGCGGCGGCACTTTTGTGTACAACGACATTATCGCAAACCCGGTGAACGAAGGGATGTCCTATCCTGCAGTCACTCCCGTGGAACTCCCTACAGACATCCCTATCAGTTTTAACCCGGGAACTCTGGACTCCGAAGCCGCTGAGAATGTCCTCGCTGCGCCGGTTGTGCTAACGGAAGAACAGATCACCTTCATTGGTGACAAAGCTGAGTACCTGTATCCGGAAGATGCTGAGAGCGTGCTCAAGCCTATCGCTGACTTTCTGCTAAGCAATGATGTCACCATTCTCCTGTGTGGCACAACTGCCGGTGACGGTAATAGTGCCTATACGATGGAGTTGAGTCAAGCTCGTGCCGATGCAGTCAAACAGTCTCTTGTCGACCTTGGTGTAGACCCTTTTCGCATCATTGCGGTTGGTCTTGGCTCTAGTGATCCGTGGCATGTATACGGCATTCTGACATCTGACAAAGCTGCTTCTTGCAATCGCAAGGTAGTGTTGCTTGACGCTTCGTCTCAGACGGCACAGGAAATTCTCACCGAAATCGACGAATAATAGAATGAGGATAGAACAATATGCGTAATCCCAGATACAGCTCGGTTCATCCCAGTACTGGAGATGTAACCTACAATGGACCGCTCTCTTTGGAAAAAGGTGATCACAGCCATATGCCGGGTAGGACGGATGCTTACCTCCCTGGCTATGAGAGGGGGCATGTTAATGCCAGCAGCTTGGGAGGTGTCAACTCTAGGGCTAATGTGGTTGCACAGCACAGCGATGTCAATCATGGCGCATACCTGTCCGTTGAAAAAGGTGAACGAACAGCCTTGCAAAATGGGGCCACGATTGAATCTGAGAAGACTGCGGTTGTTAACAGTCAACCTGGTGATCGCCCAACTACTTTCACCGTGAACGACTCAGTCACATATCAGGATGGACATATGGAGTCGATTCACCATTCCTTTACCAATGAGTCATATGCTGATCAAGCTGCGTGGAATGATATGTCTGCGTCTTTGCCTGGCACTTTTGATGGAGAGAACCCGGGCGATGGACTTCGTGGTTCTATGGATACTGACTCTTACTCGTACGCGTCTTTGATGGAGGCGACCGATGCAGAAATGCCGGGGTTAGATGCAGACTATGCTCCTGCAGAATTTTCCGGAGTGCCGGACTCCGCTGAAACAAGTAGCGTTTCTGCAGATGTTGGTACTGACTCTGATACAGGTTCTGGCGACTGCGGTGCGGATACTGGCGGCGATGCCGGGAGCGCGGATGCCGGAAGAGGAGACGGTGGTGCATCAGCCGATGCAGATTAGGAGGTTCTGATGTTATACGAAATACCTTTACATACATATGCCAAAGATCCTTCTTCTGAATGGGAGTGCGGCATCGGCAGTATCTCAGCAAGGCTCTCCAATGGAACAGAAGTTGACCTCCCTGTATTGCCGGGAACCAATGTGTTAACTGTGGGCCTTACGGGGACCGGCAAGTCAAAGTCCTTCACACTTCCTGCAACCAAAATCCTTTTGTCTACCAATCCGCAAATGAAGGGCGTGTTCTTTGAAACTAAGCACACATTTCTTGATGCATTTATGCAGGAGAATGACAAGGTCATCTCCTATGATCCTACCATTGTACCTGCACGCAACTTGTTTCAATGGTGCCTGATTAAGGAAATTCGGCAGGCCCGTGACAAGGAGGGCGAGATGCGGCAAATTGCTGAGGTTTTGTTTGGAGACCTGCTTGCAGGGGCGGAGAATAACCGAGCCTGGATCGAATCGGCACGAAACACCTTTATTGCTGTGCTTCGTGTCATCGTAGATTGTTACCCCGACAACACCTCTAACTGGGATCTTATCAATGCGTTGCGCAATATGTCCGTCAACAACATGCTTGCTTACTTGGCCAAGCATTCTCGTAATCACTCTCTTCTGAATAAAGATTTCAGTTATGATCCAAATAAAAGCGAGGCCTACACTCCCACTAGGCGAGCAACAGACATAATGTTCTTCTTCAATTCGGTGCTTGAAATCTTTGGCGGCGCATTTGAGTCCAAAGGACAAGATACGATCCACGACTATCTATATGGCGCACCCGGATATGGGTGTAATTTGTTCCTCGTGCACGACCTTGCGACCGCAGAGTCTAGCCGGCCTTTTACACTTTACTTCCTCAAGAAGATAAAAGATGAAAAGATGAGTCTTTCGTCAACCATCAAAGAACCGATGCTTTGGTGTATGGACGAAGCGGACAAACTCGCCGACGGCGGCAAGGCAGCGGATTTCGGATTGTTCCAAGCTGCTACCCTTGGACGCGAGTATGGTTTGCAGATTCTACTCACAACTCAGAGCGTAGAAAACCTATACGGGTTAGCACCGGGATTCAATGAGCATATAGCCAAGGGCGGACTTTCCGGCTTTCCGATATTGATTTCGTTCCGCCCCGGCGATGCTACAACAATTTCAACACTCCAAACTTTGTTTGGATCAAGACGGCATGATATTACGACTATGCCACTATCCAGATATGACCATCCGACGGTTAAAAGCGAGCTTGAGCCTGTTGTCAGTGAGGCAGACTTCGCTCAACTCGACACCGGCGAAGCATATATAAAGATCAAGTCCGCCCACCCGCAAAAGGTTTCTATTATACTCGAAGAATGCTAGGAGATACTATATGGCTGTTAATTACCTGCAATATATCGGTTCTGTTCAGCAAGGTGGTGTAACCTTTCCTAATGTGCGCTTTCTTGTCAGTGGCGTTGATTCCAAGGTGCGTCAGATTGTCGAGCAAAATATTGTTTCATCTGCCTATGACCGTGGGAAGACCTTGTTAGTTATTGACAATACGCAGAGTTACAATGCTATGCAAACCGGCTTTGGCCGATACCAAGTGGTCAACGCGCTCAATGGCGAGGTGAGCTTGTGTAATGATTTGCTGAACGTGAACTCGCTTAAGAGTATTAGCAGACTTCGCTCTCTGCTGTCAGACCTGGGTTTTGACGGTACGAGAGCTATGAAAGTTGTGACTTACCTAAACTTCGTCAAGGAGACACAGCGCCGTTTAGGTGATTCAACCGCTCTGACAATCGATATTCTCGAACAATATGGTAGTACGATGCTGGTGGAGTGGAAACTAAAACAGCTTGTTGAAACGGGCAGTTTGAGCGAAGAAAACTACCGCTATCTTATGGGACGTTACAGTGAGGTCAGCGGAACTGCTGCGGATTTCGAGACATTTCTCGTCCTTCTTAGCCCGTTCCTGGGCAACACACAGCCTACACCGAGCATGGCGATTCATCTTCCTGTTGGAGAGTTCGCATCGGACAAGCCTATGCAAGAGATGCTTTCTAAGTTGTTAATCTCGTACATCAAGCAAAACATCAGCAATGCGACTGTCCTTATCCTGGATGATGGCAACGGCGAAGACCGCAAATTCATTATTGACATTCTTAAGAACATTCCCATTAGCTCCGAAGTTCATATGCTGTCGAACGATGCTTTCACTCTGGGAGAGGCTGATAGAAGCATCCTTATGAATGTTTTTCCTGTACGTATTTATACCCGTCATGAAAATATGACGAGTTGTGGCCGCATTGAATGCCTTTGTGGCCAGATCGACATAGTCAAGTATTCTTCTACCGTTACCATCGACAAGAGGTTCCGAGCTAACTCGGCCTGGGATATGCTACTGGGAACCAACCGCACGGAAACTTCCATCGCAAACGCACCTGCAAAGGAGTATCGTTTTAGGAAAGAAATGATTAACACGATGTATGACGGGACAGGCATCATCGACTACGCCGGAAACAAGGTGATGTTCTCGTTCTGATACAGCTATCAACCTTCGGAGGGATCTAAATGTCCAGATTATTCGGCATATTAAAAGTTGCTCTTGTTTTGACAATTGACTTCGTTGCCATTTACAGCCTGTTTGATGCCCCCTATATTGCATCTGGTGCTGTCGGAGTCATTGCTCTTTACGTCCTGTTCGGCGGATATTTGGCTCTCCTGAAAGAGGGAGCGGTAAGCAGTAAAAAACTCCCTACATACCAAAGAAACAGACTGGAAACCGCAAAGACGCAGCTGGTTGCGGATGTCAAATCCGTCAGCGGCGCTAATATTTCCGGGCTGAAGTTGTACTTGGTCCCCGGAGATGATGATATGAATGCCACTGCATATGGCTTCAATTGTGTTTCTGTAACCCGTGGTACATTTGACAATGCAGGTCCCATCACACTCAATGCCGTCCTGGGCCATGAAATCAGCCATATATTGCATTGGGATGCCGAATTCAATCGTGCGGTCTTTTGTTCGGTGACACTGCTTGTCGCTGCGCTCAGTGTTGTGTCATTTGCTGCAATGGTATGTATCTTTTTGATTTTTCTTGCCTTGAGTTGTTTCCGCTCCTGGTTAGGTGTAATGGCCTTTCAGGGCACCACAAAGGTTGTCGGCGGAATTTTTAGCCTGTTACAGCGTGGTGTCGTGGTCGTTTATCGTTCCTTGCTGAGCCTCGCCAGCTGTCACGCAGAATATAGAAGCGACAAGTATTCCTGTATGCTCGGTTATGGTGTACAACTCTCACACTTTCTTTCTTTAGCAGAACCTAATAGCCAACGGCAGTTGACGTTGACGGAGGCAATGTACCATAGCCACCCACCGACCTCTAAGCGTATTGCTCGTCTGGAGCGTTTGGTGCTTACACAACGTTCCTCTAAAATCGCAAATCGTTGAATTCCAAGCCCGCAAGACAGGAGCCATTGCAAACAGCCAATTAACCTTTGTTATCGCTAGATAACTATTATTTCCAATTTGGAAATGAAGAACGTGAGCTGAATGATTATACTTAAGATGTAATCAAACCAACAGGAGAAAATTGGATGAAAAAACGGAAAGATAAGCTGTTTACAGAGAAACAGTTTATCTTGAATGTCAATAGTACTTGTTGCGGCCTCGGTTCTTGTCTTTTCCTACATTGTACTTTTTCTGTCAAGGAAAGTAAAAAAACGGCAAGAAAAAAAGAAAATTGGTTAGACGCTGATTGCATCGCTACTGTGTTAGCACACAATCCATAGCTACAGTATTGCCGCTCATGAAGCAAAACTACGGGAGAATAATAATATAGAGAAGATTTTGAAGATGCCTGTGGCTTACTACAGTGGATGCCTAAGTGGTGAGCGCGCGGCGCAGCTTAATCTGCTCGGTGAAGGGGCTTAAGATCGAACAAAAGATGAATCTGTGGTCTGTACTCACAATTGCCTCATTTTTCTTCGTGGCGGCAGTTGTCAGTCAGACCGGTCTTCTTGAGATGTTGATTACCTCGGTTGTGGCCGGTATTTTCTTAGCTGGGCCTGCCACTGCGGCTATGCTTCCGGTTATCATCCAGCTATGTAACGGCCCGCTAAGTGCCCAAGCGGACTGGGTTGCAGCGGCTTTTGCAGCAGCGATTTGTTCGGGTAGTAGTGCTTTTTTATTTTCCGCTTCTGCAGGTCTGATTCTTGCAGGCAAAGTGAATGATGCAGCGATCACAGAAGGGGACGGCAAACCAATTTCTTGGGGAATTGGACAATACTTAAAGTACGGTATTCTCAATTACATAATCCAGATATCTATTGCCCTTGGCTTTATACTGCTGATTTTGTAAGCTCTTTTTGACTTTTCCCTCCTGGGATGATGCGACTTACAAACACTCCTGCGCCAGAGTGCACGCTGCTTTCCATGAGTACTGTAGTTCAGACGATTTGGTGCAGGTGTGTTTGTATTTATATCGCTATTTTGCTATAATAATATTAATTTCTTCCTTATGCCTTATGCAAAAAAGGAGTGTTTGTTTTGAAAAAATTTTTTACCATTGCCCCTTTACAACATGTGGAGGCAGGAAATCTGATTTATCAAGCAATGAACAATGAAAAGCTACAATACAATGTTCCTACGTGTTTCCCAGTCTTGCCTCTCATTCACGGCTACATGACGGCAGGAGACTCCGCAGAGTTTTTTATACTGACAGCAGAAGACCACCAAACCGCTTTAGAAAATTATAAGATAATTGAATGTGAAATCAAAAAACTGTGTGCCGAGCTTAGAGCATCTTGCACAGTCAATAAGATTAACATTCCTTTTGATGAAACTGTTGAGACTCACCTAAATACTTTTAAAGCTCTTGTTGAAAAGATATCAAATGGAGACACAATCCTTGCCGATATAACTTATGGTTCTAAATGCTTGGCCATACTCCTGATGATGGCGTTGAACTACGGCTATCGTGCCTGCAAGAATTGCATAGTGGATTGTTTTATCTATGGCTCCTTGGATTTTCGTGAAGGGCATCCCTGCGGTCGAAGAATATATGACATTACTCCTCTATTTTTGATGGATCAAATAGTGAATGAACTTGCCAAGAGTGGGAATAGAGCTCCTGCGAAAACGATTGAAAGCATCCTAAATATGAATGAACGCATGAAAGCTGAGGAATAATTTATGACCCAAGATAAGTTTGACGCTCTGGTGCAGGAAGTAAATAGCAAAACGAATGAATATGTGCGACAGCAGAAAAACATTCGCCTTCGAGAAGAAATTTGGTTGTCTTTATGGGAAATGCGGCCTGTTCTTTTTCATGCAAAAGCAATTCGCGGCTACATGAACTTTTCACCGTCAAGCTTATATGAAACGGGAGAAGAGTTCTTGACTGAAGTCTTTTCGGATGCTATTCCACAAATCCTGGGTAGTTATGCCAAGGAGAATTCAGATAAATCTGAAATTCCTCCCTTTATGCATTATTTTAATATCAGGTTCTTTCGGAAAGTCTATGATGCCTACAGTGATATCTTAGACAAAACTCCCCATAATTACCTTGTGGTTCGCAAACCAGCTGTTCGGGTATACTTGCAACCAAGGGAAGATACTGTCATTCCAAATGCTTTTTTAAAGCAAGGAATGGTTCGACGGATTTTAGGACGAATCTCCGATGAAGATCAATCCTGGATCAAGACCAAGCTTAAAAATCATGGACGTACTATCTATGTATACGAAGCTGACGTCGAGTGCTATGATGGTGCTTCTTTAGTGGATATAAGCGACATTGCTGAGCCGGAGGCATCGGAACGGCCTGATGAAAGGATTACGCTGATTAGTATCTATGAGGATTATATTTTGAACCTTCTTTCTTTGGTAGAGCAGTTTTACTCCAGAACTCAAACTCGGAGTAATATAGGCCTAAGTCGGAAGTATTGTTTCAAACTGCTATATACGGAAACGGTAATAGACAAACTGAAGCAGATTTACGATACGCTTGGTGATGTCCACACCATCCACGAACAGAACGCACTTGCTGTGGCGGAGAACGAATTACTGGACTATCTATTAACGGATATTTGCCGTACTTTTACATCCATTGCACTTACTCCATTGCATGCATATCGAGATTATGAATATTTGCATACAAATAGCAGCGGAGAAATTGCTATCCCTGTAGCGAATATTATTTACGCTCACTTCTTAGTGGATATCAAGGGAATAAATAGGAAACTGGATTCTGTTGCACCATCGCTTTCTAAGTATCGACAGGAGTTTGAGAAACAGTATGAGTTGATCTGCAATACAGAGACAATCGACTGCTGACTTTTTATGAAGAATAGCTTTTCTTTGGGGAGATTATATCCATTTTTCCAAATTAAAGCAAATATTAAAGTTTTTTAGTAGGGAGGTTGCAGAATATGGATGTATTTAGCAGGATATATGCGGAACACCTGCGTATGGAGGGCGAGTACGATACACTATTTCAGTACTGCTCTTCATTTCCGGAAGACCCTGCGGCCATAGGTATGCTTTCCTTGTGTTACCACAATGGTTATGGCATCACCAAGGACTATACCAAGTCCTTTTCCCTTAGTACCGAATCGGCAAAGCGTGGCGATGCTGATGGTATCGCTGGATTGGCCTATGACTATCTCTACGGCCATGGTACCGATGTCGACGTAGAAACGGCGATTGTGTTATTAAAGCAAGCAATCAGGTTGGGTTCAAAAGATGCCATGCGTTATTTAGGCGCTTGTTATGAAAAAGGCACCGGCGTGAAAAAAGACGAACGTAAGGCTGCAGAGCTATACCAGAAGGCAGCTAAACTTGGAAGCTCTGGAGCTATGTGCGACCTTGGTGTCTGCTATGAATATGGTACGGGTGTAGAAAAAAATGAATGCAAAGCTGCTGAGCTGTATCAAAAGGCGGCT